>MTKZ01006751.1_pt1 | contig 38965 bp, 30 predicted proteins | sample 1042781 | NCBI WGS metagenome assembly MTKZ01 (sample SAMN06212207, study PRJNA360539) | anaerobic digester metagenome | biome: Wastewater treatment plant; material: sludge; isolation source: anaerobic digester fed with sludge from wastewater treatment plant | place: Denmark: WWTP Viborg ...
GGTGTTCGCCTCTCGGCGAACGCCCGGCACGGTGCTCGTCCTGAAAGGCGATAAGCCGTTGAAGTTCCGCTGCCACAGGCAGCGTCAGGTCGTCCTGTACGCCACGAATGGAGGCTATCTGGACGAAGCGCTCGCGGGCGAGCGGGGATGGATGGAGATGATCGTCCCGCCGATGACGCTTCTCGTGTTCCAGTGGCCCAACGTGTGTCCGCCCTTCGCGGGTGACTTCTCGTTCACGCCGCAGGCAAGGGTGAAGAAACCGCAGGATACAGAGCAATGATGCACCAAGAGGACGCGAAGCGGAACACACCATGCCTTCTGAAGGTCTTCGTCTACGGCACGCTGAAGCGCGGCATGTGGAACCATGAACGATTCTGCGCCGGCGCGGTCTCCATCGAGGAGGCCGTGGTGCGCGGACGGCTTTACGAGATGGACTGCGGGCTGCCGGTGCTCCAGGTGCCAGAGGCGGACATCCTCGTCCACGGGACCGCCGACCCGCGCGCCGACGCCGCCACCCAGGCCCGCTTTGAGGCGGAAATGGCACAACACCCCGACCAGGGCGCCAAAGGCCGCACACGGCGCGGCTGGGGGCTTGTTCGCGGGCAACTTATGACCTTCGACGACCCCGAGGAACGCCTCCCGCGCCTGGACCGCTTGGAGGGATTTCGTCCTGACGGGCCGAGTCTTTACAACCGCGTGCTGATACCGGTCCTCTTGAGCGAAGCGCGCCTGACGGCATGGGCTTACATGTCGTCTGGCGAATCATGGGGCTTACGTCCTGTCAAGTCCGGATGCTGGAAGCTGAAAGCGTAGGACAACAGCCATTCCTGCCTTGTCTTGGCGCTTTCGCGCTTTTGCATGCGCCCTTCCCTTTTCGCTACATTTATGGTTGCGCCTGTATAGGCTTGGTTTGTCCTGCATGATGGGGCATTTTCAAATGGAAGAACGCTGGTTGTCTGTAGATGAAATCGCGGTGCACTTGGGCATTAGCCGGGATACGGTCTATCGCTGGATAGACCAACAGAAATTGCCCGCCCACAAAATGGGCAGGCTGTGGAAGTTCAAAGTATCTGAGGTGGATGCCTGGGTGAAATCGGGTGGGGCGGCCCTATCGGCCCCGGAGAACGAGGACGCGTGAGTACTGCAAGATCGACTATTCCTGAAGTCGGCCAGGCGGTCCAGGTAAGGAACCGCTTGGGTGCGGTGCGCTCTGTTCTGCCTTACGACAGCCGTGGACCACAAGGCACCGTTCATCTGGTTGAAGTCGAGTATTTTGATGACTACCGGCACCCGCAGGCCGACCAGATCCTCTGGGAAATCGAAACGAACGCCCAAGTCTTCGGCACGACCTCTCTACCGTTAGTCGATGAGAAGAGACCGGACAACCCTTCCGTGCTCCGCGCGTTCATCAACGCACACCGCTGGTCGCGCCTCAACCGGCTGCGCGCCACTGATGGTATCGAGGATGAGCCTATCCTCGGCGTCTGGAATTCGGCCATTCAGGTGCATCCTTATCAGTTGGAACCGGTGCTGAAGGCACTGGAAATGCCGCGCGTGAGTCTGCTCCTGGCCGACGGAGTTGGTCTCGGGAAAACCATCCAAGCCGGCCTTGTGCTCGAGGAATTGCTTCTTCGCCGGCGCATTCGCCGCATCCTGATTCTGTCCCCGGCCATGCTTCAGCGGCAGTGGCGTTACGAACTGAAGCGCAAGTTCAACCTTGACTTCGAGATCATCGACTCGGATTCCACATTCCAGCTTCGCCGGCGGCTCGGGATCGATACGAACCCGTGGAAGGCATATCCCCGTGTAATCACATCGATGGATTACCTTCGGCTTCCGGACATTCTCCAGCAGTTTCTCCAGGCGTCAGGCGCGACCGACGACGGCAATCCGCTGGGCCAGGCTGGCCCCCATGCGCCGTGGGACCTGCTTATCGTCGACGAATGCCACAATTTCGCACCGCAGAACGGCAGCCGCGCCAGCCAGCGCACCCGTATGTTGCGCGACATCCGGTTTCTCTTCGAGCATCGCGTGTTTCTGAGCGCCACGCCGCACAACGGCAAGACTGTCTGTTTCACCGGCCTCTTGGAATTGCTGGACCCTGTTCGCTTCCAATTGAAGACCCAGATGGACGAGCGGGACCACCTCCGCCTTGGTGAAGTCCGTATCCGGCGCCTCAAGGACGACATTAACCGCCACTCACTCCGCCCTCCCTTTGCCGAGCAGTTGCCTCCCGAGGAATTGCCGGTACGCCTCACGCCGCAAGAGATTGCACTCTACTCGGTGCTGCGTGAGTACCGCCGTGAGGGTACGGCGCTGTTGCAGGTATCGGGAAGTGCATCCGAACGCTGGGTCGCAAGTTTCATCTTTTCGATCCTCACCAAGCGCCTCCTTTCCTGTCCCTTTGCATTCGCGCGCACCTGGTGGCGGCATATCGAGGAGGAACCGGAACAAGAAACAGACCTACTATTCGATCTGGCGCGCACCTCCTCGCACCGTGCGGAGGATGAGGTGCGCAGCGATTCCGAGCGCGCCACGGCAGAAGAAGATGCCGCTCGTTTTGGCGGCGCATGGCTGCGCCGTAAGGAAGACCGGTTACAGGAGCTCGTCCAGCGAGTAAACAGGGCATTGGAAACGTTGGGTTATGACCGGAGAACCGTTCAAGATGACCGCGCGATTACACGGCTTGCCGCGCATTCGGACTCCAAGACGGATACGCTCGTTGCCTGGGTGAAACAGAATCTCTTTACGAAGGGCGGAAGACTGCGAGACGATGAGCGCCTCATTGTTTTCACCGAATACAAAGAGACCCTGCAATACCTGGAGCAAAGGCTCCTCCAGGAAGGTTTCGACAAAAACACGCTGAACCTCCTCTACGGCGGCATGGGCGCCTCGGATTTTGAAGAGGTGCAGCAAGCCTTTGAAGACCCCGCCGCGCCCGTGCGGTTGCTCATCGCCACGGACGCCGCGTCCGAAGGCATCAACATGCAGGAATGCTGCCGCTGGGTCGTTCATTTCGACATCGCCTGGTCGCCAACGAAGCTTCAGCAGCGCAATGGCCGCGTGTCGCGCCATGGCCAGGTCCGGGATGTCAGCGTCTTTTACTTCCGCTCCAACCAAGATGAGGACATGGAATTCCTCTTCAAGGTCGCGGCGAAGGTGGACCAGGTGAAGGAAGACCTCGGCAGCGTCGAACATGTTTTGGCCAATTCAATCCAGCGACACTTCGAAGGCTTCACTATCGCCGAGGCGGACATTGACCAGCAGATAGAGGAAGAGCGTAGCCGGAGCGCAGAGAAGCTGGAATTAGGCAAGTCTTCCGGTGCACAAATCGTTGACCTGACGAAGCGCGCACGGGAGTTGCTGGAAGCCACGGAATTGCGCTTGGGCATTTCGGCGGAGACCCTCATCGAGATCATGCGTTCCGCGATCCGCATCGAAGGCCAGGGCATGCTCGAGGAGATTACTGGCAAGCCGGGCTTCTTCAGGCTGAGCCCACCGCCGCGTTGGGAATCGCTTGTCCGCAGCACGCTCACCGTCGGCCCCCGAAGCGACCGCATGGAATTGGTGTTCGACCAGGCGCTGGTCGAGGAGGAGGTCAACGGGCGCCGCGTCATGCGGTTGAAGAAACACCAGGTGCTCATGCGCCTGAGCCATCCCGTCATGCGTCAAGCTTTGGCGACGCTCTCGAAGGAACTGCATGCCCCTTCCGGCCACGACCCCGTCTACCGTTGGACGGTCGGCTGCGTGCATCACGGCGGCTTCGAGGCGTTGCTGGCGTTCCATTACGTCGTGACGGCCATCAACGAACTCCGGGAGCCGCTTCACGACGAAGTACGCGCCGCAGTTTTCCGCGTGGAAGGCGATGCGCTCGAACGTGTGGAACCGGATTTCGAGACGAGCATCCTTCGAGATGAGGTGCTCCCCATTCTCTCTGAGGAGCGGCGCGATTCGTGGTGGCGCACATTGCGCGCACGCTGGCGTCCTCACAAGGGATTGCTGGAATCGTTCATGGGCAACACGGAGAAAGCGTTGCGGGCCAGCCTGGAAAAGGCGGCCAAGCTTGCGCTTCAGCGGGAGAAGGCCGCCCTTGCTGAGATTTACACGTCCCGCCTGAAAGAGCTTGCCGATACCTCGCGCGAACGAGAACTCCGGAAACTGGCCGAAAGCCTGTCCCGGGCCGAGGCGGAATCCGCTCAGTTGTGGCTGTTGCAGGAAGACCAGTTCCGCGCCGAGCGGGAACTACACGACGTTGAGGAACAAATCACGATTCTCAGCCGCGACATCGCCCATACGCGCACCCAATTGGAGCGCGAGCAAGACAACCGGCTCAATGCGCTGCTCCCGCGTCGATACACGTTGAGAGAGGTACGTGTTCTTCCCCTGGCAATACAATACATCGTCCCCGCGACAGCGGAGGATCTGAAATGATGCGCCGGGAAGACACGCTGCACGCCTGGTGGTCCCGCCTGCGCCATCAGGGACTATTGCTGTCGCCTGTGGTTATGGTGGACCGTTTTCCCGCCATGCCTTCAGACTTGTCCTGGCAAAAAAGGCAGACGCTTCGGGACGCCTACACGCGCTTTCGTGCGCAGACTGCTCCCGCGGACGCGAACGGGAAGGCGCGACTGGAGGAACGTTCGATTCTGGAATGGGTGGACGCCCTGTTCGGTCCCTGTCTCGGCCACCAGAATGGACGCTTCGCCAAGAGTAACGACATCCCGGAGACTCTTCGTGCGATTGTGCGCATCGGCAATCGGACTGAGGGCCTGCGTCCGCATCGCGTCCTTTTTGCTGACGACACCAAGTCCAGAGCGGCGCTGCTTATCGCTGCCGATACGTCCGCCCAAGTGGGACGAGGCCGTGGTCGAAACACTTACGCACGCTTTCTGGAATTACTGCGCGGCACCGGCAGCCGCCTTGGGCTGCTGACCAATGGCATCCAGTTCCGCCTGGTCTATGCCGGTCTAGATTTCGAGTCTTGGTGTGAATGGGAGGCAGAACGCTGGTTCGAAGACGAGGACGGCTCAGATGAGCTGGCTGGTCTGAGGCTCTTGCTCGCCCCGGATTCTGTCAGACCGGGCGATAGCGGTTCGCCTTTCCTGCTGGAGGCCATCGAGGAATCGCGCAAGCGCCAGGCGGACCTATCCAGCGTGCTTCGCGAAAATGTCCGGCAAGCTATCGAGTTCCTGATGGAGGAGGTGTCCGCCGAAAACCGGGCGAACGCCGATCTTTTGGAACCGGTTCGCGTTGGTGCCCACGCGCCGCTCTCCGACCGGGAGGTGCTTGACGCGCTGTATCAAGCCGGCGTCCGTGTCGTCATGCGGCTCGCAGTGTGCCTTTTCGCCGAGTCTCGCGGATTGCTGCCGGTCAACGATCCCGTCTTTGCTCAATCCTACGGTGTGCGGTCGTTGTACGAACTGCTCGAAGAAGCCGTTCGTGACGATGGCGGCGCTCACAACCTCTTCAATGCCCATTCGGCCTGGCCGCGCCTTACCGCGCTCTTTCGGCTTATTCATAACGGTTCCCCGCACGGTGGCTTGACCTTGCGCGCCTACGGCGGGACGCTGTTCCGTCCCGGACGTGAAGATGACCCTGACCCGGTGTTGCGAGCACTGCATGTACTGGAACAACACCTGCCCGTATCCGACGCCACGGTACGCGATGTGCTGCGCAAGCTGTTGCGCGGCCCCCTGCCTGTGGTCCGTGGCCGCCAGAAGACGTTCGTCGAAGGCCCCGTGGATTACACGCAACTACGCACGGAGTTCATCGGCCTCATTTACCAGGGGCTGCTCGACTATCGTCTCAAGCGCGCCGACGAGGGCGAGGGGCCGCAGGTTTTCCTGAACATTGGCCGGGAGCCGGTCCTGCCGCTGGTCCGCCTCGAAACTATGCTTCATCAGGACCCCAAGGGCCTGAAAGATTTGCTTACCAAGCTGCGGAAAGAACAGGTGACCGCGACCGTTTCTTCCGAGGAGGAAGAAGAGGACGAAGAAGAACAGACGGAGGAAGTGGCCGAGGAGATTACCACCGAATCCGTTGTTGAAGAGACACAGGAGGAATCTCCCGTTTCCGAAGACCATCGGGACGCCTGGCAACGGGCGCTGGATTGGGCGCGCCAGGCGGTCGTGCTGGCCGGATTGGTTCCCAAACAGCGAAAGAACGAGACCGACCGAGAACACCAGAAACGAACGGACGAAGAGGCCAGACGCCTCATCAAGCACGTCGTGGCCAAGGGCGAGTTCTATCTGGTCCGCGCCGGTAACACCCGAAAGGGTACCGGGACTTTCTACACCCGGCCCCAATTGGCGGTTCCGACGGTTCACCGTACATTGGAGCCGTTGTGCTACGAGAAATCAGGGACTGTCCCAAGCGAGAGAGGAACGACCGAGACGGGACTGTCCCCGATCTCGGTCCTCGTGCCCAAGACACCAGAGACTATTCTTGCCCTCAAGGTCTGTGACCCGGCATGCGGCTCCGGTTCGTTCAACGTGGCAGCGCTCCATTACCTGACGGACGCTCTATACGCGGCCTTGTGCCATCACTGTGGACTCGATGATCCGAAGCGCGCCAAGACCATCACGTTACCCTATGGCCGTCCGAGAACAGGCGCGGCGGACGAGGAGATCGTCCCGTTCCCGCCGGACGACCCGCAGCGCGGCGACCAGTTCGAAGATCGCGTCAAGGCATTGCTGCGTCGCCACGTCGTCGAACGGTGCATCTATGGCGTGGACATCAACCCGTTGGCCGTCGAATTTGCCCGCGTCTCGCTTTGGATCGAGACGCTCGATCAGGACCTGCCCTTCACATTCCTCGATCACAAGATCAAGGTCGGCAATTCTCTCGTGGGCTGCTGGCTCGACCGCGTGTTGGATTACCCCTTGAAGGCATGGGAACGGGAAGGCGGAGACGGCAAAGACGGCGACCGCACCCAGCGTATCGAGGAATTCCTGAAGGGACCGAAGACCGGCAATCGCCGCTCCGGCGACGGCGTCATCAAACAGGAAATGCGCAGCCTCATCGAGCAGCGCTTCCGTGGTCAGATGCCGCTGTTCCAGGACGACACCGTGGATATCGCCCACATTGTGGAACAGGCGCGGGCGGATTACGAGCAGTTGCACCAGATGGCAATGCACGACCCCGAAGCGCGCGAGCGGTTCTACCGGGAACACATCCAGAACAGTCCCGCTGTCCAACGCCTCAAACGCGCCATGGATGAATGGTGCGCCGTGTGGTTCTGGCCCATGGATGAGGGCTCCGCAAAGTGCGCGCCCACGCCGAAGATCTTTCATGCAGTCGCGCCAACGCAGGAAGCCGTGTTGCAGAGGCTGTCGGGCGAACAGCGGTTCTTCCATTGGGAGATTGAGTTCCCCGATGTGTTTGCGGTTGGACGATTCGGCTTTGACGCTACCCTCGGCAATCCACCGTGGGAAGTGATGAAGCCCAATTCCCATGAGTTCTTCAGCGAGTATGACCCTGTCTACCGTACCTACGACAAACAGGCGGCGCTGCGGCGGCAACAGGAATTATTCGCAATGGACCCTGCCATCCGCGCCTTGTGGGATGAGTATTGCGCGGGGTTCAAGGCACTGTCGAACTGGGTCCAGAGCGTGTCGGAACCGTTCGGCGTTTCCCTCGCACGGGGTGGAACAGGCCAGGCCTTGACCGAACTCTGGGCGGAGCATCGAAAGAAAAGAAAGGCGCCGCACTTCGTACATCCCTTTGCCTACCAGGGCAGTGCGGATCTCAATTCCTACAAGCTGTTTCTCGAACTGAGTTACAGCCTCCTCGCTGCGAACGGCCGCATGGGGCTGATTGTGCCGTCCGGCCTCTACACCGATTCCGGCTCGGGAGATTTGCGCGTGCTCTTCCTGGAGCATTCCACCTGGGACTGGCTGTTCAGTTTCGAGAACCGCAAGAAGATTTTCGATATTGACGGACGCTTCAAGTTTGCGCCGGTTATCATAGACCGTCAGAGGACCGATGCCCCGTTGAAGGCGGCGTTCATGGTGCACGACCTCGACGCATGGGACCGGCCCGACCCGACCGTGTTCACGTTGGACCGCAGTCTCATCCCGCTCTTCTCGCCGCGCAGCAAGTCCATCCCCGAAGTCCGCACAGGCCGCGACCTCGAAATCTGCCGCAAGATTTACGAGCACTCCATCCGCATCGGCGACCGTGCCCCTGGCTGGGAAATCGAGTACGCCACCGAATTTCACATGACCAACGACTCGAAACTGTTCAAGCCACGCGAGTGGTGGGAAGCCAAAGGCTATCACCCCGACCCGTTCGGTCGCTGGATTGGGCCGGGCGGCGATGTGGCACTGCCGCTGTATGAAGGCCGGATGATCGGCCAGTTCGACTTTTCACAGAAGGGCTGGGTGAGCGGCAAGGGACGCACTGCGGTGTGGCGCGAACTGCCGTTTGATGCCAAAACGGTTGAGTCGCAGTTCTTGATGGCGGAACGCCTTTACGAATCCAATTCAAGCTACTTCGCCCGTCCGAAGATTGCTTACATGCGGATTGGTAGTGCGACAAACAGCCGAGCCATGGTGGCGACGGTTCTGAATCGAATGCCCTGCGAAGTAAATGCCTCCAATATGCGGATCGCACAGGCCACCGTCGAGCGCAATCTTCTGCTATGTGCCTCACTCAACTCTTTTGTGTTCGATCTCGCGCTTCGTGCCCGATTGGGGAGCATTACCCTAAACTGGTTCATCGTTGAGGAATGCCCAATTCCAAAGCGCCTTTCCGGAGAGCAGGACTACTCCGCTACATCAACTCACCTGGCGACAAGTGCGGCACGCCTCATTTTGGTCCATCGTCGATTCGCACCTGAATGGCTTTGGCTAAAAGTCCGTTCTCCAGAGCTCGTGCAGCGAGACTGGAAACACTGGTGGGCGGTGACAGAAGCAGACCGGCTGCGGCTGCGCGTGGAAATCGACGCGTTGTGTGCGGACCTTTATGGTCTGGACCCGGACGATTTCGACTGGATTGTCCGCAACGACCCGACCGACCCGAAAGGCTTCTGGCGTGTGGACAAGCAACTGCCCTACGAACAGCGCCTGACCGGCCTCGCCGCCCGCGCCTTCCGCGCCCTCAAAGAAGGCAAGTGGTCTGCCGCGACCGTCGGCGAACTCACGAACGACCAGTTCTTCGAACTCCTCGGCATCCCCGAACTCACCAGCGAATCCGCCGCCAAGAAAAAGGGCCACGACCGCCCCCTCATCTACAACCGCGACGGCTGCCACCGCTGGCAACCCGAACTCTTCCCAGAAACCGACCCCCGCCACGGCTACACCTGGGCCGACTGCCACAACGACGCCGTCGCCCTCCTCGGTTCCGAAGAAGCCGTAAGGCAATACCTGGATGGAGATGGGCACAGACATAAGGGACAGGGCGGCGCGGCAAATGACAGGACCGACTCAGGCCCACAGCAAGAGCATCTCTTTTAGCAGAAAGGAACACAAGAATGGCCAAGGTACTCGACGGAAGAGCGCTTACGCCTCAATCCGACCGGAAGACTTCTTTGGCCAAGTTTTCTGTTCGGCCTCAGCGACTGGCCTTCATTATCGATAAAGACATTGAGCAGTCACAGCTCTTGGATATTATCGAGTACAACACGTGGGTTTGGGGTGGCTTCTACAACATCCTGGTTCCCTTCCGAGACGGTTCTATTCCTGATGATTACTTGCGGATGATCCGCACTTACGATCCTGACCGTCTCATATTCTGCGGGAACATCCCAGATGCTTACCGGACGGAATTGGCTCGCGAGATCCAACCCTTCAATGCCCTGAACCTATCTCAGTTCTTCCCCAACAGGCGAGACCCGCGGGATTTTGTCAATCCAATCTGTACTCCGCAACTTTTTTCCAAAGAAGTTGCCCGGCTCAAAGACGAAGCCCAAAGCAATCTACGCATACCCATCGCCAAAGATACTCATCCGCTTCGCTACTTCCTCCTGGCACAAGCAGGGCGTGTTGATGAGAAGCTCTCCGGGTTTCTAACGAAAGAACTCAAGGCGCAGGAAGTCCCATTCGACGAAACTCAGTCACCTGCGGAGTACCTGGCCTCACTGAGCGATTGCCTCGACCTCTTATATCCTATCCGGTTGACAACTCGACATCTATCCCCGACGTTTACGCTGAGCTCTTCTACGGATGCCATAGTGGCGTTTGGCACCCCCGGTGATGTCGAAGCGCTTTGCATGTTCTGGGTATGGAGGATGGACGCTTCGGATGGCTTCATTTTTCCCAAGCACAAGTCTTTCGCCTTCCTTCCGCCCGGCTTGGTGAAGTCAAAGTCAGGCCTTCAGGCCCTCGCTGACTGGCTGATCGACAAGCGCAGCCAAGGTAATTCCATTACTCTGATCGGGCCGCCTGCCTTGCGCAGACGGCTCCAGAGTATTCAACGGCGCCTCCGCCCGCTCATAAGTGCGTCCTTTCGGCGCGTAGACGTGGCTACGGCCGCATCGTTTATCCCAATCACGAAGTGTTCTGAATCCGAGATCATACAAGAGATAAGCTGGACCGACAGCGAAACACGATTCGAAGTCCCCAAACCCAGTTTCGACGCAGAATGGCTCGGCAAAGACGAAGCGTGGATAGTCGACTGTGATTTTGATGATGGTTCAGCGGATACCCTTAACTACTTTCCCCCACGATACGCTGGACAACTCGACCTCTTGGTATCAACTACGTATGGGAAATGGCCACCTCAGTCTATCTCCGGCGGACCATGGAGACTGTCGCAGAACACCGTTGCCTGCAAAGCAAACATGAAGGGTCGCCTTGTCAGGATTAAGTTGCCGTCTCCAGAGTCGATTTTCAGCTCAGTACTGAGGGTCCAGGGTTTTGAGTCCAAGGTTAGCGACAAGTGCGGCTATATCCGTGCGACGTCCGATATTCTGCGGCGGAGTGGGCACCTGAAGAGTCTACGAGACCCTCGGTTTAGAGCCCTGCTGATTGAGATGGCAAAGGGAAAGGCTCTGTCACTGGATCAGTTGCAGGGGAAGGCGAAACTTGGCCAAGACAGAGAATTGCTTCGAGGGTTCTTGCTCGATCTGCTTTCCAACGCGGGAGTCTTCCGCGGTGTTTCATACCGCTGCCCAGAGTGTGGGCTGCAGAGCTGGTATGGAGTCGGAAGTCTCCAGGAGATTCTACCGTGTACAGGGTGTTCGCGGACTTTTCAGGTCCCGTTGGATGTCGAATGGTCATATGTACTGAGCAGCCTCCTCCAAACGACAATCGATCAAGGCGGAATTCCAGTCATGCTCACTGAGGGTGTTCTGAAGAATCTGTCCGGAAAGACCTTGTATAGCGTTCCCGGTGTTGTTGCGACCGATGCTTCTGGGAAGGAAGTGGATATCGATATTCTCGCCTCTTGTGACGGCCATGTCGTATGTGTTGAGTGCAAGACGCTGGATAATTCCCCAAAGTTGTCAAACGTCCGAGAAATCGTGTCGCAATTGGAAAAAGACTACGCCATTGCCGAGCAGCTTGGCGCGAGCGTTTTCGGTGTCGCTCTGATGGCAAAGAAACCACCGGATCAACTGAAGACCTTTATCCAGAAGAAGAACCGCATAAAACGCGGGCCTTTGGCAATCATGATCAAGTTGAGTGACATGGAACGTGGCTACTTGTGCGAATCGTGTGTCAAGGTGCCGCGTCCGGCAGCAAACATGGATCCGCCGATCAACATCGAGACTTTGGTGCATTGGGGTAAGCGGAATGGGTTCACAATGTAGATTGAGAGGGTAACGATGAGGAAATCATGTCGATAAACCCGATTCAGTTCTCACACCAGGTTTGTGATGAGTACCTGCGGTACTTGTTCTCCGCGTTTCCGCTCTCAGACCCGGAGCTTGCGGAGCAGGCGCGGGTGCTCCTGGAGCGTCCTTCGTCGCTGGATATACCCCTTGTCAAGGGACCGTATGTTTCTCTGTCGGAACCCTTCGCCGAAGGGCATGCCGTAGCGGACATGGCGGCGGACGGCACGCTACATCCGGTCATGCCGGACCTTATCGGTTTCCCCACAATGTATCTGCACCAGCAGCGGGTGTTCGAGTCGGTCAAGCAGGGTCGGCATGTGCTGGTCTCGACGGGGACTGGTTCAGGGAAAACGGAGGCATTCCTTTACCCCATCGTGGACGAACTGCTGCGCGAGCGCGATGCGGGTATCACCAAAGGCCTGAAGGCTATCCTCATCTACCCGATGAACGCCTTGGCGAACGACCAGTTGGACCGTCTGCGCGAGATGCTGGCGGGTACAGGCATCACCTTCGGCCAGTGGATAGGCACGACGCCGGACAAAGAATCGGATGTGACCGTCGAGCGATTCCAAGGTTCGTCCCGCGCGGCGTATCTGGCCGCCCGAAAGGAACGCGCGCGCGAAGCCCACGAACGCGACACAGCACTGCGGGCCTTTGCCCCCTTGGAAGAATGTTGTTCGGAAGAAGACATACGGCAACGCGGCCCTCGCATCCTGATCACGAACTACCGCCAGTTGGAAATCCTGACGACCCGGGCCGATGTGACGCTATTCGCCGGAGCGCCGCTTCGGTATCTCGTGTTCGACGAGGCGCACACCTACTCCGGCGCCGCCGGCGCGGAAGTGCACTGTCTCATCCGGCGAGTGCGCGCCCTGGCCGGTAAGACGCCGGACGAAGTGGTCTGCGTAGGAACATCGGCAACCCTCAGCGACCCGGACAAGGAAGATGACGCCGGCGCGGCGAAGCGGTTTGCCTCGCGCTTTTTCGGTGTGGACGAAGCCAAGGTGGACCTTGTCGGCGAAGCGTATGTCTCCCGAACGTGGCCATCCAATCGCCATCGTCCCGCGGCGCCACGCGGCGAAGGCATGGAGCGCCTTGCGCGTCTTCTGCACGCCCTGAACACGCCGGTGGATTTGCCCGCCCTGGCGACGATCATCGAGGAGTTGACGGGTGCTCTGTTCCGCCCGGGCGAGAGCTGGGCGCAGGACCTGCACGCCTTGCTCCTTCACAACGAGTACGCTTATCAATGCACGCAAATCCTGGCGCAACCACGGGAACTGGATTACGGCGCCTGGCTCATCTCCCAGCGCGTTGGTCATGATCGACTGCCACAAGGACCGGAAGCCAGCGCCGAACTGCTGGCTTATCTTACACTGGGCGCTGCGGCGCGGCATGACGACAAGCCCCTACTGCGGCCAAAGGTGCATCTGTTCGTGCGCGGGTTGGATGAGATGGTGGTTGCATTGGACGAGGTCGAGAGCCGGTGCAAGCCCGCTCTGTTCATGTCCATTAGCGACGCTCGCGAGGCATATCCCAACCGGCGCGACGATGCCTTCTTCCCGGTGCTCGTGTGCCGGAGTTGCGGCCAGCATTTCTTCCAACGCGATTACCTCGGCCTCGAGGTACAGCGCGGTTCCAAGAACCAGGTCAAGGGGTTTGCCAACGGCGACGCCGTGGAAGGTGGCGGCGGTGAATCCAACGCCGTGTGGGCGGCGACGCCGGAGGATGAAGGCGTCCGCATGCGTTTCACGAACCGGCTCCTGGAAGAGGTAGCTGACAGTGATAATGCGGGCCGACCGGATAAGTGGCCGACCGGATACCTGTGCCGTCAGTGCGGCGCTTTTCACCGCGACGCCGGGGACCGGTGCCTGGCTGATGGCTGCGGCCATCAAGAGGCGCTCCTGCCCGTACTGGCGTTCGCTGAGGTTATGAAGACGTGTCCTTCATGCGGAACGCACGCGATGGATATCGGAGGACGGACCGTGGAGCCGATCCGTGCGGTCCGGGCCGTACCCGTGGCCGATATCCATATTCTTGCCCAAGCGATGCTTAACGCCGCACCGAAGGGCCACGAGAAACTCGTCATCTTTGCCGACAGCCGCCAGGACGCTGCATTCCAGGCGGGCTGGATTCAGGACCACGCGCGCCGTATTCGATTGCGCCACATGATGTATCGGATTATCGCTGATGCCCAACACCCCCTGTCGCTGGGCGACATAACCGATGCGCTGATGGATCAGTTTCGCAAAGACAAACGCCTGGTCGAGACGCTGTTGCCGGAACTGACTGGCGAGGACGCCGTCGCCATTTTCGGTCACGACCTCCTCAAGAGCACGGGGCGCGCCCTTCGGTACATGGTCTTGCGTGAGTTTACCGCAGGCATACGCCGCCGAGATTCCTTGGAGTCCATGGGACTTGCGCGCGTGGAATACGCCGGGCTAGACAAGAACGCACCCACCGTTCAGCAATGGGCCGCGCTTGTTGGTCTGCCGCCCGCCGAAGCGGTCGAAGGGATTGCACTAATCCTGGACATCTGGCGCCGGAGCCGCATGCTGTTCGTGCCCAGGGACCCGGTCTATTCCCGTTACCACGCCAAAGATGACGAGTACATCCAGGCCGGGCTTCTGCCGTTGAAGGAGTTTCGGCCCCAGGGAGTCCTGCTTGAGGCCGGCGATCAGGATAAATACGCACGGGGACTCCTTGCGCAGCGTGGCATGTCCGGCGTGCAGGCCTTGATCAAAAAATGGGCTCCGGATGCGGATATTCGGCTTACTGTAAATGCGCTCTGGGATCTTCTGAAGAAGGACCTGAAGATCATTGCTCCCGTGACCCTGCGGAGTCAAAAGGACACGGCGTTGGCGGACGTTTACCAAGTTGACGCAGAAAAGGTCTTCGTGGCGGGCCAGTGGTCCAAAGTCCGGTGCACGACTTGTCAGCGTGTCATGCCGCGGGTTGTCGCCAACGCGGCATGTTCCAGGCACCACTGTAAGGGAAAGACCGTTACAGAGGAGCCCAAGGTCGACGACTATGATGTCGCCCTGATGCAGAAACCGTTCATCATGGTGAGCGCGGAAGAACATACGGCGCAAGTGCCCGGCGAGGAGCGTGAACACATCGAGCGGGAATTCAAATCACCCAAGGGGCGTGTGAATTGCCTCGTGGCGACGCCTACGCTCGAGCTCGGGGTGAACATCGGCGCCCTGGATATGGTGGTCATGCGGAACGTGCCGCCGCTTCCCTCGAACTACTGGCAACGTGCCGGACGTGCCGGGCGTCAGGAACGTATGGCCGTGGTGCTCACATACTGTGGCCGTAAGTCCCATGATCGCTATTTCTTCGAAGACCCCTTGCGCCTACTGGATGGGGTGATTGATGCCCCTACCTTCAACTTGCGTAATCCGCTCATGCTTTCCAAGCACGTCCGATCTGCCTTGCTCTCGAAACTCATCTTGCAGGCGCGACCAGGCAGTGCGACTGCGGAGAAAGCGAGCGCGGTCCGCAAGCAACTATTCCCGACATTTATCCGGGAATATCTGCTGGATGAAAACGACCATTACCGGGACGTGCCTCCCAGCACGAAACCTCTTGAGGATTACCTGCAAGAGCAAGAGACCGGCTTGGTGGATGAATTGCTGGCGCTGTTCGCGTTGCATTGGCCGGAAGAGGCGAGCGACCTGACTACACGAGAGGCCGTTACGGATATCATTGAGACTACGGCGGAGGACTTGGCGGAGGTGCTCAGACGTCTTCATCGCAGATTGTCCTGGGCAAGGGCAACGCGCCAGGAGTTGGATGCCCGAAAGCACGTTCGGCCGCTGGAGCGGGAAGAAGAGCAACTGCTCAGGCGATGCGACGACTTCATCAAACAGATCATCACGCGTGACAACCGGACTTATACACTGAATGTCCTCGGCTGCGAGGGCTTCCTGCCCGGCTACGGCGTGTATGACGGCGGAGTGACGGCCTTCGCGCGACATGGGTTTGCGCGACGCCCCGGACCGAGGACTTTTGAGTTGTCCAGGGCCTCGGTGGTCGGCCTACGAGAGTTTGTTCCCGGCAATCGATTGTATGCAAACCGAGGCTCGTTCTATGTCACGCGCTACCAGCTTCGCGCTGATGAATCCGCCGGCATGCAGCACCTGCGCGTGAACCCATCGAAGGGGATCGTGGGCGAGGCGTCTTCATCCGCAACCTATGGACAAGGCGATGACCTGGAAATAGAGGCGGTTCCGATTGCCGACCTGGACCTCGCTCATGAGGGACGCATTACCGAGGAGGAGAGTCTCCGCTTCTCTATGCCGGTGACTATCCTTGGACGCTTGCGACGGCGTCAACGCGGAGGTAAAGCCTACAAGATCGGTGAGACCGAGATGCATCACATCCACGGCCAGAGCATCGAATTTGTTAACGTGGGTGAGGCGGGCCGCGTAAGGAAAGGATTGCTTGGACACCTGGTTTGCACGGTGTGCGGGGCGGCGCAGACTCCCTACGCGGTCGACAAGCGAATCGAGCAATTCACCAAGATCCACTCGGACCGCTGTGGGAAGGCCCCGCTGTGGATTGCACTAACCGCCCAAGCCGAAGTCGACCTACTCCAGTTCCACGACATGACAAGCAATGCGGCCGCCATCAACATCGGCGAGTCCTTGCGGACGGCTGCCGCACAATTACTGGATATGGGGCCAGACGACCTGCAGATTCTTATCGTCGGGAAGCCCGAAGACAAGAACGACCTCCTCGTGTATGACCCGATGCCCGGCGGTTCTGGGCTTCTAGAGCAGATGCTCGCACGATGGGACGAACTTGTCCAGACCGCATGCGCGCTTCTCGACAAATGCCCGAACCAATGTGAAGCGGCCTGCTACTCGTGCCTCAAAACGTTCAGGAATCAGTTCTATCATCCCTTGTTAAACCGCCACGACGCGCTCGGACTAGTCGGAGATCTGAACGTGGCGCCACAGCCTTATCGGGATATCCCGCCTGTTCTGGAGGAGGATACGCCAACGCAGGGTAACCCCTCGAACGTCCGCGAGAGCCAATTGGTGCGCTTGCTTCTTGAGCACCACTTCCCCCTGGGCAAATGTCGGCAGCCCGTCAGGACGTCTGTTGGTGGCCTGACAACGACGCCAGATTGGCTCTGTGAAGACCCAATGAATCCGGATATCAAGGTGGCGGTCTACCAGGACGGCATGAGCCGCAACCTGCACGGTGACCCGAAGCAATCCCAGCGGGACACGCTTATCCGCAGCGCCCTGGAGTTTGACGGTTACAGGGTGATTGTTGTGCAGTCACGGGATCTGGACGATCCCGAAGCTGTTCGCAGGCATTTATCGGATATTGCTGATGCAATTGGCCGGCCAGACCTTGGCGGGCAAGAGCCATGATCGTGTCTGCGCGGCAAGCAAACGCCTGCGAGCAGGAGATAGTGAATGGGTCGAGCAAAAGATCTCTTTGAACGAATTGAGAGAGAAGGCATCGGGGCAATCCGATCACTGATCCTCGACAGGCAGTCTGAGGAATTGTTCCTCGACTTCAAACGCTCCAGCGATCAAGGCCGTGGCAACAACCTGAGTCAGACCGACCGAAACAACTTGGCAAAAGCCGTATCCGGTTTCGGGAATTCCGCGGGTGGGATGATCATCTGGGGAGTGGACTGTTCGAGGGGTACCGATGGAGCTGATGTCGCCAGCTTCGAGGTGCCGTTGGAAGATGCTAAACGCTTCAGAAGTTGGCTCGAAGGAGCTGTCTCTGGCTGTACTCTACCGCCACATGGAGGTGTCCAAAATTGTGTAGTTGAAACCGGCCAGAATCGTGAAGGTTATGTCGTCACCTACATCCCGCAAAGCAACGATGCCCCTCATCAGGTCGTTGGGCGTCTCCAATACTACATGCGAGCGGGGTCCGATTTTGTGCCAGTCCCGCACCAGATTCTCTCGGGTATGTTTGGCCGGCGTCCTCAACCCGACATCGTAGGTCAATGGCTTTCCGGACCTGTCAAAGTCATCGATGATTCTATTCAGTGTCAAGTGGGCTATATTCTCCGAAACGAAGGTGCGGGAATAGCACGAGACATGTTCCTTGACGTTAAGGTCTGGAACTCAGGAGGGCCGCGTTGTCAGATCGCTTTCGATGTGCTTGACAACGCCAACTGGAGTGGGTGCTTCGCTTTCGGGCGTTGCTGGAACCTCGTTGCAAGAGGCGACTATCGAATGCCGCCAGGAGCAATCGCCCAGCCGTTGGCGATGACAATTTCGTTTGCGCCTCCCTTCGAAGATGGAATCAGAATAGAACGAACTCAAGGTTGCGAAGGGGCACCTTTGTCGAGATTCACCATTGAGAGTTCCGCAAACGCTATCGGAAGCGTCTATAGCGAGTTCATGGATAGCCACCGCGCGGGTACCCTTTCGGATTCCGACTGGGAGAATGTGGCAGGACGCCTGTTGGGACTCGACCTACCTGATTGAATGAACCGAATACCAGGCGTTCATGCATCCAACGATGACGCGTCCACGATCTTCTGAAACTCCGCCAGGATGTCCGCGTAGTGACCGGACAGGTAGCGCAGGACCCGATTGTTGGACAACAACTTGGCGAGGTACCCGCGGGCAAGGACGAGATTCAGCACGTTCTTCCCATAGCTCTGCTCGATAAGGCGGAAGTCGCGTTCGAGGGCGGCCATCTCCTTCTCCATCTTGGCGAGGTCTTCGGGTTTCACGCCAAAGGACGGCTTGCCGTTGCCCCCCGGAATGCACTGCTCTTGGGGACTCGCTGCAACGAGCGCCTTGATGTACGGCGTCGTATAGTTCCCGACAGCGTTCACAAGCTCCGCGATTTCAATCTGGCGGATGGGCTTCACCTTTCTCAATGACCGTAATCCATTGGGCGTCACGGGTTTATCCCGTAATAATTCGACAGCCTCGCTGCAGATACCTTCCAACATCGTGCGTTGCTTTCGTATGCGCGCGACGTCGACGTTCAACGCCTTCGCGACCCGGTCCTCCGCGACACCGTTGTCGATGGCGCGCATGATCATGAAGTGTTCCTGGATGGGCGGCAGACGATTGACCTTGTGGTTGTACGTGAACGCTTCGTCGTCCGTGGAGATAAGGCAGAACACCTCACGCTCGCCCAGCGCCCGGAGAATGTCGACTCTTATGTGGCCGTCCACGAGGACATAACTCTCCGGCGTATTCCTGGTCTTCTTGGACCGGTAGACGATGGGAGGCTCAATCAGCCCCACCTCCTGGATGGATGCCAGGATGGTTGCATACTTGCGACTTTTTCGGATCGCGGGATTCACCTGCTTGGAGGGGAGTATCGACTCCATCGGCAGGGTTACGCCGCCCATTTCGAAGGCAAGGTGGACTTTCTCGGTACTCAATGGCCTTACCTCCCCATCTGCTCGGCCAGATAGGCGGGCAGTGCGTCGAGCCCTTCGGCGCGCAGAAGATTCACGAAATTCTCGTCTTCGAAGAGCGATTTCATGGCATTGACTATGAAGAGCAGCCGCGTGTCGCACAGTTCGGCCTTCTTGATGGCGAGTCGCTGGCGCTTGGACTCGTTGTTGTAGGCCCGGACGATAGCGTCCGAGGAGACGGGCTTGGACGCCTCCCCCTTGGTGCCCCGGAAATTCTTGCCGAAGGTGCGCCGCTGCTCAACAATCCGTTTGGCACGCAGAATGGCCTTTCCCCGAAGCTGCTTCTTCTCGTAGGCTTCCGCCAAAGCCTTCTGGACCTCCACGTCATTGGCGGTGGCGATCATCATGGCGACGGTGACGGGGATGCGGTCGCATTCCACGGCCTGTAGCAGGCGCTCTTCGCCCTGGTCCAAGAGAGTGATGACGCCGCTCACCATCGTTTCGTCGATATCGATTTTCCGGGCGATCTCCACATTCTTGTAACCCTTGTCGCGCAGAGCGCCGATCTGGCGAACCATCTCGATCATGCGTGGCGTGCGTCGCGCGCAGTTTTCCACGAGGCTGCCCAGCAGTCGTTCGTCTCGTGAGATGTCCGTGACGATGGCCGGAATCATCGTCTGGCCGAGCTTCTGGAACGCCTCCAGACGTCCTTGGCCACAGACCAGGTCGTACCCGTCGTCGCCCTCGACCTCACTTCTCCGGCTCACGACGATTGGACGCTTGAGTCCCAGGTGTGAGATGTTGGTGACGATCTCGCCGAACTTCCGCTTGTCGCGGTTCCGCGGATTCAGGACGTGAACCTTGTCAATCGGGATCATCTGGATGTCTTGGTGCTTGTCCATCAGGCCACCTCGATACGCGCCCGGCGCGCCATTCCGTAGAGGTATTCCAGAGTGTCGAACCGATAGGTGTCGAAATAGACGCCGTTCTGTTCCGCCAGCCGCAGTTTGGGCAGCGTCATGTCAATGGTCGGCAGCAGGTAGTAATCCAAGGGTTCCCGGTTGACCTCATCCATCCGGACCGCAACCGTGATATCCGGCCGGAGGATGCGGTCAAGGCCGATGTTCCAACGATAGGCCCCGGCGGGAGTCCGCTGGCAGCGGGCGATGATCAACGACACTGTGAATTCCTGGTTCACCAGAAACAACTCCGTCTCCCTGTCCTGGACGACCGCGCCGCCCAAATCAGACATGGCGGCAACCACCTCCTGGACGATGACCGGATGCATTTCCCGCAGTCGCTTGTTGATCTCCAGGTACTCGAAATCGCGGTCCGGTTCATACCCAACGAGCTGATAGGCTCTCAGCAGACTGCCGAATCGGTGCCTGTAGACCGAACTGGAAGGGATGCCGTCACATTCATCGATGATTATCGACGAGAGCCAACCGGTCTTTTCGAAGAGGCCTTTCAGGCCGTCGATGAGTTCCGTGTCAGAGAACACTCTCGCCCGCTGCAGGATGATCCCGCGCGCCGTCCAGAAAAGCGCGGGGTCGACAATCGGCTCGAAGACTGCGTCCGCCCGGATCCACATGTCCTCCGGGTTATGGACCCGTTTCTTCTTCAATTTGAAGCTGACCCGGTTGTAGACGTTGTTGCCGATGTATTTCTCGTTGGTCAAGACCTGGTTCACAGTGCTGCGTGTCCATTCCCGGCCCAGGTCAGTCTTGATGCCGCGGGCATTCAACGCCGCCGCAATCTCGCCTTCGATCTTCTGCTCGTGCACAAACGCCGAGAACATCCATTGGACGATTTCCTGCTCTTCCTGGGGACCAGGAACGAGGATGACCCGGTCTGTCTGGATGCTCTTCATCTCTCCGAAGCCCAGTTCACCCTTGGGATTGCCCTGTTGGTCAATCAGCATGCGCCGCAATCCGAATCCCGCGTGGCCGCCTTGCCGGTAACCGAGCTGGATCAGCCGACACTGCCCTTTGAACACTTTCGACGAGAGTTCCCGGCTGTACTCCCCGGCCATGGCCCGTTTCACGCCCTTGACGATAGTGGAAACCGGGCTGCCATCGTTCTCGAACTGTTCGGCGCAGTAGATGACCGTGATTCCGGCGCGGCGGCAAATGTACTCGTAGTAGGCGCTTTCGTCGGCGTCCTGGAAGCGTCCCCAGCGGCTCACGTCGTAAACGAGAATCGCTTCAAAATCGGCGCGGCCGCTTTGGACGTCCTCGATCAGCCGTTTCAGCGCATCGCGCCCGTGCAGACGCAGCCCGCTCTTGCCCTCGTCCGCGTACGTACGGACGATCTCCATGTTGTGCTTGGCCGCGTACTCCCGAATGACATCGGATTGGTTCTCCGTCGAGTATTGCTGATGCTCAGTGGACATTCGCGCATAGATGGCGGCGCGGATCGGCGGCCCGGATTCTCCCGGCAGTTCGGGTTCGTTCATTCCGATTCGTCTCCTGTTCTCGGCGCCAGGAGAGCCGGAACGAAACACGAGGCGTTCCCTTCCTTCCCCGGGTTCGCCTTTTCCTTGTCACCACTTACATCGGAAATGCGCTCCCGGTTCGGGCATTCTGATTCTCCTGACTTTGCCACGCCAAAATTCTAACCGCCGTTCGCTCGATTCCTGTTGCCAACTCGGGGATGGCTTTCGGGGGCAGTGGATCGACTTCAAGAAGGTTCGATCCGGAGCAATTCCAGGCACAGTGCATATTTCGGCACGAGAGAGCCACGTGTTTCGGCGGAGCGCGGCCACCTGTTTCGGCATGGCGCGGCCACTTGTTATGGGCGCGTCCGGGTAGTCCGAAGGAGGGGTTCGGCTTGGTTGCTGCGGCATGAGTGCGGCGGTTGAACGGACAGGGGAGACCACGCAAGGCGCGATCTCCCTCGGAGCATAGCGACGGTCCTGGGCTTTGGTTTTACGTTCTCCTGGCCTTCTTTCTGAGCGAGTCTCCCTTGAGCGAGAGTTTGTGCGCGTTGTGCACGAGTCTGTCAAGGATGGCGTCGCCCAGGGTGGGGTCTCCTATAACCTTGTGCCACTTCTCGATGGGGAGTTGGCTGGCCATCAGGGTGGAGCGCAGGCCGTGGCGGTCCTCCAGGATCTCAAGGATGTCACGGCGTTGCTCCTCGGTAAGGTTGACCAGTCCCCAGTCGTCGATGACAAGCAGGTCGAGCCGGGCGTAGGCGGCGAGGATTTTGCGGTAGCGACCGTCGGCTTTGGCCATGGCGAGATCGTCGAAGAGCCGGGGCGCCCGCAGGTAGAGGGCGCGGAAACCTTCCTGACAGGCCTTATGGGCCAGAGCGCACGCAAGATAGCTCTTGCCGACGCCGGTGGGGCCGGTGATGATGACGTTGTGACGCTCGCGAATCCACTGACATCCGGCCAAGGTCAATACGAGGGACTTGTCCAGGCCGCGGGGGTGTCGGAAATCCACATCCTCGATGGTGGCGGTCAGGCGCAACCTGGCCTGTTTAAGCCGTATGCGTAACCGGTTGTTGTCCCGTTCCGCGCATTCGCGGTCCACGAGCAGGCCCAGCCGGTCGCCAAAGGCCAGGGTATCGTATTGAGAAGAACCGTTCTGTTCTTCGAAGGCTTTGGCCATGCCGAACAGGCGAAGCTCATGGAGTTTGTCGATGGTGGGGTGATTCAGCATGATTCCTCTCCCTCGCCTGCTTCGCGGTAGTATTCGGGCCCGCGGATATTGTCGTGCTCGAGGGGCGGCTTTTCCGGGTGCTTCTGCGGGAGTGGCCGTTGATCGAGTTTACGCTTGAGAATGGACTCGATGCTCGTGAAGGTGACCGTTTGGGTAGCCAACGCCCGTGCACACGCGGCTTCGAGGCGTTCGGGACCATGTTCCTTGCCCAGGCGCATGAGCCCCAAACAGGCGCGGAAGCCCTGCTGGGGATGGGGGCGCGCCCGGAGGATGGTTTCCACGGCCGCTGCGGTTTGCGGACCGGCCTTCTCCGCCCAGCGCACCAGGCGTTCCGGTGTCCACTCGGCGTAGTCCTGGTGATTCTTGGGCATATGGGCCGTGTGCGTGGCGTATTGCCCCTGGCGCGGCAGGCGCAGATGGCTGGCTACGCGTTTGTTCTTGTGGAAACACTCCACGGCGGTATCGGTAAGACGGACATCGAGGGTCTGGTTCACCAGTTGGTATGGCACGCTGTAGTAATTGCCGGCAATGGCCACGTGGTAATCGATGTTGACCCGCGCTTTCTTCCACTCGGCATATTCGAAGGGATGTGCAGGCAGAGGGCGAAGCGCGGGTTTATCCAGCTGCTCGAAGAGTGATCGGCGGTTTCCTTCCAGCTTCTGGAAAGGCCGTTCGTTGTAGCGGATGAGTTGCCATTGAATGGCCTCATTCAATTCATGGAGCGAGAAAAAAGTGCGATGACGCAACGCCGCGAGAATACGCCGCTCCACGTCTTGCACCGCTTTCTCCACTTTGGCCTTGTCTCTGGGTCTGCGCACCCGCGCAGGCAACAAGGCGCAACCATAATGCTCGGCCAGGTCTTCGTAGGTGCGGTTCGCTTCCGGTTCATACCGGTGCGGAGAAATGACGCCAGCCTTGAGATTGTCGCAGACGATCAGGGCGGGAACGCCGCCATAGAACGCAAAGGCATGGACATGCGCCATAATCCATTCCGGCAGGCGCTGCGTCCAACACGCCTCGACGTAGGTATAATTGCTTGCGCCCAAGACCGCCACGAAGATCTGCACGTCGCGAATCTCGCCGTTCTTGCGGTCCGCGACAGGCATGGTCTGCCCGCAATAATCCACGAACAACGCTTCGCCCGCCTTGTGCTCCTGACGCATGGGGACATCCAGCGTTTCCCGCCACGCCCGGTAGCGGACACAGAACTGCGTGTATTGGAACCCGTCGGGATGCGCCTGTTTGTATTCCTCCCACACCAACTGCAGCGTGACGCCCTTCCCGGCGAGCTGCCGGTGTATCTCTACCCAATCCGGCACAAAACGCGGGCCGTCGGCCGCTGATTCCGGACAAAGGAAGAGACGGCGCTTCAGTTCCTCATCCGTCATTCCCTCCGGCAAGGGCCACGAGAGGCCCGCTTCCCTGGCACGCCGGACATATTTGGCCGCCGTGCTGCGAGCCAGACCACAGCTGGCCGCCGCCGTACGCTCGCTCAAGCCGCACTCCCACCGCAGACGCAAAACTTCCCTGATTCTTCGCATGAATGATTCTCCTGGGCACCACGTGCCGAACCTTCCGGTCCCTATGACCGGAAGACGGCACACCATACCCAGAGAGGAATCAGCAACGGGCCCCCAAGAAAGGCAAGTGGCCACGCCCGAAATCGGTGGCCGAGGTCAACCGAAACAGGTGGCCGCGCCCACCCGAAATACCCGGCCGCGATCAGCCGAAATCACAAAGTGGCCGCACCCGAAATATGCACACAGCTCAAGAATCCGGCGACGCTCTTCACTTCGGAACTTGTTGGGAGACACCCGTCTCGACGACGGTCGGGTTCTGGATGAAACTCGATTCTCAAGTTCGAGCTTCGCGAGGGTAGTCAGCCAGCGATAGAGTGCAGTATGAGACAAGGCCGGGGCAGCAGTATCCGGATCGACTTCGTCTTCATCGGCCTGTTTCCACCAGAACGAGTCCGGAGCCTTTTCCGGATAGAACAGCGGCATGCCATCTTCAGAAACCGAGTCGCGGTACGTGGACCATTCATGCCGGAGATAGTGCTCGCAGAACGCAAGTATGTCTCTGCGCGTATACCGCTTGAAGGGAAGCGCAAATTCCGGATACTCGGTGAACGAACGCCTGCATTGCGGGCATTTCCACCGGGGAACAGACATGGACACCTTGCGTATGCCGCCTTCGCACACCTCGAGAAAGAAGCGTTGACGGCGGCCATTGCGAACGAAGCCGCCGCCGGCGGCTCCGCAATGAGGGCATTCGTGTCGACGGTCATGACAGGCTTCATCTCGAGCGAGCCGATGCTTCTTCGCGTGGTGGGAATCGTCATGGGGCATGGTTTCCCCTGGACGATTGACTCGGATCTGTACATCGGCAGGCGGGGTGCAGCAGACGGACCGGCCACGTCTCACACGAGATCGTGGCTGCCCTTAGAGGCGGTAGAGAATCACTTGTAGCGGGTATCCACGAGCATGCCGTGGCGGGCTGAACAGGGAAAACCGTCGGGAGACTTGTGAGGTTTCAGTTTCGTGTCGCGGGTCGTCCGCTGGAATCGCTTGTTACAATAGGGGCATTCGATCACGTATACGGTTCCGGTGGAACGGCCAAATGAGGGCGAGTGCCTGGTCACAGGTGCAGCGGACCGTTGTGTTTCGGGTGCTCGTATGGGACCCACACTGGAAAACTCAACCATGTAGACCGGCTTGAAAGACCGTGTCGTGGCCTCCACGCTCTCGATTCGGTCGATGCGATACGACCGGTGCGCGCGATTGTCCACGCGAATGGCATGAAGGACCAGATGACCGTCCTGCGTCCGGCGGAGCGAATACGGCTCGATGATTCGGTACGAGCCCTGGTATCCCAATCTCACGCACAGATGGTTGGAGGCGGCGAAACGGATTGTCTCCAGTGGAATGTTCGCGCGCCAGACCTGCATCGGCACGGCCTCGACCCTCTGAACCGGCGCCATCTCCGCAGGGGCGACGGGAATGCGTGGCAAGGCGGCAATCCTGATCACCTTCTCCAGCCAGCCGAAGAGGTTCTCGAGTTCCTCCCAGAAATCCTCGAAGGGAGGCAGGACCGGCAATTGATGCGCCAGCATGTTCGACCATTCCGACTCCAGCGCTTCTCGATTGGCTGCGGTCTTGACCGTTGCCAATGTCGGCACCGGGATTCCTTTGACACGGCATTTCTCGCCCAGGATGGTCCGGATGACCGTTGCATCCGCATCGAGTTCCGGCCGTCGGAAGAGATTGACGATGTCGTACAGATCACGGGGACGCCCGCGCTCTCCCATCGCCCGTATCTTTTCCGCAAAGACTTCCTCGAAGCAGTAGCAGCACACGGTCGCGGGCTCCGGAAGGCCGTCCGGATAGGAGTGATGTATTCGGCGCATGACGGTCGGTCGAACCACTCGTTCCGAGGCGCTCAGGTCCAGCTTCACGCTGGCTACTTTCGTTGCGCCACGAGGACCTTGGTAGTAGACGCGGCCTTCCGTGTAGAGACCGGATTCGTGGGCTTTCAGGAGAGGTTCCCTGCCGCCGAAATTCAGTCCGGACGCTTCCGTTACCCTCGAAAGAACCGCCTGCAATGCCGGCATGAGCTCTTCCGGTCTGATAGGACCGCCGGGAAGCACCGTGAAATCCAGGTCTTCCGAAAACCGGTAGGTCTCGATATAGCACTTCTTCAGGCACGTGCCGCCCTTGAACGCCCATCTTGTTCCGAGGAGTTCATGGGAACCGATGCCCCAGAGAAGCCAGCCCAGGACGTAATCCTTCTCCACGATATCGTCGCGCAGCGACCATTCACGGACCCGTTCGTCGAGATCAAATCTGCTGATCATGACGGTTCTCCGCCGCGCCGGATTTCCACGTTCACTCTCAGGTTCCAGCGTTTCGATATGCGTCCTGGCCGATGGACAGCGGGGTCGAGAAAGGTCAGACCGGCGCTCAGCGAGGTCCGGCAGGTTTCCACAACGTGAGGGACATCGATGCCCAGCGATTCGACAAGATAACCCAAACGTTTATACACGGTACCGTTGTTCACTCGCGCTGCGTAATCAAGGAGCAGGCGGTCGTCCCGATGTTCACCTGCGAAATAGTCGTTCAGAACATCGGCGACATGGCGGATACCGGCGCCAAGTTGCGGTGCATCGAGAACGTCGACGACGGTCCTGGACGGGTCCGAGACAGGTACCTGAACGCGGTCACGCCAGACAATCCGTGTACCGAACAGCATTTCTTCCGCTCGGTGTCGAAGACGGAAGGCGGTTCCCTGAATCGTGACAGCGCTCTTTCTGACAGGCTGGGCGGTTACAACCGCAATGTCTCGGAAGATCTGTTCCGTCAGTCCCCAGTGCTCGCATGCACTCCAACCGGCGATATAGCAGGGTGCGAAGGATCGGACGGCAACGGTCCATGCGTCCTCACGCCAGTCGGCAGGCTCAACAGCCCCGAGTGGCACTGTGGCATAAAGCCCTCGTCGTATACGGACGAGCCAGCCTTTTGCAGCGAGGTGGGCGACGAGCCGCCTCGCGCGAACCCGGTCCACACCAAGTACGCGCCCCGCCTCCTCAACGCCAAAGGGACCGGTCGTGTTCCGATGAAGCATTTCGAGGCGCTCGCGAGTCTCGGCTTCGAGGCCCTTGCGGGACGAACTATTGGGTACAGGTGATCTCACTGTGATTCATTCTCCGTGAACTATATGCAGACACACTATACCATAACTTTCCGCAGAGCACAAGCTTCTCAAGCGAAAAGCCGGAGGATATCGCAGCCACCGAGGGTCTCCGCACACAGGGACTGAAACCCTCGGCAGCCCTCGACCACTAGCGGCGCGTATCTTTGGGAGGACAGGGATCGTTCCCGAAGCTGTCCTTGTCGCGTATACGACCGTCCCTGCCGTGAATCACCAGTTCAGAACGTTCGTTCCTGGCCATCGGACGCCCGGCGTTGATGGCTGCATTCTGCGTGGTATGGACAGACGAGACGCGCTCGTTGCCCTCTTTGCGAGTGGCCCAACCACTCCCGTGTCGAACTACATGCACGTTCTTTCCCATGTTCAGGTATCCTTTTAGTTGAGGTTTACGACGCTCACGGAGGCGCTGACACGCCCCGCGCGACCGCCAAGGTCAATCACGAGATGCCACCGACCCGACCTCGGCGGTGCAATGCGACACGGGGAAACCTGTGCCCATCCGCCGAAGTACTGGAATCGTCTGCCGCTTTGGTACGCATGGAAGTTTGCATCGTCAAGCAGGAGAACTCGTGCCTGCCTATCCAGACGTACCTCGACCGCCTGCGTTGGAGCAACGCTTGTTACCGAGTGAAGGAAATCCATTTTCGGTGTCCTTGATTTCTGGGCAGTTCATTGACTAACGTAAATGTGGATATCGGCCCGGTGGAAATGTCCTGCGGACGCCCAGTTCGCCAAGCAGGACTCTTCCGCCGGGTTGTGTTTTGGAGCCCGCGACGGCTCCCGTGCGGGAAGGCGTTCCATCCCGCGGGGCAAGGCGCTCAGACAAATCACCTCCTTTCTGGAATAGCGGTCAATCCTGCACCGGCTTCTGGCCGATGTATTTCTTGACCTTTCGTCTCGTTTCGGGTACACTTGTTTCATTGGTAAGACATCATATCAGAATGCGTTTCACATGTCAAACGCTGTTGCATACGTGAAACACCATGCAGGGAACAGGAGGAGAACAAAGTGCCGAAGCTAACCTTGAAGTCGTTGGGCCGGAAGATAACCGAGAAACGAGGAGCGAACGGAATCCGCGCCGCCGCTGCCGAGATCGGAGTCAGCCCTGCCACGCTGTCAAGAGTCGAGCGTGGCAACCTGCCCGACCTGGAGACCTTCAAGAAGATCTGCTCCTGGTTGGCAGTTGATCCCGGCGAAGTGCTTGGATTCAAATCGGTGCCCAAGGCTGACGCCCCTCTGGCCGTTCATTTCAAGAAGGAATCCGCCATTCAGCCGGAAACCGCGAGAGCGCTCGCCGAGATGATCTTGGCTGCTCAAAGAGCCATGCAAACCCAGGAGGCGAATGCTTGAGCCAGGTTTTCGACAGAGGATTCAAGACATGGTGCGAAAAGGTGTCCGAAGATTTTCGTACAGATCTTGAACTGAAGAGCGGCGATCCGCTCGATGCATGGGCGTTTGCAGAGCACCTTGGAATATTCGTCTGGACTCCCGAGGAAGTCCCAGGATTGGATGGCGGTGCGCTGACTCAGCTTGTCAAGACGGACTCGAGTTCCTGGTCGGCAGTGACCATATGCCAGAACTCACATGAACTCATCATCGTGAATTCCCAGCATTCACGTGCGCGACAGTCCAGCAACCTGATGCACGAAATGTCGCACTTGATTATCGGTCACTCACCTGCGCGCGTGGACGTCGATGAGACGGGGCTGCTTATGCTGAGTTCCTTCGACAAGAAACAGGAGGAAGAGGCCAACTGGTTGGCCGGTACGCTTCTCCTTCCCAGGGCAGCTCTGATGCAGATCCTCAACACCCGGATGGAAGACAGAATCGCCGCAGCGCGCTATAACACAAGCCTCGACATGCTTCGATGGCGAAAGAATGTCACCGGCGTCGTTCGCCAAGCGCAGAGTCGAAAGAAGTACTTTGGGGGACGGGCAAAAGGTTGATAGCGCTCGGCTACCATGGGGCAACCCTGGCCCCGCTGGAGATTTTCCGAGTCCAAGACGGAATCCTCCACCATTATTAAAACACGTTTCACCCCTGTAAACATTGGATAGAATGCGTGTTTGGCATACTAAACTATTTGTTGCCCATGCCCTGTTAAGTGTGCCAAATATACCCCTTACGTAACACAAAAAGCCGCATTTGTGACAAGTATAAGTACAAGTGTTCGCGGCCCCATTTTTTGAAAAGTTACTCACCGTTGTAGGATTCCTTTTCAACCGTGTTTGCTTGCATGGAAGGAAGCGCATTCACCGCCGCCCCGGTGTCCGTCAATTCCAATATGGTATAGACGTTTGCTGTTAATGCCGGTGTGCTATGCCGCATCAACCTTTGTGCCGTTGCCAGCCCAACGCCCGCCCGCGCCAGCATGGTTCCAAAGGTAACGCGCAAGGCGTGAACGTCCAGGACGCGCCCGGCCCCGTCCATTTTTGCTATCCTTTCGTATTCCCCTTTGTTGTTCTTTACCCTTGCCGCCGCCAGGTCCGCGTCAAACACCTTGTTCATTTTATCCGGCAATCCTTCAAACAAGGTTTCACCGTCAAACACGCCAGGGAACGCGCTACAATGCCCTGCAAGGCGTTTAATCCGTTCATCCCGGTATTCTATCAAGGCGCTTCTTAAATCCGCCTGTAACGGAATTTGCGCGCCCTTCCTGTTTTTTTCGTTTGCCGCTTCCAGCAACAGGAACGCCGGGTCCGTGTCCAGGTGCGCCGCGCCGATGGTGATACTTCGCAGTTCATTCCATCGCAGGCCCGTATAGGCAAGCGCCTTGTATGCAAGCGCCCGCGTCCGCCCCAGCCATTGCAGCGCATCAACCGTTTCCGGTTTCAGTTCCGCCTTGCTTCCCCGGTTTGTTTGCCGTTCCTGTAAAGGCCGCTGTTCCGCCGCATCACAAAGCGCCTGCAATTCAGGAAGCGTAAACGCCCGCCGAATGTGCCGCCGGTCCGCGCGTTCGTCAAAGCGTACCAGGCCCGCCACCGGGTTAATTGCCGTCTTGCCATTGCGCGCCAGCCAATTACCAAAGGCCGTCCAGGTTACCACGTAAGCATTGCAGGAACGCGCGCCGCGTCCTTTGTGTTCCTTACCCCCGTTAAGCCGTTCCTGTTCCAGGTACGCATCCAACGCCGTTTTGTCAATGTCATTCAACGTTTGCCAGCCCAACGCCGTATATACGGTTTCCAGGTAACGCCGCCATTCCTTTACGGTACTGGCAGCCGCGCCGCGCGCCGTCATGCTGTCCAAGTACGCGTCTATAACGGTCTGCAACGCGTCCCTTCCATGCTTTGCCGCGTTCGCTTCCTTTTTGGTGAATACACCGGCCCGCACCTTGTCCTGTTCTGTTTGCAGGTTCGCCGCGTATTGTTCCGCCGTGGTCCGGTCCTTACACTTTGTGTTGATTACCAGGTATCCACCATCCGCAACCCGTAAGCGCGTATACCAGGATTCTGTTTCCAGTAACAGCCGCGCGCCGTCATCTGTAAGGCGTTCTATACGCGTCTTACCGTTGCGCCCTTTGAACCTGGCATATTCAACGCCCTTGCGCGTGTAGGTTTCCGCGTTTGCCGGTATGGTTGCCGTGTAGGTTTTCTTGAATAGGGTTGCCATGGTTCAATCCTTTTTCCGTTTGCCCCGTTTGGTAACGGTGCGCGCCGGTATCGGTGTTAGTGTCAAGTCAAAGTAATGCGCCAGCGCGTCCAGGTTATCACTGGTAAGTTGGCATCCTGCCAGGAACCGCGTAATACACAACCGGTTAATGCCGGTGTGTATGGAAAGCCGCCGCACACTTAAACCGCTATCGCGTATCGCTTGCCGTAATATGTCGCTTATTGTGTCCATGTTAAAAGTTTAACATATTATGCCGGTAAAGGTCAAGTCCTATTTTTTGCCGCGTTAAAATATTCCCTTTTTCGATTGTCGCATAGACAAAAATAATGGGATACCTGGAAGGCCGCCCCCCCCCGGCCCCGGCCCCTGGTAAGTACCTATGCACCCCCTGGAAGCGTAAACGGAATATACCGCCCGGTTTCTTTCATGCGCGCCGCCTGCAAAGGTAAGGCGCGCGCCGTATGTATGTAATACATACTGTATAGTGCTTCACTGTGAACCCACTTTGCGCCACTGTGAACCCACCTTATACACCGCCAGGCCCGCGTTTGGTCCGCCCTGTTTCAGCCGCACCAGGTGTCCAGTTTCTACCAACCGTTGCAACGCGCGCCGGGTCCCGCTTCGTGAAAGCCCGGTGTATTCTTGCATTCTGCTTTGTGCCAGGCAAACCACGCCGCGCCGGTCCGCATGGCGGAACAGGATACACCATAACGCAACATCGCCAGGACGCAAGCCCGCCGCCTTTTTGTCCAGGCCGCAAAAGGTGTTGAAAGTTTGCCAGCGCCGCCGGTTCCCGCCAGTGTCCCGTTGCCGATGCGCCTTCGCCTTCGCCTTGCGCGCGTTCGCTTGCTTTGCATTCAATGCCCGTTGCGCCTGTTCTATAAGTTCCCACTGTTCCGGTGTCGGTAATGGTATGTCCTGGCTCATGGTGCGTGCTCCAATACGTTAAACGCCATGCGCGTTTTGTCGAATATCACCGGAAGCGTTACCGTTGCGCCGTGCCTGTTCTTTACGCATTCACAAACCATAAGCCCGTCCAGGCCCGCGCCTTCGCCGTCCGTGTCGGTGTCGCCTTTGTGTAGTATCCAACACGCGTCCGCGCCGTATTCGACACCGCCGCTGTCCTTAAAACTGGCAAGGTTTAGCGCCGTGTAGGAATTGCCTTTGCTGGACTTGCCGCGCGCCACCGCCGACACCGCCAGGATACCCGCGCCCGCGTCCGCAATGTCCCGCAGCCCTACCATAATGGAATCCAGTTCCAGCCGCTTGTTTTCCGACGGTGCCGCCGCCAGCCGTAACATTTGCAGGTAGTCCAGGACTAGCAGGCCCGGCCCGTGTCCGCCATCCCGCAAGGCCGCCAGGATTGCATCCAGAGAAAAGGCGCCTTCCCAAAAATACAGGCGTTCCGTGAAGCGTTCCAAGGTTGCCGCGCCGCCGTCCAGCCGTGACACATCCGCCGCCGTCATACTGGCAAACCGCAAGGCCGTTGCAGAAACGCCGCTATACCTTGCCAGCAAACGCCGCACCATGGTTGACGGTGTCATTTCGCAGGAACACACAAAGGCCACCAGGCCCGCGTTCTGTAACAGCGAGTCACACGCCCATTGCAGCGCCAACGCCGTTTTACCCGCGCCCGGTGCGCCCGCCAGGACGGTAACCAGGCCTGGCCCCAATTCAACCGGGTTCCAACGCGCATCCGGCCCCCGCCATAACACCGGCCCGCGCCCCGCCTGTATGTCCGCCAGAACGGTTTCCAGCGCCGCCGATGCCGTTACAAGCCGCCCGGTCATGGTGTCCGCCTTCCGTGGTTCACGCCCGCTGAAATAGTGCTTTCTACTTCCGTTAATGGCAGGCCGCTATCCCGTGCCGGTTCCAGCAACAGCGCCCGCGCCAGGCGCACATCCGCGCCGAATTCCGCCAGGTTTGCCGCCGCCTGAAACAGCCGGTTATGCCGCTCACCGTTGTGCGCGCCGTCCTGAATGAATTCCAGCGTTGCCCGGTTCAAGTCCGCCTTTTGACTTGCCGCCGGTGCCGCTGTCGCTTGCTTGCTTATGTAGTTGGTTGCCCGGTTCAAATAGTCTTGCAAGTTCCAATCACACCAGGCCGTGCCGTCTGTTTTAATCAGCGCGTCCCGTGGTTCGCGCCGCGCCAGGTCCATAATTGCCGCCGGGTCCAGGTTCACAAAATCCGCACCGCTAAACGGAAGTTTAAGCAAGCCTGTTTTACCGTGCCGCGTGTTAGGCAGCCGGAAAATTCTTGCCGTGTCATACACGCCGCTGTCCAGGTGTTCCAGGTGCGCGTCCTTCGCAAGTAACAGCGCAAACGCCTTTATAATTTTAGGCAACAAAGGCCCTGGTTCAATCACAAAACCGCTTGCCGGTAAATACAGGTGCGCGCCCTTGCCGCCGCTGAAACAGCCGATAACTTGCCGGATATCTGCCGCCGCCCCGTATTCCAGCCAACGCAACAGTTTTTGCGCGTTGCCAATGGCCGCCACCGGGTCCGCTTCGTTGTCAAAGTCCAGGCAGATATATTCCGCGAATACCGGACCGCGCCAGCCTGCAAAGCCGTTCTGTTTGACGTGTCGCAGGAAGGCCGCCGGATAGGTGAACATAGACAAATACGCTTCGTTTGTGTTCGCCGCGTCCGCCGCCAGGTAGGTTTCAAAGGCCTTGCGCCAGGCGCAAACCTTGCGCCCGCTGGACGGCCCGCCGCGCACAATTACACCGTGCTTAAATTCAGCCATAGGGTATTTCCTCCTGTTCCCCGAATTCATCATCCAGGTAAGCCGTATCGTTTCCGCTTTCCACGCCCCTGGAAGGCGCTTCAGGCGTTTCCGATGCCTGGCAAGGTGTTTGTATGGGTTGCGCCGCGTTCGTGTCTTGTGCGCCCGTATAGGACGCTTTTTCAGCCGTTGCCGCGCCTTTTGCAGGCGCAACCCGCTTTACTTCGTTGAAAACATCGCCGCATTCGTCCGCCCGGCACTTTACAGACAATTCCGCCAGGATTTCCGGCAACGGTCCGCCTTGCAAGTGCGCCGCCGTCAAACCAAGCGCCGCAAGTTCCGCCTTTGTGCGCGCAACCGCCGCCGGTGTCAACCAATGTCTTGAAACCAGGCGCCGCCCGTCATACGGCCCGCCGGTCAATGTCCAGCGCGCCGCATAGCACCAATTACCCTTTGTGGACTGTTCCAGGCAGCCGGATTCCAGCCGCGCCAGGTAACGCCCCGCCGGTATCGGTTCGCCTATCGTTTGTGCCTGTTCCGGTGCGCTATTGAAAAGCGCCAGCGCATCCGCCGCCGTTGCCGGTGTCGGTGCCGCCGTGTTCGCTTCGTTGCTTTGTGTCTGCCATGGTGTGCCCATATCAAGAATCCTTTTTGGTTTGGTAATCGCCGCAAACGTGACAATAATCTACCGCTGGATAAACCGGGTTCCAAGCCGCTTCGTCAAAGTTCAATCCGGTTAAAGGCCGTGGCGCATAACGGTAACAGCGCCCGTCATTGAAATGTTTGCAGGTGCTGCAACAGGGTTCTACAATTCCAGTCACGCCAGCCGCAAACGCCGCGCCGATGCCGTCATCATTGCGCCGTGGGTCGTTATCCTGTTGCCAGGCATTCCAAAGCGTTGCCACCGCTTCCGCAGGTGTTGCCGCCCTTGCTGCCTTCGCCCATGCCCGAATATCCGCCGCGCGCCATAACGGCACGTCATGAACACGAACCGCCGCCGGTATCAGTTCCAGGCGCACAAACAACATGATTTCATCCAGGGAAACATCCAGCGCCCGCGCCAGGGTTTCCACGTTCCAAAATAATTCAGGGTTCCGTTTACGCATGGTTTCGCCCCCCATGTGGTTTAGACTGCCAGCGCGTTTTCCGGCAATGTGGCGCACCATCCGCAAGCCATGACGTGATTGTTTCCGGGTCCCACCGCAAGCAACCGCGAATACTCACCGCCGATGGAAGTTCCCCCGCGTCCCTCATTCGCCAGACGGTCCGCCGTGAAACGTTCAACCGTTTGGCAAGGTCACTTACACTCATTAAATTCATATCGCTTTACCTTTGCGCCCGGTCAATCGCTGAACCTATTCCAGCGCCGCCGCTGCGCGTCCTATAAGCAAAGCGTTACAGGTACGATTTAATGCGTTCCGTATTGCAGACAATACCGGTTCCGTTGCGTTTTGCCGTGGCGCATTCCGGCAAAACAAAAACGTGACAGGTGTTATCTGTCACGTTGTCATGTTTTGAAAATGTGCGCCCGGCCCGGTTACTGGAATTCAATCAATTTAAAATTGCTTATCGTTGAACCCTTCTTATTTTCAAAAGGCCGCCCCTGGATGGAAGGGAACAGCGCCATAAACTTTCCATTCAGGCGCCTAACGTTTGCGCGCACCTTTGTTTGTTGGTTTTCGCCCGCCGCCCGTTCAGAATACTTGCGAATTAAGGCGCGTTCCGCTTCCTGTTTCCAGTCCTTTTCCGTCCAGGTTGCCCGGTTGCCGCTGGTGTCTGGTTTTGATTCCACGCGTTCCGAATGTGGCAGGCATCCGCCCGCCTTCGCCAGCAAAATTAAAAACGCCGTTTGTGCCGCTGCCTTTTCTTCACCAAGCCCAACCGTATTCCATGGCAACGCGCGCCAGCCGCCCGGCCCGTGAAACGTCACACCATCCGCGCGCACTACCAGCCGAATATCAGCCCATCCATCCGCACCAATGGCAGCCGCCAGGCCCGTGTCCGCTGCCTTTGCTTCCTGCGTGTTCGCTTGCTTTGTGGTATTCAGGCGTTCCCAGGCCGCCAGCCCCGCCGCTGTTAATGTAAGGCGTTTGCCGTCCGCCCATTCCAGCAAGGCACGCGCGTCAAAGTCCTGTGACAGTTCCTGTTCCGGGTCTTCTATTGCTTTAAGTACATCGCGCCAACGTGGGCACATAATCACGCCGTAATTATTGCTTTCCCCGATGCGCCCGGTATATGGTTCATCGCCCGTTGCGCCATGAAGGTATGTCGCAATCCAGGTTTTTTGCACCCCTGTTAAGAACGCGCTACGCGCCTTTACTTCCTTCAGTTGCGCGCTTAATATCTGATTAAGTTTTATCCACCCTTCAATTTGGCTTGCCGATGCCGCCCCGCTGAACGGCCCCCCTTGAAATTTCTTTTCAGCCATGTTCTAGTCCCTTTGTGTTTGCCTTGCCAGGCCGCCTGGAAGGGACTAGCAAACCAGACAGCCCGGCAAGGCGCGTTATCGCGATGCCGTCGCACCGCTATATCATGGTTAATGATACCTCATATCACCGCCTATCCGCATAACGCTTTCTTTTCAGCGTCCAAAAGCAACCGCGCCGCGTCCGGCCCATAACGCCGGTCTATTTCCCGTATCGCTTGCCGGTAAGGTGCCATAATGCGCGCATACGCTTCCCGTACTTCCGCCCGTGGTATGCATTCGCCGCGCATCCGTTGCAGGCGTAGTTCCGCAAGTTGCGCCGCAAGTTCTTCATTTTCAGCCCGTGCCTTAAGTAACGCCAGTTTTGCCGCTTCCATCCGTTCGGGAAGGTCCGCGCCGCCTTTGCGAAGGGAATCTTGTTCTTTTACAATCGCCGTAATACGAGATTTACACAACCCGTATTCACGCGCTAAACTGGTTCCGCTTTCCCCGTTCATGCGCCGTTCAAATATTTCAATGTTGCGATTCATGGTTTCCTTTCGTTCGCTTGTTTAGTAAACTTAACAAATGGTATGTATGCTTACTTTCGCCAATGTTGACGGGGTTAAAACCGGTTTTGGCCCGGTCGCCGTGTTGTCAAAGTTCACCAACATTGCCCAACGTGTAGACGAAAAACACGGGGGTATAAGGACGCGCACCGCCCCCCGTGCCCCCAGGAAGAACCTATTGTTTTTTACATCCCTTTTTGATTCTGCCATGGTGATTCCCCTATGCTAAAACCTTGATTCCGTGACAAGTTTTTGGAAATTTTGACAAGTATAGGTACAAGTGTTCACGGAAGGCCCCCATAAACCACTATATACCAGTAATTTATAACCTATGCCTATCTGCCTTACACGCAGGGGGTCGCAGGTTCGAGCCCTGCACCGCCCACCATCAAAAACCCCTGTATTTAAAGGCGTTTTCGCCACATTACGCCCGTATTCTACCGCGATGTGTTCCTCGTCAAAAGTGTCTTCATGGGCCGCAATGTGCCCCGAATTTCCTGAACCGAGTGACGTTTTGAGTGACAAATTATCTATACCCCCCCCGGGTATGCCGTTTGCGGCTCGTTCCTACGTGGAAGCACCGGGAACGGGAAGGGATTCAGCCGCATCGCCCAATTCTTCAAAACCGACATGAGCATAGACGTTCAGGGTTTGCTCGTTCCCAAGTTTCCGCTCGTTCCCAAATTTCATTTGGGAACGAGTTGCCATGAGCCTACGGCTCACCCTGAAACCATGAAAATTTGATGGGAAGTTTCGATGTAGTCGGAAAAGATTCTCAGATGATGCAAGAGTCCCTCCAAACAGCCCGTTTAACCTATCAGTTCCTGCTGGGGTATGTGGCGTATGGCTGCCGGGTCGCTTTGTGTTGGTCTACAAGGGGATGGCCGGAATTAAAAGGCCGTTCCCTGGGATGAATCTTGCGCACTTTGGTTTTTTAAACCTGGTTATTGCGGCAGCGTTTCTGCTCACGGCGTTCCGGCTGGTAGCGTATTTGCAGCACATCCGCAGGCTGCCCAACGGAAAAGAGGGATTTCAATGCATGCGTGAATATCCCTGGCTGCTGCTGTCTAGACCAATAAGATGGCCGTCGTGATCAAAGGGCATGAGATATGTAATCATGTTCACCATCCAGTGTGTCAAATACTACAAAAAGGGTAAGCCCAAAATGCGTTTCTGTAAAAGACTGTTATCGTTTATTTTCGGCGGTAGACCTAGCGACATTTCCTGTACCGGTAAGCCAATCGGGGAGGATGGCAGGGAAGTCGTTGGAACTATCGTATCCCATAATGTGGACCGCCTTTCGGAAGACGAACGGGCAGAATTTGTCAAGGCTGCCAGTGAATTTTCGGAGGTGCCCTTGTTTGACGGGCATGTTGAATACGGGTATTCCCTTGAAGGTGTAGCGGATGAAACACGATGTCCACGCTGTGGCGGCGCCGCTGCACTCCGCTATGCCAATTTCATTTACATGTCCCAAAAAGCCATGCGGGTCATGTATGCGCCTGCGGGCTTCTTCTGCACGCAATGCCCCACGGTTTCCGTGAATGAGGACTTAATCCGCGTGGGCATAACCGATAAACGACATCAGTACAAGCGGGTGGTGGGGATTGATTACGGGAACAAGAAAGATGCGGACTATTTTCGAAAATGGAACGGAAAAGACCTGGTCTACGTATTTGATGAGGACCAGACTTTGCTGGATATTACGACAACGCCGGAACACGGCGATGTGTCCATGTCTATGGCAGCCGGGCGGCATAAATCAACCAGGAACAGACGGAAAAGACAAGAAAAAAAAGCGCGCAAAAGAAACCGGGGCAAGCAATAGACTACACCCGCCGGACCCGCTGCATGTTGCGTTTAACCCATGAGGAAAGTCCATAATGGGATAATTCCAGGGACAGCCATTCATGAGCCCTGTGGCTCCCCCGTAAACGATGAAAGTTTGCTGAGGTAGGGAAAGACCCGTCTCGCTTCGCTCGCTTGCGTCAGTCCCTACTTCAGCAAAATTTTCGGAGCAGTATACTTAATTATTCTTTATTCGCTAGAGGACCGAGGCCGTGAATACTTCCGAAACAAATTATGTATACTGTCCCGAATGGCACTAACTTAAGGTTTTATGACATATCTGCTTCTGTGTGGTATCTCCTTGAATAGAT
>MTKZ01003020.1_pt1 | contig 38952 bp, 31 predicted proteins | sample 1042781 | NCBI WGS metagenome assembly MTKZ01 (sample SAMN06212207, study PRJNA360539) | anaerobic digester metagenome | biome: Wastewater treatment plant; material: sludge; isolation source: anaerobic digester fed with sludge from wastewater treatment plant | place: Denmark: WWTP Viborg ...
ACTACGATTTCTGATCTTGGTCCTTCACAGCCACTGACTGTCTGACTTACCCAGTAGGATGTGCTCCCTAATGCCGCTGTTGATGGCGTTGGAGCTGTTGTACTCCCTGTACCCCCAACTGCATCTGTATACCACAAAAGATTTGTGCCTGTAGCTGTCAAAGGAACTGCTGTCGCATCCTGACAGTATAAAACTGGTGTTGTAACTAAGGGCGCTCCAGGCAGAGCATTTACTGTTACAGTTACACCTTGCTCCGTGAAATAAGCCCAAGAATTATTCCCATCCCTTAAACTGTCAAGAGTAAATAGGTAAGTGCCCGGTACTAATGTTGAAACACTTAAAGTACATGTGTTACCAGTAGTAGTTTTAACAGAATCAACACTTTCACTATTGACATTATAATAAAAAGTATAAGGTTCCGTACCGCCGATTCCGGTAAAAATCAATTCCGGAGACACTGCATTCTGGCAAACAATTGTATCTTTTGCTATTGTTCCATCCAACTGCCCCCACCCCTCCGCACTCACCAACAAAAAAAGAGTCCCCAGGAGCAATGCCCTGAACACTCTTCTTAATATCGTATAATGATTAATAATCGAATGAAAACTGTGTTTCATATCGGTTGTTTTAAACCCTGAATAATTCTTTATTTTTTGATGGTGAGATATAGAGGTCAGCATACCCCCTTTAACAACTCACTACTCACCTCTCATCGCTCATCACTTACCTCTCACTACTCACCTTCCGCTTTCGCGGAATCTCCACTGCGTTTCGAGCTCCCCGCCCCCTGCTCCCCGCCCCAACCTTCCGGTCAGGGCACGCTTCCGCCCCGTCAGTCACAGAGAATTGACCAACAAAAAAAGTCTGATAACCTCATCCTAAAAGGCTGACCAGGCAAAATATCCCATAAAATCGGACAGATATTCCTTTCTCCCTGGTTAATTAGAGAAAGACTAAATAAAGTATAATTTGCTCAGCCTTCTTTTTAAATACTGACCTCTAAATTAAAGTTTTTGCAGCATTTAGCAACTTTAATTTGACCAAATAATTGAATTCATACACCAACCGGCTTTTTTTAGAAACAGAAGAAATAGCGGGGAGCAGGGGGCGTGGGGAGTGGAGCAGGGAGACAGGGGGCTCTATGAGGTGATCGGTGAGCGATGAGCGGTGATTTTCCATTTTATGACTGGATCAACCGCACGCAAAGCCCCCCTATTGGGGGGATGGGCGGCAAAGTCAAGGTGCAAGATGTTAACTCTCATCAATTCTAACGGAATCGTAAAATATCCACTGCGGGTGCCTGCCCCCTTGGGGGTAGGTCGGGAAGGAGGTGTTTCCTATAATGCAGGATGCAATACCCTATACCGAATACTTAACCTTCTTCTGAAAATTAAAGTAGTAAAGGAGGAATCCTGCCAATGATGCTGCTGTCGCAACTCCTCCAATGGCATAGGATATTCCCCCGGGGAGCGAAAAACCTTCGGGGGCGAAAAATATGTAGGTGATCGTGACTGCCGTCATGAACAAGGCTGGTATCAGTGTAACCCAGAAGAATTTCCCGGTCTGGGTAAGATATACGGTTATCGCCCATAACACTACCATCGCAAGCGTCTGGTTCGACCAGGCGAAATATCTCCATATCACACTGAAATCCATTCGTGTGATCAGAAACCCCACAAGGAACAGAGGTATACTTATTAACAGGCGGTTCTTTATTGGTCCCTGTTTTGATTTCAGGAAATCTGCAACAATCAGTCTCGCACTTCTGAACGCCGTATCTCCTGAAGTTATGGGAGCTGCTACCACCCCGAGCAATGCAATGATCCCGCCGAATTTACCAAGGAGTGAATTCGAGATTTCATTAACAAGATATGCAGCATTGCCTTCGTGCGCTGTCATCATATCATTCAGTTCCCTGACGCCTCCATAAAAACTCATCCCTATTGCTGCCCATATCATTGCCACTATTCCTTCAGATATCATCGCCCCGTAAAATACTCTTCTCCCAAGATTCTCATTCTTAAGACACCTGGCCATCAGCGGCGATTGAGTCGAATGAAATCCTGAGATAGCTCCGCAGGCTATCGTAATGAACATCATCGGGAAAACAGGAAATTTCTCCCCATCAGCATGAAAATTCTTCAGTGTTGAAAATGTTAGATCAGGAATTTTATAGCCTTTGATAATCAGTGTAGTTATCAGCCCCAATGCCATAAATAAAAGTGCGAACCCGAATAAAGGATATATTTTCCCGATTATCTTGTCGATCGGTAACAATGTTGCCAGAATGTAATATGCAAATACAACCCATACCCAAAAAGTCATATTAAGTGATTGCGGGGTAATTCCTGCAAGGATACCAGCCGGTCCCATTATGAAAACCGCTCCGACAAGTACCATAAGCAACACAGTGAATCCTCTCATGAACTGCTTTACTTCCTTCCCAAGATAAATACCAACTATCTCGGTAATACTCAACCCATTGTGCCTGATTGACAGCATTCCGGAAAAATAGTCGTGCACAGCTCCCGCAAAGACCGAACCCAGAATTATCCAGAGAAATGCAACCGGACCCCACATAGCTCCTGCCATCGCTCCAAAAATAGGTCCGAGTCCGGCTATGTTCAGAAACTGAATTAGAAATGCCCGCCACCATGGCAGGGGGACATAATCCACTCCGTCATTTAGTTTGTAGGCTGGAGTCTGACGTTGAGGGTCAACACCTTCAATCCTTTCAATAAACCTGGAATAAAACAAATAACCAAGAATTAAAATTCCAATAGAAAGGATAAATGTGATCATGACATTGTTTTAAAGAAACAAATTTATTAAAAGACTTATAATACACCGACTCTATTAATTAAAATGAACCAGGCATTAATATTATGGCGATCTTTTTACTTTTTATCTGCTGTCCGGTGTTGCATTAAATACGAGATTCCCCTTTACGTATGTTTTGCTTATAACAATTTCTGAACCAACAAGCCGGAACAATATAATATCAGCTCTCTTACCAACTGCAATAGAGCCTCTGTCAGAAAATCCGTACAGCTTTGCAGGATTTGTACTTGCCATCATGACCGCATCTGAAAGTGAGCATCCGGTCAGGTTCATCAGATTTGCTACCCCGTCTTTTATTGGCGATGCTGAACCATAAACAATGTTCTGACCTGCATAAATCAACCTTCCTTCACTTGTAAGTTCAACTGAATCACCGTTATCAGTTACAAATTTCCCTGGCTGCAGAGAAGCATATTTTGTCACATCCGATGCTATTATTATCCTTGATGGTCCTTTTACTTTATAGAAAACCCTTAATTCCTCAGGCGGCAAACTGAATTTATCACATACCAGACTGATCAGTAAACGGTCGTCAGACAACTGAGGCCACAAAGGGTTATCACTTTTATCAATAAAGTTAGCCAGTCCGCTTCCAATACTTGTAACAATTCTCGCCCCTCTTGCAACTGCCTCAGAAATGATCTCAGAAGAGGCATTATGATGTCCGAGTCCAACAATGATACCATTTGATTTGCATTTATCGATGAATTCCATTGCTCCCACAAGTTCCGGTGCAAGAGTGATCTGAAGTATGCTTCTTTCTGATAACTCATACAGATCCTGAAACTCCTCCCAATCTGGTTTTCTTATGTATTTAAGGGGATGCGATCCTCTGAATCCGTCGACAGGAGAAATATAGGGCCCTTCCAGATGGATTCCCGGGATGGATCCCAATAGCGCAGGTTCATCTTTCATATGAGCCAAGGCGACTATATTCCTTTTTATCAGTTCGCGGTCGTTTGTATTGATATTCGGAAGAAATGTTGTAACTCCTGTTCTCCATATAGCATATGTTGCATTTCTGATTCCTTCCGCAGTCAATTCTGAATTTCCAACGGAAAAAGAAACTCCGGCGAATCCATTAATTTGATTATCAATGAATCCTGGTGCTATTATTAATGGCTGGCTTCCTTTCGGAAGCTTATTCATCCTTTTTACATTTCTTATCAGACCGTCGCGGATCGTTATCTCCACAGGCATCATATCTGTGTATAACAAGCCATAGATTTTCTCCTGACTGTATGACAGACAGGGAGATAAAACGAATAATACTGCCAGGCAGATCCTGAAAAGATTGTTTTTTATTAACCTGATTATATTCACTTAATTATCTTTGAATTCAATCCTGAATCCGAGAACCTGCCACTGAGGAAGTTTTGATGGTTTCCTTATGATCAACCCGTTCTCGGAACGTGACCACCTGATTTTCACGTCACTCCCAAGCATCTTCACTGAAGCAACCTGTCTGGTAGTTAACTTCGAATTCTTACCCAATGATTTTATCACTATGTCTTCTTTCGGAGCGCCCAGACAGAAGGCGTACAATATACCGTCTTTTGTTGTAAACCGGATATCTTTTGCATTGAAAGCATAGTTTTCGTTGAATCTTCCGCGTTTGACAGCTTTCGACTCAGGAGATCTCTCGCCGAATGTAAGCCATGGCCTTGTTCCGTAAATACCTTCTCCGTTCGCAGATGTCCATACTCCAACTTCTTCAAGTATCTGAAGCATATCAGGTTCAAGATCTCCCTCCGGTGTCTGGACAACATTAAGAAGCAGATTCCCATTCTTGCTTACGATGTCAACAAGCATCTGAATAACTTCATTTGCAGATTTGTATTTCTGCCCTGTCCTGTAATACCAGTCTCCTATCGATGTATCTGTCTGCCATGGATAAGGACTTACAGTATCCAATACACCCCTTTCAACATCCTGAATCCATTTCCCTCCTGATTCCTGTTTGCATGTGTAAACAACGTTAAGAGTACCATTATTTGCCGCTATATCCTGGTTATAATAATGAGCTATAAGGCTTCTCCCCACATCCTCAAAAGGCATCGCGCTGTCAGAATAGAGAAGATCCGGATGGTAGTTATCTATCAGTTCCTTAATACTGCTGAACCATTCAATCTGGAAAACAAGATTGTTGGTGAGCCATGCTTTGTCGTCGGGCATCGTTGGTGCATGATACAGATCGCTGAACCGGGGATCAGCACCATCATAGGGTACTCCTTTTTTGTCACCCTGGCTGTCAGATCCGTGAGCTGCCTGGAACCAGGTAAAACTGGCTCCAAGATGTTCCGACACTCCGAACTTAAGGCCCTGCTTTTGAGCTGCTGCCTTCCACAGACCAACTACATCCTTTTTCGGTCCCATATTCACGGCGTTCCATTTATGGATCCTGGAATCCCATAAGAAGAAATTATCATGGTGCGATCCCATGCTGACAAAATATTTTGCCCCGGCTTTCTTATATAGAGCCATTAACTTTTCCGGATCCCATCTTTCAGCTTTCCATAGAGGAATGATGTCTTTATAGCCAAATTCCGACGGATGACCATAATGTTCAAGGTGATATTTATAAGCCGGGTCCTTTTCCTGGTACATCCTCCTGGCATACCAGTCGCCCTGCCGTGGCACAGCCTGAGGACCCCAGTGTGACCAGATACCAAATTTTGCATCACGGAACCATTCCGGACATTGGAATTTCTGAAATGATTCATCAGCAGCCTGAAATGGGCCTTCAGCAACGGGTAGTTTCCCTTTCTGTGCAGTAATTGTAACAAATGTTACAAATAACAGTGGCAGGAAAACTAATCTGCGGGATTGGAATGCTTTTTTCATAATATATAGTCTTAGAGTCTTCTAGTCTGCTAGTCTTAGAGTCTGCTAGTCTGCTAGTCTTAGAGTCTGCTAGTCTGCTAGTCTTAGAGTCTTGGAGTTGCCCCCTTCCGCTGCCCGGAACTTCGTCTCCCGGATTCGCGGGATTTCGTCACTTCGTTCCTCAAACTGCGTTCCTCGTCTCCCCCCCGCCCCCTTCTCCCCCTCTTTCTTCCAGCCTTCTTCCATCCCTCTTCAACACCTAACCTTTACCCTCACTGCTCCCTCGATCGGTTTCTCCGAAACAACAATCACATATCCTCCGCCGCTTCCCGATGTTATGGCTCCCGGATAATCCGGAAAATACTTCGTCTCCAGTTCATCCATCACATAATCGGGTACTGTAAGAGGGAGGATCTTCTTCCACGATAAAATAGTATCGGTAACCGATCTGCCCAAACCAACAATATCTTTTTTCAGAATAGATTTCCAGCATCTGTTTCCCGATTCACCAAGTTCTTTAATAAATGGTTTCTCAAGATGCATGATTTTCAGCGGATCATATCCCTGGGGCCTGGGTTCCAGTGGTATAAGATGTAATACATTTGAAAGCCAGTTACATATTTCCGGATCAATGGTTGAATCAATCTTCTCCGGCCAGTAATCACCGTTGTAATAAAGCCTGTTTATGCCCGGAAAAAGAAGACCGATATGGTCCTGGGAACCAGAGATATATTCTTTGCCAGGAGGATTCTCCGCTCCAAAGAGAAGCTTAGCATTCACTTCATGATCTCCCTCAGGATATCTGTCGCCCCAAAGTTTGATCGCTACATTTCTTGAGCTTGTCGCCAGTCCCGAACGGTCATTGAAATCCATTGTCGGCCATATCTGTGCGACGACAACTGATCCGGGGCAGATCTTTGAGACCCAGGGCTGATCCACCCAGCCACCTGCCAGGCAAAGCCTGTAGGGAAATCTGAGCTCTTTCTTGATACCTGAGCTTGCACGTGCCGGCAAACCGGTCTCGGGAATACGTTCCAGGATAATGTATTCCACTCCCAGCTTATTACAGAGTCGTTTTTTTTCTTCAGTATGCCCATCACTGTTAACTATGAAAATATCAGGTTTTAACCTTATCATATCAGGCTCAAAATCAAGCATTCCGGAACCTGATGACAGAAAGGCATCTTCAACAAATCTGATTGATTTAATTATATAGAGACGCTCTTCCTGTGAAAAAAAAGGTCTCTTGCCCTTTAACATGAACAGGTTATCGTCAGTTCCAACACTTACAAAGACTTTTCCATACGAAGCAGCGGTCTTGAGAAATGCTATGTGCCCGCCATGCAACAGGTCAAAGCAGCCGCTTACAAGTACTTTCTTGCTTTTCATTATACCGGCTGCTTTATTTATTGAATCTGCTCTTGCTTTTCTTGCTTTCAGTACTATGCAGCATCTGATCTTTTATCCAGTCGTATGTCTTTTTCATTCCTGTTCTGAGGGGGATTGAAGGTTCCCATCCAAGGTATTTTTTTATCAAAGTGTTTTCGCTGTTCCTTCCGCGAACACCTTTCGGCGCATCAGGGTCATACTTCCTGACAAGCTTTACACCGGCAATTTCTTCAACTATATCTACAAGTTCGTTTATTGATACCATCTCACTGCTGCCCAGATTGATGGGTTCAATAATATCGCTGTACATAATATCCAGGATGCCTTTTATGCAATCGTCGATATACATAAAGCTCCTTGTCTGATGTCCGTCGCCCCAGATCACAATCTCTTTGTTACCGGTGATTGTTGATTCAATGACCTTACGGCAGATAGCAGCAGGTGCCTTTTCCCTTCCTCCGTCGTAGGTGCCGAAGGGCCCGTAGACGTTATGGAAGCGCGCTACACGAGCCGTTAATCCGAAATCTTCCATAAAATGGCGGCACATACGCTCACTGAACAGTTTCTCCCAACCATACCCGTCTTCGGCAAGTGCCGGATAGGCATCGGATTCCTTTAGTCCGGGATTATTGGGATCAGTCTGTTTCTCACCATTATAGACACATGCTGATGATGCGTAGAAAAACCTGCTGATACCGCAATCCCTCGAAGCAATTAACAAATGAGTATTTATAAGTACGCTTATCATGCAGGCAGCCTTGTTGTTCTCAATGAAACCCATTCCACCCATATCGGCAGCCAGATTGAATACTTCATTGTAACCATTCACCGCTTTATAACAGTTCTCCCTGAGCCTGAGATCAAGCACCAGATTGTCAGCCTCCGGTGAAAGCTGGTACCATTCATTCAATGGTTTTATGTCGACTGCCCTGACCTTATGACCTTTCTTCAGTAACTCTTTTACAAGGTGTCCGGCAATAAACCCACCCGCTCCTGTAACAACAATTTTTTGCATATCAAATAAGAATTTAATTCTTTGAAATTTATTTTATGATTTAATTCGAAATTTTATATAATCCTGCACCATGCATCCTGATTTTCTGAGAAAATGAACCCGTGAACTTCCCGATTTTCTTGCCTGTCCACAGATCTTTTACATTATGGGATCCGCTCAGACCTATCTGATCAAATTTTACCGAGACCTCAGCGTCAGGAGTATCCGATGCGTTAAAAAGAGCAACGTATTTATCCCCTGTTTTGGGATCATCTGCTGTCCAGACGATCAGATCATTTTCCCTGGTAACCTGCCTGTTATTTGAACTTTGCTGATTCACTTTCAGAACCTCTTTATTTGTTATCAGGGATAATGTAAACTGATCATTATCAGGGAGGTTACCGCCAAACATCAAAGGAGATCTGAAAATAGCGAACAGTGTCATTAAGGTGTACTGTTCATCCGGGGTGAAAAGGGTCATCCTGGGTTCTCCTCTTTCCGCCCTGATACCTATCTTCCCAAGGGGAAGCATATCGGCATCTGGATAATAACCTTTCCCCCTGAAGGCTGTCCACCTGTTACAAACCTCAAATTCATTTTTCAGATCGACCCACCTGTCCCAAAAATCGCCGGTGGTACGCCACATATTTGCGTTGTTCTTAAGGAATTCAGCATTTTCGGTTCTGTTACCGCTTGGCGAAAGACTCAGTACGATAGGCCTTCCGCAATTATCAATTGCTTTCCTTACCAGTGCGATCTCATCAAGCCGGCCCGAAAGGTCATCGACCTTTACAAAATCGACACCCCATGATGCATAGAGCTGAAAAATAGAGTTATAGTATTCCTGAGCTCCTTCCCTGTCAGAAACAATTGTATACATATCCCTCAGCCATCTGCACTGCCTCTCGGTTGTGTAGATATCCTGAGCCCTGGCATTGCTGCCCAGGATGGGGGAATTTTTCTGAACAGCTATTACGGGTATGCCCCTCATTATATGGATCCCGAACTTCAGACCTTTGCTGTGGACATAATCAGCCAGGGGCTTAAATCCTTTCCCGTCAGCTGCAGAAGGGAAACGGTTGAGTGCGGGAATTAATCTCCCGTATTCATCCATTACGTACCTGGGATCATTCTGGTTATAGCCTCCGGCTTTATCATTTTCGACATACCATCTGATATCAACCACGATATATTGCCATCCCGCTTTCCTGAGATACTTTGCCATATAATCGGCATTTGCTTTAACCTCCTGTTCCACGACTGTTGGTCCGAAACAATCCCAGCTGTTCCATCCCATAGGCGGGACAGGAGCCCATTTGTGAAATTCAGGTTCGTCAGTCTGAGGCGATCCGGCATCCGGAATTTTCGATTGGGTCAATAACAGCAATAAAGCCGGAAGGACAGATAGGAACAACAAGCGGATATAAGTGTACTTTTTACACTTTAATAATGAAAATAAGCTGAGTGAATTCTTTTTCATTTTTGCAGAGAATTTATGCAGAGAATTAAGTCCGGTTTATTTTGGCATTACGATGTATTCAGCAGCATTCAGGAAATCAATGCTTTTCTTGCAGCTAGTGAACTCGTCAAAGTCATATCGTTCAACCTCAACAATACCGTATTTCATACCGGAAATCTCTTTGGCAGCCCAGATCGACTGAAAATCCATCATACCGCTGGCGCCGATCTCTTTCTCATCCTTGATATGCCACAGTTCGAATCTGCCAGGATATTTCTTAAAATAATCTACAGGGTTTTTACCTCCCACAACGCACCAGTACAGATCAATCTGGAACATAACCTTTGAGGGATCAGTATTCTGAAGCATGAAATCATACATAACAGTGTCACCGTGAACAGTGGAGAATTCGCGGTCGTGGTTATGGTACCCGAAACGGATGCCTTTGGCATTGCATTTTGCCCCGACCTCATTAAAGTAATCGCACCATTTTTTGAGATTTGCGATGCTCTGATAGGCTGATCTTCCCATCGATGGCTGGACGATATATTTAGCTCCGACTGCGAGGTGAGCGTCAATACACTGATCCCACCATGCCATCGTCTCTTCATAATTCTCCGGTGTAGGCAGCTCATGGCTGGTATGTGAACTGAGTACCGGCATACCATTTTTCTCACAGAGGGCTTTGAAAGCAGCCGGCTCCATGTTGTAGAATTTACCATCCCTGTAACTCGCAGGTTCAACAAAAGTATAGCCCATATCGGCTACTTTTTTAATTGCTGCAGGGACGTCCCTGTTGATCGAATCACGGATTGAATAAAGCTGTAATCCGATGTTTTTCTTCTTTGCTGAATCACATGAACTTACTGTAAAGAAGGTCATGCACAAAAGGCACAGGATGCCTGCTATAAAAAGGAGGCTAAGTTTTTTCATAAGTTACAGGTAAAAGTTTGCGGAAATATACTAATTATTTTTCACGATATTTATACTCTGAAACAAAATCAAGAATAACATGTTACGTACACGAAGGGATTTCCTGAAATACACCGCAATTGCAGGCACAGGCTTCATTCTTCTTCCGGCCGCTTCATGCATGGGCAATAGAAAAAAAGCCTCCTTCCTGCAAAAAATAGGGGTTTGTACCGGTTATGTTAATAACCGAATCCTTGAGGAAGCCGGCTATTCATATATTGAGGAATCTGTCCAGAACTTCCTCGTCCCTCTTGATGATGAAGCAATCTTTAATGAAAAGCTTGCAAAATTTAAAGAATCTCATCTTCTTATACCAGCCTGCAACAGCTTCATACCGGGTAAATTGAAAAGTACTGGTCCTGACGCACAGCATGAAGAGATAATCAGATATGCCGAAACAGCATTCCGCAGAGCTCAGATCACCGGCATTTCGATAATAGTCTTCGGAAGCAGCGGATCGCGTAACGTTCCTGATGGTTTCCCTCTTCAGGAAGGTCTGGATCAGTTCATAAGCCTTTGCAGTAAGCTCGCTCCCCTTGCTCAGAAATACCATGTTACAATAGCCCTCGAGCCGCTCAATAAGGCTGAATCAAATATCATCAATTCTGTCGCTGAAGGAGCTGAGATTGTTAAGACCGTCAACCATAAGAGTTTCAGACTGCTGGCTGATATCTTTCACATGCGGCGTGAAAACGAGAGCCCCGACAATATTATCAGGAACGGCGATCTGATAAGACACGTTCATATTGCAGAGAATGCCGGAAGAGAAGCTCCGGGTGTCAATAAGGAGGATTTCACTCCCTTCTTCCGGGCTCTGAAGGAAATAGATTATAAAGGGCTTTTGTCAATCGAATGCAGCTGGAAGGACATTTCACTTCAGGCAGGTCCTGCTCTTGCAGAGCTCAGAAGACAGATAGATATGGTCTGATCTGTTCTCTTAAGTTAAATATCTACTGACTTATGAATTTTAATTCCGGTATAAGGATTGGTTTACCCTTTTCAGCATTATAGATTATCCTTGTAACCTCAGCTCCGTTAACGATCTCTTTAATTGTCTCAACTTTAACATAAGGGTTCATCTTACCGACAAAAGTAAGAGCTCTTTCCCTGGCTTCATTGTTATATTTTACAAAGACAGGATGAACAGCGGCGATAAGATCTTCCAGCCGGGACTTATTTGTAACTACTGTACCCCTGGGCCATGATTTGCCACCCGGATCCTGGGAAATTACAACTATCCCGCCTGACGGGATCCAGTTCATCCAGTTCATCTCATCACCGGCATTTTTTTCGCTGCCCCTGCTGATAATGGCTTCGGCATAATACTTCCTTAATCCTTCCTTGAACAGCGCAGGAAGCTTCGTTGCATTGATATATCCCGATATCAGACGACAATTGTTGAAATGATCAACACTGAAATTATAATCGTAAGCAACAAGGAGGCCTTTATTATTCCTCATCTGGGAAGAAAACAGATTTACCAATTCCCTGAATTCGACTGTAGTTGAGTCGACATCCGGATTATTCCTTATCAGATAATCTCTTAGCATCTTTGGATATTCTTTTTCTTCTGCTTTACTGAAATCAATATCTGTATTTGTCTGACGGATCTCGACAGGGACATCTTCTATTCTGTCAACCCCGAATTGAAGCCTTGTCACAGCCCTTCTTCCCTCATTCTTCAACTCAGGTTCGGTAACTATTGAATTATCTGGTTTGCTTTTCGCTGCCTCAATTTCAGCAACACCTGATGATATCCCGCTTGCTGATGCAGTAACAGTTATCTTTCCGGCTTCACCCGATGACCTGATAATATTGACTACAGGCATTTCTGTATACCAGGAATTAGTAACCTTCCCTGAACTGCCGGAAACTGATTCATACACGGCTGGACCGGCAAGTGAAGCAGGTCCGGATACGGACCATTTGACAGTGTTTGCAGCTCCTTCCACATGGTCACCCTGTGAATCAACAATATCAGCTGTAACTATTACTACTGAAGCGCGGTCAGCCTCTATTTTATTATGAGAGGCTTTGAGAACTATCCTGGATGCTACCCTTTTTTCTGTCTGCCTGTTATCTGCTGACCGATCAGTATAACCCGGAGAAGACAGTCTCCGGAACTCATCAATTACAATATTGTCGTAAGTATGTTTAGCATAAGGACCTGCTGAATTGTTCAAGGCTTTACGTGATGTAATTATCCTGGTTGTATCTTCGGCGATCGCAAATCTTGAATCCACCGCATGATCAGTCTCATTTCCCATACTCCAAAAGAAAATGCCGGGGTGATTGCGGTCGCGCCTTATCATTTCTTTCGCCTGCTTCTCCTGCACTTCCGGGGCGAAAGGCAGGTTTCCCGTGCTTGGAGCTTCTTCAATTACTATAAGACCGTTCTTATCTGCGAAGTCATATACAAGAGAGGTGCCAGGATATGGAGTCTTTAGCAGGTTATATGATTTCTCCTTTTTGAGGTTTTCAAGCCCTATCAGCGTAATCCATTCTGGTAAGGCTCCTCCGAGCCAAGTATACTCCTCATTTATTTCAATACCATTAAGATCAACCTTCTTACCGTTAAGATACAGACTGCTATCCTTATTATTCCATCTGAACCATCTGAAAGCCAGGGGAGACGACTGCGAATCTGCAATCCGTCCTCCGTCAGTGAGCTCAGAAGTTATTTTATACAGGTAAGGATCCTCCGGTGACCACAGATGAGGCCGGGGAAGAGGCTTGAAAATCTGGTCGAACAGATATAATTGTCCGGAACTGAGGGTAAATTTTGATTTCATCGCCTTCAGCGGTCTTCCTGTTGCATCATATATTGTTGTAACGAGCATACAAGGCTTCGCCTGAGGATGATCATTTTTTACCCAGGTTCTCACCCTCACCACTGCCGAACTTTCAGTTAAACGGGGTGTTGTAATGACTGTTCCTCCTTCATGCTCTGACGAGCCCTGAACCGGGATATAGAGTTTATCCTTAATCACAAGCTTTACATTCCGGTATATTCCTCCATAGACGTTGAATCTGCCGGCCTGCATGGGAGGTATTTTGAATCTGTCATTCTGATTATTGCTGACTGCCACAGCCAGAACATTTTCCTTTCCCTTGTTAATATGATCAGTAAGATCAAAGTCGAAGCGACCGTAACCGCCCTTGTGGTCACCAAGATATTTTCCATTTATCCAAACCTTACAGTATTTCTGTACTCCTTCAAATACAACGAATATCTTTCTTCCTGCGTATTCCGGATTGACAGTGAACCTCTTGCGATACCAGCCCCAGCCATTCCACCAGTAAGGATTCTCTGTTTCAGAAGTGAACTTTATATATGGATGAATGTCCCCTGTTGTTTCATATGTATTCCACGTATGAGGAAGGCTGACGGCAGGCCAGCCGTAGTCGTCAAAGCCGGGTGACTCATAGCCGCTCTCAGCTGTCGCTTCGGGAAAATAATTGAAGGCCCACTGGGAATTGATTATCTTCTCTATGGCGAAGTTCTTTACATCCTGGCTCCTGCCATTCTGAAATATCAGGAAACTGAAAATAAAGAGGGATATTAAGAATTTCTTCTTCATAAATAATTCAATTACTTCTCATAAAAATAATCAATGTAATTTGAATGACAAAATAATATCATTCTCAGAAATGAGGCTATCCAAATAGTCTGCTTTTCTTTACTTACCCCTGAATTCTGGTTAAGCGGGACATGCATATATTCAGAATTTCAGAGAACCCCCTTATAGGGGGCAGCTACCCTTTATACACATCTTATAATTCACTACTGTAATAGGCTGGAGATTACCTTCGGTGAGCTCTCCCGACAAGTCGGGATCGGTTCCTCATCCTCCTGTCGTAGGATTAACGAGTGAGGGATCTCCCCCTTTCGGCAGAGAATAAAAGAAAGATGTGTATAAAGGGGAGCAGGGGGCGACTGGCTTTTGAGACACAATTCTATTTGCCTGAGACAAGTATTATCTTATGGATTGCCGAACTACGTACAGCATCATCAGAAAAAGCTTCCTTATAGAAGGTTCCGTCGAGATATGACCTGAATTGCGAAAGGTAATATTCACTTCCCGGAACTCCTGAAGCACCTCCGGGGATAACAGAAAAGGATCCATCCCAGTCTGCTGTATTCATTATACATCTTTCGGATGCTCCAAGGTTTGCTTTAAATCCCGGCTGGTATGAAAAATAGGGGCAGACTGTATGATCACTGCCGCCAATCTCATATTTATCCGAATTCAGGTTAAAAAGAAATCCGAGGATCTTAACAGAGCCGAGAGGATGCTGTAAAGTAATTGTATGAATCTTCCCCCACCGCCAGTTATGCTGATCTCTCCCATACTTGCTTTCCAGTGATCTGATGCAATCCTGAAAGCTTTTCATCACGATATCATCCAGGGTTTAATTTTCCGCAGTATTTATATTATCAACCCAGGTATTCGTACCTTTAACCAGTATTCTGTAAACAAGGTTCTCGGCAGCCAGATCCCATACATGATCATAAAGCTCACCAAGTTCATCTGCGAGAATATTTCTCTTAAAATCTATTCTGAAAAACTCAAGGATCGAAGGAGCAATATGGTATTGATCCATTTCGTAATCCCATCCTGAGAGACTATCAAGTGCAGTTTTTTCATACGGTGACAATTCATCCGCGCGTTTCTTAAGGTCTAGAATGTAAGGTGTCAAGAGCCTGGCAAAAGAGGAATGCTGATCAGCCAGCATCATTTTGAAATCCTCTGTTGAGAACTTATCTTTTTCACTCAGCATTTCCCTTATCCTGTTTATCCTGTAAGGAAGGTCGAAGCTCTGACTAACGAAATACGGGTAATCATTGTCAATTATCCTGTTATTTGCCGAAGAGACTGTTCCGCCTGACGGGTTAAAGCTAAAGGGGAGCTGATCAGCAGGGACATAACCCTTCCAGTCATATTCATCTGTTGTCCCGTCCCGGATGATTATGCCATTACCTTTCCTTATTGGTATTCCTCCTGCAGCTGCTATCCCTATGTTCCCATATATGTCGGCATAGATACAGTTCGAGCTTATTGATCTGAACGTCTCAAGTCCTGATCTGAAATCATTCCATCCTTCAGCTCTGTTAAGTATATAAACCGATCTTATTTCATCGCTTTTATCAAAGCCTGACCATTTAAAGCTCAGCGCATAATCGGTGCTGCAATTCATATTTGTCAGGAATTCATAGCCGAGCCATTTTACCTTGCCTTTTGATCTGGTTGTTTCTACAAGGCCTGAGATAACAGGGCCGTGGTGAGTATAACGGATGCCGACTGTATCATTTTTGCCCCCTCTTACTCCGAATACTTCAGGTCTGGTGATTAAATCCCTCCATTCACCATTAAAAAGATATTTCCTGTCTTTGCCGGTATCGATCTTTTCAGCATAAAGATCTATCGCGTCAACACGAAGGTTAGTCATACCCCAGGCAATTTTTTCATTATGCCCGGCCACTATAAATGGTTCTCCGGGGATCATGACACCAGTTACATTAAGCTTTCCCGGGACCACCTGATGCATCTGCATCCAGATACCCGGGTTACTGAGACTGAGGTGTATGTCATTAGAAAGCAGGGGTTTGCCTGTGATGCTCTTTTCTCCTGAGACTGCCCAGTTATTGCTGCCCGAAAAAACAGGTATTCCCAGATTACCTATCAGGTTAAATGAAGATAGGAAAGATCTTGTACCTGAGATAAGTGTATCACTTATCTTGAAATCAGGATAGACAAGGCTATGATCCCTGTTCCAGTCCGGTATTAAATCTGAAGCTATTTCACTGCCAAGTTTTTTTGTTGCCTGGTAAATAAAAAGTTCCGATGTAAGATTTCTTGAGTCAAGATTCCACCCCAGAAGCCTAATTATACCAGCAATATCTTCGAGAGTCCATGGTTCGGGGGTATAGGAAAGAATCCTGAATTCGACCGGCAGATCCTTCCCGCAAGAGACAATATAATCATTTACACCATCTATAAATGCCTGCATACAGGCTATAATTTCGGGATTCTCTTCAAAAAGGATCAGTTTTGATTTTTCATTTATCCTAAGGCTTCGGGTAAAAATATCACTCTGCAGGAAGATCTTGCCAAATATCTCCGAAAGCCTCCCTGTACAACTCCGTCTGAACAGATCCATCTGCCATAATCTTTCTCTTGCTGAAATAAAACCAGTTGCAAGATAAACATCATGTTCGTTCTTCGCGTAAATATGTGGCATACCCTTTTCATCTGTATAGATGGTAACACTATCTGTAAGCAGGGGCACGCAAAAAACTCCATCATAAAGAAAAGTGGATCTTCCGTTTTTTTTGTGGGGTGATGAAGTCCCTGAGATAATCAAAGCGATCAGTAACAAAAATCCGCAGAACAAAGTCCTTCCCGGAGTTTTCATTTCTTACCTGGATAATATCCTCATAAGTTACTAAAATTAAATGGAATAATGGCTTTTTTTTTAGGAAAATCGATTGGTCACAATAAAAATTTATTTATGAAAGAGGAATGTTATTATTAGAAGGTTGGAGGTTGGAGGTTGGAAGTCGGAAGTTGGAAGTTGGAAGTCGGAAGTCGGAAGTCGGAAGTTGAGGAACAAAGAGACGAAATCCCGTGAAGCGGGATCGGAAGACCGAAGAAATACGGGGTAAACTCCGCGACGAAGTTCCGTGCAGCGGAACAGGCGAAAGGACAAGCGGACGAAGCCGCGAAGATGCGATGGTGCGACCGATTAAGATTCGTCGTAGACGATATAGTATTGTAGCTGAAGATGATTCCCTCATGATAGTTCTACCTCGTAGAGGTTGCAGAGGGAGATCTGCGCTTATCTGCGGGAAACTTAAAATACAGGCACATTTCATAGTGCATTTCATTAAAAAAGAAGCTGAATATCGTACCAGACTCATTAAATAATGTTAACTAACTGATATTCAACAATAAAATAGACATAAAAGGGTTATACGACTACATTGCAGCTAATTATTTTAAAGAAATTTACATTTTTCCTTTGATAATATAAATTAATGAGTACCTTTGTCACTTCAATTTAAATTAAAAGTGAATAACACATTAATAGTCATTATTGCTCTCGTTCTTATTCTCGTGCCCTGCACCTGATCCGGGAGTGATATATAAAAAATGAAGATATATAAAAGCTTTCCGGATAAACGGAGAGCTTTTTTTTTAATAAAAAATTTAATTATGAAGAATCCGCTAAGAAGTTTAAAGACAGTAACCGGCAGGACAATGTCCGGGGCAAGAAGCCTGTGGCGCGCCAACGGGATGAAAGAGGAACAGTTTGGCAAACCTATAATTGCAGTAGTAAACTCATTTTCACAGTTTGTTCCGGGTCATGTTCATCTTCATGAAATAGGGCAGATTGTAAAAAGGGATATCGAAAAACAAGGGTGTTTCGCCCCTGAATTCAACACTATCGCAATAGACGATGGTATAGCAATGGGTCATACTGGTATGCTTTATTCCCTGCCGTCGAGGGAACTGATTGCCGACAGCGTCGAGTATGTCTGCAATGCACATTGGGTGGATGCAATGATATGCATCACCAACTGCGATAAAATAATCCCCGGCATGATGATGGCAGCCCTGAGACTTAATATCCCGGCTGTTGTCATTTCCGGAGGCCCCATGGAGGCTGGCCATTACGGAGATAAATATTTTAATCTTGTCGATCAGATGGTATATGGAGGGGATGATTCAATCAGCGACGAGGAACTGTTAGAGAGAGAAAGAGTTGCCTGCCCGACCTGCGGGTCATGCGCCGGAATGTTCACAGCAAATTCAATGAACTGCCTCAGCGAAGCACTGGGACTGGCATTACCTGGCAACGGAACGATCCTTGCCACCCACGCCAACCGTCTGAAGCTTTTCCATAAAGCTGCAAACCTGATAGTTGAGTTAGCAAATAAGTATTATTTTGAAGGTGACAGCAGCGTACTCCCGAGATCTATAGCCTCAAGAAAAGCTTTTCTGAATGCAATGTCAGTCGATATTGCAATGGGCGGATCAACAAATACTGTTCTTCATCTTCTTGCTCTTGCACAGGAAGCCAATGTCGATTTCACGATGAAAGATATTGATGCACTATCAAAAAAAATCCCGAATATCTGCAAAGTGGCTCCAAGTTCGGCGTATCATCTTCAGGATGTGAACCGGGCCGGGGGAATCATGGCAATAATGGGCGAACTTGAACGCCACAAACTTATCGACTCATCTGTCAGACGTATTGATTATCTTACACTTAAAGAAGCAATCGCCGATTGGGACATCTTGAGCGGCACAGCAAAACCCGAGGCTTTCGATTTTTACCGGAGTGCGCCTTCGATGAAAATAAACCTCGAAATGGGCTCACATAATACAATGTACAAAGAGCTTGATACCGACAGGGAAAAAGGATGTATAAGAGACCTGAACCATCCATATAACAAAGACGGAGGACTGGCTGTACTTTATGGCAACATCGCGGAAAGCGGTTGCATTGTCAAAACTGCTGGTGTAGATCCCTCTTTGTTCACGTTCACCGGTAGAGCCGTTGTCTTTGAATCACAGGAAGAAGCTGCTTCAGGAATCCTGGAAGGTAAGATAACTGCAGGCGATATCGTTGTAATAAAATTCGAAGGACCAAAAGGGGGCCCGGGTATGCAGGAAATGCTCTATCCCACCTCCTACCTGAAATCAAAAGGCCTTGGAACCAAGTGCGCACTGATAACAGACGGCAGATTTTCCGGAGGTACCTCGGGACTGTCAATAGGACACGTTTCGCCTGAAGCAGCAGCCGGAGGAGCAATAGCACTTATCAGAACAGGTGATACAATTGAGATAAATATCTCAGAAAGAAAGATAAATGTAAATCTTCCTGAAAAGGAACTTAATAAAAGAAGGAAAGAGGAGGAATCCATTGGAAACATGGCTTTCAAACCCAGAACACGGAACAGGAATATACCGGCATCATTGCGAGCCTATGCTGCTACAGTTACTTCGGCAGATAAGGGAGCAGTGAGGGTTATTTAGCAGAGAGGTCTTGCAGGTCTTGCAGGTCTTGCAGGTCTTGCAGGTCTTGCAGGTCTTGCAGGTCCTGGAGGTCCTGCAGGTCATGTGCGATTTAAACGACTTGCACGACTTGCACGACCTGCACGACCTGCACGACCTGCACGACTTAAACCCCGTGGTTAAAAAGAATAAAAAAAAACAGATAAAAGAAAACTGACAAAGGAAGAAGTATGAAAGAACAACATGAGACAAAACAGGCAGAGATCCAGGTTAACGGACTGGAAAATATTACGGGAGCTGAAGCGATACTGAGATGCCTGGTGGAAGAAGGTGTTGATACTATCTTCGGATACCCCGGCGGAGCAATTATGCCGGTATACGATAAGCTGCTTGATTATTCCGATAAGCTCAGGCATATACTCACCCGTCACGAACAGGGAGCAGCACACGCTGCACAGGCATACGCAATGGTGGCCGGCAAACCCGGCGTCTGCTTTGCAACATCCGGACCTGGTGCAACCAATCTTATCACAGGCATCGCCAATGCCTATCTCGACTCTGTCCCTGTGGTCTTCATAACCGCCCAGGTTGTCTCCGGACTTATAGGTACCGATGCTTTCCAGGAAACTGATATCCTGGGGGTCTCAATGCCCGTTACCAAATGGAACTGTCAGATCAAAAAATCACAGGATATCCCAGGTACCATAGCAAGAGCCTTCTATATAGCAAAGACAGGAAGACCGGGACCTGTACTGATCGACATAACAAAAGATGCACAGGTAGATAAGCTATTATTCAGATATAAGAAGTGCAGCTACCTGAGAAGCTACAATCCTCATCTGCCACTTAAAAAGAAAGCTGTCGAATCTGCTGCAATAATGATCAACCATGCCGAGAAACCATTGATACTCGCCGGTCATGGTATCCTGATCTCAGGTGCTGAAGAAGAGCTCAGAACATTTGCTGAGAAAACAGGAATACCTGTCGCGGTAACCCTTCTCGGTCTTTCATGCTTCCCATGCGATCACAGGCTATATGCCGGTTTTCTGGGGATGCACGGGAATTATGGCCCTAACCTGCTGACTAATGAAGCCGACCTTATAATAGCTATCGGGATGCGTTTTGATGACCGTGTCACCGGTAACCTGAAGAAGTACGCTAAAAATGCCAGGATCATACATATCGAGATCGATGAGGCAGAGATCAACAAGAATGTACAGGTCGACCTCGAGATACACAGCGATGCCAGGGAGGCATTACAGTATCTTATTCCTCTTGTCAGTGAGAAATCATACGAATCGTGGATCAGGGAATTCAGGATATGCGACAAGGTTGAATTTGAAAAGGTCATCAAAGCAGAGACGAAACCTGAAAAAGGTGAGATAAGGATGGGTGAAGTGGTCAGGATGGTGTCAGAAATGACTGCAGGGAATGCCATAATCGTGACTGATGTAGGCCAGAACCAGATGTCAGCTGCGCGCTATTATAAATTTACCTCACCCGGCAGTTTTATAACATCAGGCGGCATGGGAACGATGGGATTCGGGCTCCCCGCATCAATAGGAGCAAAGATCGGTAACCCCGATAAACAGGTTATTGGTTTCATTGGTGACGGAGGCTTTCAGATGACAATACAGGAACTGGGTACTATTATGCACTACAAAATACCTGCAAAAATTATCATTCTCAACAACGGATTTCTTGGAATGGTAAGACAGTGGCAGCATATGTTCTTTAACAGAAGATACGCTTCAACAGAGCTTGTCAATCCCGACTTTGAGATAATCGCAAGAGGTTACGGTATACCTGCAAAGACTATTTCAGCAAGGCAGGATTTGAAGGAAGGCCTTCAGCAAATGCTTGACGCAGAAGGACCTTTCATCCTTAACATAGCTGTTGAAAAGGAAGGAAATGTTCTGCCGATGGTAGAACCAGGTGCTTCAGTATCGGATGTGACATTAAATTATAAAGGCTAAAATGGGAAAACAGGAATTTACAATATCATTGTTCAGCGAGGATCATATCGGGATACTTAACCAGATCACGATTATACTGACCCGCCGGCAGATAAACATAGAAAGCATTACTGCATCTGAATCTGCTGTAAAAGGCGTACAGCTTCTCACTCTCGTGGTGAAAACATCTCCCGACATGGTAAGGAAGGTCGCAAAACAAATGGAAAAGCTGGTTGATGTGCTTAAGGTTTTTGTCCACTCTTCAGATGAGATAATCTACCAGGAGATTGCACTTTACAAGGTAAAAACAAACGGATTAATGTCAGGAAATATTATTGATAGTATTGTCAGGAACCATCACGCCAGGATACTTGTTGTATCGCCCGAATACACTGTTATTGAGAAGACCGGACACAGATCGGAGATCAACGATCTGCTGAACCATCTTGAGCCTTACGGCATTCTTCAGTTCGTGAGATCAGGAAGGGTGGCTGTAACTAAACAGGTCAAGGAGCTGAATGCATACCTGAAGGAAATGGATGGAGCTGACAGATACAGGGAAGAAAATATTGAACCTTATGAAAAGAATTAACGATAATATAATTATAAACTAAAACTTAAAATTATGGCTAAAATAGATTTCGGCGGTGTACTTGAAAATGTTGTCACAAGAGAAGAATTTCCTCTTTCAAAAGCTCGTGAAGTGCTTAAAAATGAAGTTGTTGCAGTTATTGGTTACGGAGTCCAGGGACCCGCACAGGCACTGAACATGAAAGATAATGGTATCAATGTTATCATCGGTCAGGCTCCTGAATTCAAAAGTGACTGGGACAGGGCAGTAAAAGATGGCTTCGTGCCCGGAAAGACATTGTTCCCGGTTGAAGAAGCAGTAAAAAAAGGTACTATTATTCAGTACCTCGTCTCAGATGCTGCACAGCGTACTCTGTGGCCGGTTGTTAAATCCAATCTTAAGAAAAGTGATGCCCTTTATTTCTCCCATGGCTTTTCAATAACCTATAAAAAGCACACAGGAGTTGTTCCTCCGGAGTATGTTGATGTAATAATGTGTGCTCCCAAAGGATCGGGAACCAGCGTTAGAAGGAATTTCCTTGCAGGAGCCGGGATAAATACAAGTTATTGCGTATTCCAGGATTTTACCGGCCGTGCTGAAGAAAGGACTATTGCCATTGGCATAGCTATCGGATCAGGTTATCTGTTCCCGACAACATTTGAGAAAGAAGTTTTCAGCGATCTGACAGGCGAGCGCGGCGTTCTTATGGGTGCTCTTGCCGGGATAATGGATGCACAGTACCAGGTGCTTCGCGAGAACGGCCATTCACCATCCGAAGCATTCAATGAGACTGTCGAGGAACTTACTCAAAGCCTTATCCGCCTCGTTGATGAGAACGGGATGGACTGGATGTACAGGAACTGCAGCGCCACAGCCCAGAGAGGAGCTCTCGACTGGCGGCCGAAATTTATGCAGGCTACACTCCCGGTTTTCAAGGAGCTTTATAAAAAAGTAGCATCAGGAGAAGAATGCGTAAGAGTACTGGAATCGACAGGCACTCCCGATTATAAGGAAAAACTTGATGTTGAATTAAAGGAACTTGGTAACTCAGAGATCTGGAAGACAGGCGCAGCAGTGAGAAAACTGAGGCCCTCTGTGAAAAAATAATACAAAAAAAAGAAGAAATGGAAGAAAAGGTTTCAATTTTCGACACTACGCTGAGAGATGGCGAACAGGTGCCGGGCTGCCAGCTGAATACGATTGAAAAGATCCAGGTGGCCGAAGCGCTTGAGGCTCTTGGCGTTGATGTGATTGAGGCAGGATTCCCGATATCGAGCCCCGGAGATTTCAACTCAGTGGTGGAGATCTCAAAGGTGATAACAAATCCGGTTATCTGCGCACTGACAAGAGCAGTGAAAAAAGATATAGAAGTTGCTGCTGAAGCTCTTCAGTATGCGAAAAGGAAGAGAATACACACCGGAATCGGCACTTCTCCCTATCATATCAAATACAAGATAAAAACCACTCCGGAAGAAATAATAAACAGGGCTGTCGATGCGGTCAAATACGCCCGTAAATTTGTCGATGATGTGGAATTCTACGCCGAGGACGCCGGGAGAAGTGAAAATGATTACCTGGCAAAGGTCATAGAAGCTGTTATAAAAGCTGGCGCTACAGTGGTTAATATCCCTGATACAACCGGTTATTGCCTCCCCGAAGAATACGGTGCAAAGATCAGATATCTGAAGGAAAATGTCCCGAACATTGATAAGGCTATAATCTCAACCCACTGCCACAATGACCTTGGAATGGCTACTGCCAATACAATGATGGGAGTTATAAATGGTGCAAGGCAGGTTGAGGTCACTATGAATGGTATAGGTGAAAGAGCAGGAAACACCTCACTTGAAGAGGTGGCGATGATAATAAAAAGCCATCATAACCTGAATCTTAGAACCGATATAAACTCCAAACTGATCTATTCAACAAGCAGGCTCGTGTCAACCCTTATGAGCATGCCCGTTCAGGCCAACAAGGCTATCGTCGGGAGGAATGCATTCGCTCATTCATCAGGTATCCACCAGGATGGCGTTCTTAAGAACCGTGAGAACTATGAGATCATTGATCCTCACGAAGTTGGAATAAGGGAGTCATCTATCATCCTGACAGCCCGCAGCGGCAGGGCAGCTCTTAACCATCGCCTTCAGCTGCTGGGTTTCAACTACGACAAGGAAGCTCTCGACGATATCTACCAGCGTTTCCTTATCCTGGCAGATAAAAAGAAAGAGATAAATGATGAGGATATCAGGATGCTGACAGGTGAAGTCTTCCAGGGGGAAAAATCCCTGAAGCTTGAAGTGCTCCAGGTAACATGCGGTAAATCAACTGTTCCGGTAGCTACAGTAGGTTTGAGGATTAACGGGGAAGTTCATACATCAACGGCAGCCGGAAACGGCCCTATCGATGCCGCTTTCACTGCTGTAAAACACCTTATCAGCAGGACAGTGCACCTGGAAGAGTTCCTTATACAGGCAATAACAAAAGGGAGCGATGACTTCGGGAAGGTGCATATCCAGGTTGAACACGAAGGCAAGATATATTATGGCTTCGGAACAAACACAGATATCGTTACCGCTTCAGTTGAAGCGTTTATAGACGCTATATCAAAGATCAAGTAGATCTTAAGAACATGATTATAATTTAATATGGAACCAAAAACTCTTTTTGACAAGATATGGGATAGTCACGTGGTCCAATCAATAAAAGGCGGACCTGATGTTCTCTATATCGACCGCCATTTCATACATGAAGTAACCAGTCCCCAGGCTTTTGACGGCTTGAGAAAACGTGGCCTGCAGGTATTTCGTCCTGCAAAAACAATTGCGACAGCCGATCATAATATTCCGACAAGGGACCAGGATAAACCGATAAAGGATGAACTATCAAGGAATCAGGTCGGGACTCTTGAGAAAAACTGCCGGGATTTCAATATTGAATATTTCGGGCTAAATCATCCGAAAAATGGTATTGTTCATGTTGTCGGCCCGGAACTTGGCTATACGCTCCCGGGAATGACGATAGTGTGTGGCGACAGCCACACATCAACGCATGGGGCATTCGGTACAGTTGCTTTCGGAATAGGCACAAGCGAGGTCGAAATGGTGCTTGCCAGTCAGTGCATTATTCAGCCGAAACCAAAAAAGATGAGAATCACTGTAAACGGCAGCCTTCAAAAAGGGGTTACTTCCAAGGATATTATCCTGTATATAATCTCCCGCTTATCTGCCGGGGGTGCAACCGGTTATTTCGTTGAATACAGCGGTACGGCAATTGAGTCACTGAGCATGGAAGGCAGAATGACTGTATGCAATATGAGCATAGAGATGGGAGCCCGCGGAGGGCTGATAGCTCCCGACATGAAAACCTTCGAATATCTGTCGAAAGTGCTGCCGGCTGATCTGAAGCCTGATTTCAATTCTCTTGTAAAAGGCTGGATGAAGCTTAAGACAGATAAGGAAGCAGTATTCGATCTTGAAAAGGAATTTGATGCAGGTGATATTAAGCCGATGATCACTTACGGCACCAACCCAGGTTTGGGAATGGCTGTTGATGATACGATCCCGGAGAAAGCCGGGAATAAAGAGGAAAACGCAGCATTCCTCAGGTCGCTCGATTATATGGGATTCAAACCCGGTGAAAAGTTACTTGGACATCCTGTTGATTATGTGTTTGTTGGAAGCTGTACCAACGGAAGGATTGAAGATCTGAGGGCTTTTGCTGAACTTGTCAGAGGAAGGAAAAAAGATCCTGGTATTACGGCTCTTATTGTTCCCGGATCAAAGAAGGTGGAACAACAGGCAATTAGTGAAGGAATAGCCGATACTTTGAAAAAGGCCGGTTTTGAACTCCGTCAGCCAGGCTGCTCGTCATGCCTTGCCATGAACGAAGATAAGATCCCTGCCGGTAAATATGCTGTCTCAACTTCAAACAGGAATTTTGAAGGCAGACAGGGCCCCGGGGCAAGAACCCTGCTGGCGAGTCCGCTAACAGCAGCCGCTGCTGCGGTTACAGGAAAAATAACCGACCCGAGAGATCTGTTAAATAATTAACAATAAGACTTTTATGGCAAAAGAAAAATTCGATATACTGGAAACAACCTGCGTGCCGCTGCCGCTTGAGAATGTCGACACCGACCAGATAATACCAGCCAGGTTCCTGAGTGCGACTACGAGAGAAGGATTTGGTGAGAATCTCTTCCGCGACTGGCGTTTTGATAAATCAGGGGAAAAAAATGATTCATTCATTCTCAATGATCCTGCTTACAGCGGGAAGATCCTGGTTGCAGGAAAGAACTTCGGCTGCGGATCAAGCCGTGAACATGCCGTATGGGCTCTCAGCGATTACGGATTCAGAGCCGTGGTCTCAAGCTTCTTTGCAGATATCTTCAGGAACAATTCGCTGAATAACGGATTTCTTCCTGTAATGGTGACTGAAGAATTCCTGGGTAACTTATTTGAGTTGATCAGTAAAGACCCTGGTACAAAGGTCAGAATTGACCTTGGCCAACAAGTGATATCTGTCCCCGGAACAGGAGAATCGATGAAATTTGATATCAATCCATACAAGAAGGAATGCCTTATGAAAGGTCTTGATGATATCGATTACCTTCTGAGTATAAGGAATATGATAACAGCATACGAATTAAGAAACACTCTTCGGAAATGAGAATCGAAATAATGGATACAACCCTGAGGGACGGGGAACAGACACAGGGCGTCTCCTACTCTCCTTTTGAGAAGCTGCATATAGCCAGGCTTTTACTGAAGGAACTGAATGTTGACCGGATCGAAATAGCCTCAGCGCGTGTATCAAAAGGAGAATTTGAGGCAATAAGACAGATAACCGACTGGGCAAGACACAATAACCTTCACAGAAAAATAGAGGTCCTCGGCTTTGTTGACGGCGATGTATCGCTGAACTGGATAAGGGATGCCGGAGGGAAAGTGGTGAACCTGCTCTGTAAAGGTTCCCTGCGTCACCTCGAGAAACAGCTGAGAAAGACTCCGGAACAGCATGTGAATGATATCAGGGATATAATAAGAAAAGCCCAGCAGAATGATATGGATGTCAATATCTACCTTGAAGACTGGTCGAATGGGATGATTCATTCCCCGGATTATGTATTCTACATGATCGACTCACTGAAAGATGACCGGGTTGAGAGGTTCATGCTACCAGACACCCTGGGGATCCTGAATCCGGATCAGACATATGAATACTGCAAAAAGATAACCGAACGTTATCCAAACCATCACTTTGACTTCCACCCGCATAATGATTATGACCTCGCGGTAGCAAACATTTATTCTGCGGTAAGAGCCGGTATCAGGGGTGTCCATGCTACAGTTAACGGTATGGGAGAAAGAGCAGGTAACGCCCCTCTTTCAAGCGTAATAGGGATACTGCACGACCAGCTGAAAGCAGAGACGGGCATAAACGAATTTGAAATAACAAAGGTCAGCAAGATTGTCGAGACTTACAGCGGCATAAGGATTCCCGTCAATAAACCGGTTATCGGGGAGAATGTTTTTACCCAGACCTCGGGGGTCCATGCTGACGGCGACAGCAAGGATAAGCTGTATTACAACAACCTCCTTCCTGAGCGTTTCGGGAGAAGAAGGAAATACGCCCTCGGGAAACAGTCCGGTAAAGCAACAATACGTAAGAATCTTGAAGAATTCGGACTCTCACTGAGTCCCGATTCAATTGATAAGATAACCCAGAGGGTGATCGAGCTGGGCGACAAGAAAGAGAATGTGACAACGGAAGATCTTCCTTTTATAATTGCCGATGTTCTTGGTAACGATACTTCTGACTATAAGATCTTTATAAAGAACTACTCTCTTTCATTGTCATATGGTCTTAAACCATCAGCCAGTGTACAGATCGAGATCGACGGCAACCTGTATCAGGAGACTTCATCAGGCGACGGACAATACGACGCCTTTATGAAAGCCCTGAGAATTATCTATGAGAACCTGAATAAAGAGCTGCCCAACCTTATTGATTACCAGGTATCAATTCCTCCTGGAGGAAAGACCGATGCTCTCGTTGAAACGATAATAACATGGAATCTGAACGGTAAGGAATTCAAGACTAAAGGACTCGATGCCGACCAGACAGAATCGGCTATCAAGGCTACGGAAAAAATGCTTAACATTGTTGAGAACAGCGAACTCAAGATTGGCACTAACGGAAAAAGTGAAATAATAATTGATAATCAAGCATCACATATTTTATGAGTAAAAACTACAACATCGCGGTAATCCCGGGCGACGGTACAGGTCCGGAAGTGGTAAGGGAAAGTAAGAAAGTCCTCAAAGCCGCAGCTTCAAAATTCGGTTTTAAACTCAATTTTGAAGACTTCGATTTCGGAGGAGAAAGATACCTCAGGACGGGTGAAATCCTTCCTGATTCAGCTCCTGAGCAGTTAAAGAAGTTTGATTCAATCCTGCTTGGCGCAATAGGTCATCCGGATGTCAAACCAGGTATCCTGGAAAAAGGTATTCTGCTGAAGCTTCGCTTTGAGCTGGATCAATATATCAATCTGAGACCTGTGAAACTCTACCCCGGTGTCAGCTCACCCCTTAAGGATAAAGGCCCTGAACATATTGATTATGTTGTCGTCAGGGAAAATACCGGTGATGTCTATACAGGAAGCGGCGGTGTCACTATGAAAGGGACTCCCGGTGAAGTGGCGATCCAGAACATGGTGTACACAAGGATGCAGGTTGACCGTTGCCTTAAATATGCCTTTGAATACACCCGTAAGAGAAACAGGAAGAATACTCTTGCCCTGTGCGGCAAAACAAATGTTCTTACTTACGTCTTCGACCTGTGGGAAAGGGCCTTTCATGAAATTGGGAAAGCATTATATCCCGAGATCAAACGGGAGTATTACCATGTCGATGCAACCTGTATGTGGATGGTCAAGAACCCGGAATGGTTCGATGTTATCGTTACAAGCAATATGTTCGGCGATATCATCACTGACCTGGGTGCTATAACGCAGGGTGGGATGGGTATCGCTGCCGGAGGTAATATCAATCCCGAAGGTGTCTCTATGTTCGAGCCTATCGGAGGATCTGCACCAAAATATACCGGTAAGAATATTATCAATCCCCTTGCTGCAATATCATGCGGTTCAATGATGCTTGAACACCTCGGCGAAGATAAAGCTGCCAGGGCTGTCGAAGAAGCTATAATGGATGTCACGGCAAATAAAATAAAGGATCTCGGAGCCGGGAAAATGGGATATTCAACATCTGAAGTGGGTGATCTGGTAGCAGAAAGAATTTAAAAAAATAACTCTTTTTATAGTTTTTATTAATTTTTTCCCTACCTTTGTACTTCAATTTAAAAGAAATGTACAGGAATATGTCACATCATCATCATTTTCGCTCTTGCTCTCAGGCGAGGAGATAATGATATTTGTGCATATTAAACAATATTTGAACCCGTCTGAGCAAAGCAGGCGGGTTTTTTAATTATTAAGGAAATGACTGAACTGAAAATTGCAATTCAAAAGAACGGAAGACTGAGCGACAACTCTCACAAGTTGCTCGAGGAGTGTGGCATAAAATTCTCAAATGGTGCTGGTGTCCTTAAAACAAAAGCACGGAATTTCCCTGTGGAGATACTCTTCCTGAGGGATGATGATATACCTCAGTATGTAGAGCAGCAGGTAGCCGATATCGGCATCCTCGGAGAGAATATGGTCCACGAAAAAAACAAGGATGTTGATATTCTTGAGCAGCTGGGATTCGCCCAGTGCCGCCTGAGCCTTGCGATCCCTAAAGAGGATAAGTATTCAGGCCCCGCTTACTTTAAAGGCAGGAAGATAGCAACAAGTTATCCCAGGCTGCTTTCTGAATACCTTGAAAAGAACGGTATAAAGGCTGAGATAGAAGAAATAAGCGGAAGTGTTGAGATAGCTCCGGGAATCGGACTGGCAGATGCGGTTTGTGATATAGTAAGCTCAGGCAGCACTCTCATGACAAATGGTCTGCGCGAAGTGACAACTATACTTAAGAGCCAGGCAGTTATAATAGGTAATAAATACCTGTCCGAGGAAAAAAAAGGCATCCTTGAAAAACTTCTTTTCAGGATCCGTGCTGTCAGGAGCGCAAAAGAAAATAAGTATATACTTCTCAATGCTCATGAATCATCGGTTCCGGAAATATGCAGAATACTACCCGGAATGAAAAGCCCTACAATCCTCCCGCTTGCAGAAAAAGGATGGTGCTCACTGCACTCAGTTGTGAAGGAAGACGAGTTCTGGGAGCGGATCTATCAGCTTAAGAAAGCCGGAGCTGAAGGAATACTGGTTATCCCGATCGAAAAAATGATACTCTGATGAAAACAATCCTTTATCCGCCTGGAGAAACATGGCCGACGCTTTGCCGGAGACCTGTATCAGATACCTCAAGCCTTACCGCGAGTGTAAATGATATTATCTACAGGGTAAGGGCAGAAGGGGATAAAGCCCTCCGGGAATTTACTCTGAAATTCGATAAAATCGCTGCCGCCGGTCTTAAAGTATCTGAAAGAGAGATCGAATCTGCTGTCAGTCTTGTTCCTGATGATCTCAGGAAAGCCATCATCCTGGCTGCAGAAAATATTGAGAAATTTCACCGATCGCAACTTATTAAGGAAGAACCCGTTATCACTTCTGCAGGAGTCACATGTATGAGAAAAAATGTACCGCTTGAGAAGGTGGGACTATACATCCCGGGAGGATCCGCCCCTCTTTTCTCAACTGTGCTTATGCTGGCCATACCTGCTAAAATAGCCGGATGTGAGAAAGTGATACTTTGCACACCTCCGGGTAAAGACGGGAAAATAAATCCGGTGATACTTTATTCTGCAAGGCTGTCCGGGATCACTGAAATTTACATGGTTGGAGGAGCCCAGGCTATTGCAGCAATGGCTTACGGGACGGAAACAATCCCCCGGGTGGATAAGATCTTCGGCCCCGGTAACCAGTTTGTCACCAGGGCGAAAGAGATCGTACAGTCTTCAGGAGTTGCGATCGACCTTCCTGCCGGACCGAGCGAAGTGCTTGTCATTGCAGATTCGTCAGCTGATCCCTCTTTCGTGGCAGCTGATCTGCTGTCACAGGCGGAGCATGGCCCTGACAGCCAGGTAGTTCTTGCGACCGATAACGAAAAGACACTCAGAAGTGTGAAGGATGAAATAAAAAGTCAGCTTGATAAACTTCCCCGTAAGGATATCGCAGCGAAATCGATGAATAACAGCCTCTTCCTGCTTTTCAACAACCTTCAGGATTGTGTATCCTTCAGCAATGAATATGCGCCGGAACATCTGGTAATAAACACATCTGAACCATGGACAGTTGCCGGACAGGTAAAAAATACAGGTTCGGTGTTTGTCGGAAGATACAGCTGCGAGAGCGCCGGTGATTATGCTTCAGGAACAAATCACACACTCCCGACAAATGGTTATGCCAGGAGCTACAGCGGAGTTTCTACAGACAGCTTCATTAAGAAGATCACTTTTCAGGAGATCTCTTCAGAAGGGATCCGCAATATTGGTCCTGCAATACAGGTAATGGCTGAAGCTGAAGGACTTGAAGCCCACAAAAATGCAGTAAGTATAAGATTAAAAAGTATTGATAATGTTTAATCCGGATTATCTGGTTCGGCCTAATGTAAAGGCCCTTGTACCTTATTTATGTGCAAGAGATGAATTTCAGGGAAAAGAAGGCGTGTTCCTTGATGCAAATGAGAATCCCTACGGATATCTTAACAGATATCCTGATCCTTACCAGAGGGATCTGAAAATTGCAATAAGCAAGCTTCGGAAAATACCCGCTGAAAGGATCTTCCTGGGAAACGGGAGCGACGAGATCATTGACCTTACCTTCAGGATATTCTGCAACCCCGGCATAGACAAAGCACTTACCTTCTCCCCAAGCTACGGTATGTACCAGGTATCCGCTTCCGTGAATGATGTTCAGATAATAAAGATCCCTCTTAATAAAGATTTTCAGATCGATTTTGAAGATGTCAGTAGTCACCTTTCTGATAAAAACCTGAAGCTTATCCTTATCTGTTCACCAAATAATCCCACAGGTAATTCTATGAACAGGCAGACCGTCGAAAGGATTATTTCTCAGTTCCAGGGGGTAGTGCTTGTTGATGAAGCCTATATGGATTTTTCGGATAAACCGTCACTTCTTGAAAAGATCGCTGATTACCCGAACCTGATCGTAATGCAGACTTTCAGCAAAGCATTCGGCCTGGCTTCGGTGAGAGTTGGTGTGGCTTACACAAGTCCTGAAATAGTTGCCTATTACAACAAGATGAAACCCCCGTATAACATCAGCACTATCAATCAGAAAGCCGTTCTTCAGAAGCTGACGAAATTCTCAGCTTACACCGGTCAGATCAGAAAAATTAAAAAGGAGAGGGAAAGGCTTTCCCGTGAGCTTGAGAATATACCTGTAATACAAAAGGTTTATCCTTCAGATGCTAACTTTGTGCTTGTAAAGGTTGAGGACTCGGGCAAGCTTTATAATTATCTTGTGGATAACGGGATTGTTGTCAGGAACAGGCATAGCGTAATAGATAATTGTATAAGGATCACGGTCGGCACAAGAGCTGAAAACAGTAAACTATTATATGCATTAAATAATTTCGGTAAATGAAGAAAGTATTATTCATTGACAGGGATGGGACAATCATTACAGAACCTGAGGATGAACAGGTTGACAGTATCGAAAAGTTCAGGTTCATGCCGGGGGCTATCTGCGGACTGGCAAGGATTGCAAGAGAAACTGATTATGAGCTTGTTATGGTGACCAATCAGGACGGACTTGGCACTCCATCATTCCCTGAAGACACATTCTGGCCTTCACATAATAAAATGCTTCAGATACTCAAAGATGAAGGTGTTGAATTTGCTGAGATATTCATCGACAGGTCCTTTCCGGAAGATAAACTGCCGACCCGTAAACCCGGAACTGCAATGCTTACAAAATACCTTGCCGGCGGAATAGACCTGGAAAATTCATATGTTATCGGCGACCGTATCACCGATGTGGAACTAGGGAAAAACATTGGCTGCAAATCTGTTTTCTTCAGTAATAAAAAATCTGACGATGCAATCTTTTCAACGACTGACTGGAATGAGATCTGCAGATTTCTTATATCAAAACCCCGCACTTCAACAGTGATCAGAAAAACAAAAGAAACTGATATAACTGTCAGGCTGAATCTTGACGGGACCGGAAAGAGTGATATATCGACTGGTATCGGATTCCTTGATCATATGCTTGACCAGGTAGCCCGCCATGGTGGCTTTGATCTTACGATCGTTGCCCGCGGTGATGAAACAGATGACGGACATCACCTTACCGAAGACCTTGCTATCTGTCTTGGAGAAGCTTTTTTGAAAGCAAGCGGAAACAAGAAAGGCATTGAACGCTACAGCTTCGTTCTGCCAATGGATGATTCGCTGGCGCAGGTAGCAGTTGATCTTGGAGGAAGGCCATGGCTTGTATGGGATGCCGAATTCACCGATGTCAGGATCGGAGAAATGCCCACTGAGATGTTTTTCCATTTCTTCAGATCATTCAGCGATAATGCAAAATGTAACCTTAATATTAAAGTGAACGGGAATAATGATCATCATAAGATAGAGGCTGTTTTCAAATCTTTCGCCAGGGCTCTTAAAGCTGCAGTAAGGAAGACTGATAATTTTGACCTTCCATCTACCAAGGGTAAGTTATGATAGCAATAATTAAATATAATGCCGGGAACATAAAATCGGTGCAGAATGCCCTTGACCGGCTTGGATTTGAGTCTGTTATAACTGATGATAATGAGATCATCCGGAAAGCGGATAAGGTTATATTCCCGGGCGTTGGTGAGGCAGGTTCTGCAATGAGGTATCTCAGTGATAAAGGTCTCGACAGGCTTATAAGATCACTCAACCAGCCTGTTCTCGGTATCTGCCTGGGTCTGCAGCTTATGTGCAGTCACTCTGAAGAAAGCGATGCGAAATGCCTTGGCATCTTTGATTCACAGGTACGTATGTTCCCGCTCACTGATAAGGTGCCTCATATGGGATGGAATAATCTCTCTTCTGTTAAAGGAGAACTTTTCAAAGGTTTTCCTCTTACCGGGAATGTTTATTTCGTCCATAGCTACTATGCTGAAGTTTCAATTGACACTTCAGCTGTTTGCGAATACATACTGCCATTCAGCGCCGCTATGCAGAAGGATAACTTCTATGCCACCCAGTTCCATCCTGAAAAATCTGCGTCAGAAGGTGAAATCATACTTCGTAATTTTCTTGGGCTATGAGAATAATAATGGCTATCGATATTCTGGGTGGAAAATGCGTCAGGCTTACCCGTGGTGATTTTGCATCCGGAAAAGTATACAATAACGATCCTGTTGATGTCGCCCTTGAAATAGAGGATAATGGTCTGAAATATGTCCACGTTGTCGATCTGGATGGCGCAAGGGAGAAACATATTGTTAATTATAAGATACTTGAGAAGATCGCAGCGAAGACAGGCCTGCTGATAGATTTCGGCGGCGGTATACGTTCTGATGAAGATCTGAATATAGCTTTCAATTCAGGTGTAAAACAGGTGACGGCCGGCAGTATAGCAGTCACTGATCCTTCCATGATGATGAGGTGGCTTAAGGACTATGGTAATGAAAAGATAATACTTGGTGCGGATTTCATTGGTGATGAGATCGCAACTCATGGATGGACAGAAAGATCTGATAAGAAACTCATCAATTTCATTTCAGATTACTGTTTAAAGGGTGTGAAATATGTTATCTGCACCGATGTTGATAAAGACGGGATGATGAAAGGTCCTGCTACTGAAATGTACAAAAAGATACTTGAGAATGCGAAGGTGAACCTCATAGCAAGCGGAGGCATCTCTTCGCTGAAAGATATTGAAGATATCCGGGATTCAGGCTGCGAGGGCGCTATCATCGGGAAAGCTGTTTATGAAGGTAAACTCAAACTAAAGGAGCTTAGGGACCTATGCTGAAAAAAAGGATAATACCATGTCTCGATATCCGTGATGGACGAACAGTGAAAGGGGTGAATTTTGTTGACATCAGGGATGCCGGTGACCCTGTCGAACTGGCAAAGATCTATTCAGACAGGAGTGCCGATGAACTCGTGTTTCTGGATATCACAGCTACTGTTGAGAACCGGAAAACACTGGCCGCACTTGTCGAAAGAATTGCTGCAGGGATAAACATCCCTTTCACTGTCGGAGGCGGTATAAGCAGGATTAACGATGTGGCCCTTCTTTTGAAAGCAGGAGCTGATAAGATCACGATCAATAGTGCCGCCGTCAGAAGGCCGGCATTGATAACTGAGATATCAAGGGAATTCGGGAGCCAGTGTGTTGTTGTAGCTATTGATACCAACATTGTGAATAATGAATGGAGAGTATTTGTCGATGGAGGAAGAACTCCGGTTGATCTTCCGACATTGAAATGGGCCTCAATGGCGGCTGACCTGGGTGCAGGAGAGATACTGCTTACGTCTATGCAGCGGGATGGAACAAAAGACGGATTCTCGGTGGATATTACATCTGAAGTAAGCCGGCTGGTCAATATACCTGTAATTGCATCCGGAGGGGCAGGAACGATGGAACATTTCAGAGATGTGTTCATCAGTACAGATTGCAGCGCTGCCCTTGCAGCAAGCATTTTCCATTATGGAGAGATTGATATAACAGAACTGAAACAATACTTGCGTAAGGAAGGAATTGCGGTGAGAGCGTGATTGTTATTATAATGAACTAATGAATTTATAACCAGGATTTTATGAACCAGATAGATTTTAAAAAAGGTAACGGACTCGTACCTGCTGTGATCCAGGATAATTCAACCCTGCAGGTCCTGATGGTGGGATTTATGAATGAAGAATCCTTTCAGAAAACTTTATCGGAGGGAAAGGTGACATTCTTCAGCAGATCAAAAAACAGGCTCTGGACAAAAGGTGAAACATCAGGTAACTATTTATATGTTAAAGAAATAACAACTGATTGCGATAACGACTCGCTGCTGATCAGAGTCGATCCGGCTGGTCCTGTCTGTCACACAGGAAGTACCTCATGTTTTGGGGAAAATACGTCGCCCAGGGGATTTCTCTATAAACTTGAAAAGATCGTTAATGAGAGAATCGATAATGATGTAAAGGATTCATATACAAACAAGATCTTCCGCCAGGGAATCAACCGGGCTGCCCAGAAAGTAGGAGAAGAAGCTGTCGAACTCATTATCGAGGCAAAGGATGATAATACTGAACTATTCCGGAACGAAGCTGCTGATCTTCTTTATCATTTCCTGATATTACTGAAGGCAAAAGGCTCCTCTCTGGCTGAAATTGAGGATATACTTAAGTCAAGGCACAAATAAAAACCCTTTAAATAATTAACTATCCGGCAGATTTTTCTGTAAATTGTTTTGTTTTTGCGAATATTAAATTACTTTTGTGAACCAATTAAGATCAGAAATGAATATTCTGCACAGCTATTTTGCCCCTTTTTTTTACTTCTACTTTTATTTTAGCAGAAGGTAAGGGGATTATTGTGTAGATATAATAACTTATAGAAATGCAGGTCCCCGGAAACGGGGACTTTTTTTTTAATAAAGGTAAAAATGAAGATATCAATACAGGGAGAAAAAGGATCTTTTCACGAAGTTGCGGCAAGACAATACTTCAGGGATGAAACAATTGAGATAGTGCCCTGCTCAACTTTCGATCTGACCCTGATGTCGGTAATTGAAGGGAAAGCTGATTTTGCTGTAATGGCCATTGAGAATGCCAGATCGGGAAGCATCCTTTACAACTACACTCTTATCAGGGAATCAGGAATGAAGATACTTGGCGAACATAATCTCAGAGTGGTCCAGAACCTGATGGCCCTCCCGGATCAGTCTTTAATGAGCATCCGTGAAATAAGATCCCATCCGATAGCTCTGGCTCAATGCATGACATTCCTTAACAGGCTTCACGGTGTTACATTGATTGAGAGTGATGATACTGCAGCCAGTGCAAGACAGATAAGCGAGAACCGGCTCGAAGGTGTTGCAGCTATAGGCCCCTTGATAGCAGCTGATATATATGGCCTTTCAATACTTGCAAGAGGTATTGAAACTTACAAGAAGAATTATACACGCTTCCTCGTGCTGGGTAATGAAAAAGATGCGAACACTGACGGGAACAAAGTATCAATATGTTTCTCAACAGGGCACCAGCCCGGGTCACTGGCTGCTGTCCTTGTAAGACTGGCCGAGCTTGATGTGAATCTTTCCAAGATCCAGTCGGTGCCCAGACTGAACGGCGACTGGGAATATATGTTCTATGTCGATCTTGAGCTTAATCCCGACCATGACATGGGTCTTATAAAGAACATGCTTGATAATTACACAACGAACCTGGAGGTATTGGGAGTTTATAATAAAGGAGATAAACTATATGAAAGTTAAACCCGCTGAACGGACTAATGCCGTTAAAGAATACTATTTCTCTCAAAAGCTGAGACAAATTGAGCAGATGCGCAGGAATGGCGCTGATGTGATAAATCTTGGTATAGGCAGTCCCGATCAGCCACCATCGGAAAACACTATACGCCGGCTTGCTGAGGAAGCTGCAAAACCGAATGCCCATGGATACCAGAGTTATAACGGCATTCCTGATCTGAGGAAAGCATTTGCCGGATGGTACAAAAAGTATTTCCGTGTTGAACTCGATCCTGACAGTGAAATCCTTCCGCTGATAGGCAGCAAGGAAGGGATAATGCATATCAGCATGGCTTTCGTCAACCCCGGTGACGAGGTCCTGGTTCCTGATCCTGGCTATCCTACATACTCTTCCGTCACGAGTCTTATCGGAGGTAATATAATGTATTATGACCTTGATGAGAATAACGGATGGGCTCCCGACCTGAACAGGCTTGAGTCATCTGACCTGAGCCGGGTGAAGCTGATGTGGATCAATTACCCTCATATGCCAACCGGTGCAAAGGGTTCTATGAGGCTTTTTGAAAAACTGGTCGGATTTGCTTCAAAATACAACATACTCCTGTGTAACGATAACCCGTACAGTTTTATCCTTAACAAGGAATATTTAAGTCTCCTTACAGTCGATGGAGCCCGGGAAATAGCGCTGGAACTTAATTCCCTTAGCAAATCGCATAATATGGCAGGCTGGAGAATTGGAATGGTTGCGGGACACAGGGAATACATATCTTCAATACTTAAAGTTAAAAGCAATATGGACTCAGGAATATTTCGCGCCATGCAGCTGGCTGCAGTTGAGGCCCTTGGCAATCCTGATCCCTGGTATGATACAGTAAATTTTCATTATGTTAACCGGAAAAAGATAGTTGAATCCATAATGGATCTGTTAAATTGCCGGTATGATAAAAACCAGGCCGGACTATTTGTATGGGGAAAGATACCTGATGATATAACAAGCTGCGAGCAATTTGTGGAGGATATCCTTCTGAAAGCAAATGTCTTCATAACTCCGGGATTTATTTTCGGAAATAACGGAAAAAGATATATCCGTATATCCCTGTGTGCTGATGAGAAAACCCTTGATGAATCAAGAAAAAGGATCGAATTTTACTTAAAGAATCAAATTAAACAATAGACAGATGAAAGTGGCGGTGATTGGAATAGGTCTGATAGGCGGATCACTGATGATAGATCTCCGAAAAAGGAAGTTTGCAAGCAGAATAACAGGTGTCGATACAAATGTACAACACCAGAATATTGCATTGCTCTGCGGGCTTGTTGATGAGATCGGCAATCTTGAAGATGCCATAGACAAGAGCGACCTGATAGTGCTGGCAACACCGGTTAATACAAACTGTTCGATGCTGCCGGTTATCCTCGACAGGATAGAGGGTA
>MTKZ01006272.1_pt1 | contig 38906 bp, 53 predicted proteins | sample 1042781 | NCBI WGS metagenome assembly MTKZ01 (sample SAMN06212207, study PRJNA360539) | anaerobic digester metagenome | biome: Wastewater treatment plant; material: sludge; isolation source: anaerobic digester fed with sludge from wastewater treatment plant | place: Denmark: WWTP Viborg ...
AAAATTTCTAAAGGAAAAAGGGAGGTTTCGATGAAAAAGGGAATTATTTTCTTGTTGGTTCTATTTGTTGTTATTGTCATAACCAAACCAGTCAGCGGGAATGCTTTTCCGCCTCCTAATCCGCCAGGTGAAAACCCGAGCCCGGCAAATCAACAAACAATGGTGAGGATGGTGGCGGAGACTGTAACCATTGAGGTTTTAATGAATGAGCGAGAATCCGATATTGAAGCTAACGTTACTGCAGATTTTGTAATGCAGAACACTGGATTATATAGCGAGTCGATGGCTGTTCGTTTTCCAATCGGGTGGGATGATCAATGGGGAAAACCACGAATAAAAAACATGGTGGTTAAAGTTAATAACGAGGAAGTGAAATTACGTCAATTAGCTGGAAAAGAGCACAACTTCCTTGCGAATATTAATGATGCCCCTGCTGTGGAGTTTGATGTAACCTTCCCACCAGAACAGGATGTTCTGCTTCAGGTGTCATACATACATATAGGAGGTTCCGCAGGAGTAACTCTTGGCAACTTCGAATATATTTTTGAAACCGGCGCGGGTTGGAATGGAAACATAGGAAGAGCTGACTTGATATTGAAATACCCTTTTGAATTAGAGAAATACATGTTTAATCTTTGTGATATGTATGAACGTTGTTTCAGCAATGATGGAGTTATCAACGACCGTAGCATCACCTGGAATTTCAGGGATTTTGACCCCACTTATAAGGACAATTTCGGGATCAGCATTGTTGCCCCTTCAGTCTGGCAACAAGTCCTGGTTGACAGAATAATTGTCACGAGTGATCCTGGAGACAGTGAGGCGTGGAGCAGGCTGGGGGAGCTGTACATGGAACTTTTTTTTCACAGACGATATTACGGGGAGCCTCTTAATCACCATTTGAAATCGGACGAAGTAAAAACATCTGATCCCGTCGCTTGGCAGTTGTTAAAAATGAGCGATGAGGCTTACAAGATGGCGGTTAATCCGAAACTGGATGAAGCAGGATCGCATGCTTTATACGCACTACTATTAGGGTACGCAGATGAGCTTGGTTACACGGGAATTGAGAAAACCTCTAGATCTATTGAGGCTGCTGACGAGATTCACCAGGCTCTGATGCTAAATGGTGACAACAATGACTATTTTGTTAATATAATTGCAGAACATTTAGCTTGTTGTCTCATTCCAGAGGGTGTGAGACAAAATGAGGGCATTTATGTATTTGATTTTCCTTGGCTGACGCAAACACCCGTATTACCTACGGAACAGGTCGTTACTCCAGCGTCTTCATCTGGGCCGATTCTCAATCCCCAAGTTGACAAAACTGTGGGTAATCAAGAACCGATCCCTGCTGCAAGCCAAGTTATCGCTGTTACTCCTGTTCCAGCGGGCAAAGGAGGGATAGAAATTGGTTGTTTGTTTGGGTTATTGATCCCAATTGTATTTCTAATCGGTGTGAGACTAAATATGGACAAAAGGAAAAGAAAAATCAACATGAAGTAAAAATTACATTTTTTATTGAGGTTTTGCCTAATCAATTTTTATCCAAAAACCGAAAATTTAGTGGTTATGTGGGTCTTCCTCGGTGATTCCGGAACGCCAGCGAACATCGGTTCTAAACCAATAACCACCTGGTCTGGTGGTTATCTGATTTACGGGTGCCTCCACGGAGATTCCGGAGCGCAGCGAACGTCCAAGTAAGGTGATGAAAAGATCACCCGAAAGGGTGATCTTTTGTGCCTCCACCCAGACGCCGCCTAAACGCACAAATAATCTACGAAACCCAAATCCACTGGTAATCATCCTGCACCGGTTGTGCTTTTTCCACTGAAATCCTATAATATCCTCATTACATAAATCCGGGGTGATATATGAACACACTATACTACGGTGACAACCTTGACATCCTCCGCCGCTACGTCCCCGATGAGACCGTCGACCTGATCTACCTCGACCCGCCTTTCAACAGCAAAGCGAATTACAACATGCTCTTCGAGGAGCACGACGGATCCAGGTCCGCTGCGCAATTCCAGGCCTTTGAGGACACCTGGCATTGGGATCATTCCGCCGCCTCTGCGTACCAGGAGGTAGCCGAAAGAGGTGAAAAGGTCAGCCAGGCGATCATCGCCATGCGCCAGATGCTGGGGGATACTGATATGCTGGCCTATCTTTCGATGATGGCGATCCGCCTCATTGAGCTGCGCCGCGTCCTTAAACCCACTGGATCGATCTACCTCCATTGCGATCCGACCGCCAGCCATTATTTGAAGATTATTATGGATAGCATTTTTGGGGTGCAATTTTATCGTAATGAAATCGTGTGGAAGAGAACGACCGCACATAATGATCCAGATCGATATGGACGAATAGGGGATAGAGTTCTTTTCTATTCAAAGTCAAAGGAAAAGGTTTTTAATCGTGTCGCAGGTGATTATTCTCTCGAACAATTATCACGATATAAGTATGAAGATCACATTGGTCGGTACAGAGCAGAAAATCTTACCGCTCCACACTATTCAGAGACAAGAACAGTTGTGTGGAGAGGTACTCACCCAGGAGCGAATAGGCAATGGAGGTTTTCGATTGAGGAGCTTGATCGTTTATATTCTGAAGGAAAAATTCTATTGCGTAAGGACGGGACCCCAAGAAAAGATGGTATGATCGAATATCTTCATGAAGCAAAAGGTCCGGTTCTACAAGATATTTGGACTGATATTACAATTTCTCCTACTGCAACAGAACGCCTCGGATATCCCACCCAAAAACCCGAAGCCCTCCTCGAGCGCATCATCAAGGCGTCCTCCAACCCCGGCGACCTTGTCCTCGACCCCTTCTGCGGCTGCGGTACCGCCGTGGTCGCCGCTCAAAAGCTCGGCAGGCAGTGGATTGGCATTGACATCACCCACGTCGCCATCACCGTTATGAAGCGCCGTCTCATCGAAACCTTCGAGCCCGACCCCAACTTCAACGTCATCGGCGAACCCACCACCGTCGAAGACGCCCAGGAGCTCGCGCAATCCGACCCCTACCAATTCCAGTGGTGGGCGCTCGGCCTCGTCGGCGCGCGTCCCATCGAACAGAAAAAGGGCGCTGACAAAGGCATCGATGGACGCCTCTACTTCCATGAAAAAGACGGTGGAGAGACCAAACAGGTGATCTTTTCGGTCAAAGCCGGCGGCACCAACGCTTCCCATGTCCGCGATCTGCACGGTGTCATCGACCGCGACAACGCCGCCATTGGCGTGCTCATCACCATGGAAGAACCCACCAAACCCATGCGATCCGAAGCCGCCTCCGGTGGATCATACACCTCCCCCTGGGGCGTGCATCCCAAGCTGCAGATTCTCACCGTACGTGAGCTGCTCGAAGGCAAAAAAATCGACATGCCACCCGTCCACCAGGTCAACGTCACCTACAAGCGCGCACCGAAACAGCAGAAGCGAAAGGGCGACCAGCCTACGTTGGTATAAACAACTTTGAAAATCTTTCCAGAAAGGATGAAATTTAATAATCCGAATGATCCTTTTCCACCCAAAACAAGGTGCAGTTTTAATTTGCGATTTTTCCGGATTTCATGAACCCGAGATGGTGAAACGACGACCGGTCGTCGTCGTTTCAAAACCAATAGATTCTCGAAAGGGTTTATGCACGATAGTAGCGTTGAGTACAACCGCACCTGATCCTGTATTACCAATGCATTGCAGGATTTCGATTGATCCATTATTACCTGCACCTTACAATTCCAATCAACATTGGGTTAAGGGAGATATGATCTATGCGTTGTCCTTTGATCGGTTATACCCATTCAAACTTGGCAAAGATCAAGATGGGAAAAGAATCTATGAACCTAGGTTCCTTACAAAAGCCCAATTGGATGATGTCATAAAATGTGTTCTGGCTGGAGTTGGGATTTTTCATCATTGACATTCAATAGAAGCCGCTATATACTATAGATGTCTCTGCTCTGCTTCGGCATCAGAAAATTAAGTCCACCCTTGGGTGGCCTCCACGCAGGGAGATAACAATCCTTACGTGGCGACTGAAAAGACCTCTGAAAGAGGTCTTTTTAGTTTGTCCGTTTTATTCTACACTCAACCCTACCTCATCAACTCCACCCCGTTGAACTTCACCGCCGCGCACTTCCACTCATCCACGCGCGCCCATACATCATTCCCAACCTGCACCACCTCAATGGGATCCACCCGCGTGCCCTTCGCTATCCACCCGATCACCTGGCTGCCTGCCTGCCCGATCGGTACATCGCGGATGTTCAGCCCGCTGACAGCAATCACCTCATAAGTTCCAGTAGGAAGTTCGTCTGGAATAGCTGGTGAATCCGGTACTACACCACGCCATGATGCAATCCTGAATATGTATTTTGATGGATCGCCGTAAGTACTCCTGAATGTCTTTTCCTTGCCATCCCACGGGTCCAGGATGATGTAGTCATTGCCCCGTTTCCCGAAGATCATCACCCAGTGCTGGTCAATGTCATCGTCATTCGTATCGAAATCAACTTTGACAATGACGGGCCGTTTTTCTGACAATAAGGTATCTACCTTATCGAGTGGGGCAGGAATGTCAGCGCAGTCGATGAAGTTCGTCCAATCAATTTTTACATTGTACAGGTCGTCGAGCGAATCCCACTGGAATAAGTTTCCGTTGTAATACAACCCTTTTTCCGTCAGTAACTTGTTCAACCGGCCTGGATCGGTACTATTGCCGAAGTAGCACAGCAAAGAGGATGCGCAGGTGATGAGACATCCATACCCACCAACAGTGGTGGCACTTTTACCAAGTCTGTCATCTCTCCATCTTTCATCCCGTTGAGAGAATAAAACAATCCCATCCAGTTTCATATCCTTCTTACTTTCATCTTCTGTCACTGGCAGCGTCACTGGTGGAATAACGATCCCATTGCAATAGGCTGAAAAGGTTTCAAGGCTGTTTTCCATCCACACGTTCAGGTCCAGCGCGTCCGTCTCAAACCCCATCCTGCGCCCATCCGGTACACCGTCATCGTTCACATCCCCGTCAGAGGTGTACTGCCAGAACAGGATCCTGCCCTTCCAGCCTTTCTCCCGCGCGTACTCCACAGCTTTTTCTTTGCTGATGTTGCGATTGTACAGCGCCATCCACAGATCCAGCTCCAGCACCCACGCCTCGAACACCCACATGAACCCCGGTGATGAGTAGACCGCCGGGTACGCCCCGCTGAGTTCCTTCCAGCGCTTCAAAAATCCGCGCATCACCGCCTGATAATCCCCCCGGTTTAGGTAATTGATCCGCCACGCCCCGCCGAACTCTTCACAGTCCAGCGCAAGCTTCATCTCGCCAGGGTCGCCCTTCAGCGCGTCCCAGCACTGCTCCGCCTGCTCCGCGCCCCATTCCTCCGCCCTCAGTGCGCCCTTGTGCGAGTAGTAATCCAGGTACCAGTAAGGCATCCGTTCCAGTGCGCCCTTCGCCAGCTTCCAGAAGTACACGAACATCCGGTCGATCACCAGCCCATACCCCACGCGGATCATCACGCCCAGGAACCCGGCCTCGATGATCAGCCTGAAAATGGGTTTGTACGGTGTGTCATAGTCATCCTGGTGATGGCTGATGTCAAACAGCCTTACGGCGAACTTCACAAATGAGGTCATAAGAGAATAACTTGTCCTTTCATGAGTTGAGAAAAACTCCTGGCGCTGCCACCGTTATAAAACCAACTGCGCTCATCTGCTGAAAGCATCCTGCGGTAGATAAACAATTCGTCCATTACGCCATCTGCAAAGTAGGTGCCGGCTGCTGATTGCCCAACATACAAATTTGTTGAAACCGCACCCATACCGGTTGTATGAGCCACGTTTACGGGTGTCCCCTCGTTGATGTTCAAGTAGATTTTTTGACCTACGGAATCACGCCAACCAACTATGTAATACCAGGTCCCGGTTACCAAAACACTGCCCCACGCCACCGTAGTATAGACACTCCCATCATGAATAGCGAAATCGACCTTATTTGTTGTGTCTACCCTGAATCGAAATCCCCCAGACCCACCGAAGTTGAAGTAGACCTGCCTCACTCCATCAACCGCTTCAGGCTTCCACCAGAAGCCGACTGTTAGATCCCCTGTACCGATTTGTGGTACAGCAGATGAAATGAAGTAGTCTGACTGCCCCTTCTCGAAGTCTCTGCCATTGTTGATCTTTCCAAGCGCAGATCCCACCGAGTTATAGTTATTCAGGGTTATATTGCCAAATAATGGCGACTCATTCGCGCTGTCCGCACCTTCCATCGCCCAATAACCAACCATCTGATACAAACCCGGATTAATCATAGGTGTAAAATACCTCAAGGTAGATTTCCGAGATATCATCGTGCGGAGCCGCATCCATCTGGAAGTAAACATACTTGCCACTGGGAACAGTAGCATCATCAAATCCGGTAGTGATAGTCCTAACTCCGCCGGTCGTGTCACAGATGTCAATAACAACTGCGTTTGCAAAGGCCGCTGCGTCATCTGCGAACTTCAAATCACCGGCCAATTCAGACGTGGGGGTAGTATCGTTACAATGAATGTGAATCCGAGTGATGGTCAGAGCAGCATCAGCTCTGAACAGGGGAATCTGGGGACGAACCGTGAAGATCGCCTGGGGCTGTATGATGACTGAACGAACCCTCTCAGTACCACCACCTTCCAACGCAGCGATCCTCGCCGAGACAGTTGCAACAGCACCAGCTGGATCTGTCCCGAGTTCTGTCTCGATGGCTGCAACAGCATCCTGAAGATTGTTGATATGAGCAGCGTCCGGGGTGTCGACTCCGTTCACTTTGGTAGTGTATGAGTCGATCCCTCCTGGGTAAGAAGTAGTCATAGTCTCTCCTAATCTGAGATCCTCACGGCTGAAAACATGCAATCGGTTATGTTCTCGGCCTCTCCGCTCTGCACTTTTGCAGTTAGGTACTGTCCAGCAGTAAACGGGTATATCGTCCCTACGTTGATGGGGATGATCGTTGAAGCAATAGCGGGCAGGGTCATACCTGCTATCAAACTACCCGAATTTCCATTCAGGTACATTCCAGCATGCCTGTAACTCAGCTCCGTCCCTGATGAGAAGACTACCTGGAGTGAGATCAAATACAACCCAGCAGTAGTGAAGGTGATTCTAGTGGGGCTTCCAGCACTAAACATCGTGTCAGTGTCGAAGACCTCCGTTTCCCAGCTGATGTTCGCTAGAGAAGTAGAAGAAGCGAAATCAGTTGTAACGACAGTCCTAACTTTTGGCGGTCCCTGGAGAGCTGTGATCTCATTAGTGTGAGTTGTGAGCAGGGTGTTCACATCCCCCAGTAGATTCTGGAATTTGATCTTCTTGGTCTTGTTAGCCTCTAGGGGCTCAGAGATATCTACAACAGCAAGGAGATCTCCCGCTGCAGGTACTACAGCGAGCTCTCCTAATGAACCGATTTTGATAGGCATTTAGTCCTCCACTCCTATGTTTTCTATGTCAATCAAGAAACCCCCAGTGAGATCTATCTCGAGCTTCTCAATCACTCCGAGGATACTCTTACTCTTGAAGGTTGAAGATTCCAGAATCTCCCCGACGTTGATCGCAGCATCACCTGGACCTTCATACAAACCATCACCGTAAGCCGGGGGATCTCCATAGTAGCGAGTAGGGAACTGAAGCTCTAGGAGAGTGATCTTCTGGCGGTATCGCTGAGAGTAGTAATCAACAAGATGATCCAGGACATCTTGTGCATTCGATGGAGAGATCAAAGTAGCATCTTTGATCTCTAGTTGATTTTCCTTGACGTTCTCTCCTAGAGCAGCATCATAGAGGTGAACCTGTTGAGAATCAACCCATGGGTATCCCTGGATCAGAACTGCTCCCCCTGGACTCTCGACTGATAGGTAGACGTAGTTAGGTCCAAAGACAAACTCCTGCTCAATTACCAGAGTGATCCCATCTTCAGTAGTGAGTGATACTCCATCTTCAGTAGTAATATCTTCTACAGTAGCTCCAGCCCCGGTAGCAGATACATCGTAGTAGGGTTCCTCAAAGACGATCTTGTAATTACCGGGAGCCAATGTCTGATCGAAGATTGTAACTAGATCTGTCCCCTGGCTGTACTCATGGGAGACTAGTGAGATCTTCGTCACCAGGGGGAGAAGCTCAAGCTCTTCCTGGTCTTTCTTCCGTGCATCATCAATGAGGAAAGAGGCAGCCGGAAGATCTACAACAAACCTGGAAGCTCCGATCTCTAGTTGATCTCGGCTAGAAAGGATCATGGCTCCAGCAGCGAAGCAAGCTTGCTGAAGAGCTTCGCGAACTGTTGAAGGGGGGAGCCAGCCTCGAAGAGGAGTAGTTCCTACTCCATCTAAAATCACATAATCGATTCCTAGGTTCTCGAGGATAATTGCAACCACTTCTGCGAATGTAATATCACTGGACCAGAACCTTCCATCAAACTTGACATAATCAAGCGATCCAATGAGGTCATAACCCTTGAACCAGAACTGATTCTCATTCTCGGCCTTCCAGTCTTCAAGGAAAAATCTCCCCAGGAAGATCTCAGTAGTCCCAACCTGCTCATAAATCAGTACTGGTTGCCGTTTCGAAAGTGCTGAGAAATAGGTTCCATCAGAAAAGATCGAATACTTCGGGTCAGTTGAGAAGATGGTGAACTCAACTTCACTGGCGATCAGCTCAGCGCTTGTAGGATCTACTTGAAGAACCATCAAAGCGCTAATCACTTCTTCTCCTCTGAATTCTTCAGGAGCACCTCCAATATTCATTCTGATAATAGGAGTTGTAGTGGTCATGAACGCGCCGGTTCCTGCGCGATAAAATTCGCCGTCAGGTTCTTCCAGTACCTGCTCGCCCCCTTCACCCGCACCAGCTCATCTCCCACATTCGAAAAATACGCTATGAAGGTCAGATCACCGTCTTCATCCGGGATCACCACCGTGTGAAACTCTACCGGTTCGGTCAACTTATCCCACAACGCCGTGTAATCCGCCATGCTCGCCTGGCCGAACTGTAATTTGTAATTGAAATACACCCCGATGATCTCACGGTGTAACTTACCATCCGCCGTGCGTTCCGCGAACTTGTCCAGAAAATCCGCGTTGCGCTTGATGCTCATCACCGGAACGTTGTACGTCACCCCGTCGATCGTGATCGGAGGTGTACTCATGCCGTTCTCGCTTTCACCAGACTGCGCCCGATCCTGCTATTTTCCTTATCGATGTACGGCTTCATCGCCCGCACCAGCGCCCCCATGTTCCCCGCGAAGTTGATCGTCACACCTTGTCCGCCGCCGGTTTCCTCTCTCACAATTTGCCTGATCAGCTCTTCCGGTGCTTCGATATTCGTCCCATGGCGTTGATCTCCCAGCATCGCCAAAAATTCAGCATTCGGCGGGATTACCGCCCCTGTCGCCAGCCGCGGGATCTGTGGAGCGGAAAGCTCTGGAATGATCTTCCACCCAGGAACCCTCTCGCCAAATCTATTTGAAGCCACAATAATGGTGTTGATACCGGATACCACCCCGGCGATCATTTTATTGATCAGGTCAATAATTGAATTGATGATGCCCTTGGCAAAATCTTTGATTCCTGTCCAGGCTGTCTCGAACCCTTTCTTAATAACCAGCCATGCAGCGCCAAATCCGATCTTTATCGGATCAACAACATTCGTCTCAAACCATGTCCAGGCAATGCCCCAGATCAGTTTGATGAAAGTCCACGCGGAAGAAAAACCGGTCTTGATGCTGGTCCAGATATTTATGAAACCGGTCACGATTGGATCAACCACCGTTCTCTTGAACCAGTCCCAGGCGATCCCCCAGATGTATTTGATGGTCGCCCACGCGTTATGTGCAAGCGTCTTGTTGAATTCCCAGGCAAATTTGAACTGCTCCACCAGTGGATCCCATACTTTGGTTTTGAACCATTCTTTCAGGGCTCCCCATTTTTCTGTGATCCAATTCCATGCGTTACTCGCTGCTTTCGACACCCAACCCCACGCGTCGATGGCGGCTTGTTTTACCCACTTCCATACCGGACCCAAAACGTTGTCCCATAACCAGGTCGCGCCAGTAACGATCGCTCCCCACGCGATGCTCGCTTGGTCAACGATCCATTTCCACGCGTCTCTGAACCATTGCTTGATGTCTTCAATGGTTTTTTGGATCTTCTCAGAGATAGCAACTTGCTCGAACTCACCCATGCCGCCGCCGCCCCCTCCGCCGCCGCCTCCACCGCTTTCCGGTTGCTCTTCCTCGGGCTGTTGTAGCACATTCAGCTCATCGAACGCCGCCAGCGCGCCTTTTGCCGCTTCACCGGATTTCTTTGTGTTATCGGCCATGCCCCCGGTTGCTTCTTCCGCTGCCTCAGCGCTTCCTGCCACGTACTGCATCACAGTCTTCTGCCCCAGCAGCGCCGCGATGATCATCTGGATCACCTGGAACATTCGCATCAGCCAGCTCGTCACCTTCATGATGATCGGCATAGCAGCGATCAGCAGAGGCGACAACATCGTTTTGGCGGATTCACGCACGTTGTTAAATGCCGTCTTCAGGTTCATCACCTCGTTGTACATGTACGAGGTCTTGCTCATCGATTGCGCCAGTTTATTGGTGTAGTTTTCCAGCCACCGGTAGCCAGCTGCTGCCACACCAACGACCGCTCCTACTAGCGCAACCAATCCCAGTGCCACTGCTCCGGCAACGGTCGCCACCGCTCCGAGACCGGCCACGAGAACCTTAACACCCGCTCCTGCAGCGGTCATAATACCCTTGAGTGAGCTCATGGATTTGGTTGCAGTTTTGAAATTGCCAAACGCTTTGCTGACGTTCTTTAGTGAATTACCGATCCCGCTGATTCCCTTGTTGAATCCCTTCTCGTCGATCCTGGTATCAATTCGTATTGTTCCGTCATACGCTGCCATTGTCAGCCTTCCTTCCTCTCACCATTGCCAGAAACGCCCGCTCCGCTTCCAGTTCCTCCACTGTGCGGTCGTCGATCTCCTCCACGATGAACGCGTCGCCCATCTCCCTGGCCATTTGCCGCTCTTCCTTGCTCGCCTTCCCGGTCTTCACCCGTTTACGCATCCCTACCAGGTTGCAGAACGCCGTTTCAGATCCCAGGTCCATGAACAGCGCCAGGAACTTCCACCAGTGCATGTATTCGATCGCGTTCAGGTCGATCCCATGCGTCTGCTGGAACGCCGCGAAGATCAAATTCGCGTCCTTGTTCCATCCGAACACCCGCGGACCTTCATCCTCATCCTTTTCAGCCTTCCCGCCGTTCAGGAACCAGCTGCCCATTTCGAGCGCCGCTTTCACGTCTTCCGGTTTGTCAACGAACAGGTTTTCAAAAAAGATCACGCTTTTCTCAAAACCAGCCAGCTCCGCGTCCTGAAACGCCAGCATGATCCTCAAACATGTCCGAAAATCACTGTCGATCCGGTACTCCTGCCCGTTCACCTTCAACGTCGTGGGCAGCCTGTCGACCAGGATGTTCACTCGTCTTTCACCTTCCGATACTTCTCCATCTTCTCTTTGCGCGTGCCCTGGATGAACGGCGTGATGCCCTCAAAGAACTGCTCGAACATGTTCAGCGTCCTTGCCTCGCCAAATGCCTTCTGAGACGTGCCTGCCCCGAACACCGCGTCGATCTGCCCTCTCAGGTAATCACACAGCTCCAGCGCCAGCCGGATGCTCTCAGCCGTGTTCACCGGGATGCCCAGCTCGTCCACCCCTTCCACCGCACCGATCTCCTCCGCGCGCTGCTGGAACTCCGCTTCCTTTGCCTCGAACTGTTTGATCAGTCCGTAGAACTTTTCCACGAAGACGATGTCCTCCGGGTTGAACTCGATCACCCGCTTCTCATCACCGTTCACCGCGATGCGCTTGAGCCCGCTGTCAATTCGAATGGAGTCCATTACACCGTCCTCGTCGCTTTGATGTAGTAGATCGTTGTCACTGCGCCAACCGTCACCTCGATGCTGATGGTGTTCTCACCCAGCACCAGGGAAGCCGCAGCGCCTTGGCCAACAGTCGTTCCATTACACTTCTGCACGATCGTCGCCCCAGACAAAACAGAAGCAACGGTTACCGTCGCGGCCGCGATGCTCGTGGTGTAGAACAGGTTCGATTTGTCCGTCGCGAACAATGGCGCCAGTGTTCCTGATCCCAATGTCAGGCTGGTCAATGTGTTGGCAGCCGGTGCGTTCAACTCTGAGAAGCTCCCCAGTGTCGGGTTGTACCTGCCCAGTGTCGGTTCTCCCACGAAATTCACCGTGTAATTCAGTTTGGCAGCCGCGCCGCCATCCCCTCCGAACTCATCCACCTGCAGGCTCACGCCCTGCCTTTCAGCCGGGTAGAAACCGCCGATGGCCGCTTTGTACAGCCACACGTTCGCCACCTCAGCCTCTGCCAGCGAGAGCACCGCCCGCGATTTTCGCAGCGTATCGATGTACTCGAACACCGCGTCCCCCGCAACTGCTGTTGATTCCAGCGGCATGGTCGGTGCGTAAGACTCCACTGAGATCGTCGCGCTGTCCTCATGGATGTACGTCTCTTCGCTCGTTTTTGGGTTATATTCGATCGCTCCGGTCGTTACACCGTCCCCCACCAAAGACCAGGTCGGCGTGCCGATCGAACCCGTGTTCAGGAAGGACCTGAACTGACTTCGTTTTACTTTGCCCACGAAGGCCTCCTTTTAGCTTGCAGTGAACGCGCTGGTGCTGGCGTTGAAGGTTCCCACAACCGGATCACCAATGAAGTTGATGGTGTAGTTGATCTTCACCGATGAGCCGCCATCGCCGCCGAACTCATCGATCTGGATGGATACGGTCTGCTTTTCCGCCGGGTATGCCGTCGGTCCGCCTGATTCATACGCCCACACATTGACGATATCCGTCTCAGCGTCATCCAGCACCGCTCTGGCCACCCGCAGCGCGTCGATGAACTCGAACACCTCATCTCCGCTCACGGCGATCGCTTCAACCGGCAGGCTTGGCGCGTATGATTCCACGCTGATGGTGGCGCTGTCTTCATGGATGTAAGTTTCCTCGGTCGTCTTCGGGTTATACTCGATCGCCCCGGTGGTTACGCCGTCACCGATCAGCTTGTAGGTAGCAGCTGCCAGCGGTGTGGTATTCATGAAGGTCATTACCTCAGAACGCTTAATTTTTGCCATGTTTCACTCCTAATCTTGTTTATAGACGAGCCGGCAATTCACCTGGTAGATACCGGTTTCCGATTCGCCCTGTTCAAAAAGATAGCCCCAGCCTGTCGCTTCGATCAGCTCAGGGGTTTTACCCGCTCCCAAAGATGGGAATAATCCAGCGTCTGTCTGGCTTTCCAGCCAGTCAGAGAACGCCTCAAAGAACCCGTTATTTTCCAGCCGTTCCAGGTCATCCGCCGTGCTTTCCATCGATTGAAAAGCGAATGGGAATTCCCGCAGCGAGCTGCCGTCGATGTAGCTCTCCACGATCTTCCCGCCGGCCAGCGGTGCCAGCGCGTACTGCGTCGGATCGCTGCCCAGGTAATCCACCCATAGCGGTGCGCCGCTCTTCAACCCGGAATATCCCGCCAGGTACGTTCTCAACGCGCTGATAAGGCTCATTTCTTGCCTCCACCGGCGATCCTGCGGGCACCTGCCAACACAGTATGCACATGGGCCGTTTTCCAGCGCTCGAACCAGAACGGCCCGCGCTGCGGACCAGTCTGGCTGCCTTTCTTCCGAGCCATGTAATATTGCGCTTTAGCGTACGGCGCGATCCATTGCACCAGTCCACTGCCTTTGTACGTACCCAGAATGCCAGATTTCTCCAGCATACCGGTTCTGAATGGCACCAGTTTGGAGCAGCCCATCAGCACTTCATCATCAACATACTCTTGCGCCGCGCTGTACCTTTTCAACCATTTCTGTTTGAAGTTGGTATTCCAGCTCAACTGCGCTTTACCATTCGCAGTGACCACGATCTTACCGCGTGGGGTTTCAATAACAGGGTATGCCATTATGACGCTCCGATCTGCCAGTGAGACATACCAACGCTACCCATGTCCATCGTGTCAACGCTCCTGATCGTCAACGTGTCTGAGTACTTCGCTTTCAGGTCAGTGATCGTGAAGCTCGTGGTGATCGCGTCGCTCACCAACCCGCGCACCACCACGTCGCCGTCCTGCAGCGTCCAGTAACCTGTCTTCGTCACCAGCGCCTGCCACGCCACCGGGTCCTTGTAGGCCGCGCCGCGCGCGTAGGGGATGTAAATGTTCGCCTGGTTCGCTGCGATGTTCCCGCCGCTCGCGATCACGTTCGCCGCCTTGCGGTTCTCCCACAACACCCCGCTGATCTGCGTCCGCTGGTACTTCTCCGTGCGCGTCGCCGCGTCGATGTACTTGTTAAAAAGGGTAACGTCAGAATTATTCCTCATCCGTGAATCCCCGGTACATCAACCCAGTCTGAGCCAGGTACAGCCGCGCAGCGCGTTCCTGCTTTACCTCGTTGCTCAACATCGCCCTGGCGTTCGCTCCGTAGGTCACAGAGTAACTCCCGACCCGTTCGCTCGTCACACCGTCGATGTTCCCGCTGCTTTCCTGTGTCTGGATCTCTTCAGCCACCGCGCAGGTCGCCATCTGGATCAGCGCGATCGTGTCCGCGTCTTCATCCAGCGTCACCACCGGCCCCGCCCGGTTGAAAGTCACCTGGTCGATCACCTGGCTGGCCCGCAGCGCCAGCCGCGAAAAATCAGCGCTGGCTATGGCAGTACCCAGGTACGTTGCTGTGTAAAACGTGTAGTCCGCGTAGACTGCCATAGCTCAATCCTTATTCTTTGTCCAAGACCTTTGGTTTTCTTGGCCGTGGCGCTTTTTCTTCCACCGGCAGAAGGTTTGATTCTTCAGCAATCTCAGGTTCTGGTCCGGGTTTTTCCGGTTCCACCACCTTGTACCCGGCGCGTTTGTAGAAATCAACGTCCGCTTCGGGCACGCTCATTGTGATCCCGCCTTTGTTGATCTTTACCATTTTCATATGATCACTCCTTAGAAAACCATCCAGCAGATCACATCATCTGTCGTGATCTTGTACGTTGACCCGTCCTCAACAGTCAGCACACCGTTTTCCAGTGACGCCTTCACGTCCAGCCCAATGTTCACACCCGCTCGAAACACCTGGACCATGAAGCCGGTCGCCTCCGGTTTTTCCGTGACAATATCCACTTTATTCGCCGAGTCATCACCAGCGATAACCACGTGTTTCCCGCCATCCGGCAGGTTCGCGTTCAGTTTCGATTGCCAGTCTGTCCCATAAACCTGTGCCATGAGCGTTACGCCGAAACGACGCCCTCCACGTAGTACAGGTACCCGGTCAGCTTGCCGGCCGTCAGAGCGCCAACAGAAACCGTACAGGTGATCTCTTTGGCTGCGGTAGTCTTCACACTGGTGGATTCCGGCGTGTTCGCTTTCGGTACGATCGCTTTCCGTCCAATGGTAGAAAAAGGTGGGCCGGATACCACCGTTGCAGTCTGGATGTCGTTCGCTCCTTGCACGGAGATCGCCAACTGCCCAGAAGCAGAGGTCGTGAACGCTGTGTTCACATCGAAGAACCCGCCCACGATGATCGCGTTTGCAGGCAAAGTGATCCCGGTTCCATGCGCCCCGACCGCTGTGTTGGCAGCACCAAGGGTGTCCAGCCCGGCCGTGTCGTACACGAACCGCGCCACGCGCAGCACGCCCAACCCACCCGCGGCCAGGTCACCGCTCATCAAGGGCTCGAGCGTGTCAAAGTTATCGTTTACATCCTTCAGCCAACCGGAAATTTGAATTGGTTTTAATGCAGGCATATTTCTCCTCTTCTTGGATCATGCTGGGGGTTTTACGCCCCAGCATTCAACCAATGTGATTACAACTGATTTAGGCGTTCTTCTTGTGCAGGTAGATCCCGTCCACCTTGTTCTCGTACGCGAACGCGTCGTGATACAGGCGGAACTGGAACAACCAGGCGTCGGCCGTCTGATTTTCGTCCGGGCTGAAGATCTTCGGCAGGCTCAGTTTCACCGGCTGAAGTACCGCGGTCGGGTGGACCAACATAAAGTTAATGTCCCGGCCGGTTGAGGCTGTCTTCGCGTATCCTCCCGCGCTTGAGCTCGAACCCGCGTCCAGTGTCACCTGGGTATAGAAGCGGTTCTGTGGCACAACCACAACTTCAACTCCGTCCAGGTCTTTTACCCGGCGATCTGCGGCGGTCTCATTCGCCAGTGTGCGCGAAACAGATGCCTTCAACAGACTGTAGATCGCACTGGAAATGTACAGGATGCGTCCCTCATCAGGAACATCGTCATTGTCCAGCTGGGTCATCGCTGCGTCGAACGCAGTCAGAACAGCTGAGGCGGTTGATAAAGCTGCCTCGGATACAGTTGAGATTCCGCTGGACCCCGCGTATTTAGCAAAGCGGTACGCGTCCACTTCCGGCACCACCTGGGTGCGGATGAACTCGCCCACCAGCGTGCCAAATGCCTGGCCAAGGGTTTCTTCATCATCCATGCGGTCAATGCTGAAGGATCGCCCGCGGCTGGCCGCCAGCGCCATGGTTTCCCACGCGCCGGTAACGTCGCCTGCAGGGAATCCTGTTGCCCGGCTGTAAGTGCCAAGGCCGACCATGGAGGTCTTGAATACCTTGACTTCATTTGCCGCCCCGTATTCAACCGGTTTGGTCATCGCGTCCATCCGCGCGGTCAACGATGCTTTCTTGTAAACCTCGTCCAGGATGGGCAGAAACTTGCTTGCTAATGAAATTGAATTTGACATTTAGTTGCTCCTTGTCATGTGGTCTCCAACCCCGCCGCCTTCCGCGCGGCGAATACGATTGGATCTAGATTTGTGGTTGTTTTTTTGCCCCCCGTCACGATCTGCGGGTTGGCTTCTTCACTCTCGAACAGGTAATCATTGTCGGTTTTTACCTTCTCAAGCTGCTCAGTCAATCCAATGATCGACCCATCCTCAGCTAGTTTCAGATCCGTTTCCTTCAGCAGCGCTCTCACAGCCACCGGGTTCTTTGCCTTCGCTCCGGTCAGCGCGGATTCCAGCGCGTGATCAAACTTCAGCTTGCTCACCTGCGACTGCGCGTCATGCGCTGCCTGCTCGGCTTTGGCTTTCCATTCGTCAGCGGATTTCTTCACGCCTTCGATGTCCATGCCTTTGAAAGACTCGATCTGCTTGCTTGCCTCTGTCAACTGAGACGTAACACCGTCCAGCTCCTGCTGCTTCGCGGCCAGGTCGCTCTTGAACTTCTCAATGCCCTTGCCATGCTCGATCAGCACCTTCTGGATCAAATCTTCGTCTTCAATTCCGAGCTTCTTCAGATCTTCCTTGTTCATTACCTGTTCTCCTTCTTCCCCTCAACGGGGTTCCTCGCGCCTACCCGATTAACGTGGTTGGGGTCACGCGGCGCCCGGCGCTTTTACGTTTGCCGGATAACGAAATGGGTGAGTCGGATGTACCATACTCACCCTTAGAATAAAGGCCGCCGGAGAATAAAACAACCGTGCAATTTTGCTATTTTTTTGGATTTGGATCAGAACTCGTACGAAGTAAAGTAAATTCGCCATAATTTACTTTACTTATTTAGTGATTTCTGAACTTCAATATTAGCGTACTAAAAATTCTTTTAATAATTAGCTGTAATTATTGGTAACTATTGGCTGGGAAATTAGTACGTAGTTTGGTACGTTAATACCCTTTTTTCGTACCTAAAAAAGTTGTAAAATTGGGGTGAGCCATTGGTGTATTCTGCCCAAAAGCACACCCGCAAGGGAAGGTTGAGATGGTGGGCGGTCTCAAATGGCTTGTTATATTTTCTCTTGACAGGATGTGCTATAATATATGTGTCTGAGGTGAGGAATCACCACTCACGCACTGAGTCCGTAAAAGGCCAGTCAAGGAAGACGCTGGAACTGGTGGCCCAGCCAGACAAAAAAACCGGAGTCAATCCGGTTTTTTTATTAAGCTTCTTCCACCTCGAACCCCATCATCTACCTCTTTGATCTTAGCTTTCCTAAAACTATGAATTGAATTTTTCTTTTTCAATTCGTGTGAAATCCATAATGCTACTCTAAGATAATGGCCATCATCTATTAATTTATAAAAAATTGCCATATCCTTATCAGTTTTATTAGTTTGTATGTCGGTGAAGTCTCGAAAAATTGTTGCGAGAAAAGGCTCATACACTTCCATTTCTCTATGTTCACTCAGGTAATGTTGCCTTCTTTCTCCTGTTAATACGATTTCATCCGTAGTTCTGTTCGGCCAGTTTATCTGCACCGGTCCTGGAATTGTCCCGAGAACCAACACGTCATTTGGATTATTCAGTTTCTTGATTTTCTCAACAATGCTTTTTTCAGAAGCGGAGGCTTTGCTGGTTAATTCGACAACCTGCTCCCGCTCCCCCTGCCTGATCAGACCCGTCTCCTTCACAAATGCCCTCATCCTGGCCTGCCACTCGCGCACCTTCGCCGTTTCCATCTCGTGATCCAGCCCGGCTGCCTCCAGCGCGCCCGCTTTTCGCTTCCACTCCCTGATCTTGCGCTCGATCGCCCGCTGCTGCTGCGTCGCCTCGTACACGCTCATCTCGTTGCCCTGGTACACCACAGTCTTGCTCGCGTACTCGTCCAGCTCTTTCTGCGTGTACAGTTTTTCTGATAATCCTTCGTAAAACGGATACATCGAATGCCTGCAATTCACCCCGTGAAGCCCAACAACGGTTCCCAGCCCGGTCACCTCTGCCAGATTCGGGTACTCCGGTGTGCTCCCCATGATGCTGTACACCTTCCCCTGCCAGCTCTCGTGGTTCATTGGACCTGTCCCCTCGTTCCTGGCCCCGATGTGCGCCGACACCTGCATCAGGTTCACGCCCATCTCCTGCGCCCGTGTCAATTGCAGCTCCCCGGTCGTCTGCCCGATCCCCGTCAGCACCACCCGCCGCATTGCCACATCAAGCTGCTCGCTCCGCCCAGGGAACCTGATCACTGTCAGTCCCTTCCTGGCAACGTGCTCCACCGCGTCGCGTATCGCTGAAATGTAATCGAACGCCCCGCTCGCCACCTGCATGTACGCCAGGTCCGCCGCCTCGATGAACAAGTTCTGCGCGCTCATTGCTGTGGTCATCGTCAGGTTGCGCATTACCCCGCCGGTCTTCCGTAATCCCGCCGCCAGTACCTGCGTCATCGCCGGGCTCATATTCAATGGCAGCGGCTTCAACCCCGCCGCCCTGTACACCCGGTCGTCAAACCGGATCCCCAGCACCCCCGCCTCACGGAACGCCCTGCGCAGCTCCTTCTCGCTGATCCCGGTCAGTTTTTCCAGCTCCTTCAGCGCGTGCTCGTAGATCAGCCCGCTCTCTGTCAACCGCTGCATCATCCACGCGGTGGAACTGGTCAGCTTCATCCCGCGCAAACGCCGCGCGATCTCGTTCAGCACCGACTGGATGTACACCTCATACAACTCCAGGATCGGCTCTGTCAGCGTATCCAGTTCATCAAACGCCAGCAATTGCACCCCCTTGAACCACCCGGCTTGCGTACCTTTGGGTTTTTATGGTATAGTTTATTTGCGTTCGAGGAGGAATCATGGGCACAAAAGAACAAAGCGAAAACATGGCACGTGAGCAGTTGCTCGCGGTAATGGGAGAAACTCCTGAAACTTTGCCTGCAGTTCGCAAAGAATTACAGGAATGGTATAAAGAATATCTGAAGAATAAAAAGGGGAAATCAAAAACTTCTTCAACTTGATTTTTCATCAGTCTTCTTTTCGCTCCATAAAAACTACATCCGGGTTGTCATTCCTCTCGTAATCCCAGCCTTCCGGCGCGTACTGATCATCCCACTTCAGTCTTTTTGTTTCCATAAACCCCACATCAGAATAAAGATTGGGTAAGTGATGTGATATCGGCTCATCGTAACAATCCAGGTGCGTTGCCCCTTTCATCACAGCCATCTGAGCAATGGCCTTTCCTCTCCCCCTTACCGATGAAAACGCGCTGATCAGCTCCCCATCCGGCTTGACCGCGAATCCGCTCAACTTATCCTCTGTCAGGTAGATCTTCGCCCCCATCTTTCGATACTCCTCTTCCGAGTACACGGTCACATACCCCTTCAAGTGTGAAGGCAGTCTGTTAATGCCATTGATCAGATCAGCGGCGTTCCCTTCCGTGAATTCCACTCTCGCCGGGGGTAGTCCTGCCGCGCGCCTGGCTGCGTTTTCGATCGTGTGCAATTGCTCGTCGCTCCACTCCCCGCCGTTGGGGTTCCCGGCTGGTACGCGTGGTTGGTTCGGGTCATACGGCATATTTACGATCCCTTGAACAGATCAGCCTCTTGCGGCTCTTCGCTTTTTACCAGGGCAATCATCTTCATCGCGGTCTCCTCATTCTCCCCAAAGTTCCGCATCCTGAATTCCACCTTGCCCATCAGCCCGTTTTGCACCAGTCGCATGTCCTGCTGGAACTGCACATCCTTGTCCACCACCACTGAATCATCGAAATCGAAAATGATCGAATATGCACCGGCGGGTGCCAGTTTGTACAGTGTCGTCCACACATCCATCGCGTAAAGCAGCTGCTTCAATGCCGCCTCAAGCGCCTTCTGCATCCCGCGCACCGTCGCGTAGGTCCGCTGCTTGCTGATCTTGATCTCCGTCGCCGTCTTGCTTTCCACCTGCGGATCGCTGATCGTCCCATACGCCAGCCCGCAGTTGTATTCGATCTTCTTCAGCACCGCGTCCAACCCGTTCAATATCGACGCCTCTCTGAATTCCGGCGTGAACTCGTGGAAGAAACCGTCCTCCCCGATCGCCCCGCTTGAATTTGCCAGCGCCCGGTACAACCGCTTGTCAGGCAGCACCGCCCGCCCCTCCTCATCCCGATCAAACGCCAGCACGTCCGCGAAGATCGCCCGCTTCCCGCTCTCGAACTCCCACAACAGGTTCGACCACAACTCATCCGCCTGTCTGATTAGATCCACCGCCCGGCTGTAGCAGCTGATTCCCAGGGGAGAGGTTGGATCAATGTTGTTCGCCATCGGAAAGCGGTAATACCCGTACAGCGGCGCCTTCACATTGCTGATCGACGCCTGCGGCTGCAGATCCTTCCACGCCTCAAACGATTCCAGGTTGATCTGTGACCCGATCTCCCCTTGGCTGCTCGACTTGAACGCCAGGTTCTGCACCGTCACCGTTCCCGCGTTGCTGTCAAACTCGTGCCACTCCAAGCGCGTGAACACCTCTCTTCCCTGTGTCCGCCTGTCCACGAACACGCACGAAGTAATGTTCCCGTTCGCGTCAAAAGCCGCCGGCAGGAACTGGTCCGCCTGGATAAAATCCACGTCGATCCCTTTTCCATTCGGGAACGCCTTCAACATCAACCCGCCCTTCGCGTTGCCGTACTCGATCATCTCTCGCAGCTTTGGCACCACCCGGTTGATCTGCCCCTGCAGAAACGCCGCCCGGCCGTTGTCCCCATCAACCTTCACCTCCAGCTCGATCGTCGTCAGGTTCGCCAGCTCACCCGCGATCGCCGCCGGCAGGTTCATCGATCGCACGTAATCGTTCAACCACTCCGCCTGGTTCTTGTACATCGCCGCCCAGGTCTCCAGCGCGGTGCTCATCTCCGTCGAGATCGCCACCTCAACACCCAGCTTGTTTTTTATCGTCTCTCTTGAAAACATCTTGAACGCTCCTTTGATCCAATTCAGGATTTTCTCGAACATCATTTACCTCTCTGCCGCCAGAATAAATTCGTCGCGTAGCGCGTGTCATCGATCCCGTGATTATTCTTGTCCGGGTACGCGCTGATGTAATTCCCGTCCTTGTCCTTCTCCAGCTCATATTCCGTGAACTCCTGGGAGTGATACGGCGCCCGCTTCGGATCGATCACGATCTTCACCAGCGACTGCAACCACTTCATGGAATAATCCACGCTGTCCGGACCCTTCTCCGCGCCAATGATGTTCGCCCCGTACTCCCTGAAGTCCGCCACAGATTTCGGCTCCGCGCTGTCGGCGATGATCAGCCCCTTCCGGTCGATCAACCCCAGTTTCAGCAGTTTGTCGTACACCTTCCGGTTTCCCATCCGGTTTGCTCTGAATTCGCCGTAGATGTACAGCGTCATCCGCGCCGGTTCGTAGTGCATCAGCCCGAACGAAAGCGGATCAGGGAAGTACCCCCAGTCCAGCCCGCGCAACGGCCGGTCAAATCCTGCAATCTCCTCATCCGTGATCTCGCGCAGCTCAACATTCTCGAATACCATCCCGCCGGTACCCGTCACCACCCCCATGTATTCATGATCGTACGCCTGCCCGTTGATCCCCTTCAGGAATTCGGCTTCGTCCAGGAAGGTCCTCCCAAGCCAATCCGCCGGCACTTCCAGGTACGTCGAGTGGTGCTGCAGCTGGTTCTCTTTCGGGATCAGCGCGTACTTGTTCACCCAGTTCGCGTTCGTCTTCGGCGGGTTGTACGTCTTGAACTCCCAGGTCAGATCCCCCCCGCGCAGCACCGATTGCTCAATGTTGCGGATCGCCTCCGGACCGTGGAACTGGTCCAGCTCTTCGAACCACAACAGCCCGATGTACCCAAACACCGGCTTGATCGACTTGATCTTTTCCGGTTTATCAGCCCCCCTGAAGTAGATCTTCTGCCTGGTCGGCAGGTACTCGATCTCAAGCGGGCTCGTCGTGCACTTGAACTGTTCCTCCAGTCCCAGCACCTGGATCGCCCACACCAGCTGAGAGTAAACCGAATCCCGCAGCGTGTTCGCCACCTGGCGCAGCGCCAACCCATGCACAGTTGGGTTGTTCACCAGCAGAAAAATGAACGCCAATGACGCGAAGCTCGATTTCGTTGATCCGCGTCCGCCCTTCAGCAGGTATTCCGTGTGTCCATTGTTGCGCAGGTCGCGGTACACCGGGAAGAAAGATGGCGCGATCAGCTCCGCCGGAAGGCTGGCTAGCGCTCCCGCCGTTGAGGACCGGTCATCCTCGCCCTTCTCCAGCCGGTAATACCTCCCCAGCTTCTCCAGCGCCTGCTGCGCGTCGTGCAGCTCCACCTCCACCCACTCGTCTTCCCATGGTTCAGCTGCTTCCCCTTTCCCCTCCAGCCGCCGCGTACGCTTTGTCTTGATCTTCCTGATCAGGTACATGTATTCCACTGCGTCCGGGTTGTTGAAATCGAAATACACGAACCCGTCGTCAGTGATGCGGATAAATGGCAGCTGAGACGCGCGCGCCATCCCCGTCAGCCTGGCCAGCACCTCGCTCTTCGGCATCGCCATCTTCTCAAGCCGCTCTGAAATTTGCTGTTGAATGTTACCTTTTGCCACCAGTTCTGCTGCTTTTGTCCGGCATACCTCCCGCGAGACTTTCGGGTGCAAACGCGAATACGCTTCCGTGCCGTTCATGTTGCAGCGGAAGTACATCTCCACAAACGCGGTCTCTTTAAACTCTTTTGCGCTTTGGCGCGGCTGACTTTTGCCCGCTGTTGTAGAGAGGGTTTCTGGTGAGCTCGTGTTTTCGTTCGATATTTGAACCGCCTTCCGCGGCTTCAGCCCGGATACTGGATTGCAGCACCGACTTCACCTGTTTCAGCACCTCAAGGCGCGCCTTCAATTCAGCGTACTTCCCGGCCACGTTTGAGAACTCGATCTGCAGATCCAGGATCTCCTGACCCACCCTGTCCAGCAGATCGACCTTGCCGCCGTAATCCAGGGCGAGGATGTCTGTTTTTGCGAGCCGATCAACCATGAAGAAACCTCACACAGTTTTTGCTTTCTTCGGTGTTTGCTTTGTCCCGTTTACAACTCTGATCGCATTCGCAAACCGATCTTCCACTTTTGCATCATGCAGAAGAAGTTTTTCAGTCATGCTGTTCTGCGAGAGCGTAAGCCGGTCAAGCGCGTCAGTGACCTTCTGCAGAGAATCACATTCCCTGTCTTCCCGCGCATCAAGCCAACTCTGCCAGGACATGTTCTGCTTGTCGATGGACTCCTGCCAGCGCTTATTCTGGTCATTCATGAAGTCCTGCCAGGATCTTTGCTGCCGGGTGAACCACGAGAGGAGTGCAATAACCAGCAGGATAAACAAAGCCACAAATACCGCCTGTTCCCAGGCGGTGAACGGAATGCTAGCCGCAGTGTCCATCGTTTACCCCGCGCCGTGCTCGCTATTGGCGCGCCCTGGAACGTTGTTTGTTCCATAGGACCTGCCGATCAGCGGGAGGCCTTTCACTGCCAGGTACGTCGCCTTTGATCCAAGCAGCATCACAACGTAAGAAAGAATATATGACCCGACGATCGCGATCTCTCCCAGCAGATTGTCAACCGGCTGCACCTGCAGTTCCGGGAAGAACTGCTTGATCACCAACAGCGCCAACACACCGGCCAGGTTGAACCCGGCTACCCATTTATCGGCTGTGCCATCCTTGACGATACCAAATACCTTCAGCACGTTGATCAGCAACGATGCCAGCGCCGCGAACCCCACTAACGCTCCAAACTCAACCAAGACTTGTTCAAACATGTGTTGCTCCTTTCAAAACAAAAAGTAAGGTAGATATTTACCTCTACCTTACGCTACAAGGAAGGTCTTGCATACCATGCAATTTTGCTAAATTTTTATCAACCCGCGCTCGATCGCCAGCCTCACCGCGTGCGCGTTCGTTTGCGCCCCCAGCTTGTCCCGCGCCGACTGGGCGTAATTGCGCGCCACCCCCAGGGAAATGGACATCCTCCTGGGGATCGCTTTGAAGGGTATTCCAAGGGAGATCAACTGCAGGATCTCAACCTCGCGCGGCGTCAGCGTGGGTTCTTCGATGAGTCCTCCAGGTCAATTTTATCCAGGAGAGAAAGCACCTCGTCCAGGTCGTACGCCACCAGGAACTTCCCGCCCGCGTCCATTACCTTACTGCCAAAATCAACCTGGGCAGGGGAGGGCTTGCCGCGCCCGAACTTCACCTCGATCGCCAGGTAACGCCCGCGGTAGCACGCCAGAATATCACTCGTCCCGCGCTCCGCCCCCCGGATCACATTCGTCCGCCCATCGCCGTCCTTGTAGATCGCTGAACCGCTGTTCACCCGCGTCGCCACACCCCCGCGCAGCCTGATCAGCTGCAGTATTGCGGTTTGAAGATCGTGTTCTGACATCACTCCCTCACCGTAGCACGTACCCGTGCCGCCAGTTCAGCGTACTTCTTGTCTGATTTCCTGCGCAGCATGTGGTACCTCAACAAGCGGTGATACTCGTCCGTCACCTTCCACAGCTCGCCAAGCAGCCCTTCCAGCTGCGCGATCCGGCTCTGCAGGTGATCCTCATCACACTCACCTGGCCTCGGCCACTCCACGGGCTGGACCCAATTCCCGGACAAGAAGATCCTTTCTGCTCTCATTTGGCGCTTCTCTCCCGCGAAGGATCAGCATCCACCAGTTTGCTCAGCCTCTTCAGCAGTTCCACCGCCGGGCAATCCTTGCACATCTGAGCCGACGCCAGGTCATTCAGGTCGCAAGCCGCGCACGTCTCAGCTGCTGCCCGGTCAAGCTGCTCCCACTCCAGCAGACCGTACTCCATTCCCGCCATTTTGATAATGCGGCTTTCTGACGGCATATCACTCATGATCGCCATCGGTGCGCGCCTTTTCCCAGTGAGCGGAGTATCCGGCTGCTCCAGGTTGCGCAGGATCCTCGTTAGAGATCGTTTGATCCCGGCTGCTGTAATTCCGCTCACCGCGTATTTTGTGGCCAGCGCGATACGGCGTTCTTCCGGAAGTTTCAACAGATCCCAGATCACTTGCTGATCGATCGGCAGCTTGCGCGTTGCGAACAACATGCGTACTTCAGGTTCGAATTCCAACATCTTCAACCTGGTGTTCACGTGGCCGATGGAGCGTCCTACCATCCGCGCGATCGTAGAGATCGTCTCGCCGCTCGCGTTCAATTTCTGGTAGGCCTGCGCCTCTTCGATCGGGTTCAGATCCGACCTCTGCATGTTCGCCACCACCGCCTGGCTGAACTTGTCTCTCCGTTCTTCGAAAGTGATCACCTTCGCTTCGATCAGCGCGTAACCAAGCGATCTCACCGCCCGCCAGCGACGCTCACCATCCACCAAAACATACCCGTCCTGCGCCTCTTCCACTACGATCGGTTGGATCAGCCCGTGCACCTGGATCGATGTTGCCAGGCTCTCAATCTCCGCCGGGTCAAACTCCACCCGTGGTTGCTCCGGGTTCGGTACTATGTCTTCAACCGGGATATTGCGTATCACACTCATGAAAACACCACCATTCCAACAATCATGCCTGAGAAAAACACGAGAACGAAGATCATCTCTTTGATCTCCACAATGTGTACACCAGCAGGGCAGGTATCCCGATCAACAGAAGAGCACAGAACACCACCCACACTACAGCAGAAACCTGCTCAATTATCGTTACGCCCATTTCGGTCATCGCAACAACTCGCTCTGTTCAAGTTCAGTGATTCTGGACTTCAACAGTTCGATCTCCGCATTCGCTTCACTCTCCAGCACGTACGGAACGCAATTCTCACCCGTTGGCTCATGTACTTCTGCGTCGTACCACAACGCGCCAAAGTTGCACGGCGGGATGGTGTTCAGCTCAAGAAATATTCGTTTTGGCGCATCCATGACTGTCCTTTCTCAGGTCCATCCTGTCCCACCAGCCCAATGGTTGATGGCCAAAACTTAATTGCGCCAGCCGGCCGTCCGGCTCAAGCGCGGTGATCACCAACATCCTAAAGCTTTCTCGGCCGAGAACCATCACCCGGTCACCCACCGCCAGATCATCCGCGCGCCTGATCCTGCGCGTCACTGCCTGGAACAGGAAATGGGTCGAGCCCCGCAATAATTCCGCTGCCATCTGCCCGGTTTCACTGGCCATTGCTGACCTCCGCAACCTTCGCGTAGTTGATGCGCTTCTCGATCGCCTCCGCTTCGCGCTCGATGCGCTCCCGGTTGCTCATGAACCAGGCGTGCCCGTGCTTCGCCACAATGCGCATGCGCAAGATCCGCATCGCCTCGTTGTGGCCGACCTTTTTGAAGTTCTCGCCGTAATCCTTGAACAGCTGTCTGGGGAAGAGTGTCATGCTTTCTGCCATGTTCATGCCTCCAGTTTCTTGGTCAATTCTTTCACCGCGCACAAGTATTTTTCGCTCACCTGCCGAACATCCTGGAGCAGCCGTATGTCTTCTTCCGCCCGGTTGACCAGGGATTCGTAGATCTTGAAAAAATGAGCGCGCTCAATGGCGATGTTTTCCGACATCAGCAGGTGCTGGTAGCCGATGATCTTGACGGCTTTCTCAATCAGCGGGTGCGCGTATTCCGGGTAGCGTCCGTGTGTGTAGCGGTAGTATTCTCCGCACGTCCCCACCTGGCTCATCGCGTTTTCCCACGCTTCGTACGCTGTTGGAATATTGTGTGCCCCGGTCATCAACTTGTGCGCCATTTCCCGCCATTCAGCTACCGATGGAAAAAACTTCGATTCCGCCATGATCTGGTGGGCTGATGCTTCAAGGATCTCTTCCGGAATATCAGCCAGCAATCTGGCATACAGCTTCACTGAGTCTGCTGATAACTCGTATCGCGGGTAGGCATGCGCCATCACTCCCATGGTTTTCGCAATTCTGTCAACTGACGCCATTTTTTATCTCCTGTAAAACCTGCAAAATAGCCGCTTTGCTTTTGTCGAGCGGTGATTTGGGTATCTGCTCGCGCTTGGTTACAGATGTCCTGACCGGTCCAACAAGCGATGAGTAATATTTCACCTGCTTGCCCTGCCTGCTTAACCAGTTGTACGCATCCTGAATATCCCCAATGCTTGGATTGAGCGCTGTGATCTTCTCCAGCGCTTGAAGATCTGCCGCGTTGCCTGGTGAAATCCCCACTACAGACTCAATCATCTGCTGGACGGGAGAGAGCGCGCCTTCTCCTTCTCCTTCTCTTAACTTCTCCTTAACTTCTCTTAACTTCTCCTTAACTTCAGCCGGACAACTTCCGGAACTCTTCCGGATATCTTCCGGAACTTTGCCGGATGTTTGCCGGATATCTTCCGGAAAATCTTCTTCAGTTTTAGGATTGGCTGGGATCGTTGATGTTGGTTCTCTGTCTGGTCTCAGACCCGTCTGGTGCTTAAAGAAATTTGGAAACTCAATGTACAGGTCGTCTTCCACTTCGTACCGGTTCACTAATCCGCAAGTCACCCATTCCTTGATGTACCCTTCAACTTCATCGACAGTTATTTCAGGATGACGCGGAAATACAGTTGACCGAATAACTGCTGGATCACCATGAGTTCTACCTTTTATGTCTGCATGGGTTATCAACCATGTGAACGCCAACATAGACCATGGAGATGAAAGACTGTTCACTTTTTTATCAATAACAATATCCCTGGATATGAACCTGCCTCTTGCCATATACAAACCTCCGTTACTTGCCTACAGGTACATCATCAAATTCGATGAGATCTCAACACGCGGCTCTTCTTCGATCTTCACGCAAGGCACCGGAACCGTGTCAGCCACCGCCCTGGCGTACTTTTCAAACCCTTTTTCATCGAACTTGAACAGTTCTGGCAGCTTCTCGTGCGCCCACTTCTCGGCCGCGCCCCGTTCATACTTCAGCACCTTGAATAGCTTGATCACCACGCCTTCCACAGTTGGTTTCACCCCCGCCCGCGTGTAATCATCCAGCGCTGATTTTCGGATGAACGTCTCCAGCAGCTGGATCGACTCTGAGAGCTTCTTCCGGCGTTCCTGCGCTGCCTGCAAGGCTTTCGCCTCGGTGGTACGGTTCAGTTTTTCGCTCAGCTCAAGGATCTCTTTGCCCAGCCTGGCTTCCTGCTCACGCAGCTCCGCCAGGTCTTTCAGATCCCCTGCCCACAACGTATTGATCATGCTGTCCATTTCCATTTGATCGGTCATAGCGAAATTTCCTTTCACAGGTGATTTTGTAGGGGCGTAGCACACTACGCCCGTTGTTACATCCTTCTGCCGGTTACGACTCCGGCGCCGGTTTTGCCTGGACCTGCCAGCCGGCCGAAGTCGACCACCAGGGCCTCGAACCCTGGTTACGAAGGTCAAAGGGAGGATATTCCTTCGTTGTGATTCCCACGATCGAATTTAATTCGTGCGCCGGTCTCTCCCGGCTGTCGCTCCTTGCTTTTTCCCTGTTTCCCAGAGTGAGGGCTTTCCCGCCCCGTTGATGGGCCAACGAGCCCAGGCGGTTCGCAGTTGGTTGGTCAGGATTCGAACCTGAGAACAGTGGACTCATAATTCTCTGCTTGTCCATCACTCCAACCTTAAAAAAACTTGGGTATTTTCGAAGCGCCGGTGAACTTCCGGTGCGCAAATTCCGCGACATCGTGCAACGAAGGAGCAGGAACTTCCTCTCATCAACACAACCTCCCTTGCCCAGGCTGCGGATTCAACACCTCGGACCCGTACAACTGGTTCACTTTGCGCTTGTACGCGTGCACCTTCTGCAGCGTGCTCATCGCCTGGCTTTCCTCCTCAGCGATGAAATGCACATGCTTTTCAATGTCCTCTTCGCTGGACCCGTTCATGAACAGACCGCCGTCGCTTCTATCCGAGCAGATCACCACACCGTTGGTCACGTCAGCGTTGATGGCGCTGATCACCGCCCGCAGCTTGCGCCGGTTGTTCTCCGTGTCTTTTCCGTAGATAAACGCGGTCATTTCGTCATAGCCCACGCGGTTTTCGCTCCCAACGTGGCGGAGCATCACACTTTTAACAGTGGTCACAATGTGGGGGTCAATTTCCGGTCTCTTCGTCATCGAATGTCTCCTGTTTCTCTTTCGCCAGATGCGCGTCGTAGCAATCGTTGCACAGCCAGATTTCCTCAAGGGGATCGATCGGCTGCATGTCACCGTAATCGAATACTTCGCCGCATCCGTCGCATTTGCCGTGTGTCTCAGGTTCCGGCGGGTTCAACCCGCGATCCATTCCGATGTTGTAGTTGCTCATCCCATCCTCCATTCCTTCCCTCGTCCTGGATGCTGATCAGCATCCAGGACTTCGGAGGAAAATGAACGATTTATCCGCCGTTTTCGACGGGGAAATCTAATTCAGCTTGTCCGGCGTCAACGAGCGCCTGTCGGTACACCTGGGTGGCTTCAATGCCTGCTTCTTTGCAGTGCACCCACTCGCCGCTGCTCTCGTCCTTCGAGATCTTCAACCAGTGTTTGAACGCCAGCTTCTCCGCGTCAGTGAATTCCTTCACCGAGCCCTTACCGATCAGGTACCGCGTCACAACGTGACGTTTCTCTGCCGCGTCCTTGTTACCCGCCCACACCATTTCGATGTGGTTGGAGATCACGAACCCGTCAGAATCCTTGCTGCTGGCTTCTCCACGGTCGATCTTCTCCTGGAAGTACACCACCAGCGCGGTCATCTTCTCGCGCAGCACCTCGGGCTCAAAAGGGCGCTCGTGCCCGTTGTTTTGCATCACATCTTTAGCGGGCTGGTTTTTGGGTGGATTTCGATCTTCAGGTTCTGGCTTATTCTCAGGCTTCGGATCTGGAGAGAATCCCAGATCGAGCATTGCTTTTTCCTCAGATAGTTCATCTCCCGATGGCGTGTAGTTGCCCACAAAGCCAGATAGATCCACATCGGTTTCGTCCATCGCATTCATTGCCTGTACATCCGAAGGTTTCAAATATCCCCACCGGGTGAGTCCGAGGCGCATGACAGTTTTTCTGCACATCGCGTCCGGATTCTTTTTCCAAATAGAATCGTCGCGATTGAAGGTCTTTGAATACATTTTTCCGTGGGACAAGCATTCTTCTACGGTCATGTAAAAGGTTTTCTCAAAACCGTTCATCAGTTTGAAATAGAGCAGGTAACCGATCACCCGATCGGATTTTTTGCCTCCCTCAAATCGATGAATACCGGTCATGCGGTCCTGGGTAACCGTCTCCCCTTCGTAAACATGGTGGAGCTCAAGGTAACGGTATTCACCGGTCCTGATTGCCATGTGGTAAATCCCTTTCCATCCGACTACCAGAGTGGCTTTGTCTTTGAAGGGAACCAGGTATGCTTGCCCGATGGAAGGCTCAACTGAAAGTCCCATGGTAGCAGCGCGGAGTGCCGCGCTGATGATGCTGCCTGGCGTGCAAGTCTGTAGAGTAATATTCTCGCTCACCGCGATCAGTACACTGCTGATGTACCCGGCAGTGTTGTTGTTCCCAACAATTTCTGAAAACCGGAATCTGATTTCATCGCTGCGCATGAACTCTTTCAACTTCACTTCTCTTTTTTCTAGTGCATTTTGCTCGTTCATTTCATTCCTCCTCAAGCACCGTTGAACTACGGTGCGCAGACTCATTACCCAACAACCTCTTTGCCACCGCGATCGCGGCCTGCTTCTGCTTCTCTTCGAGCGCCAGCGCGTCCTGCCTCTGCTGCTCCTTGAATGCCGCGTACCGCTTCAGCAGCTCGTGCGCCAGGTACCCGATCGCCATCTCACCGGTCAGGATCACCTCCCGGTTTACTTCAGTTCCATCCTCGGTGTACGTCTTCACGTTCTTCACCGCGATCCAGCGCTCAGGCGGGTCGTAACTCAACTCGGTCGTGATCGTGTACTCGCCCCTCATTCGCGCTCCTTCTCGTCCTGCAGCCGCAGCACATCGTCCAGCGCCGCCAGCACCAAATAACTTCTGTCCAGGATCTCAAACAGCGCCTGCCTGCCGCCCGCGTCGATGTTCGTCTTGTTCAGCATCCTCACCTCTTTCTGGATCCAGCACAGCTCATCCCGCGCCTCTTCCAGGCGGTTCTTGGCGAAGTACCCCAATGGCTTGCGGCGAGACTCTTGCATTTCTTCTGCAGATTTGCTGCAGATCTCCTGTATTTTTGGTGCAGATTGGGCGCAGTTTTCATGCATTTTCACGGTTAATTGGTTTTGGTTGCTATCATGGATTCATGGAACTGAAACCCGCGGCCGTAATCCACCGCGCCGCAATCACGGCAGCTCACACACTCTTCACCGATGTCAACGCGCCGGTGCTTGCAGTACAGCATCTTCTGCAAAACGGTTTCTTTCTTCTGCAGCGGGTCCACGTACTGCCGGTAGAACTCCTGCATGGGTTCCGGCGCGTATTCGTCCACAGGGTAGTGGTGCCCCCACGCATCAGCCGCGATCTTGCGCTGCTGAATGATGGCGTCAAACAGCGCGTCTGCCTGCTGGGCAAGCAAAGGGTTGCGTTCCCGCGCTTCACGCTTCTCGATCGCGTGTTTGCGCATCCGCTCCCACGCGCGCGCGTTCGCTTTTGTGCCAACCTTCTCGTAATCGTTGGATTGAAAGTTCATTTAAGCACTCCGATCTTCTCGAGCGCCCATGAGAGAGGGAGTAAAACGATAAACAGCACGAAACCGAACACAGCTGCGCCCATGCGAACCTCCTATTCGTATTTTGTATCTGTACCGACTAGTTCTTTCCCGGCGTCATCCAGGATCACTCTGCCATTCTCGATCCTTCCAATGATCGGCACTTTTACAGGTCGGCTCTCCGCCCACTCGCGGATGATGTGCCGCAGTGCCGCAGAGCGCCCTGGGTTCGCCAGCTCCGTGTTGTGCGCGTCGATGATGGAAAGGTCGATGGGGTGTACTGAAAATGCGATTTTCTTGATTTCTGCGTCGTTTACCATGTATTCCTCCAGACAATAATAACTTGTCAATAGGATAGCACGGAATACTTGGTATGTCAATAGGCAATTATTTATAAACCCGAAGGAATATTGTCAAATGGTAATATATTCGTACCTTATGGAAAATGAATTCGCAAAATGGCTTATGACCGAAATGGAAAAGCGTGGAATTAGCCAGGCAGAGTTAGCCAGGCGTTCCAATACCACGCAAGGAACCATTTCTAGAATTGTCAGTGGGGAAAGAAACATTGGATTTGACGTATGCGTCGCCATCTCCAGGGCACTGCACATCGCCCCGGAGAACGTCCTCAGGGCAGCAGGGTTGCTGCCTCCGGCTTCCGAGAATATCGCTGAAAAGGAAGACCTGTTACATCTCTTCGATCAAATGTCCAAAGAAAAGAAAAAGGATCTGCTCAATTACGCCCAGTTCCTGCTCGCGAAGAAGGACTAGGGCGGCGCTTGATCACCAGGGTGAATTCCCAGAACAAAAAACGCAGGGTGTAGTATCGTGTTCGATCAATTTGAAATCTCATTCATACCCCATTACAGGTGTCAGCTAATTCGTAACCACATTATAGAACAGAAATTCTAATTAATCAACTTAAGAAAATGGAGGGAAAATGTCGACCACACCACCAACGCTTCCAAAAAAGAAATCTTCAAAAAAGACCGTACTTCTCATCGTTTTTCTCGGGCTCATCGTCCTTTGCGTCTTGATCGTGATCGTCTCAACCAACTGGGCGAAAACCCCGGAAGGGCAGGCTGCTGGTACTGAAAGCGCAATCAAATCTACTGAAACAGCCCTGGCAAAACCTATTCCACCGACAAAAACACAGAAGCCTACCGAGACCTCAAAACCAACCAAAACGCTTGCTCCAACCTCAACAAAAGTTGAAACGCCAACGCCAACTAATACTCCTGAATTTTCTGGGATTACATTTTACGAAATCAAGGAATTTAGAGAGGGAGCAACAGAAATTCAGTGGGAAGAGTATAAGGAGCAGCTTAAAGGGAAGCGTATCGCCTGGTCTGGTACCATTGATGATGTTGAAAAAACTTTGGGTTCATACTTCGCGTGGGTGTGTATGGATTACTACTGTCTCAACCGGTCGTATTTCACGATTGAAAATGAAGAGCTTGCCTTTTCTCTCCAGAAGGGGCAACAAATATCATTCGAAGGCTACATTGATCCTAGTATGATGGATTTTTTGGACCTTTTTGGGTTTGACGTCAACATAGATTACGCGGTGATCACATCGAATTAAGCGTTTTTTTACATCAATTATGGAGGGGATAATGACACCAACCACCATAACATGGCCGCTCGAGCCCCACACCAGGGCAAAGCATGAGATCCTCAAGCGCTACCTCGGTGCCTGGTTTGGCATAATGGGAATGAATAATCCGCGCATCGTTTACCTGGATGGATTTTGTGGACCTGGGCGGTACGATCGCGGTGAAGATGGATCACCGATACTCGCGATCAAACTTGCCCTGGAACACCATCAGAAGAATCATGTTCAGGAGGTTTCGTTCGTTTTTGTCGATGAAGATCAAAGACGGATCGACCACTTGAACCAAGAATTATCGATCATCTCGAAACCGCAAAATTTTCACGTATCTGTAATACCCAACGAATTCGAAAACACAATATCGAAGATCCTGGATGACCTCGAAAAGAGTGGATCCAGACTGGCACCAACCTTTGCTTTCATTGATCCATTCGGTTATAGTGGTGCGCCATACAAAGTAGTAGAACGACTATTACGAAACCCAAAAACCGAGGTCTGTATCAACCTTGCGGTCGAACCGATCAATCGTTTTCTGTCCCATCCAGATCAACAGCAAAGACAGCATTTCGTCGACCTTTTTGGCACTCCCGAGGTCCTTGATATTATCAATTCCAGAGGCGACCGTATCCATCAACTGAAATCTTTATATCAGCGACAGTTGGAAAAATGCGCCAGATATGTTCGATTCTTTGAAATGAAAAACGAAGACAACAAGACCATATATTACCTATTCTTTGCGACGAACCACCGGCTAGGTCTCGTAAAGATGAAAGAAGCCTTTTGGAAGGTTGACCCCTCGAGCGGTTATAAATTTTCCGACGCCACAAATCCCAATCAACTCGTGTTGTTCGAGGAGGATCACGCGGATATTCTCGCAAAAATGCTTGTTGTTCGATTCCATGGGCAAAAAGTTGCAGTTTCCACAGCATTGGAATTCGTTGAAGAAAGCACACCGTACCTGGAAACTCACATGAAGAAAGCTTTGCGCTTATTAGAAGAACAGGATCAGATCTGCGTCGAACCGTGCAAGCAAAATGGGAAGAACCGACATGGAAAAACTTTTCCTAAAGAGGTGGTGGTAACTTTTTCCAATTAATCAGCTCAATACAGAACGCATGTGCTACAATTGTGGAGAGGAGGATACCATGTCATCATCAAAAATCGAATGGACTGATTCCACCTGGAATCCACTGACCGGTTGTAATAAGGTGAGCCCTGGGTGCAAGAATTGTTACGCAGAGAGAATGGCTGCGCGGCTCAAAGCCATGGGCAATCCAAATTACCGCAACGGTTTTGACCTTACCATGCACGAACACGCGCTCAATTTACCGCTTACCTGGAAGACACCACAGTTTATCTTTGTGAACTCGATGAGCGATCTTTTCCACGAAAGGGTACCGCTTGAATTTATATTGCGTGTATTCGAAGTAATGAAACAAGCTTCCTGGCATAAGTTTCAGGTACTGACGAAGCGATCACAACGATTGGCAGAATTATCATCTGAGATCCAGTGGCCAGAAAACGTTTGGATGGGTGTGAGTGTTGAAAATGCCAATTTCACTTACCGTATAGATCATCTACGACAGACTCAGGCACAAACAAAATTCCTATCAATCGAACCACTTCTTGGTCCAATCCCACGCATAGATCTGAACGGCATCAATTGGGTCATTGTTGGCGGCGAATCTGGTCCATACGCCAGACCAATGGAAAAAGAGTGGGTCATCGAGATCAAGAATCAGTGCCTAACTCAAAAGGTTCCTTTCTTCTTCAAACAATGGGGAGGAAAGAATAAAAAGCTCAATGGAAGACTTCTTGAGGGTCGAACCTGGGACGGGTTACCCGTTTCTGCTGCATCATAAAAACACCAACCGATCATTGTAAAACTTCAGGAGCAAGCTGGTTTTATTTACCCTTACAGCTTGACAATTTAATCTCTCCATGCCCAACCAACAACCCTTTCAACCAGGTGCCAAGGTCGTTGCCTACGTCCGCTACTCCGGCGGGGTAGAGCAGGGGCTCAAGGACCGCTCCACCAAGGAACAGACCCACGAGATCCAGCAGTTCTGCGACAAAAATAGCCTGATCCTCTACCGCGTCTTCGAAGACGCCGGCATTTCCGGCACCTCCCTCAAAGGCCGCGACGCCTTTTTCGAAATGATCAACCTGCTCAAATCCCGCCCCAAACCCGACGTCGCCGGGGTGGTGGTCTGGTCCCTTTCCCGCTTTGCTCGCGACCTCAACACCGCGCAGCTCTACAAAGCCGATCTCCGTCGGCTCGGGTACACCATCTTCAGCCTCACCGAGCAGTTTGAAGACAGCGCCACCGGCATTCTATTCGAAACCCTCATCGACTGGAAGAACCAGATGTACAGCGAAGAGATTGCCTCTCACGTATCCAGGTCATTGCGCAACAACTTCGAGCAGTTCAAAGTCCTCCCCGGCCGGCCGCCGCGTGGATTGATGCGCATCCCGGTCATCCTCCCGCCAAAAAAGGATGGCAGCGAAAGGATAGGCCACCGCTGGGAGATGGACCCGCTCGTCGCTCCCTCCATCCGGCGCGCCTTCGAGCTCAAAGCGGGTGGATCATCCAATTACCAGATCATGAAGGAATTGCCCTTCTACAAAAACGACTCATCCCTCCGGGACGTCTTCCGCCGCTCCATTTATTATGGATCCATGACGTACAGCGGGGTCACCCTCGAGAATTACTGCCAGCCGATCATCACCATGGACCTGTGGCTGCAGGTACAGGAGGTTTGCATGAAAGAGGTCCGCGCCAAGAAAAGAGAAGGTAAGTTTACTGATCAGAATACCCGCCTGTTGTCAGGCCTGCTCATCTGCCCGATCTGCTCCCGCAAAATGTACGTCTGCCGCCGGACCTCCAATGGCACCGAGTATTCAAGCTACCGCTGCAGCAACTGCTCCGGCCAGACTATCCCGTGTCGGCGCATTGAGGAGGCGGTGATCAAGAAATCCGTCGAGGAGATCCTGGTCAAATGGAATGTAGATCAGATGGTGGACCTGTACCGCGCAGAGTACGGCCAGGATGAGCACAACCAAAACCAATCGAAAAAGAAGGAGTACACCGCGCAGCTCATCGCCGTTGCCGCGAGAATCGAACGCGTCACCGAAGCGATCGCTGAGATAGGCCTCAGCTCCGCGCTTCAAACGAAACTCAAATCCCTGCAGACGCAGCAGCAGGAGATCCGTGAAAAGCAGGCCGAACTTATGACCATGATCAACGCGGGCAGTGAAATCATCGACAACGCCCAGCAAAACAGTGCCTCGATCATCGATGTGCTTAATGACAAAGAAGCGCCCCTCGAAATAAAAAGGGAAGCGCTTCATTTGTTCATCAACGAGATCGTACCTGTCGGAAAAACCAGCGCAATAATCCGCTATCACTTGCCGGACAATTGTGCGTCTAAGCTTGTGCCTCCACGGAGATTCGAACTCCGGTTTTAGCCTTGAAAGGGCTGCGTCCTGGTCCCCTAGACGATGGAGGCATTAACGGCAGGATTTTACCATTACCCTGTTAAACGGTCAAGAAATTTTGGAAAATTCGTGACCAGTCATTAACCAGACCTATGACCCATTATGCTGCACCAGCCCGTAGACGCGGCTGAGGGGCAGCACGGCGAGGATGCCGGTGTAGGGATCATTCAACTTGCCCACAACCTCTTCGGTGGCTTCAACCACCCGGTCGATCATCTCGTCATTTTCCACCAGGGTCATCAGGGTGCGGTTGAACCTTTCGGGTGTTTCGATCAGGTCCTCCAGGCTGGGCATCAACGGCAGGTCTTCACGCAGCATATCCGCGGCTTTGAGCCGTCCAATACCGGTGCTGGCAAAAACCGTGACGCCCGAGACGCCGGCTTCTTCCCATTTGTTAAGTACCTGGCTCAGTTTGGTGGTGTCGTGCAGCACAAACAGGATCATGTATTTCATGCCACATTCTCCTCTCCCGAATCCGGGCTGTTAGGCAGAGCTTTTTCTTTGAGTTTGGGTTCTTTGAACGATATCCTCAGCAGTGGAGGTGTCACCAGGGTGGTTACCAGGATCATACCGACTATGATCGTCATCATTTCACCTGACAGGTACCCTTGCTTGATGCCAATATTGGCGATGATCAAGCCGACCTCGCCGCGCGAGATCATACCGATACCCATCTGCAGCGCCTCGCGCGGTGAATATTTCGCCAGCAGCGCTCCGCCGCCCGCGCCAATAACCTTGCCAAGGATAGCGATTACGGAAATAGCCAACAGGATCCATAAGGATTCGACCTTGAATTCGCGCAAATTGACACTCAAACCGATGCTAACAAAAAAGATGGGGACAAAAAAAGCGTAGGATATCGAGTGCAGGTTGGACTCAATGGCAGATTTCTCCGGAGTCCTGGAGAACATTAAACCAGCCATGAAGGTGCCGGTGATGGCTGCCATTCCACCGACCAATTCCGCCGCCAGACCGTAACCAAGCAGAATAACGAGCGCTAATGTTGTGAGACCCTGGCTGATGTGGAGCTTTCCAGTCAGGCGCACCAGGCGCGGCAGGAGCCAGATGCCCACAGCGGCTGCTGCGCCCAGGAATACGACCATTTTAAGGAAAACCATCAGGATATCGATCACACTGCCCCCGCCGGAGAGAAACGCTACCGCGGTGGATAACAGTAAAATGACGAGAATGTCGTCAAACACGGCCGCGCCCAGCAATCCCAACCCGACCTTGCTGCGCAGCACTTTGAGTTCGATCAGCACCTGCGCGGAGATCGAGACGGATGTTGCGCCAAGGGTCAGACCCAGGAACAGCGCGTGGGCAAAGGACATGCCGAGAAGTTCTCCGAACAGGATGCCAGAACCCACGGGAACGACGACACCGAGAATTCCGGAAAACAGCGCC
>MTKZ01003745.1_pt1 | contig 38882 bp, 37 predicted proteins | sample 1042781 | NCBI WGS metagenome assembly MTKZ01 (sample SAMN06212207, study PRJNA360539) | anaerobic digester metagenome | biome: Wastewater treatment plant; material: sludge; isolation source: anaerobic digester fed with sludge from wastewater treatment plant | place: Denmark: WWTP Viborg ...
TCTATGCCATTCAATTCCTGCTTAGATATAATCACCTAACAAAAAATGAAGAAGCTTTACAACAGGCTCTTCTCTCCCTGGATAAGATGATTGAAGGCGGAATTTACGACCAGGTGGGCGGCGGCTTTGCCAGGTATTCTACTGACACTGAATGGCTGGCCCCTCATTTTGAAAAAATGCTTTATGATAACGCATTACTTGTTTCAGTTTTAAGCGAAGCCTATCAATTAACTGGGAAGGAACGATACAAAGAAGTCATAGAAGAAACTATGGAGTTTGTTCAACGGGAATTGCTTCATCCTGCTAAAGGGTTTTACGCAGCATTGGATGCAGACAGCGAAGGGGTAGAAGGAAAATTTTATGTATGGGATTATGAAGAAGTAAAAAGCCTGCTGGGATCAAATGCAGGTATTTTTTGCGAATACTACAACATAACTGAGGAAGGAAATTGGGAACATAGTAACATTCTCCGGGTGAAAATGGCGGAACGGGACTTTGCGGTCAAAAAAAAGCTCACGATAGATGAGCTTAAGAAAATACTACTTACCGGAAAGGAAAAGCTATTACAGAAAAGGAATGAGAGAATACATCCTTTGTTAGACGATAAGATTATTCTTGGCTGGAATGCTTTGATGAATATAGCTTGCAGTAAAGCTTTCGCAGCGACGGGCAATGAAAAGTACCGGACACTGGCCATAGAGAATATGCAGTTTGTGTTCAATAATTTTAAAGGGAAAGAGGAAAATGAATTTCATCACACCTGGAAGAACGATAAAGCAAAATACCCGGCTTTTTTAGATGACTATGCTTTCCTGATCCAGGCATTGATTCAACTACAGGAAATTACCACTGAAACGAAATGGCTTATTCATGCAAAGTCAATTACAGAATTTGTTATCAAAAATTTCAGTGAACCAGATACAGGGTTTTTCTTTTACACCCCATACGGGCAAACTGATGTTATTGTGCGGAAAAAAGAAGTATATGATGGGGCAGTCCCTTCCGGCAACTCAGTAATGGCTTATAATCTTCATCAGCTTTCTATTTTGTTTGATAAAAGAGATTGGGAGCAAAGATGCCTTGCTATGACCTCCTCGTTAGCAGGAGCCATCACCCGTTATCCAACATCTTTTGGAAACTGGGCCTGCTTGTTGCAGGAAATAATAGCCGGAACCAACGAAATTGCTCTGATTGGTAAAGATTTTTCCGGGATTCACAACGAACTTTTGGGTCAATATATCCCTCACCGGGTATTAATGACTTCAGAAACTGCGAACCCAGTGTTTCCTTTGTTGGAAAAACCGGTGGCGGAAACTACTGCAATTTACCTCTGCCGTAATTACACTTGCCAGAATCCCGTATTTTCTGCAAAAGAGCTTATGTTGCTGATAAACAGCCCTCAAAAACAGTAATTAATTTTAAGTTAATACAATAAATCAGACCTGACCTCCGTTAGAAATTTTACCTTGAAAAATACGCTTTGATTAAAAAAAAATAAATCTTAACGTTGTGTCAGAGAAGAGTTCAAAACATTATATTTGCCCAATACCCTTTAAGTGTTTAAGTGTATGAAAATGAGAAACCTTTATTACACCATTTATGCAGTTGCCTGCATGTCGATGGTAACCAGTTGCGGAATCCTGGGAAAAAAAGACGGCAAAGGCAAAGGCGGAAGCCTGCCTAATGATGGTCAGGTCCATGGTATTGCCCCGGGAAACAAGTACACACTTCCTAAGCCTCCGGGCATGGTGTACATTCCTCAAGGTACATTCCATATGGGTCCCAGTGATGAGGATCCTGCATATGCATTTAGTGCCCGTAACCGTTCTGTTTCTATCAGCGGATTCTGGATGGATGCAACAGAAATTACTAATAACGAGTATCGTCAGTTTGTAACATGGGTTCGTGACTCTGTCGCTGCCCGCAAAATGGGTTTTGTAAAAGCCGGTTCAGATGGTGTTGAATATGTTGACCAGGCAAAAATGAAAACTTTCAAATGGAGTGATCCCAAATCAATCGAACAGCTTGGAAATACTGATTTGATTCTTACCCCTGAGGACAGGATTAACGGTAAAAAAGAAATTGATGCTTCTAAATTGATTTATCATTCTGAAGTTTTTGACCTTAAAGAATCTGCAAAAAGAGAAAATGCAGGTAAACCCCGTTCAAAATTCATTATTAAGAAAGATACACCAATAGCCCCCGATACATTGGCATGGATTCGTGACTTTGCTTATTCTTACAATGAGCCCATGACGAAAAGATATTTTTCACATCCAGCATTCGGTAATTATCCTGTTGTTGGTGTAAACTGGAAACAGGCTACCGCTTTCTGCGAGTGGAGAACACATTTACTTAATACTTTCCTTGATTCAAAGAAAAGAACACAGGAATCAGACTTCCGCCTTCCCACTGAAGCACAGTGGGAGTATGCAGCCCGTGGAGGCCGTTCACAATCTATGTTCCCATGGGGTAACTATTACCTTAGAAATAAAAAAGGATGTTTAATGGCCAATTTCAAACCAGGCCGTGGTAACTATCCTGAAGATGGTGGTTTCTACACTGTTCGTGCCGATGCTTACTGGCCTAATGATTATGGTCTGTATTGCATGGCTGGTAACGTAGCAGAGTGGACTTCTTCCATCTATTATGAAGGCCGTAACAACTTTCAGCATGATATGAACCCTGATGTTCGCTGGAATGCTAAGGATGACGATCCCCCACTTATGAAACGTAAAATTATTCGTGGTGGAAGCTGGAAGGATGTTGGTTACTATCTGCAAACAGGTACCAGTACCTATGAGTATCAGGATTCAACCAAGTCGTATATTGGCTTTCGTTGTGTGATTGATTTACCTGCAGCACCCATGAAAGGGGGCAAAAAATAAAATGATATTCAACTATTCTATCTGATAAATTTTTTGAGAGGACGGAAAACAAGCCCTGTCCTCTCATTCTTTCTCACTAATATTTTCAATCTAAAACCTCTTAAAAAATCCAACGTATGGCAGCAGCTATTCCTTCCAAAGTAAGTAAATGGGTTGACGTAGGCGTATCTTTTGGCGCAGCATTAGTAATCTGGGGAGCCCTCAGAAAAATCACCCATGCCGCCGATGCAGACATGTGGCTATGGATCGGTCTGACAACAGAAGCAATTATCTTTACCCTATATGGTATTTTATACGCAGTTTATCCGCCCATAAAAGATGCAACGCATGATGAAGAGCAGTTCTCTGTGGCGGGTGCAAAATCAAGGGCTGCATTAGGTTCTATGGATAAAATGCTTGCAGAAGCTGATATAAATCCTGACACCATGAAGCGTCTCGGTGACGGCTTCAAACAACTAAATACAACCGTAGTTGGCTTAAATGGCATTACTGATACAGTATCTGCCACCAGTGACTTTGCTGCTAAAACCAGAGAAGTTACCGGCCATCTTGATAAAGTAAAAGATGCTTATGTTAATGCCGCTGGTTCTGTAGGTGCTTTCAATCAGGCAACTGAAGGAGCCAAGCATTTTCATGACCAGATACAGGTACTTACCAAAAACCTATCTTCTCTTAATACTATTTATGAATTGGAATTGCAGGAGAGTAACAATCACCTGAAAGCATTAAATGCCTTCTATGGTAAACTGTCTGAAACTTCTGCTTCAATGCTTAACAGTGCAGAAGATGCGAAGAAAGTACAGGATCAAATTGGAACCCTCGCTACAAACCTGGGACGTTTGAATGGCATCTATGGCAATATGTTAACCGCAATGCAGGGCCGCAGCTAAAACATAAGATAAAGAAATCTGTATCCGTGATTCAAAAGTCACTATTACTAAATTAAAAACCACAAATCTTCATGTCTTTACCTAAAGAGCCCCGGCAGAAGATGATCAATATTATGTATCTGGTGCTAACAGCCTTGTTAGCCCTGAACGTATCATCTGAGATTCTTAATGCCTTCAAAACCGTTAACCGCAGCTTAGAAAATTCTAATAAACAGGTAAATCTTTCTACTGAAACGATTATGAAATCGTTGCAGGAAAAAACAACTGATCCTCAGACGAAAGAAAGGGCAATTCCCTGGTTAGAAAAAGCAACAGCTGTCACCACAGCCTCTAAAACTATATACGATTATATTGAGGGACTAAAAACCAAAATATTGACTCTTGCCGGTGGTAAACCGGGGGATCCATCCGTATCATTTAAAGAAGATAATCTTGACATTGTAACTAAAATGATGTTGAAAGATGGGGAAGGAAAAAAATTGTTCGCTGCATTATCAAAGTATCAAGCTGATATTTTGAAGATAGATACTTCCATAGGAATAGAATTTAAGAATACACCGTTTGTCGATTTAAGTAACCCTCCTGGCCGTGATGGTAAAATGAAAGACTGGGAGATTGCTTATTTTAATATGGTTCCCACTGTAGCGGGTCTTACCATCTTGAGTAAATTTCAGAATGACATTAAAACTGCTGAAAACAAAGTGGTTACCTATTGTCATACAAAAGTGGGTGAGGTAAAAGTAATTTTCGACACTTATACAGCTATCGTAGGTCAAAATTCAAATTACCTTATGCCGGGGCAGGAAATTGAAATTAAAGCTGGTGTTGGTGCTTTTAGTAAACAAGCAGCTCCTCAAATAAGCATCGGCGGTTCTAGTGTGGCTATTGGAGAAGAAGGTTATGCTTTATACAAAGGGCAAGCTGGTGGCGTTGGGGCGCATAGCATCCCGGTAAGAATCAGCTTCTTTAACCAGACAACAGGAAAAGAAGATGTACGGGAAGTAAAAGTGGATTATGTAGTAGGTTCAGCTAATGCTTCCATAGCCCTTGATAAAATGAATGTTCTTTACATAGGTGTGCCAAACCCTGTTACCATTGCTGCAAGTGGTGGTGGTGATGATAAAGTTAACGCTACTATTAGTGGTGGTGGTAGTCTGCAAAAAGTCGGGCCGGGTAAATATATTGCTACGGTTGGATATGTCAATGACAATACACTTAGCAGTGTGTCTGTTGATGGTAAATTAGCTGGACAGTCTCAGTTCAGGGTTCGTACGATACCTGAAGCTCAGGCTTATGTAGGAGGAAAGCCCAGCGGAGAAAATTATCCAGCCGGGGCCTTTAAAGCCCAGGGTGGGGTTGGAGCTGGTATTAAGAATTTCCCTTTTGAATTGGAGTACGATGTAGTAAGCTTTACGTTTACTTGTGATACTGATGATGATATAGTTTCAATTCCTAACCAGGGTGCCGGCTTTTCTGGTGCCGTGAGAAATGCTATGAATCAGTATGTTCAGGGGGGAAGAGTTGTTACAATTGATGATATCAGGGTAAAAGGTCCTGACGGACGTACTACAAAGGCCCCTTCTCTCGTTTACTATATTAAATAAGGTGTGTATGAAATATAACTTCTTAAAATTCGGATTATTCGTGGCTGTTGCCGGTCTTTTGGCTGCTGATGCCAGTGCTCAGCGTACCCCCAGAAGAAGGAATAATAATAATACTCAGCCGACGAGTAACCCGTCTGATACTATTCCGCAGCAGGGTAATAATAATAATACCCAACCACCAGTTGGATATGATGTATTAGCTAATCTGCCGGTAACGTATGATACCATTGGTTCTGATATGTCTCCTAAAAAGTCATTGAGAAATGATAATGCTTTTGACAAAGGCAATCTAACTCAGCGTAGCCCATTACCATATGAGCACCTCCGGTGGGATGATGCACTATATGCAGAAAAAGTATGGAGAGAATTGGATTTGAGAGAGAAAATGAATAAGACCTTTATGTATGAAGCGGTTGATGATAATGGAAGCCAGATGTTTGTAAATATGCTGATGAAAGTGGTTCAAACCGGTGAAATAACAGCATTTGCAGATGACAGGTTTACAACACCTTTAGCTATTGCAGATGTACAGCAATTAACTGCGGGAAAATTAGATAGCAACTATGTGTATGATACAAAGCAGATTGATAAAGTAATTGGTATAAGTGTTTCCAGAACAAGTTTCGATGCAAAGTTGGTAACAAAAATTCGTTTGAAAGAAGAGTGGGTTTTCGACAGAGAATCAAGCAGAATGTTTGTACGCATCCTTGGAATTGGCCTGCTTAAGACCGAATACTTCCCAAATACGACTAAAGAAAGGGGTACTTCTTCTTTATTCTGGGTTTATTATCCTGATCTCAGACCAACCCTTGCAAAAGCGGAGGTCTATAACCCTAAAAATATGGGACAAAGCAGGATGACATGGGAAGAACTTTTTGAAAGCCGCATGTTTAGCAGTTATATCGTAAAATCAACCATTGATAACGCCTCCAACAAGATGATAAGAAACTATATTAATGACCCTATTTTAAGGTTGCTGGAAGGTGACAATATCAAAGAGAAAATCTTCAATTTCGAGCAGGATTTGTGGTCTTATTAATACGAAACTGGTCGTTTAAAAGATAAAATAAAAGCCCCTGTAAAGGGGTTTTTTTATGGCCTAAATGTTTCATTATAAATAGGGAAAAAAGTTTCAAAAATCGTAAAAGTCCTATAGGAAAATCGGATTTAAGTTGTATTTTCGTCTCGGTTTTTCATAGGATATTGGATTTTAAAAACGGGGCTGAATTTCTATTCTGGCCCCATTTTTTTTGCCCCTACTGCAATGCAGTATCAAACTCAGGGTTTTAAATCAACCGATTGTTTAAAATAGCTAACTACTACCTTCGCTTTTGCTATCCCAATCACTTTCGCTATATCTATTTCACTTTCAGCCAGCCGGATAGTTTCCCGGATGTTTTTTACAGATTTAAATTCTTTTAAGAGAGTATCCGCGGTAGCCTTTCCTATACCTGGGATTTTCTCCAATTCATTTTTAAAGGTTCCTTTGCTTCTTTTCAGGCGGTGGAAAGTAATACCAAAGCGATGTACCTCATCCCGGATGCGGCGGATAAACTTCAAACTATTACTATTGTAGGAGAGTTTCAGCGATTCCTTATCTCCGGAAAAAAATATCTCTTCCTCATTCTTTGCAAGGCCTACTAAAGTGGTTCTGCCTTCCACCGAGAGTTCCTTTATGGCTTCTAATGCTGCACTTAGCTGCCCTTTTCCGCCATCTATTATTACCAATTGAGGAAAAGGCTGTTCTTCTTCCTTCAGCCTCTTATATCGGCGGAAAACAGCTTCTTTCATTGTGGCAAAGTCATTGATACCCTCTACTGTTTTCACATTAAAATGCCGGTAATCCTTTTTACTAGGCTCACCATTTTTAAAACAGACCATTGCTGATACCGGGTAGCTTCCCTGGAAGTTGGAGTTGTCAAAACATTCAATGTGTGCAGGAAGTTCCTGCAATTGCAGATCCCGTTGAAGTTCTTTTAGCAGCTTCAGTTTATCAGGACTTTTTATATTTAATTGAAGTCGTTCTCTATGTTGCATCTCTTCAATAAAATGCCGGGCATTTTTCTGTGATAGGTCCAGTAATTTTTTTCGGTCCCCGGCCTTCGGTATCGTTATTTTTATTTCAACCTGTGGGTATTCTATTGCGAACGGAACTACAATTTCTATTGCATCACTATTAAAAGTGGTCCTAAGCTGGGCTATGGAAAAACTGAGTATCTCTTCTGTTGACTCATCCAGGTGTGTTTCAACTCTATTGGTTTGCGTTTGGATGATAGCACCATTACGGACCATCAGGTAATTGACATAAGCAATATCTTTTTCTTTAAGAATAGAGAACACATCCATATTACCGGCCCGGGGATTTGCCACAATTGAACGGGATTGGTAATTCTCGAGAAAATCTATTTTCTTTTTTACTAATTCCGCCTTTTCAAATGACAGGGAAGCAGAATAGGCTTTCATTTCATCTTTAAAATGCCTGATTACAGGTCCAAGGTTACCCCGTAAAAGATTTTTTAATTGTGCTACTTCTTCGTTGTAGTCATCCAGCGTTTGCAATCCTTCACAGGGACCTTTACAATTACCCAGATGATATTCCAGGCAAACTTTAAATTTCCCCCTTTTAATATTGTTTTCTGTAAGATTCAGAGAGCAGTTTCTTAACTGGATAGTTTGTTTGATGAACTCCATCAACTCTCTCACCCTTTTTACAGATGTATAAGGTCCGAGGTATTCAGACCCATCGCTAATGTTGTTGCGGGTAAGGAATACCCGTGGAAAGGGCTCATTTTTAATAACAATAAAGGGGTAAGTCTTATCATCTTTCAGGTTAATATTAAACCGGGGTTGAAACTGTTTAATGAGGGTATTTTCAAGCAGAAAAGCGTCCTGTTCAGAATTGACGATAGTAAATTCAATCCGATCGATGCGTTGGACCAATTCATGAGTTTTGTAGCTGGTAAATGTCTTGGTGAAATAAGAACTTACCCTTTTACGGAGATGTTTTGCTTTCCCTACATACAATAACTCATTTTTGCTGTCGAAGTATTTGTAAATACCCGGCTGCTTGGGAATAGTAACGGCAATATGTTGAAACTGTTCTGAAGTCATTCGTAAGAGGGGGCTTCATTCCATATTACTTTGGTGGTAGTAGATATTTCCGGTTTGCCGGGTTTTTGACTGGTAGTAACCACCTGGAAGCTTTTATCTAATTGCCATAGCATCTTTTTTTGCAGAAAGCTATCCCGGTTACTTATCTCCCGGATGATGATAATATTATTTACCCGGGCATCTTCACCGGGGATAGGAGTTGCCAGCAGTTCCTGTCTTTTTATTTCTTCTTTGTCAGGGTTTATTGGGGTGTAGGTGATGATAACACGATTCATCATTTCATCATGTACGGCCGGTTCTTCTTTATATCTTTTGGCTACTTTTTTATCAGAAAGATCAGGGATATCAAGAAATTCTTTCGCCACTTCTGCAAATTGTTCTCTCGGAATATATGATGTATCAATATTCAGGCTGTCGGTATAAACAACTTTCATGATTGAATATAGGGAACTGTCTACATGCGCCACCTGTTTTTTAATTAGCGATAATACTGAAATAAAATTTTTACTTTCTTCTTCTTTTTTATGCTTACAGGAAGATGTAATAATAATTACAGACAGAAATAATGATAATAAATAGCTTCTCATGCAGTAAAATTAATGCAAAACGGGACTGTAGCATTGTGTAAAACAAATATCCCGTTTCGTATAAAACGAAACGGGATATTTGTTTTGCGGCAGATAGTATCGGTTTTACTTACTTGAGCATGATGCCCAATTTCAAACCAAAATCAAATAAATGTTCCTGAACGGGATATTTCTTTTGAAAGCTTGACATAGTTTGGTAACGAACTTGTGGCCCAACCCTCCATTTTAGCTTACCGGTTGTATAACCGGCAAATACTTCAAACCCGGTATTAATATTCCATTTCCGGATGAGAGATGGAACTTCAGCATAATTTTTATAATCAGTAGAAAGGAGATAAGACCTGTTACTGGTAATATAAGTGGGTTGAATTGTTCCACTTATACCCATGTAAGTTTTTCTGTTACCGAGGAGCTTAAGCTCAAGACCAATGGGAGCAGAGGCAGAAAAATACAGGTTTTTTAACCAATCTGCTTTAGAACCCCCTGCATTGCGATAATTAGTAACTGTAGAAAAGGTGTTAGTTCCACCAGCAGCATTACTAAGGGCAATTGTTGCTACCTCACTTGGATGAGAGTAGGCTCTTATATCATATTTGCTTACATTAAATTGGAGACCCGCAATTATTTTAACCTTTTTAGAAAGGGGATACCCAACGGTAAAACCTAGTTGCAGTCCCAAGTCAGGCTTATGCGTAACAACATTATTTATATCCGTAGAATAATAGGAAGAAGCGACACCACTGGTAGCATTTCTTGCAGCATTAATGAAAGGCTTGTTCTCTTTTAAACTCCTATAACTGATGGTTGGAGTTAAGTAAAACTCTAAAGAGGTTTTTTTTCGTTTTCTAATATGTTTATATGAATTGATAACACTTTCAATACTTAAAGGGTAAATATCATTTTTTATAAATATTATCTCATTACTAATGGGTGGTGTATTTTCCTTATTTTCTATGAATTGAGTTTTCGTAAACGAGTAATTATTTACCTTGATTGAAGCAACTGGTGTATTCGTTGTTTTATTATCGCTAAACAGTTTATTCTGCAATTGTGTATTTTTAACTTTGGCTTCAGCTGGTGTTATTATTTCTGTTTTGATAACTGATGTGGGCTCGTTATTGTTAGAAGCAAAAGAATTGGTGAAATTGTCAGTATTAATATCAATGTTCTCCTTAAACAGGTCCTTTTGTAATTTATCGGTAGAAGTAATGAATGCTGTTTTACTATTCTCCCTTTTAGTAGGAATAATAAGTGGTTCAGCCTGCTTGATATTCATGGCTACTGGTTTAACCACAACTTCTGGTAGAGTGCTCACAACTTGCTTGTTTTTATCTGCAGTGTTTAACATCACCCAGGTAACAACCGCGGCAGATAGTATTAATAATCCCAGACCAATAATATGTAAACGTCTACGGGTGTGAAGAGTATTATGGATATTATTCCACACCTTTTCAGAAGGGAACATTCTGTACTGATCAGCATTTTGTTTTACAAATTGCTCAAAATCTCTGTTATTAAATCTATTCTCCATAACCAGTCATCAATTAAGCCTGCCTGATGTAGGCAGGGATACGGTTAAAATGTTATCGCTGGCCGACGGCGGCAAGCCAATCAGTTTGCTGTTTTGGTTTTTGTAAAATCTTTTTACGAACTAAAATATCTTCCAGCATTGCCTTAGCCCTGGTATATTGGCTGCGGCTGGTGCTTTCTTCTATATCAAGCATATTGGATATTTCCCGGTGACTGTAACCTTCTACGGCGTAGAGATTAAGCACTGTTCTGTATCCAATCGGTAAAAGCCTTATACATTCCACCACCTGTTTAGCCTGTATAATCGCCGGCACACTATCTTCTCTTACCTGTACTCCTGTGGCATGAATAATATCCACACTCTCATTAAACTTCTTATTCTTTTTCAGAATATTGATACAGGTGTGAACTACAATTCGTCTGATCCACCCTTCAAATGCTCCCCGGTTCTCAAAAGTGTGAATCTGTAAAAAGACCTTAATAAAACCTTCCTGCAGCATATCCTCAGCATCTTCCCGGTTGTGAGCAAAACGATAGCACACCGCCAGCATCTTTGGGCTATATCTGTTATATAGCTCCCGCTGGGCAATGGTATCTTTATTCAAACAACCTTTTAATATGGCTTCCTCAGTCATAAATTTCGTGGGTTGCCTGTAAATTAGACAATTTTTCAGTACGATTGCTGCTTATAATTGTAAAATTTCAGACTTCATGTAGTACTTATTTATAAGAACCATGGGATTTTTACGGAATTAAGACTCAGATACATTTTTCCGACTTTTTCTGAGTCTTTTGGGACCCAGCCAAAGCCAAAACCCGGACAGTACCAGTATAAAAAGGCTAGAAGCCATAATGATGGTATAGCTGACTTTCACCTGTTCTCCCCCCGTTCCAAAAATTTTATCAAGGATAGAGCCATCATGTATTTTTTCGATAAAATCACTTTTCCTGGTTTCAATAGCAAGCAGTTTTCCAGTGGTGCCATCTAATTGCAAACCTTTAAAATGGTCCTTAAAGGTAAATTTTACGATGCCTTTGTCGGGTCTTATATCTATTCTGTCAACTGTTACCGAAAGAGTTGGAGAAACTGAGTCTTGAAGATAACGGACAGCATTCTTTTGCAGGCTGTCTACAGTGAGCCAGGTGGAAAGGTTGTCGGACCTTCCTTTTTGAGTAGGTGCCAACAAACCGGTTTGTTTTTTTATTCCTAATAAAAAACCAGTAACTGATATTACCAGGAAAAAAATAAACAGAAATATGGCAATCTTCCGGTGTAACCAGCGGAACCGGCGAATCCATTTAGCTTGTTGTTTTGTACTCATAAATAAATAAGTTAAGGGCCTGTCGTTTTCGACAGGCCCTTATTTCAGAGACCAGCTCGTAATGCAATAATAAAACTTCTTCCTGGAGCAGAAAAGCCTGAGGCAAAATAGCGGTAATTTCTATCACCAATATTTTCCACACCGGCCTGCAGCGTTAGATTTTTAGTAAAAACATAACTTCCTCTCCAATTGAACGTAAACCAGGAAGGCATACCATCAACAGTGGCATACTGTCCATTGTCTTCACCATCGGGATTGTAGTCTTTTATTTTTTTCCAGCCGTTGAACATGCCGTAAACTTCAGTGCTGAATTTTTTGTCGGTATAAGTAAGACTGGTTTTTCCAAATACCGGAGGTACATGGTCTAATGGTATTTTAGTACCATCAGGATTTTTGTATCTGCCATAAGTATGGCTGATAGTATTGTCCCACGATAGTTTTTTACTTAGGTCGATACTTAATCTCGCATTGAAGCCCGTTACATATGCTTCGTTTACGTTCTGGCTTGCATACACGGCACATTTAATGCCGTTATAAATAATTGAATCCTGACCATTTAATTTAAAAGGAGCCGATGCAATTGCATTATTGAACAAGGTATAAAAACCGGTTAATTCGAATCTTACAATTTCGTGGAAAGTTTTTGTAAATCCCAGATCGAAATTATAAGTGTATTCCGGGTTAATATCAGCATTCGGTATGATCACCCTCCCGGTTGCAGTGCTCGATTCAAATAGTTTTACTGCATCATCCACATTAGGTGCCCGGAAACCAGATGAAAGATTTCCTGTTATCCGGAAATTTTGAACTCGCATATAAACCAAACCCAGGTTACCTGTTACAGCAAAAGGAGTTTGTTTGATATCTGTAACGGGAAGGTTAAAAAATGAATTATCAACAATGGTAGAATGAAGGCTGACGGATTGTAATCGTATCCCATCATTCAACACCAATTTCCCATTTTTCATTTTCAACAAATGCTGTGCATACAATCCGAAATAATTCATTTTATTATCTCCATCGGGGTACCGGGTGTCTAATTTTGTTACGGCACCGGTAGTCAGATTAGTCCGATCGGCCCCTGATTTTACATCGTTCAACTGACCATCTAAACCAACGTTTAGTTCGTTGTTGCCCCATGTTTTTCTGCCATCAATAATAAATCCCAACACTTTTACATGCTCCCGGCGACTGTCAAATCGATCATAGCGTCGGTACTCTCTCTGTTGGCGGCTTTCTTTAATATCCTGGTAATTAAGATTTACTCTCAGGTCTTTAAAAAAACCAAGTTGCTTGACATTTAGTTCATATGCAGTCATAAGCCTTGTTTGCGGACCATAAAACCATTCTGCAAATCGTAACGTGGTGCCAATGCTACCTCCAAAATTCCGAGTATCCTGTAAACGGTCATATCTCGGTACATCAGACGAATTAGAATACTGAAAATTCAAACTATGCGATACCCTTTCACTTTGCTGATATAGCAGTTTTTGTGTGATATCCCATTGCTTATACCCAGAGAAACGTTGTACCCGGTCATCGCTATTGGTTACAACTGAATCAATACCATTAATCCTTTTGATGTATTGTGATCGCCGTCCGAAATCGGGGTATTTGCTTTTATAATTATTTCCCATTTTCATGTCACCAAAATCACTGTAGGTATAGGACTGTAACCAGGCAAATTTTTTACCACCAAGGCTAACATCTGCATGACCCGTTTTTTCTTCATTGGCGGAACTGTAGCGGACAAAAGCATTACCTATAACTTTCAATTTATCAGTGGCTGATAATACGGGTAATTTAGTCCTGAAATGAAGTACACCGCCCAACCCATCGCTGCCATACATAGTGGAAGCTGGACCATAGATAACCTCTACCCGTTCCAGGATATTCTGATCAACCGTTATCGCATTTTGAAGATGCCCTGCACGATAAACAGCATTATTCATACGGATGCCATCTACTACCAGTAACACACGGCTGGCTTCAAAACCAGCGATAACCGGGCTGCTGCCTCCTTGCTGGCTTTTTTGAACAAATACATTCCCTGAGTTTATCAACAGATCGCCGGTATTCTGACTATTAAATTTTGCAATAGCCCTGGCATTAATAACATCAATCTTTTGGGCTAAGTTCTTTTTCTTTTCAGCAAACTTGTTTGAAAATACCACCACTTCGTCAAGATTTTGGTTGTCTGTGGTGTCCTCTTGCGCCATGGCGCATACAGATATATATAGCAATGCAGAAAGCAGTGCAATCTTTCTCATATTAATTTTTTTTGGATTACAAAATTGTTAGACAGGCCAATAAAGTTGCTAGCAAATCTGCGGCGGAGGTGTTGGAATTTCCCTGAATGGGTGGAGAGAGATTTTTAAAATAACTGGATTGTTTGGACTAGACTGATTTGTCGGACTTTGAATATCATTCAGCTGGCTGCAAAAAAAAGGCAAGCTTTTGAATAATCTGACAAGCAATCTGTTTTGCTCTTTATTTTTTCCTGCTGCATTTCTTTCCATTTCTACCAACATTGTTTCATCCTTATCGTAAAGCCCCGTAAAAGTATAAATCCCACTCTCTAATTTTTTAGTGTGTATATCAAACATGCTGTTATTTACCCAAATTTCATGTTTGTCCATCCAGACAACTTCGTTTTCTGAAACAATCACAGTTTGTAGAGTTTGGTATTTCAGTTCCTGCTTCATACGGTAACGTACCTGTTCTTTCCTTAAGGTGATAAAAAGGATGAACAGCAATGGGGCGAGGCCAAGCAGTATGAATAGAAAGCCGGTTATTTTTTGGGTTGTGTTTTTCACACCAGAAGTTGCCATTAAAGATACCTATTTCTTCCTGATAAGGCTGTCAATTGGGTATGTTGCTTTCATGGTATCAAGAACCGATTGTGCCCATCCGGTTATTTTTGCTTTTTCTTCTGTGGTAAGCTTTGCATCTTTATGTATCCAGGTGTAAGAATTCAAGGGCATTTCGCCTTCTTTTACCTGTTCTATGACTTCTTCCATTTTGTGATATTGATAGCGAAGGCTTTTGTTTGTGTAGTCATCAAAATTGATTTCCTTCTTTCCGTTTTTTATGTGTTTTTCAAGCCACCAATGAAGCGGTTGAAGATTTGCATACCATGGATACCTCGTATTATTTGAGTGACAGTCATAACAAGCTTTTGCTAAAATAGTTTTTACATCTGCAGGGATAGCAAATGTGTTGCCGATATAATTAGGCTGCACACCTTCTGCTTTGTTCTTTTTAGGGTGTATAAATTGTATTATTACCAGCACCGCTAATAATACCAGCATGATTTTTCTAAACATAGCAAATAATTTATTGATAAAGTTATGGTTTAGAGATTAAAACATTGCCTGTCATTTCTTTGGGGATTTCCAGCCCCATCATGGTAAGAATAGTTGGGGCAACATCTCCCAATTTGCCCGGTACAATGGACCCTCTCCAGCTATTATCAATAATAAAGAACGGAACCGGGTTTAATGTGTGGGCAGTATTGGGAGAACCATCTTCATTAATCATAAAATCTGCATTGCCATGGTCGGCTGTCAAAAAAATGGTATACCCGTTTTGTAAGCCGGTGGTAACAATTCTTTCCACACACATGTCAACGGTTTCGGCTGCTTTTATAACCGCAGTCCAAACACCAGTGTGGCCAACCATATCGGTGTTGGCATAATTGAGGATACAAAAATCAAAGGATTTATTTTGAATTTCCGGAATCAATGCATTAGTTAATTCAATGGCACTCATTTCTGGCTGCATATCATACGTAGCCACTTTTGGGGAGGGCATCATCAGCCTTTTCTCGCCTTCAAAAATTTTTTCCCTGCCTCCGCTAAAAAAGAAAGTAACATGCGGATATTTTTCTGTTTCGGCAGTACGAATTTGTGTTAATCCATTTTTTTCTAAAACTTCTCCAAGGGTGTTATTTAAATTATCTGTTTCAAAAACCACATTCACATTAATAAAGCTGTGATCATATTCTGTCATCGTAGTAAAATGCAGTGCTAATGGATGCATACCAAATTCTGAAATACCCGTTTGAGTCAAAACTTGTGTTATTTCCCTGCATCGGTCAGTGCGGAAATTAAAACAAAGAGCCACATCTCCCTCTTTGATAGTCGCCAAAGGTTGTTGTCCCTCATCTATAATAACAGTCGGTTTAATAAATTCGTCAGTGATATTTACTGCATACGCATTTTCTATAGCCCCTATAGCATCAGTTGCTTTTTCCCCCTCTCCCTTTACCATCGCATCATAGGCCAATTTTACTCTTTCCCAACGTTTATCTCTGTCCATGGCAAAATAGCGGCCCCCTACGGTTGCAATTTTTCCAACAGAATAATTAAGATGCTGCTGTAATTCGATCATAAAAGCAAGGCCACTTTTGGGGTCGCAATCACGGCCGTCAGTAAAGGCATGGATAAATACATCAGTAAGGCCTTCTTCTTTACAAAGATCAACGATTGCTTTCAGATGGTTGATGTGTGAATGAACTCCACCATCACTTACCAGTCCTAAAAGGTGTAATGGTTTGTTATTGCTTTTTGCAAAGCGGATTGAACCCAGCAAGGTTTCATTTCTGGCAAAAGAACCATCCCTTATAGCAACATTTATCCGTTGTAATTCCTGGTAAACCACTCTTCCGGCACCAAGATTCAGATGTCCCACTTCGGAATTCCCCATTTGTCCATCGGGCAATCCCACAGCCTCTCCACAGGTTATTAAAGTAGTATTCGGATATTTTGTATATAAAGACTTTGTAAACGGTACATTGGCGCTCTGAATAGCATCTGCCGAAGCAACTTTTCCTAATCCCCAGCCGTCCATGATGATCAGAATGACTTTTTTGTGTGACATTTTTTATCAACAATTTATTGTTAGTACAAATACATTCATATTCATTGGGCATTGCCCGGTCCGTACCCTGTAAAACTACATTCAAATCCTCTATTTGCCAGACGGAATGCGGAAAAACTGCTGGTTTTTAGTACTTTAGTACCGGAGAAAAAGATATATTCACTGTGGCATGTTTTTAGTTTAAGTACCTGTGAAAACCTATTGTTATGAAACGTTTATTCACAACCTTACTGCTTGGTTCAGTCCTGATGCTGACTTCTTTTACAGAGCAAAATGTGTTAGATCAGGTCATTGGTGCCTTGCGTTCCGGTAGTTCCAACCAGCTTTCTTCTTATTTTGATGAAAATGTGGAGCTCACCTTACCAGACAAGAGTGATAGTTACAGCAAAGCTCAGGCACAGCTTATTGTAAAGGACTTTTTTAGTAACAATGGAATAAAAGGATTTGAGTTGAAACATAAAGGGGATTCCCCCGGCGGGCATTTTTGTATTGGTATGTTACAAACCAACGCAGGAAATTTTCGTACGAATGTTTTTATGAAAATTAAAAATGGGAAAGAAGTAGTAAAAGAGATCCGTTTCCAGTCTATTGAGTAATACAAATTTAAAATACTTGTAAAGCCTTCCCGAATTACCGGGAAGGCTTTTTACTTTTGCTGCTATGAACTATGACGAACAATTGTACCACCTGGTAGATGAAGCCCTTAAAGAAGATGTTGGTGATGGCGACCACTCCACCTTATCAAGTATTGCAGCTAATGTAAAAGGAAAAGCTGTTTTGAAAATAAAACAAGATGGCATATTGGCTGGTATGCAGGTAGCTGAAAAAATTTTCAGGTATAAAGAACCCATGGCTGTTTTTATTCCTTTCAAGAAAGATGGAGATGTAATGCGCTATGGGGAGAAGGCTTTTGAGGTAGAAGCATTAGTGCATACGATTTTACAATGTGAGAGATTAGTGTTGAACTGTATGCAGCGAATGAGTGGAATTGCAACGTTAACAAAGGAATACACAGATAAATTAAAAGGCTACAAAACAAAATTGCTCGATACCAGGAAAACTACTCCAAATTTCCGGTTGCTCGAAAAAGAAGCAGTACGGATCGGTGGTGGCGTTAATCATCGTTTCGGATTGTATGATATGATCATGCTAAAGGATAATCATATCGATTATTGTGGGGGGATTGAAAAGGCAATTGAAAAGGCCGCTGAATATGTAAGAACTGTAAAGCCCCGATTAAAAATAGAGGTGGAAACAAGAAGTATGGGTGATGTGAAAAAAGTAATTGCCATTGGAAAAGGAAAAGTATTTCGAATTATGCTGGATAATTTTCAACCTTCGCAAATAAAAGAAGCAGTAGAGCTGATTAAAGANNGGGTATCAATCTCGACAATATTGAAGAATATGCAAAGACAGGAGTGGACTATGTAAGTGTGGGGGCATTGATTCATCAGGCAAAGAGTCTGGATTTAAGTTTGAAGGCCGTAATTATATAAATATGTCAAAGAAGAATAAGCCAGATATAAGAGGATTTGTTTTTAGCACCGACCCTAATTTTTCCTTTGAAGAAGAGCTGTCTGCTGCAGAAACCTTACCTCCTGCACAGCAAAAACTAAGGATACGTTTAGACACCAAACACCGGGCTGGTAAAGCAGTTACCTTAATCAATGGATTTATTGGTAAAGAGGAGGATGTCGAAGACTTAGGCAAGAAACTAAAATCCTTTTGCGGCACCGGTGGTTCTGCTAAAGACGGTGAAATAATTGTGCAGGGCGATCAACGGGAAAAAGTGATGCAGTGGTTGGTGAAGAATGGGTATAAGCAAGTAAAAAAAATATAGAAGACTGCAAACTATTTACCTGGCTTTGTTTTCCCTTTTTTCATGTCGGAGAGTTCTTTCTCTAAGCCTTTGGGATCAAACCCTTGTTTCTTTTTTAACTCTATTGCTTTATTCTGCCATTCTATTGCTTCTTCTTCCTTACCTGCTTTATATAATAAGAGGGCAAGTGTGTTTTGTGAAATATAACTTTCGTAAAATTCATTAGCTCTTGCTGACCAATTTGCAGCTTTGGCCAGATGTTGCGGATTGTCTGTCATTTCGTAAAAAAAAGAGGCGGCATTATTTAAGTTCCTATTGTAGAATTGTGCTTGTGGAGAAACCCTGACTGCTTGCCGAAACACACCATTTCGGGCAGTGGTAGTATTGGCGAGACCTTGTTTTTCGAAAAATGTTTTTAAACTAAGTGTATCGTTTTTTTTAATCGAGTCTGCGGAGACTGACATAAAATATTTATCATAATATTCAACAGCACTCCTGAAATATTTTAGTGTGTCATTTGTTTCTCTGTAAAATTCAATCAATTTATAATCAAAAGCTTTTTGACTGGTGCTGGCATTTCCAATATATGTTGATTTTGTAAAAGAAGCAACCCTGTAAGCATACTGTTCATTTTTTTCACGAATAGCTTTTTGTAACGACTTATAACCAATTCTGCTATTTATGCCAACCCGTGCAGGCAAGCTCATAGTATACCAGGATTGATTAAAAAGAGAATTTCTCCTAAGAGTTATATCTGCCCTGCTGTCTACTACAGGAGCCATTGATGCAATAAACTGGAGTGTTCTCACAGAGGTAAGAGAATCCGCAGGCAGTAAGTTTACATAGTCTTCTAATAAGCTGTCTGTTTCAAGATTTAAACCCTTTTTTATTTCCATCAGCATTTCCATAAACCCCGGGCTTTTGTTGCCTGCTTTATATTCTTTTTCTAATGCACTTACCCTTATTCCCTCCCCGGCCTTGTTAAGAGCTTTGTCAATATGTTCTTCGTAAGTGGTTATGAAAGTGGTTGATCCGGGATAATCATGAATCAACGTTCCGTCTGAACTGATGAACATGGAGCCGAAACTCTCATCTTTTCTATCATAACGGTAAGTAATTTTATTACGGTCAGGGTGATCAATAGTTATTTTAATGCAGATAAAAGTCTGTTCAAGTTGTTTACTTAATTTTTTGTCTTTAAAAGCTTTATCAGCCACTTCATTACATTGCAGGCATTCATCAGACTCAAATTGAAGAAAAATAAGTTTCCCGGTCTTACTTGACCGTTCTAATGCAGCAGCAAAAGATAAGTTTTCGAAATTTAACTGGCTGAATGCAGCGATGGTTCCCAATAAAAAGACGGTAAGAAAAATTGTTTTTTTCATGATAGGTACTTTCGGGAATATAAATATAGGATTATCCCTTAAATCCAACTTGGCGGTGACTGCCATCACAGTAGGGTTTATTAGCAGAAGCTCCGCACCTGCACAAAGCTACCGTTCCCATTTTTGTTTCTTCCCTGCCATCACTATGTACGATCAGGCATTCGGTTTTAATGAGGTAAGGGCCGTTGGAGGTGACTTCTACTTTTAAAATATTGGCGGATTCGGCTACTACTTTATCACCTGTTTCGTCATTACTTTCTTCGGCATTCAAGTAATAGCTCAACGCACCACTGGGGCACTTTCTAACCTGTTCAATTATCTTTTCTGTTGTGGCCCCGTCCATTTTTATCCAGGGCCTTAATTTGGGATTAAATACTTCAATCAGGCCTTTCCAACAAAGAGTGGAATGAATGCAGGTTTTCGGTTTCCAGACAACGGTTACTTCGTTGTTAGTATACTTCAGCGTTTCTTTACCCATAAAAAAATTTGTAGTTTATAGTTAGTGGTATGTAGTTAAACCCTAAAATACAAATTTCAATACTCTCTGAAGAAATGCTATAGAGAAGAAATTATAAACTAAAAACTACAAACCATAAACTGCTTATTGTCCTTGCGCCTGCGAATATCCTTTCGTTTTTCCCCACATATTCAGCAATTCAAAGGAGCAAATTTTAAAATTACCACTCATACTGACATAGAGTCCAATCACATCCTGCTGGTTCAAGGGTTCATCACCAATACTTTCAAAACGTACATTGTATTGATTAACAAGATTCGTATAAACAGAACCAGTTGGCCACACCTGTGTGCCCCTGTTACTGATGTTGATGAGATTGAATTTGACACCGCCATGCCGTTTGCATTTTTCGGCAATAGCTGTTGGTTGCTCATCGCTTTCAATAAATAAATCAACGCCTACTATCGTTTCACTTTCTCCTTCTTTTGAAATCATCATCGGATTAGTCTCTAATTTCAATGGTGTGGGGGTGCCGGGTTTGTTAGCAATAATTTCTCTTGCTCCAATTGCTGGTTTCTTGCCAAAATTTCCAATGATCGCTTCGGCAAACTGTGTGGTATTTACAGCTGTAATTGATTTGTCACCAAAATCACCGGTATGAACACCGTTTTCTAATGTATATAATAATGCATTTTCAATGATGGCTGCATTTTCTGTAAGTCCCAGATGGCGTAACATTGCCAATCCGCTTAATAACAAAGCTGTTGGATTGGCAATATTTTTCCCTGCTATGTCCGGTGCAGTACCATGCACAGCCTCAAAAATGGATATATGGTCGCCAATATTAGCTGACGGGGCAAATCCAAGTCCTCCGACTAAACCTGCGCATAAGTCCGACACAATATCTCCCTGCAGATTGGTCAATACCAGTACATCAAACAAATCCGGCCTCGTTACCAGTTTCATACAGAGGTCATCTACAATAATGTCATCCGCTTTCAGCTCAGGATATTCTTTTGCAACTTCCTGGAAACATTCAAGGAAAAGCCCATCTGTTATTTTCATAATGTTGGCCTTATGAACACAAGTGATGCGTTTAGCTTTTTTTTGTTTTGCCATTTCAAAAGCATAGCGTATAACTTGCATGCTTCCCGGCCGGGTGATGAAGCGGCGACTAAGTGCCACATCATGGGTAAGCATATGTTCAATACCACCATAAGTATCTTCAATATTTTCTCTTACAACCGTTATGTCTATAGGAATGCCTGCTTTACTGAAAACAGTATCTACTCCATGCAGTGTTCTGAAATCTCTTTTATTGGCAAAGGTGTTCCATGTCTTTCTAGCCGTTACATTGATGCTTTTTACTCCTTTTCCTTTAGGTGTTTCCATCGGGCCTTTAAAAAGCAGGCCCAATGCTTCAATTGTTACTTTGGCTTCCGGGGTCATACCATTATTAAAGCCTTTGTCAAACACCCATTTGCCCATATCTACAAAATCATATTCCAATGGAACCTTATTGGCTTCAAAAATTTTTAATACAGCTTCCATAATTTCCGGGCCTATTCCATCGCCTTTTGCTACAGCTATTTTCATATGTAAAAATTTTGTTACCCTGAGTACTGAGCTTGTCGAAGTATCGGAGGGTGGCGCAAAATTAAGCTCCGGAGGAATATTAAGTGTTAAATAACTGTAAGATTTGTATCTGCAGTAATTTGTTTATTTTTACTACATGACCAGCATGATATCGGAAGGAGTGAAAGTGAGTGTTGAAACATTTTACCAGGCCGACTACAGCAATCCCCTGCAGTCAGAATTCATGTTTGCCTACCGTATTGCACTGGAAAACCACAACTCATTTCCTGTAAAACTCCACCGCCGCCATTGGTATATTTTTGATAGTAATGGAAGCCACCGGGAAGTGGAAGGGGAAGGGGTTATTGGGGTGCAACCCACCCTTCAGCCGGGCGAAAATTACCAATATGTAAGCGGCTGTAATCTCCGCACAGAAATGGGGCGTATGTATGGCACCTACCAGATGGAAAATCTGCACAGCAAAAAAATGTTTGATGTAAGCATCCCATCTTTTGAGATGATTGTACCGATGAAGAATAATTAAAGACTTGGACTGGGAATCTTCTTCGTCCTTTCCCGCATCAACGCTATGGCTTCTTCCTTTGATTGAAACATATTGCCATTAATATTGACTAAGTTATCAGCCAACTTATCGTAGCGTTTGGTAAGAAGCCATGTAAAAATGTGGAGGTAGTGAATGCCATCAAATACAATGGCTTTATTAGCTGCAAACTCATCTTTTCGTTTTATAAATTCAGCCGGCATTTCCGTGTAGTGCATGCCGGGGCGAAGGTGATGGATAATGTGATAGCCGTCATTCCAGCATTTATGATTATAAACGGTATTGATACAGTTGATAGAACTTTTGTACAAATTTTCCGGGTCCTTAGCATCTATAAAAGAATGTTGTGTCCAGTTACCCAGCATCATTACTAATCTGGCAAATAGTAAAGGGACAATAAACACAAGCATAGTAGCTTTCAAATTGACAAAGCACATGGCAATACAAAAAGCGAGGTAAATATATTCACCGGCAGTAAGGCGTTGTCCCAGTTTCTTTCTTTTGCGGTTAAATAAATAAAAAATGGTATTGATAACGCCAACAGAAATGAATTTGAAAAAGTAAGCCAGAAAATCTTTTACACTATCCCGTTGGTATGGCATGGTGGTGCTGGTATCATCAGGCAGATTGTTTTCTATGTGGTGCATACCCATGTGGTGACTGAAATATCCTTCAGGTGCATGACCAAATAAAGGGCAGAGTATCCAGGTAATATAGGCATGAAAAGGTTTCTGATAAGGGGCTTTAAACATTTTTCTATGACAAAGGCAATGAAACATTAACCCAAAGCTTCCCTTGAAATAAAATTGCGACACATAAAAATATGGGATGGCTACTGCCCACCACCACCAGCCAGTAAGTACCGGAGTAAAAAGTAAAATAGCTATTGGTACTACCAGCAAATGAATAGTTGTCAGCAGGTAAATAAAAGGAAGATCTCTTTTATCGTTCATAATTCGCAGCCACAACTTATCGTAGCGACTGAACTTTTCCTTTGGTATGTAAACCGGGTCTGTAAGTGATGTTGAGAGAGACTTCATGATTCGGGTAAAAATATGGAAATATTCAGCCTAAACACATGAGTGTTGAGGATAAACCTGAAAATAGTAGTTGCAGTTTGAAACAGTTGGATCCGCAATGTTTATTTCGGCTTATATTTCGCTTCTGAAATAATCTTGCTGGCTGCTGTATTCATTACCTCTTCAGGCTTCATCCCCGGGTTTTTACTTACAAATTTTTTTACGATTTGCCACCCAATCCACTGCCCCATATTGCCTGGTGATAATTCCTGCGAAAAACCCTGCGTGAAAGGTGATTCGCCAATATAGGTTTGTATAATAGCCGGGTTAAGTGATTGCAGATCTTCATTTTTTACAATATAGCTCCAAATCAAACCCTCATTTTCGGTGCACCAGTCCAATTGTTGTTGAGTGTAGCCGGTTTTAACAGAATCGGCAGCTGAAGGCAAAAACTTATCTAACAAATACCATCTTTTACCTTTTTCCACCATTTGTTCTATCAATGGTTTGCTGCCACTTTTATCCGGGAAAATATCATTGACCACCAACTGCATGGCATCGCCAATAATATATTCTTTGCTGAACCTGCGGCTGCGGTAACCCGGAGCTACATTTTCAATGAAGAAAGGATCGTTGTAAACAGAAAACTGGTTACCTAAATAAAATTGAAGGCTGATGCCCAGAAAATCTGGTCCTAAAAAATTGGGAGTAGGCCCGGTTTCAGATTGCGCCATCGCATCCACCGGTCCGGCAATGGTAATTATATTGGGGGGCTGGTAATTCGGGAAGTAATATTTTACAAACTGAAATGCTTTTTTAAAATCTTTTTCAATATCATCTGTATTTTTAAAAACGATATTAACAGTATCGTATAAATTCTTACTAAGCCGGACAAAATTTTTAATTCCGTAAACTGCTGAGGAGCTGTCTAGCCCCAGAATATTCTGCAGAAAAATCCCGGTAATGGAAGGATATTTTTTGTTGAGTTCGGTAAGGCCAGGCCATACGTTATTCGTATCAAGAGCAAAAAAATCCCTGTCAAACCGTTTCAATTGTATTTCCACTTTTATGTCAGAAACATTCGGGATTCCTTTCTTTTTTTTGCAGGAAAATAGGGATATGGTAAGCAATAAAATGAAAGCGGTTTTTTTCATAGCCATTGTAAACGTTAACAGGTTATAATTGTTGTGGCAACGAAATTACTGGATTAAAAATTACCGTTAAATCGCCGTGCATTGGCTTAAATTTGAGGAATGAAAATTGCCTTAGCACAGCAGAACTATCACATCGGAAATTTTGAAGATAATACCCGTAAGATTATAGAAGGTATTGATTGGGCTAAGAAACAAGGTGCAGACCTGGTCTTGTTTTCAGAACTTTGTGTGTGCGGCTATCCACCAAGAGATTTCCTGGAGTTTGCTGATTTTATCAGTAAATGCAAACAGGCTATTGATGAAATAAAACAATATGCCGATACTATTGCTGTACTGGTAGGTGCACCGGATATAAACCCTGTCAGGGAAGGGAAAGATCTCTTTAACGCTGCTTACTTTCTTTATGAAAAAGAAGTGAAAGCAGTTGTACATAAAACCTGCCTGCCTAATTATGATGTGTTTGATGAATACCGCTATTTTGAACCTGCCTATAACTGGAAAATCATTGATTTTAAAGGAAAGAAGCTGGCGGTAACCATTTGCGAAGACATCTGGAATCTGGGTGATAATCCGCTTTACCGTAACTGTCCGATGGATGAACTGATGAAGCAGCAACCTGATATTATGCTGAACCTTTCGGCCTCTCCATTCGATTATACCCACGTAGAAGATAGAAAAGCAATTATTAAGCTGAACGTAGAAAAGTATAAACTACCGATGCTGTATTGTAATTGTGTAGGCAGCCAGACAGAGATTGTTTTTGACGGAGGTTCGTTGGTATTTGATAAACATGCAAATCTTATAAAACAACTTCCTTTGTTTGAAGAGGCGATGGAAATAGTTGAATTGAATGCGGATGGCAATTTTACTCTTTCCGTTACCACCGCCGCAAAGGATTTACCCGATGCAGAGTTTAATCCTGCCGAACTGGATTATAATTTATGTACTGCTGAAATTCATAATGCCATTGTAATGGCGATAAAAGATTATTTCAGCAAGATGGGCTTTACGAAAGCTATTTTAGGCAGCAGCGGTGGTATTGACAGCGCTGTAACATTAGCATTGGCTTGTACAGCCCTGGGCAAAGAAAATGTCAGAGCTATTTTGATGCCCTCGCCCTATTCAACAGGTCACTCTGTATCAGATGCTGAACAACTCAGTAAGAATTTAGGTAATCCGTATGATATTATACCGATAAAAAATATCTATGAAAGTTTTCTTGCTGAATTAAAACCGATTTACAAAGACTTGCCTTTTGGTGTAGCGGAAGAAAATATACAGGCCAGAACAAGAGGAAACCTCCTCATGGCAATTGCCAATAAGTTTGGCTATATTTTGCTGAATACTTCGAATAAAAGTGAATTGGCTACGGGTTACGGAACATTATATGGTGACATGGCAGGTGGAATAGGTGTGCTGGGTGATTGCTATAAAATGCAGGTATATGCATTGGCAAAATATATCAATCGTAGTAAAGCAATTATTCCACATAATATTATCAACAAACCACCATCCGCAGAGCTAAGACCAGATCAAAAGGATTCTGATTCCTTACCGGATTATTCCATATTGGATAAGCTTTTATATCAATACATAGAAAGAAGACAAGGGCCTGCGGCGATTAAAGCACAGGGCTTCGATGCAGTATTAGTTGACCGGGTATTAAAAATGGTAAACATTAATGAATACAAACGCAACCAGTTCTGTCCCATTATCCGCATTTCACCCAAGGCTTTTGGTGTAGGACGAAGGGTGCCTATCGTAGGGAAATACCTTAGTTAATAATTTTAGTGCAAAAAAGTTACAACCGCATTTTGTGGTGTACCACCTACCGTAATAATTTGCGAAAGGACCAGTTGAGTTTCATTTAATGCTACAATGGTAAAATTATTGCTCCCGCCGGTAAACAGGATAGTTGAAATATTTAACACTGTTTCCGAGCTTTGAAAACTCCAGGTAAAAGGATTGGTTTGCGGATCAGCCCCATTGCATTTAGTAGCTCCCTCATCCACCACCCCGGTCAAGCCGACAGAAAAAGTCATGATGTTATCTTTCTGACAAGTTGGTAAGGAGGCTGAAACATCCGCACCCCCTACTGTAGCAGCGCCAAATCTCCAGGAACTTGTTGTAATTAACTCCGTTTTTGTTTTGGGGATCGGATCCTCATCTTTATCGCAACCGGAAAAAATAAGCAGGCTTAAAACAAGTGCTGTAAAAAGGGAAAATTGTTTTTTCATAATTTAAGGATTCAAAGCACAAAGTAATCATTCTTTTCAAGGAATAAAAGGTAAAATACCCTGAAATCATGCCGTATTTGCTGCCGTTCATAATAACGGCAAATAATTTGCATACTGCAAGTTCGTAATTTGTGACTTATAATTATTCCCCATGCTAAAAACCGCAGAAGATATCCGGCTCTTAAACGAACGTATCAGCCAGGCCGGACAGTTTACCGATAAACTTAAAGCAGAAATTGGCCATGTAATTATTGGGCAGACTCATATGCTTGACAGGTTGCTAATCGGGCTACTAAGTAATGGACATGTTTTGCTCGAAGGTGTTCCCGGATTGGCAAAAACGCTGGCTATTAAATCGCTGGCACAGGCTATACATGCAAAGTTCAGCCGTATACAGTTTACTCCGGACCTCTTGCCTGCCGACGTAATTGGTACGTTAATTTATAACCAGCAAAAAAATGAATTTGTAGTACGCAAGGGCCCCATCTTCGCCAATTTTATTTTGGCAGATGAAATTAACCGGGCTCCGGCTAAAGTGCAGAGTGCCTTACTTGAAGCCATGCAGGAACGGCAGGTAACGATTGGCGACAGCACTTATATACTGGACGACCCGTTTTTAGTATTGGCTACACAAAATCCATTGGAACAGGAAGGAACGTATCCGTTGCCCGAAGCACAGGTTGACCGATTCATTATGAAAGTGATAGTGGATTATCCTAAAATGGATGAGGAGCAATTAATTCTTCGTCAGAATATACAGGGTGCATTTGCAACTGTGAACCAGGTGGTATCTGTTCAGGAGGTAGTCAATGCTAAAGAACTGACCCGGCAGATATACATGGATGAAAAAATTGAACAGTATATACTGGACATCGTTTTTGCAACGAGGAATCCTGAAAAGTATAAATTAGAAAAATTGAAGCCACTGATTTCTTACGGTGCGTCACCAAGAGGAAGTATTAACCTCGGATTAGCAGCAAAGGCGCAGGCATTTCTGAATAAAAGGGGATTTGTAATTCCGGAGGATGTAAGAAGTATTTGTAAAGATGTGTTGCGCCACCGCATTGGTCTTACGTATGAGGCAGAAGCGGAGAATGTAAAAGTGGAAGATGTAATCGAGGATGTGTTGAGACAAATTAATGTACCATAGAGAAGACGGCCCCCTAAATCCCCCGATGGGGGACTTTAGATTCTTATAGAATGAAGTTCATTATTATTTGCAAATGCTGACAACAACAGAAATATTAAAAAAAGTAAGGGAACTTGAAATCAAGAGCAAGAAACTCACCACTGATTTATTCACCGGCGAGTATCATAGTGCTTTTAAAGGCAAGGGAATGTCTTTTAAAGAGGTGAGGGAATATGCTCCGGGAGATGATATTCGTTTTATTGACTGGAATGTGTCAGCCAGGTTTGGTCATCCGTTCAGTAAGGTATTTGAAGAAGAAAGGGAGTTAACGGTAATGTTGTTGGTAGACATAAGTAACAGTTCTTTGTTTGGAACAACCCATGCAAGAAAGAAAGATATTATTACAGAAATAGCAGCGGTACTTAGTTTTTCAGCTGTAAATAATGCCGACAAAATCGGGGTGATATTCTATAGTGATGTAGTAGAGGCTTTCATCCCACCAAAGAAAGGAAAAAAACATGCTTTGTATATTGTCCGGGAGTTATTAAGTAAGGAGCCAAAGGGAAAAGGTACAGCCGTCAGTAAGGCACTTCGGTATTTCAATAATTCTACCAAACAAAAAAGTATTGCTTTTATACTAAGTGATTTTATTGATGCCAATTATGAAGATGCTCTTCGAATTGCCGGAAAAAAGCATGATGTGATTGGAATCAAAGTATATGATCAAATGGATCAGCATTTGCCAGCTGCTGGTTTGATGCTGATAGAAGATGCCGAAAGCAGGCAAAGAAAATGGGTGGACAGTAGTAACAGCTTTGTCCGTCATAGCTACGAGCAGGAATTTTTTCGGGTAACAGAATATAGTACACAAGTATTTAAAAAAGCAGGCTGCGACCTGTTGCATGTAAGGACAGGCGATGATTATGTGAAAGTGCTCCAAAAATTCTTCCTCAGCAGGAACAGATAATAGTAATGATTTTCAAACGACAAATACTTTTTCCGGTTTTCTTGCTTCTTGCAAAATTTGTAATTGCACAAGGTGGTACAACGATTAAGGCCTCCGTTGATAAAAGCAAAATTCTGATTGGAGAACCCTTAAAGCTTACAATAGAAGCATATTTATCTCCTGAATCTGTTAAGAACTTTATTAGTATAGACAGTATCAAACATTTTGAGTTTGTTGATAAGCCAATTATTGATACGATGGATAAAAGGGGGGGGTGGAATATTAAAGGTGTCTACACCCTCACCAGCTTTGATTCAGGACAATGGTTTATTCCTTCTTTTTTACTTTCGAATGATGCTAAGAGTGACAGTATACCCATTGAGGTGGTCTTTTCTGATTTTGATCCCAATCAGGAATATCATGATATAAAAGATATCCTGGAAGTAAAACCATCAAAAGAAAAAATGAAGTGGTGGTGGTTTCTGGCGGGTGGAGTATTATTCTTGGCATTAATGCTACTTTACTTATCAAGAAAGAAAAAACCGGTACCAATTGCAGTTCAGAAGGCTGTCGCGGATCCATACGAAGAAGCAATGCTGCAACTGGAACAGTTGCAAAAGGAAAAAATTGAAGTCAAGCAGTACTATTCACGGCTTATTGATATTTTTCGTTTATATGCTTTCAGAAAGAAAAACATTCTTTCGTTACAAAAAACAACGGATGATATCGTTGTACAATTGCGCAGCCTTACAATAGATAAAGACCAGTTTGATAAGTTGGCACAAATACTATGGCTAAGTGATTTTGTAAAATTTGCAAAGTACATTCCGTCCAAAGAGGATGAAAGGAATTCTTTGGATGAAATCAGGAATGCTATAACAACTATTGAAAAAACGGGGGCTAAAACACCACTTTAAGGGCAGCGGCTATGCTTTACAACTATATTAAAAATCTTGACTTTGCTTATCCGTTTGCTTTCGGGTTGTTATTAATAGTGCCGTTACTAATCTGGTGGCACACAAAAAAAAGCAATGGCAGGCTGGGGATAATAACTGTATCAACTGCTCATGCATTCACCGTTTCATCCTGGAAGAACCGGTTTCGCCATTTGCCTTTTATCTTACGTTTACTTGCTTTAGTTTGTTTGATAATTGCATTAGCCCGGCCACAGAAAAAAAATAATGAACAACGAACTGAAGGGGAAGGAATTGATATTGTCCTGTGCATGGATGTAAGCGGTAGTATGGGGTCTACAGATATCCCTTGNNACAGATATCCCTCCATCAAGAATGGATGTGGCAAAAGAAGTGGCAGAGGAATTTGTACGTAGCCGACCGGTTGACAGAATTGGGCTGGTCATTTTTTCCGGTGAGAGTTTTACCCAATGCCCGATAACAAACGACAGGAACACCCTCATCTCTCAAATTCAACGACTCGAAAGCAGGGTCTTGCTGAAAGACGGAACGGTAATAGGCGAGGGTTTGGCAACTGCGGTAGACCGTTTACGTAAAAGCCCCTCAAAAAGTAAGGTCATTATCCTCATAACAGATGGCAAAGAAGATGCCCCTGATACAAGATTGATTGATCCGCTGACAGCATTGGATATTGCAAAGGCTGAGGGAGTAAAAGTGTATACAATTGGAATGGGGGCTATGCCTACCACTATTGTTGAAGTCACAGGAAAAAAACCCGGGCAAAAGAGTCCTCTTATCGATTTTATTGATGAGGAATTATTGCGGAAAATAGCTACTGAAACAGGAGGTCAGTATTTCCGGGCCAGAGATAAAGAGGGATTAAAGGAAACTTACAGCCAGATTGATAAATTAGAGAAATCGAAAATCGATATTACTTCTTTTCAGCGATCGGAAGAACGTTTTGTGCCATTCCTTCTGGCTGCATTGGTCTTCCTGTTCATAGAAGTGTTGCTGAAGTTTACCCTATTCAGAAAGTTTCCCTGACAATTTATTCTATTACTTCGAACAACGAAGCATGGAAGCGGAGTAGTATCTTGCAAGCCGATGAAAGCGACAATTTATAAATCAACGGGGAGCTGGTACATTATAAAAGATGATGCCGGAAAATTCTGGAATGCAAGGATGAAGGGAGTGATGAAAATGGATGATATTACCAGCACTAATCCGGTGGCTGTAGATGACCGGGTAGAGGCCGCAATTGAAAATGAAGCTGATGGTACAGCGGTTATTGATGAAATTTTTAGTCGTAATAATTATATCAACCGCCAGTCGCCTAGAAATAAATACCAGCATCATATTGTAGCAGCCAATCTCGACCAATCTATGCTGGTTGCAACATTAAAAGAGCCCAAAACTTCGCAGGGTTTTATTGACCGTTTCCTGGTGGCGTCAGAAATGTATCATGTATCCCCTTTTATTGTTTTTAATAAGTCGGATTTATATAAGGCGAAGGAACTGACTAAGTATGAACAATGGAAAGCGATGTATGAAGGGGTGGGATATAAAGTTTTTTTAATAAGTGCAGAGAGAAAAGAAGGAGTAGAGGAGGTGGTAGAGCTGCTAAAAAATAAAACAACATTAATAAGCGGACATAGTGGTGTGGGAAAATCATCCTTTCTGAATGTTGTGTTCCCGGATATAAATTTGAAGACCCAGGATGTAAGTGGCTGGAGTGGTAAGGGGCAGCACACAACTACGTTTGCAGAAATGTATGATCTGCCACAGGGTGGTAGAATAATTGATACACCGGGTATGAGGGAATTTGGATTGGTGGATATCACCAAACAGGAAGTGTCACATTATTTTCCGGAGATGCGGGACAGATTAAATAATTGTCAATTCAATAATTGTCTTCACTTCAATGAACCGGAGTGTGCTGTAAAAGAAGCTGTTAATAATGGGGAGATAAATGAAGACAGGTATGTCAGTTATTTAGGAATAATGGAATCAATCGAAGAAAAGAGCTACTAGGCAATATTCTTTTGCCCGCTATTAAACATTCTTGCCTCAATTACATTGGCAAGTTCTACAACAGCTTTGTTGTCTTTGCTAAGGGCATCTTTTGTTTTTGTGGGAAAAATAGAAACGCCGTTGTAAATACTGTAGTGAAGGGTAATGTTGTGTCCTTTAAATCGGAACTCCCAATCAATAGTGTCAAAATCATCTTCTTTGTGAGAGAAGTTCACATCAAGATCCTGGCTGAGAATGTTGGCAACACGATAGAATTCTTTCAATCCGCCGTCATCGGCAATAACGGCTTCGGTACAGCCGAGAGTGGTTCGTAGGGTGAGGCTCATGGTTAAGGTGTTTAGGTTTTTTCATTAGACTGGATTAAAGGGTGGTTAGCTGCACACAACAGAATTAACTCCTGAATTTTTTCGCTTTTTTGGCCGCCTTTTCTGCCTTCGGGTCGCCGCTTACTAATTTTTCAGCACCAATATTTTTTCCATTAGTGGGACAACCTGTTTTGCGTTTAAACATGTTGTTCAACATGCCACAAGAAGACAGCAACATAGTGATACTCAACGCTACAGTTAAAAATCGGAGATTTTTCATTGTTTATAGCTTGTATGAATAACGAATTTAATATTAAATAATTGTTTGCTCTATAGTAAACTTACGGTCGGGAGACGTTAGTCATGAGTCTGGAAACGGCCTCACAGTTAAGAGTTTTACTTCTGACTCCCGTCTCCTGACTCCGAACTCCCTCTGAACCAATCTGCATACCCTACATAATTATCTGCTATCCTGTTTATCTGTCCATTCACCAGTTCCTGGGAAATATCTTTTACCTTTTTAGCAGGCACCCCGGCATAAATGCTACCAGCTTCACAAATAGTGTTTTCCAATACAACTGCCCCGGCGGCTATTATTGTATTGCTATGCACTACGGCCTTGTCCATTACTATAGCACCCATGCCTATCAATACATTATCATGTACCGTACATCCATGTACTATTGCATTGTGCCCGATGGAAACATTGTTGCCAATTGTTGTTCCGCATTTTTGATAGGTGCAATGGATACATGCACCATCCTGTACATTCACTTTATGGCCGAGCTTTATAAAGTTTACATCACCACGAACAACGGTATTGAACCAGAAACTACAATCGTCCCCGGTGATCACATTGCCAACGATAGTTGCATTGGGAGCAATAAAACAATTGTTACCAAAATTTGGATGTTTATCTTCTACCGGGAGTATTACAGGCATGAGTAATTAAGAATTAGTAATTGAAAATTAATAATTGTGTTGTTGCCAGCTTTAGCTTTTCATGACATCGTCCTTGCAACCGAAGATAAGATGAGAGCCACACTTCAACAACTGATCATTACTCAGCAGCACCTCACCCTAGTACTGCTCCAAATATCGGAGACTCTGAGCCCTCTCCTTGAGAAGAGGAGATAGGAAAACTCCAAAAAGCAGAATTTAACCGGGGTGAGGTAGTATGGTAATTTTGCTAATTTGTTTGCGTCTTTGCGTCACCTTTGCGTTCTTTGCTTGAAATTAATTCACTTGAATCAGCGAGAACTTTTTCTTCGCCATGTAGCCCAGACTTCCTCCGCACCACTTGCATTAGAAATAGTGAAGGCTGATTGCTGTACTTTATATGGTGCAGATGGAAAGCAATACATTGATTTAATCGGAGGCATCAGCGTAGCTAATGTGGGGCACCGGCATCCCAAAGTGATTGAGGCCATTCAAAAGCAATTGGATGTTTACCTGCACATCATGGTGTATGGCGAATTTATAGAGGCACCGCAGGTGCAATATGCCAAGCTGCTCACCGATAATTTACCTGCATCACTCAACTCCGTTTATTTTACCAACTCAGGAGCTGAGGCAGTGGAAGGTGCTATGAAACTTGCAAAGAGAGTAACAAACAGAACACAAATCATTGCCTTTAATAATTCATATCATGGCAGCACCCAAGGCGCATTAAGTGTGATGGGGGATGAATACTGGAGAAATGCTTTTCGACCGCTGCTGCCGGATGTGTTGCACCTGGAATACAATTCTTTTGATTCCCTGAAAGAAATAACTGAATTGACGGCCTGTGTAATTGCAGAAACGGTGCAGGCAGAATCTGGTATTATTGTTCCAACCGAAGAATGGATGCAGGCATTACGAAAAAAATGTACTGAAACGGGAACCTTATTAGTAGTGGATGAAATACAAGCTGGTTTTGGCCGCACTGGTAAATTATGGGGCTTCGAACATTTCGATATAGAACCTGATATTTTGCTATTGGGAAAAGCGTTGGGAGGTGGTATGCCGCTTGGTGCATTTATAGCGGATAAAAAATTGATGGATGCTTTTACGGAAAACCCTGTATTAGGTCATATCACTACATTCGGCGGTCACCCGGTTTGCTGCGCAGCTGGCATGGCAGCGATGAAAGCCCTGTTAGAAGAAGGGTGGATTGATACCGTTGGAACAAAAGAAAAATTATTTCATTCAGTACTTATACATCCCAAAATAAAAGCTGTTCGTTCTTTTGGTTTGTGGATGGCAGTAGAATTTGATTCATTTGAAACGAATAAAAAAATAATTGATGCCTGTATTGCTGAAGGAGTGTTGACAGATTGGTTTTTATTTGCTGCTAACTGCTTACGAATTTCCCCACCGATAATTATTTCTGAACATCAGATAAAAAAAGCTTGTGAGATATTAGTCAGGGTCTGTAGTTAATACTGATCAACTTTATTCAACTTCAACAATAAGTTCAATTTCCACTGCCATATTTCGTGGAAGCGAACACATTCCAACTGCTGATCGGGCATGTTTTCCTTTTTCTCCAAAAACTTCTACCATCAAATCAGAAAAGCCATTGATGACAGTTGGATGATCTTTAAAATCGGCTTCGCAGTTTACCATTCCCAGGACTTTTACAATTCTTTTTATTTTAGTGAGAGAGCCCAATTCAGCTTTTAATACTGCCAGTTGGTTAATAGCCGTAAGTCTTGCGGCTTGCTGCCCCTCCTCTAAAGTCAGATCTTTTCCCACTTTACCGGTTATAAAAACTCCTTTGCTATCGGAGGGGCCTTTGCCTGCCAGGAATAATAGGTTGCCAGTTCGGATTACATGAACATAATTAGCAATTGGCTGACCAACAGGAGGCAATTCAATTTTCATTTCCTTCAGTTTGTGTTCCGGGGTTTGCGAATAAATTCCATCCACAAAAACTAAAGTGATGGCCAAAAAGAGAATTATTTTTTTCATCTCATAATATTTTAAAAAGATAAGCAGCTGCTACCGCTCCAATAATCGGTCCCACGACCGGAATCCAGCTATAACTCCAGTCGCTGTCCCTTTTACCCTTAATTGGTAATATGAAATGTGCGATGCGTGGACCCAAATCCCTGGCAGGATTAATGGCATACCCGGTAGGACCGCCTAATGATAAGCCAATGCCTAATACCAACAGTGAAACCGGTAATGCATTCAGTGTACCTAATGAAGAGAAAGGGTCTGTAAAACACAATGCGCCAAACATCAATACAAATGTGCCAATGAACTCAGTGATGATATTATGCAAAGGGCTTCGGATGGCAGGGGCTGTACAAAATATCGCTTTTTTCAGGTCGGCATCTGAAGAAGCTTCAAAGTGTTTGTTATATGCCAGCCACACTAATACGGCACCGGTGAAAGCTCCTGCTAATTGCGCAAGTAGATATGAAGCGATTAAGGAAGTTTTAAATGCCCCTGTGGCGGTTAAAGCAATAGTCACGGCCGGGTTCAGGTGACCACTTCCTCCCAATTTCACCGAAGTATATACTCCTAGAAACACTGCCATAGCCCAGCCAAAAGTGATGACGATCCAGCCACCGTTCTGACCATAAGTTTTGTTTAATACAACATTAGCCACCACACCACCACCCATAAGAATGAGAAGTGCTGTACCTATAAATTCACCGAGAAATGGAGACATAAAAAATCTGTTTGGGTTTATAATTGTTGTTTTGCCGTGAAAGTGTAGCTTTTTGCTATCAAATTAAAGTTATTAATTTGTTCTTTTATCCAAAATTCATCTTTATTCATTTCTTCAGCCATCAGTGTAGCAATGAGGGGAGCAATAGTGATGGCAGCTTTGGCATCCAGCAATAACTGTCTTGTTCTTCTGGATAAGAAGTCTTCCACCGTCATGCACATTTCTTCTTCTACTGATTTTTTTATAGCAGCTTTTAATTCTTCTATGCTTAGTAAAGTTGTAGCAGCAGGCATTACCCCTTTATCATATCCGTGAAGTTTTAGTTCTTTAGTAATGCAGAGATTATTTGTTAAAGCAAAAGTTTCGGTGGCAATATCGATTACATCTTCTGCCATTTTTCGGTAAGTGGTCCACGGCTGCCCGGTGACGGTTATCATTCCTGAGTCTCCAATGCAAATCAAATGGTCTCGTGACAATGCTGCAGTCTTTTTACTCTTGCTTTTTACTAAAGGCCGTAATCCGGCGAACATACTCCGTAAATCACTCAGCTGCGGGTCCTTGGTAAGATAGCGACCAATATGTGTCAAGATAAATTCAATTTCTTGCTGTTGCGGAATTGGTTCGGGGGAAATCTCTTTAACAGCAGTATCTGTTGTTCCCAGTACAATTTTATTATGCCAGGGAACAGCAAATAAAACTCTTCCATCATCAGTCCTCGGAATCATAATGGCAGTATCACCGGGCAAGAAATCCTTATCGACTACCAAATGTATTCCCTGGCTGGGGTTGATGATGTTTTCATGTTTTGTATCATCCATTTTCATGATGGTATCAGTAAATACACCGGTCGCATTAATGACGACTTTACTTTTTACTTCATACTCTTTACCAGTAAAAAAATCTTTTACCCAAACACCACATATCTTCTTATTCATTTTCAGTAAACCGTTTACTGGAAAATAATTCAAAACTGCAGCTCCATGGTGAGCTGCAGTTTGAGCAATACTGATTGCTAATCTTGCATCATCAAACTGCCCGTCGTGGTATAGTACACCACCTTTTAAATCTTCCGGATCAAGAGTGGGAGCAAATTGCAGGGTTTCTTCTTTGGATAAAAATTGAGAGGGGCCTAATCCTAATTTACCGGCCATCTTATCATAGATTTTCAAACCGATTCCGTAGAATGATTTTTCCCACCATTTATAATTTGGAATGATAAATTTTTGGTTATGGACAAGATGCGGGGCATTTTTTAATAAGAGGCCTCTTTCTCTTAAAGCCTCCATGACCAACTTGATATTACCCTGTTGCAAATAGCGAACGCCACCATGTACAAGCTTGGTGCTTCTTGAAGAAGTACCTTTAGCAAAATCATGTTGCTCAAAAAGAACTGTCTTTAATCCCCTCGAAGCAGCATCTACTGCAGTACCGAGGCCTGTGGCACCGCCGCCAATGATACAGATGTCAAATTCTTTTGTACGTTCAAGTTGATTTATAAAATTTGAGCGATTCATGTAAATAGAAATTATCAACTAATAATTATTAATTAATAATTGTTTGAAGCCCATGCAACAGCAGCTTTCACTGCCCGCTGCCAACCATTTACTAATTCGTTTCTTTTTGTATCATCCATTGCAGGAGAAAATGATTTATCCACCTGCCACTGTTCTTGTATCTCTCCTACATTTTTCCAATAACCTACTGCCAAACCCGCTAAGTAGGCTGCACCCAATGCCGTTGTCTCTGTAATTTTTGGCCGGACTACTTTCGTATTTAATAAATCGCTTTGAAATTGCATCAGCTGATTGTTGACGGTCGCACCGCCATCAACTCTCAGTTCCCTGATATGAATACCTGCATCTGCTTCCATTGCTTTTAATACATCGTATGTTTGATAGGCAATGCTGTCTAATGCAGCTCTTGCAATATGTGCATTGCTGCTGCCTCTAGTTAATCCGAAAATGGTTCCTCTGGCATATTGATTCCAGTGGGGAGCTCCCAGCCCCGCAAAGGCAGGTACAAGATATACACCATCCGTATCCTGTACCTGTGCTGCTAATTCTTCTACCTCAGCTGATGTACGAATAATTTTTAATTCATCACGCAGCCATTGCACTACTGCACCAGCAATGAATACACTTCCTTCCAAAGCATATTCGGTTTTACCATCAATCTGCCAGGCAATGGTGGTCAACAAATTATTTTTTGATGCAATGTATTTCTCACCAGTATTCATCAGCATAAAACAACCGGTGCCATAAGTGTTCTTTACCATGCCAGGTTGTGTACATAGTTGTCCGAATAAAGCTGCCTGCTGGTCACCTGCAATACCTGCGATTGGAATTCTTGAATCAGGAATGATATTACCGGTGACGCCATAAATTTTACTACTGGGTTTTACCTCTGGTAATACAGCTGCGGGAATATTGAAAAGTTTCAACAACTCCTCATCCCATTGTAGTGTATGAATATTAAAGAGCATCGTTCTTGATGCATTGGAAACATCAGTTACATGTACTTCTCCATTGGTTAACTTCCAGGTGAGCCATGTGTCAATAGTTCCAAAAGCCAATTCGCCATTTTCAGCTTTTGTTCTGGCGCCATCCACATTGTCTAATATCCATTTCAATTTTGTGGCGGAAAAATAAGCGTCAATGATTAGTCCTGTTTTTTGCTGAATCATTCCACCATGATTTGCAGTTTTCAATTCATCACAATACGCCGCTGTTCTTCTGTCTTGCCATACGATAGCATGATAGATGGGCTGGCTTGTCTTTCTGTCCCAGACTACTGTTGTTTCCCGTTGATTGGTGATGCCTATACCCGCTACCTGTTTCATATTGATATGAGCTTTGGCAACAGCTTCTGCCATTGT
>MTKZ01122405.1_pt1 | contig 38669 bp, 42 predicted proteins | sample 1042781 | NCBI WGS metagenome assembly MTKZ01 (sample SAMN06212207, study PRJNA360539) | anaerobic digester metagenome | biome: Wastewater treatment plant; material: sludge; isolation source: anaerobic digester fed with sludge from wastewater treatment plant | place: Denmark: WWTP Viborg ...
AAGCCCCCAGAGGAGGAACAACGAACTGACGAGACAGAACGTAAAAAGGACGCTCTTGCCCTCGACGACAAACATGCTTCGCTCGTCGTCGATCGCGTTGAGGCTTGGCTGGGTCGGGGTGCTCATGGTGTTTGGGTCTCTTTAGATACGGANNATCCTCGAGCGATACTCCCAGGGTGGCCTTGGCGATCCCGTCGAGGGCGGATTCCGGTCCGGCCAGGTGGATCGTGCGATGCGTGTGAGTCAGGCTCTTGCCCGGGGCCAGGGCGGCGGCCGGAGAGGAGGACTCGAGCTCGTAGAACGGCCCCATCGGCTTGGCCCCCGGNNAAAATGGCCCCATCGGTTTGGCACCCGGGGTGGGCGGTCCGTCGTTGTAGCTGTTGGCCGCATCGCCGCTGAAAGGATCATCCTGCAGTTTCCAGAGCGAATTCACGTAATCCGTTACACCCTTCGGCTGGTTGAACTGCACGATGGTGAGAACCCTGCTGTCCGCGTCGTAGCTGCCGAGAATCGCCCTGCTGCGTTTCGGGCCGATGCCGATCTTGCTGCGGTATTGGCCGTCCGCGCGGAGGAAAACCACATCGTCGCGCACGACCAACCGGTCCGGGGGCACCTCGCCGAAATAGTCCGACGTCACGTTCTTGCCCAGTTCCGACTCCGGCCCGGCCTTGATGGGCACGACGATCGTGGTGGATGGCGACGGATTGAACATGCCGAGAATCCAGACGGAGAGCAGTCCTGTCTCCTTCCTCCAGGGTTCCTTGCCTTTGTTGGTGATCTTGTTATTGGAGACGTAGGCAACGAGACTCACATCCTTGGCAGCCTTCACGCCGAGCTTCTCCCAGGCCGTCTCCGGGGCGAGCAGACGCACCTCGCGATCGACACCCACGTTGAAGACCGTGCCGGAGTAGTTGGTCAGTGAGAACTCGGCACCAAACACCGCCTTGTCATCCGCCTTGCTGAGAACCTTGAAAGGCTCGGTGTCAAAGATGGCGGGGGTCTGCCAGTCGTCGAACACGAACTTCTTGCCTTTCTCGAAGAAGATCGAGAACTGCCCGCCCTCAGGCCCCATCCAGAAACGGTCTTCGCCGCCGAAGGCGTTCATGTGCGGCAGGATCTTCTTCGAGGCGATCAGTTCGCGGTTGATCCAGCCGAAGCTCGGGCCCGCGTCGCCGTTCGTCGTTCTGGTCATCACCCGCCCCTGCCAGGCCGGGGCCAGGGCCACCTTGGCCTGACCCGCCTTGTCGCTCAGAACGACCAGGTCGGTGTGTTTCTTCAGGAACGCGATGTCATCGCCAAAATTGGCGCCGGCGGCCGAATGTGGGATTAAGGTCATTGCAGTAATCGTGACGATTGCCGTTGTTAAAAGTTTCTGGCTCATAGACAGTTCACAATTTGTAGAACAACCATTACGCTTAACGCTACCGGTAAGCGCCCGCGGAAGTCTACCACGCTCGATTCCGCCCATCAAGCCCGAGCCGGAAGGGTTCACGTCGTGGCAGGCCTGCCCGACGTGGCGGACAACTCGCCGTGGGGAGGTTCAGGTCCAGGCCCCAGGGTTCGGGGTTCGGGGTTCAACAGGAGCATCTGTTTCGGCCGGGTGGACACACCGGGGCAAGCGGGGTTCAATGGTAGCGGTCAACAGTCTGCTGATCTGGCGCAGAAGGAGACGCGAACATGAGGATGCCCGTTTTCGTTTTGGCGATGGTTGCGGCGAGCATTCCGGCGGCTACGTTCGGTGCTGACCAGGCAGTCCTGTGGCGCGACCACAAGCCCCAGGCTCGCTTGATCCTGCCCCGGCTGAGCGAACCCTTGCAGGACATTGTGGACATCACCGTCAACGGCACACTTGCCGAGTGGTGCGGCTGGACACTTCCCAAGTTCACACACGCCGACCAGCCAGGTCTCTATATTGCCGTGGGCGATGAGAGCAACAATCCGGTCATTGCAGGGCTGGTCCAGGCCGGGCTCAAGCTGGATCGCGGCGACCTGGGCCCGGAGGGCTTCCAGATTCTGACCCACGAAGCCGGCGACCGCCGGTTTGTCGTGATCACCGCCAACAGCCCCGTCGGGCTCAAACACGGCTGCCAGGAGCTTCTGTTCTTCCGAATCAGCATCACGGCAGAGGAGGCCACCGCCGATTGGCCGCTGAAAGTGAAAATGAGACCCGCCTTCCCCTACCGCGGCACGTACATGCTGCCGTGCTGGTCGGCGTATGATTCCCTGGAGAACTGGAAGCGAGTTCTCAAGTTCCACTCGGAGCTGACGATCAACCGCAACTGGTTCTGGCTGGCCGGCTTCCCGATCCTTGAACAATACGGCGGCGAGTATCAGAAAAGCGACTTGGCCAACGGCTGGAACGTCAACGCGCTGGTCGAGCTCTGCCGGGCCGAAGGCATGAAGTTCTACATCGGGGGCGGATGGTTCACCTGGCACCATGACCAGATCGCCAACAAGTCGATCGACCGCGGCATCCAGTGGTACCTGGACATGGTTGAGACGTTGCCGGGAACAGAAGGCATCTATCTCGAACCGCCGGGCGAGGGCCGCGAGGTCGACGAGAAGACCTGGCGTGAACGGACCGACGCCCTCAAGCGTCTCGCCCAGACCATCTGGAAAGAACGGCCGGAATTCGAGTTCGCGATCGCCATCGGCAAGTTCAACAGCCCAGGATACCGCCAAGCGGTCCACGACATCGACGCCAAGCGAATCTACTGGTGGTGGTGCTGGGGCGATCCGCTCATGCAGAACGCCCAGGCCGAGCACCCCCTCATTCTCCGGTGGCACACAACGATCCAGATGAGCGACTACCACGGATCGACGTCACCGCCGGAGCCGCGCGAGACATCGCTCACCGGCTTTGCGACAAGCTACGACCCTGGCCAGGGATACGGCAATCCGTGGAACGGCTGGGCGGCGATGGGACACGACAAACCCAGAAACGTGGATCCTCGGACGATGCCCTTCTTCTCACATCAGTACTGGTTCAGGGAGCGCTGCTGGGACCTCAAGATGAGGGACGAGGTCTTCGCCGCGCGGATGGCCCGCCGGCTGTTCGATGCCGACATGCCCCCCGACTCGATTGACCGCTACTTGAGCCTCGCCCGGATGTGCCCCAAACCCCTCGATGCCGATCAGAAGGAACTCGCCGGGATCACCCGCTTTGTCGACCAAAACGCGGGACGCGGCACGCCCCGCAACAAAGACACGCTCGGCCGGATGAGGGAGGCCGTCGACGGAATCCACGCCGCCCGGGCCAAGGCGAGCAAGGCCAAGTGATCTGCTTGCCTTAAAGCGCCAATCCCGGTAGAAACATGTGAAGAAGCTTCGTCTCTGCATCGGCCGGCGCGGGACCGGCAGCGGGAGGGTTCCACAATGATGAAGACCGGATCATGGTGGCGGCGTCTGCGGATTTCATGGAGAAGACCCGAAACAACGGATACCCCGAACGACGGCTTACCCAGGGTAGGCGAAGACGGGTTGTTGGTGGACTCCGTCGAGAAGGTTGACGCCGAAGCGGAATCAGCGCCCGACAGGACACCCGGGCCCCTGACGCGTTGGAGCAAGCGGGACCAGACGCTGGCCAAGCTCCAGGAGGGTTATGAGCAGGTCACTCGGGTGATCCAGGAGATCCAGAACCACCTGGTCACCCAGGCCGACCGAAGCGACCGGATCTGCAACTCCCTCGAACAGTTGGCACATTCGGCCACCGAGTTGCCGGCGATCGCCCGGGAACAGAGCCGGACACTCGAGACGATCGCCGCGCATATCGAGGCGACGGGCAGTCGGACACAACAAATGGCCGAGTCGCTTGCCGACGTGCCCAAGCTGGCCAAAGCCCAGAGTGAATCGCTGATCAGCATCGGCCGGCAACTGGAGATCGCGGGCGAACAGCGATCGCTCACCTGCCAGACGCTGGAGCGCATGGGCTCGGCCCTGGGGACGCTTAGCAACTCCACCCAGAGCCAGACGGAACGCCTCACCATGATCGGAGCCCGCACGGAACAGCAGGTCGATCTGCTGACACAGACCATCGCCAGGCAGAACCGACGATTCATCATGCTGTTTGTCGTGACGATTGCTCTGGCATGCGCCGCCATAGCGGCCATTGCTTTCCTGGTGTGGTCCGGGCAGCGAGGTTGACTCCGGCAACGTCGACCCGCCGGCCCCGCCCCACGCCGATCATCGTCTGGATGAAATGAGGAAGAATGTCATCGCGACAAGCTGAAGCGCGATGGTAAAGAGGATGCGGAGCATCGGCTCGCTAAACCTGTCCGCGTTGAGGAAGCCGAACACCGCCCAAATCAAGGCCACGAACGCCAGCACCTGGAACAACATCCCCACGATCGCCGGCAGGGAAACATCCACTGTCTGTTGTCGTCGATCGACCATGCGAAGAAAGCTGAGGATTTCCTGAAGGGTCTCGCCCGTGTCCGTCCCCGGTATGGTTTCGGTTCTGGCGCTCGACGATCGTGAGTGATTGAGCACGGCATCCACCGCTTCGGACAAGGAAGTCACCGTGAAGTCGACCTCTTTGCGCCGCCGTAGTTCCGCCCTTGCAGCGGGGTCGGGCTCGATGATCACGGTTCGACAACCGGCCGCGCGGCCGGCCTGGGCGTCGCGCAGGGAGTCACCGATACACCACGAACCCGCCAGATCGATTTTTCGCTCCAGCGAGGCCTTCAGCAACATGCCCGGCCGCGGTTTGCGCAGGTCGCTGTCCTGCCGGTATGCCTCCACCACCGCCTCATCGCCCGGCAGATAGGGGCAGTAGTAAATGGCATCAATGCTTGCCCCTTCCGCGGCCAGAAGTTCCCGCAGCCGCTCATGGATGCTCTCGAGGGTCGGCTCATCCAGAAGCCCGCGGGCAATGCCTGACTGGTTGGTCGCGATGATGTTCTCGAAACCCGCGGCAGAGACGCGTTTGAGCGCCTCCGCGGCCCCGGGCAGCAGTCGGACCTGATCCCGACTACTGATGTAACCCGGGTCTTCGATCAAAGTCCTGTCCCGATCCCAGAAGACTGCTGCAGATGCCATCAGTTCGTCCTCCCAGGCTCCGGAAGGATGCCTTGAAGAGACGACAGCGTAGCCGAGATGCGGGAGCAGGGCAATCATGCCCCGCAACTGACATGGACCGCGTGAGGTGGAGGTCGCGCCGCGACCCGGCTTGTGCGGTCAGAAGAGCACCTCGGCGACGGCTCCGGCGGTATATCGTCGCAGCAGGGACTGATCGACCTCGACACCCCAGCCCGGCACGGGCAGCGATCGGAAGCGGCCTCCGTAGCCGAACCCGACAGGCCTCTTGACGACGTCCCCCCTCAGCAAGAATCGCCCGTAGCTGCCCTCCGCAAACCATACTCCGGGGACGCACTCGAGGTACTTCCGGCCGGCGGCGGACAGAACGCTCGTCTCGCCGACCATGCATCCCAACTGATGGCGAATTCCCCGCTTGCCCGCCCAGTGCGCCAACCGAATCGACGGCAGGAATCCGCCGTTCTTGCTCAGGCGAATGTTGAACGCGTCGGCGATGCCCATACGGTACAGTCGCTCGGCGTCGGCCTGCGTCACGAGCGACTCGTCGTACATGATGGGCAGCCGGGTCTCATTCTTCAGCCGGATCAACTGTTCATCGCGTCCCGGAGGCAAAGGCTGTTCGATGCACGCGATCGATCGGCCCTCCAAGGCTCTGCAGATCTCGATCGCCCGTTCGATCGACCAGCCTCCGTTGACGTCCAGCCGCAGCGTTGCGGCGCGCTTCAAGGCTCGGCGCAGGGCGGTCGTGACCACCGCGATTCTCTCGATGTCGTCTGGATACCCCACCTTGAGCTTGACATTGCTCAGTCCGAACCATCGCATCTTGCGGAGCGATTTTTTCAGCCGGGTGAGATTGTCGCCGGAAAGGACGCCACTATAGCGGACATGAGACGCGCTGCCGGGACTCCCCAACCCGGGCAACCCCACCCAACCGGCCGCCTCAGCGATGTCGCGCCGGAAGAATCGGCTGTAGGCGTCCAGAAGTGCCAGCTCGACCCCTGCGCGAGCGGCACACATCACTCTCCCGGCGTCATCCAGAAAAGGCAGTGCGTCAATGCGTTCAAGGGCCTCAGCAAACGTCGATGGGCGCAGGGTCAGCAATTCAGCGGTCAGCGGCCCGCGAACCGCCGCCACGACGGACTCCAGGGTCTCGCCCGACACATAAGGCCGAGGCAGCGTCTCGCCATGTCCGAGCGTGCCCCCGCCCAAACNNCAACTCGATCTGCACCACGATCGGATCGGCATGGGCGCGGCTGTGCGCGGCGTGACTGAAGGCATGCCGCAGGGGAATAGACAGCGGGAAAACGCGAACACAGGCAATCTGAGACTGGCGCATTTGGGTAGAGCCGCTGGTATGGCCTCTCGGGTTCGACCTTTCGACGATCCTCCCCGCCCACGACAAGGCAGCCCCATTCTCAGCCCCGGACGGTCGATTGTCCAGACGCAAGGTCCGAGAACCCTTCGACTACTGATGAAGCACCCTCTGCTGACCGATAAAACCAGACCAGGAGGATTTCGCACATGGACAAGGCCGTGGTGCTCGCCAGCGGAGGGGTCAACAGCACGGTGGCCGTCGCGCTCACGCGCGAGCAATACACGCCTTACCTTCTGCACGTCAACTGGGGGCACCGATCCGCCGAACGCGAGGCGATCGCTTTCCAGCAAACCGCCAGCGCCATGGGCATCGAGAACACCATGCTGGTCGAGATCCCTGGCCTGGCCGCCTTGGGCACAAACGCGCGAGCCAGCAGGCGGCTGTCCATCGAGGACGCAACCACCCTGGAGAAAGGCACACCCGCCACCTTCGCGCTGGCGCTTCTGCCGAGCATGCTGAGCGCGGCAGCATCCTGGGCCGGTTGCATTGGAGCCCGGCGAATCGTCGTCGGCGTCAGCGAGGACCACGGCGTTCCCGGTCCGGCGATCTCCGAATTCTATCCCGACCACAGAATCGAGTTCATTCAAACCTTCAACCTGATGCTCAAGTACGCCATGCCGGCCGACCGGGAACTGGTCGTCGAGGCTCCCCTGCTGGAGATGACGCGCGCCGAAGTCGTTCGACTGGGCATGCGGCTCGAAGTCCCCTTCAAGCTGACGTGGAGCTGCTACGCCAACAATGAGAAACCCTGCAACCGGTGCCTGGCCTGCCACATCAGGGCGATGGGATTCCTGCAGGCCAGACTTCCCGATCCCCTGGTTCTCTCCGAAAAGGCCGTCGTGCTGTGCGAGAGAGTCCAGGGTTGAGGGTTCAGGGTTCAGGGTTCAGGACCCGGGGTTCGGAACCGTCTGCGACAAGATTGGCGCTGGCAAGAGCCGTTGTTCGAGGCTCAGCGCGAACGCACGGCCTGCCCCATCTGAGATTTCAGATCTCCGATCTCACATTCCAAACCTCGAATCCCCAATCCGTGGGTGATCTGCGCCATCTCACGCTGCGACAGGCCCGCCGTGCTGATCCTCATCCCGATCTGACTTCGACCGGGCTGGAACCGGATCGGGCGAGCATCTGGGCGGCGCGGTCGCGGGCCTGCTTCATCTTCGGCCAGCGAATCTCGGCATAGCCGCGGACCGTGTCCGGCAGGCGGAGAAGTTCGACGTACTGCTCGTAACTCGATTCGTCCGCCGAGCAGAAGCCGTCGACAATCTGCTCGTACCACCGCAGGAAACGGCGCTCCCGCAGGCGATACCAGAACATGGGCTTGCGGAGAAACCGCAGACTTCGCATCACGTACAGGCACCACTGCGGCAGCCGAATATCCACGCGGCGGCCCAGGAGTCTCGGGTGAAACACCCGCCGATAGCGAATGCGATCGCCGTTGGCCGGATTCACGTTGAAGCGTTGCCGATCGCGGCGGAGCTTCTCGTAGCTGGTCAGCAGATAGGCGACGTAGAACTCGTCCTTGATCAGCATCAGGCGGGCCAGGTTGTGGACGACGGCGCGCGTCGCCGGAAACCCAAACCGCTCGTGGTCCGCAAGGAACACCCGGCGTATGCGCTGGACGTACCGGCGGGCATATCGGATCCCGCCCCACTGGATGAGATCATAGATTCGGACCGCGATATCGCGCATCGTCCGGCGGTCCAGTTCGCGGCAGGCCCGCAGTGTCGTGTACACCAGGTGCTTGTAGGTCCGGGCCAGCGGCGTGTCCACCAGCCGGCGCTTGATGCTGCCGCCCAGCTGTTCGCCCCGCAGCGCCCGCCGCGACCCCATCTGCCGCATATTGAGATAAGCGGCCTTGGCTCGAACGGTGCGAGCCAACGACCGGCCATCGTCGATGTCGCCGTAGATCTCCCCGAACAGCTCGGGATGGCTGACCAGCTTGCGACCGACCTCGAAGGCCCGCAGGTTCTTCTCGACGTCAACCTTCATGGTCTTGCGGATGCCGGCCTGGATGGCCTCAAGCGACAACGGGATCAGACCTCGCTGGCAGGCGATTCCCAACATGGTCAGGTTGACGTACAGCTTCGTGCCGAAGATCCGTTCACAGAGAGCGGCCACGCGAGCCGAGAAATACTGGCCCGGACGTGCGGCGCGCCGCAGCGCGGCCTCCCACTCGTCCGCGGCGGTGGTATCACGGCCCAGCAGCGTGCGAATCGTAGGTGCGGTGTCACAGTTCACCACCACGGCGGTTCGCTCGGGCGAGGCCACCCGAAACGGAGCGACCGGGTCGATTGCTCTGGCCGTTTCAAGGAGGTCCATCCCCAGCAGCAGATCGGCCTTGCCGTAACCAAGGGTCATGCCGGCCGTCCGGCCGTTGCGGCTCAGGACGAGCTGTGAATACACGCCGCCATTGCGGATGGCCAGACCTTTCTTGTCGCTGAACTGCACGCTATAGCCGTCGTGTTGAGNNACGCCGTGCCGATGCCCATACCGCCCACGCCGGCAATCCAGGCCCGCCAGACGTCGCCGTTGAACTGCGGCACCGGCTCGGGAATGTCGGCCAGCATGATCTTGTGCCCGCGCGGCGTCGGCGGCTTGCGACGGGTCACCACAACCTCCTCAAACGACGGGCACGTGCCCAGCTTGGCGCAGGCACCGTCGTTGACGCACCACGAGAGGTCGGTCGCAACTTTCGGACCGTAATCCGTGGATTCGATGGTCAGGCCGGGGCAGCCGGTCTTGTTTGTGCATTCGAGGCAGTATTCGCACACCTCGGGCGTGACGTTCATGTGCGTTTTCCGGCGAATAAAGCCCTTGCGGTCCTGCTCGGCCCGTTCCAGCCTCATCCGGCGGCGCTGCGCGGTGATTCCGCACTCCTTGTCGGCAATCACCACCTTGACGCCGTCGGCCAGAACGGTCTGTTCGAGAAGCCTCTTGTAGTTGTCGCGGTCGCCCGGGTCCGTGCGGATGACCGTGCACCGCCCGCCGGTGAAGCCGCGCACCACAGCGTCGATCTGCTGGACGGGGACCGGGCGTTGCAGCAGGTCGGTCTCCACGGTGGGCAGAGGCTGGTGGCCGGTCATCGCCGTCGTGCCGTTCGCCAGGATCACGTAGGTGATATCCTGCCGGTTGGCAATCGAGTTGCTGATCGCGGCCGCTCCGGAGTGGAAGAAGGTCGAGTCGCCCATGAACACAAGCTGCTTGTTGCGGATGAAGGGATCGATACCGCTTCCGGTCGCGCCGCCGAGGCCCATGCCCGAGTAGTTGTGCATCAGCGGAGCGTTCGGTTCGAACATCAGCATGGTGTAGCAGCCGGTGTCGCCGTGAAAAACGAGATCGATCGCCCCGCAGCCGTGATGCTTTCGCATGTAGGCCTCGTCGGCGAACTGTTCCTTGATCTGCAGGAGCACGTTGGCCGAGTCGCGGTGCGGGCAGCCGGGGCAGAAGGTCGGCGTGCGAAGCGGGATGTTGAGCGTTTCCCTGGCCGCCTGCTTGTGGAAACGCAGCTCGCGTTCGATCGACTCGGACGCCTCCACGGCCAACCGAGATTCGATCGCCTTCAGCAGGCTCCCCACCCGCTCGCTGACCATCGAGACATTGAGCCCCAGCGCCGTCTGAAACCCCGGAGTCGGCCCGGGGAACTGCTTGCCCCAGACGCTTGCCACGCTGCCGGCCCTGTTCTGGACGAGACCGAGGGCAAACTGCGAGATCTGCTCCTCGATGAAGGCACGACGCTCTTCAACGACTGCCACATGGCGGAACCGCCGTAGAAGCGGCTCGATGTCGCGGCGATCGAGAGGCCAGGTAACCGCCAGCTTGAGAACCGCTATTCGTCCGGCCAGGCCAAGATCCTCGAGCGTCTGTTGCACGTACTGAAACGCCATCCCGCTGGTGACGAGAAGCAACTCGTCGCTGCCGGGCACGTCCATGAGCCGGTTCAGTCCCAACCGGCGTACGGTCTCGCCGAGTCGCTCGTACCGGTCCGCGAGTGAGACTTCGCGGCGGCCGGTCCGGGGCGGCAGCAGGACGCGGTTTTCAAGATCCAGCGAGAATGTGTCGAGATCGATCGGATGAGCCGTGTTGGCCAGCGGGTAATGGTTCGGTCCGCAGGTGACCGTGCCGCCGCCGTCAGCCAGCATGGTGGTGATCACGTATCCGAGGTAAAGCCCGCTAGCCCGAGACAGCTCGAAAGCGGCCCCGACGTAATCCTTGACTTCCTGGGGCGTGCTGGGCTCGATGACCGGGACGAACAGATGCCGGAAGAGGAAGCGGGAGTCGGCGGGCACCTGGGTGCTTTCGCTCCACGGATCATCGCCAACGACAATGACCGCCCCGCCGTCGGGATGCGGCCCGGCCAAGTTGCCCAGGGCCAACGCGTCGCTGGCAACGTGAAGCCCCACGCTTTTCATCACCGCCATGGCCCTCAAGGGAGCCATCTGTGAGCCGTTGACCGCAGCCACCGAGTGAGCTTCGTTGTTCGAGATGCGGCCCTCGATGCCCCGCTCTCGAAAGAGGGACGCGCAGGCGGCGATCACATCAAAGAAAGCTGAAACCGGGGAACCGGGATAACCCGTGAGGAGGTGCACACCCCCGGCCGTCTCCAACGCCCCCTTGACCAGGAGTTCGTTGCCGTTGAAGACGTCCGTGCCTTCGTTCCGCAGGAACTTAGCGGCAATGGTCTTGCTCATGGATGCGGCCAGAAGCCTCGGGCGCCCTTCTGTACCGCAGCAGGCCGACCCGCGCCGGAGCCGGTTCTGCTTGACGACGCGTTCCGGACGGCCTCCGTACGTTCCACGCTGTCCGGTCCGCGTCGCGGCGGCATTGCTTCGCCGGTCCGCGAATTCGTGCAAACAGACTGGAGAGTATTATAGCGATGCCGGTAAGGAAACACCACCCCGTATCCTTGACGATTCAGGGGTGGGTCGGTGACAGATTCGGCAGGTGTGCTTCGGGGGTCCCGCCGGCGGCTTGCCCTGAGCACCGTCGAGGCACATGCCTGCCGGTGCCCCCTGCCCTGAATGTCCGCAGGCCAGGCAACGGTACTGCCCGGCAGACACCGGGATATCTGGAACCTTGCCTGCGGATTGGAGTCCGCGGCCAACCCGGGTACACTACGCACCCGGTCGGCGCTGGCACGAACAAGGAAACCACCCGATACCGCGAATGGATCAGATCCACACCCCAACCCGACACCCAGCATTCCACTACGCGTGGATGATCCTGGCCGTTGGCACACTCGTCGTCTTCGCCTCGCTGGGACTGGCCCGGTTTGGATACACCAAGTTGCTGCCGTCGATGCAAACGGNNACGGACTTGGGGATGGATAACACCCAAAGCGGCGGCTTGGCGACAGCGAACCTCGCCGGCTACCTGGCTTTGGCGGTCGCGGGGGGCGCACTGGCGAGCCGGTACGGCCCGCGAGCGGTGATCAGTATCGGCTTGGTGGTAGCAGGGCTGGGCATGCTGTTCACGGGGCTCGCCAGCAGCATCGGCGGAGCCATGGCCTGGCGAGCGCTGACTGGCATCGGCAGCGGGGCCAGCAACGTACCGGTGATGGCCCTCCTTTCGGCGTGGTTCGTTCAACGCCGTCGCGGCCTTGCCGCCGGCATCGGCGTGACGGGTTCCTCGTTGGCGCTCATCCTGTTGGGAATCGTGATACCTCGCATCCTCACGACCTACGAAGAGAATGGTTGGCGCATCTGCTGGTTCGTTTTCGCGGGAGTGACCCTCGGATTGGCCGTCCTTGCGTGGGCCGTCTTGCGCAATCGGCCTTCGGACGTCGGACTGCAGCCATTGGGGGCCACGGAGCACGACGAGCCGGCTGTCGTGGCCCCCAAGAGTGGCCTTCACTGGGGCCGCGTCTATGCCTCAGGTGTCGTCTGGCACATGGGCCTGATCTACGTTGCCTTCGGCTTCTCGTACATCATCTACATGACGTTCTTCGACAAGTACCTGAAGGCGGAGGGAGGGTACACTGAGCAGGCCGCCGGTTGGTGGCTCGCGCTCATGGGCTGGGTGAGTCTTCCTTGCGGCTTCATCCTGGGATGGGTCTCGGATGTCATCGGACGCAAGGGTGCTCTGGTGATCATTTATCTGATCCACACCGCCGCTTTCGCCCTATTCGCACTGTGGCCCTCTCCGGTCGGCTNNCCCCGCCATTATGGCTGCGATGTGTGGCGATCTGCTGGGGCCGAGGCTCGCTCCCGCCGGCCTGGGGTTTACCACCCTCTTCTTCGGCATCGGTCAAGCCGCAGGCCCCATCGCCGCAGGTGCCCTGGCGGATGCGGACGCCAGTAAATCGTTTTCGTCGGCGTTCCTCTTGGCCGCAGGTGTGGCTCTGCTCGGAGCCGTCGGCTCCCTTCTGCTTCGCCGCCCCAAAGGCTGACACAGATCGCCCGCTCGCCCAGGCATCCCTTGGAACGGTCCGCTCGACACCGACGCTTTGCGTGACAGGCCATCTGCGGTTAGGCTGTTGGGGTATTCGGTGGGCCACGATGGCCCCCGCCCGCTCAGCCACGGGGGAGGCAGAGCGATAGAAAAGCCGCGGAGTTGTGACAAACGCTTTCGGCCCCGCCTTGGACGCCGAACAACCAGATGTGATCATCAAAGGAGATCGGTAATGAGCCCAAAGACCAATCGTCGTGATTTTCTCAGGAACAGCGCCCTGGCCGGCGCGGGTTTCTGGGTTGCCACCCGCAGCGCCGCAGCCCAGAGCAAGTCGCCCAATGAGAAGCTGAACATGGCCTGCATCGGAACGGGCGGCATGGGCGGCGGTGACACGGACAGCGTCGGCAGTCAGAACATCGTGGCCCTCTGCGACGTCCGCCCCAGCGCCTTGGAGAGCAAACTGGACAAGTTTCCCGACGCCAAGGGCTACGCCGACTACCGAAAGATGTTCGATGAGATGGGTGACAAGATCGATGCGGTCACCATCTCTACACCCGACCACACCCACGCCCCGGCCGCGATGATGGCCATGAAACGCGGTATTCACTGCTTCGTGCAGAAGCCGCTTTGCCACGACGTGTGGGAGGCCCGCGAGTTGACCCGGATGGCCAAGGAACTGAAGGCCAAGGGCGGCGCCAAGCTCTGCACGCAGATGGGCAACCAGGGGACGTCATCGGCCGGGCTGCGCAAGGCCGTCGAGCTCGTCTGGTCCGGGATGATCGGTGCCGTGCGAGAGGTCCACGTCTGGACCAACCGCCCGGTCTGGCCGCAGGGCACGGGCGCCGTGCTCGGTCTCGACGGCGTCAAGTACGCCCTCTCCGGCAAGGGAGTTGCCCATCCGGACCCGAAGGACGTCGATTGGGACCTGTGGATTGGAACAGCCCCGTATCGGCCTTATCAGCCGCAGTACCAGCCATTCAACTGGCGCGGCTGGTGGGATTGGGGCACAGGTGCCCTCGGCGACATGGCCTGCCATACGGCCAACATGGCGTTCATGGCCTGCAAGCTCGGCTACCCCACCAGTGTCGAGGCCGAGATGTCCGAGTACAACCCGGAGACGTTCCCCATGTGGAGCGTCATCCGCTACGAGTTCCCAGGCCGCGGCACCCTGCCCCCGCTCAAGTGGACCTGGTACGACGGCGGCGGTGACAAGCCCGCCTGGGTCAACAAGAAACTCAAGGAGCTGGCCCACGGCCGCGATATTCCCGGTAGCGGTTCGATCCTGATCGGCGAGAAGGCCCCGCTGTTCTCGCCGGACGACTACGGCGAGGACTGGTGGCTGCTGCCCGAGGGTACGCACCGCGACAAGATCGAAGTCGAGCAGGTGCTCCCGCGCTCGCCCGGTCACAAGGAAGAGTGGTTCAAAGCCATCCGCGAGAACAAGCCCGAACTCGCGTTGTCTAACTTCTCTTACGCCGGGCCGCTGACCGAAACGGTGGTTTTGGGATGCGTCGCCATTCGTGCTCGCAAGAAGATCGAGTGGGACGGCCCGAACATGAAGATCACCAACGACGAGAAGGCCAATGCCTTCCTCAAACGCGAGTATCGCAAAGGCTGGGAAGTATAGAGAGTGCGGGGCAGACAAAGCCCGAAATGCTGACTTTCGCAGGGGCGGGTAGCCATAAACGGCTTCCCGCCCCGTTTGCATCCGTCGCCGATAGCAGTGCCCCGTGCCACAAAGCCGATGGTGACCCAAACTTCCGCCGCAGCGAGGCCGGATGGGCGGCCGGCGCTGACCCGGCCGTGGTCACCATCAGAAAAGCTGCGATATTGTGGTCCAGAATCGCCGGAAGGCGAACGATCTTCTTTCTGCCGCGGCCGTCGTGGAACCAGTCCTGATTGAAGACACGGATCCTCGCGAGAAACTGAAATGATTGCAGCAAACACGGCCAACCGGGGTCCGGCTGACCGACGGTTTAGCGGACCGTTTTCGAAGCAGGCCGTATCACGTGGCCGGACAGATGCATCGTCTGCGTCATCTTCTGGAAGAGTCCCTTTCCTGCTTAGCCGGATCGCAGCAACGACTTCGCAAGCTGGACTGCTCATCGCAGTTCCGTTAAAATCATCGATGGAGTCGCGGACCGTTCATTCGTGATTTCAACGGGTTTCAAATCGACCGGAGGCTTACGTGATGGCAAAGAAGCTCCCTTCCACACGGATACTATTCGCAGGCGTGATGGCATGCCTGATGGCCAGCGCAACGGTGACAGCAGCGGATACCGTGGACGTTTTCTTTCGGGCGGATGGCAAGCTGAGAGTCGTCCAGCGAACCGTACCGGCCGGCGGTGACCCGGTTCACATCGCCGTCGCGGCACTGATCGCCGGTCCGACCGCCGAAGAGCAGGCTGAAGGCATCTTTTCGGCCATACCCCAGGGCGTGAGCCTCAATGACCTTGTTGTCTCCACGGATTCCGTGACGATTGATTTCTCCGAGGACCTCCTTTCGGTCGAAATCAGCGAGATTTTTGTCCAGGCCGTTTACGTACAAGCCTCCTGGACGTTGCGGCAGTTTGACCTTGACCAGAACGTCAAGCTCACGGTCGACGACCTGCCACTGTCCAGCTACCTTCCTCCGGTCATCAAGCCCGCGCCAGCTCGTGTGACGCCCCAGGGACAGTACGCTCTGGATTCACTGTCCGGGCGCAGCGTTACCATCTCTCCGGGGCACGGGTACATGTGGAACGGCAGCGTGTGGACGACGCAGAGACCGGTGTACTGCTCGCCACTGAATCAGGAGGATTTCCACAACCTGGAGATGTGCCAGTACCTTGAGACCTATCTCGTCGCGGACGGCGCGACGGTGCGCCTGGTACGATGCACGAACAAGAGCCAGGGCAACCACAGCTCCGGCCATCCGTGGTGGCAGATGGCCGCTTACGTCTGGCTCAAGAACATCGGCTATCCGTGCACCATATACGCCAGCTATACCGGCGACTGCAACCTCGGCAGCGGCGCCTCCGAGAGCAGCGACGACATCCGCTCCCGGCCGCTCGCCTCCGACTACGATAACTCAGACATTTACGTTTCTCTCCACACCAACGGTTACCAGGGCGACTGCACCGGCTCATGCCCGACGGGCACCGAGACGTACTACGATGCCAGCGAGGAGCACGCGGCCTGGGGAGCGGTCAGCCAGACGTTGGCCAACAACATCAACTCGGCCATTATGAGTGCCATCACAGCCAACGTTGATTCCTCATGGACGTGCCACGGCACCTGTGTGAAGAACTCCAACGGCAACTATGGCGAGATCCGCATCCCTGATCGCGCGGCTACACTAACCGAACTCGGCTTCCACGACACATGCGACCGGGACGGTGACGCCAACCATCTCAACAACAACTTCTTCCGCTCGGCGGCGATGTGGGGCATGTACAAGGGAATCTGCAGCTACTTCGGTACGGCGCCGACCTGGGATTTCTATTCCGATGAGTACGTCAGCGACACCATCCCCACCACCATGCAGCCCGGTCAGAGCTACCCCGTGAGTATCACCTTCCGCAACCGCGGTGTCCTGTGGACCGAATCCCGCGCCATCCGCCTCGGCGCGGTCGGCGACAGCGACCCGTTCACCGCCTTGAACCGCGTGAACATCTCCGGGGAAGTCGGACCCGGCCAGACCTACACGTTCAGGNNCGAATGGTGCGCGACGGTGTCGCCTGGTTCCGGGCCACATGCAGCAAGCAGGTCGAGGTGGGCGACGTCGGGCCCCAACCGCCTAGTATCGTCCAGCATCCGTCAAATCAAACCGTGCCCCTCGGCAGCATCGCAACCTTCACCGTGCAGGCGACGGGCGACGCTCCGCTGAGCTACCAGTGGCAGAAGGACACCGTCGACCTCAGTGACGGCGGCACAATCTCCGGGGCCAACTCGGCGACGCTTCAGATCACCGGCGTCGACGTTCCCGATCAGGGCGCTTACCGCTGCGTCGTGACCAATGATCATGGTAGTGCCACCTCGAACACGGCCAGCTTGACGGTTACCGCTCCAGTGTTCATGGTCGAGAGTCGCNNGTGGGCTGACAGCGGCGGCAAGAGCACCGCGGTAGGCGTCACGGCGGGCTGGGGTTCCCGATACGGCAGCACCTACCGTTCCGTCGCCGGCGAGAAGCACGCCATCTTCAGCGCCGACCTGCCCGCCGCCGGCACCTACGAGGTTTCGGTCACCTGGGGGGCCAACGCCAATCGCCGGACTCCCATCCTCCACCGGATCGCGCACGGGGGCGGCACCACCGACGTCAACGTCGATCAGGCCGCCAGCGCGAACACATGGGTTTCGCTCGGTGTCTATGCGTTCAGCGCCGGCAGCAACGTTGGCAGCGTGGACGTCAACAACCTGAATATTGATGCTAGCGGCAGCATGTACGCCGATGCGGCGAAATGGGTCTACGTGGCAAGCCCGCCGGTGATCAGTCAACATCCGGCCGTTCAGAGCGCCTGTCCGGGCGCCACGGCCACCTTCATCGTCGCGGCTTCGGGTGGCGGCACGTTCGCATACCGGTGGCAGAAAAACGGCGCCAACTTGAGCAACGGTGGACACTACTCGGGCGTGACGACCGCAACCCTCACCGTATCGAGCGCCGACGCCGCCGATGTGGCGAACTACCGGTGCGTCGTAACAAACATCGCCGGCAGCGCGACGTCAAGCGAGGCCGCCTTGTCACTGAAGCCGATCGTAGCCGCAGACTTCGATCAGGACTGCGACGTCGATCGGGCCGACTACGACCTGTTCGCTGCATGCAGTTCGGGACCGGGCGTGCTCTACGGCACAGAATGTAGCACCAAGGACGCGGACGCCGACGGAGACATCGACCAGACTGACTTCAGCCTCTTCCAGCGGTGCTACAGCGGAGAGAACACCCCGCCGGATGCCGACTGCGTGAACTGACACACAACGGATCGGCCGCGGGCTCGTTCGTCCTGCCTTACCGAAGCACCTTGTCCCTTGCCTCCGCAAGTGGCGCCTGGCGGGCCTGGAGTACTCTCCGTGTTCTGCGGCCGTCGGCCATTCCCACAGGGAGACCGCAGTGCTCCCACCCACGCCCGGCAGACACAGCAGAGTGTCCCCCAGGTTTGCGGCGGCTGGCTCTCCACATCCTCGTGCCCACCTCTCCCGGAGAGACATGGCCGCCCGTGTCGCCCCGCTTTTTTCGCCATTTCCATAGCCGCCATCGGCACGTCCGCCGACCCGCATTCCCTCGATGATGCCTGGTCGCCGCAGTCGGCTGTCGCAGGTCACCGCCGGACCACCTGTCGCGGGTAGATACCGCGCCGTTGCAGTGGTCCACCACCCTCGACCGCTTCAGAACCACCCGATGACCCTGCAGAACTGCTGGTTTTCACGATGCCTAAACACATATACGTCGAATTCTTATCGCATCAAAGGTGGTCGCCCCGTGTCGGTTACGCGCCACACCGGCGGAGCATGACAGCGCATCGAGCCGACACACACTCGCGACACGGACTCGGTTGCAGGCGCATGCTCTCCCTCCACCCTTTGAATGGGAGGGCGGCCACGCAAAGAAACCGGGAGTCTTATGCTCACGAGTGCTGCGTTGCATCAGAAGGCGGGTTTTCGATACTCGCGCAGTTGAACTCCGCTTTTCCGGCGTTATCATATAAACGTCGCGGGACGAGCTCGCCGAGTTTCTTCCAGCAGGGGCGGAGGTTACATCGTAACTGGGTTTCGCAAGTTTTCTAACGCAGAGGACGGAAGATGATCAAGATCCTGATTGCCGATGATCACACGCTGGTTCGCAAAGGCATCAAAAGAATGCTGGAGGAGCAGCCCGATTTCAAGGTTGTCGGCGAGGCGGCCGATGGAAAGGAAACAGTCGCCAAGGCACGCAAGACGCAAGCGGACGTGGTACTGATGGACGTGGCCATGCCCGGAGCCGACGGGATCGAGGCGACCAAGCAGTTGACGAAGAACCGCAAGTCGAAGGTGCGCGTTCTGGTCCTCACCATGTATGCCGATGAGCATTTTGCGGCCCGCTTGCTGCGCAGCGGAGCGAGCGGCTACGTCGTTAAAGATGCCGCCCCCGCCGAACTCGTCGACGCCATCCGCAGCGTGCATGAGGGAAAGCGGTTCATCTCGTCGTCGCTGCGCGAAGCCTTGGCCATGCGATATGTCGACGGGCAGGCCGCCGATCCGGTCGATGCCATCACCGACCGTGAGTTTCAGGTGTTGCGTCTTCTGGCATCCGGTCAGACGAACCGGGAGATCGCCGCAGATCTGGGGCTGAGCGTCAAGACGGTTGACGCGCACCGTCTCAACATTCTCAGCAAGCTCGAGCTGCGGAACAACTCCGACCTGACCAAGTTTGCCATCCGGCACGGTATTGTCAGCGGCTGATGCCAGAACCGGCGTGGGTACGGCTCCAGCGTTTGTTTTTTTCGCACACACCCGTCCGGACGCAGTCTTCTTGCCATCAGGTCGGGCCGCAGGGTCCTTGTGTCCTGAATATGGGGCGCTTGTCGCAAACGCGATAGATTTTCCCGTCCAAAAAGATGGGGATCATAGGTTATCGGTCTTTACATCATCGGTCGCCCCACGCCTTCAGGCCGATCATCCTTGCTCAATCGATCACTGTCTAGGGATGGTCGGACCGGTATGGGCGGCTCATACTGCCCTTCGCCGGCGGCGAGGTGAAACCTAAACTATTCTAGGATGTATTCTCACTCGCCACACTCGTCTTCGCCTGGAGTCCTCTGCCCGACCCAACATCTGAAGGCAACACCATCACCAGCCTGGCAGTTCTCATTTTCCCCGCATTGATGGCGGCCTTTCTGCTGGACCTCGGTTGGGGCACAGTTCCACGGCCAGGCAATCGTCCAACGGTGAGCCAGGCAGCCTTTGACCGGTCCGGCATTCGGGCGATTCTTGCCGATGGAACCTGCGTCTCAATCCCCTGGGCGGACATCGAGAAGGTTCGCCAAGGTTATGGTCCGATCCGGATCCGTGCGAGGGGTTTCGTTGACGCGGTGCTTCCCCCCATTCCGGCCGAGGCGCGGTTGTGGGGGCAGTTTGTGATGGGGGCCATTCCCTCGCAATACCAGGCTCCTTGGCACGCCGAACGGCGGTCGATGACGCGCCGATGGATCCTGTTCATCGCCGCCGGGATGGCCGGGATTGCCTACGCAGCCGAACGCAACAACCCCGGCACAGATGCCGGCCTTGGCCTTAAGGCCGCACTGTTCTGCTGCCTGTTCATTGGAATCATTTTGGCGTTTTCCGGGATCAGAGTGAGACGGAAACCGGCCCGGGTATTCCGAACACCGCGACGCGCGGGGTTGAACGCCTCCTCGTCCCGCCGGTGACACTCGCCGAATCGTCATTGGCGAGCAGAACCCGCCTTGCCGGGCTTGCTCCCAGAGAAAAACACTCATACAATACGGTGTCATGCGAGCCTCGGACATCACCAAGCTTCTGAAGAGGGAACCGTTTGAACCTCTGCGGATCGGCCTGTCAGATGGACGCTGCGTCCTCGTGCGCCATCCAGACCAGGTCGTTGTCGCCGAGCGGCATCTTCTCGTCGGCCTGGCCCGAATCGAGTCCTCGCAGCCGATGGCCACCCCCCGTTCTGCCGACGCCGTTGCTCGGGATTGGATGATCATCAACCTTCTGCACATTTCGACCGTCGAGCCGCAAAACGGCAATGGTCGCCGCACACGTTCCGGTCGTTCGTCGTGATTGGCGGACGAAGCCCGCCCTACCGGCTGCTTCTCCAAGGAAGCTGTTAGCTCTTAGCTTCTGGTCGTTAGCCATTCGCTCGGCGGGCAGAGCCCGCCCTACCGTCTCGATGCCCATCGGTCGGGCTTGTGAAATCGCCGTCTCGGTCTACACTGTCAGCCGATGCGTACGCGAATCGATCATGCAACAGTCATCACTTGCCGCGGCAATGACCCAGTGGTCCTGCGCGATCACTTTGTCGAGTTCAGCGGCGGGGTCATCACGGAGGTCGGGCCGGCCGGTCCCGCGGCCGAGTCAAGTGCCCCGCCGCCGGCCCGGCCGTTCGCACAGCTCAAAGGGCGTCCGCTAGGGGCCATCCTGCTGGCTCTGGGCAAAGTCAGCCAGGCGCAGATCCAGCAGGCCCTGGAGAGCCAGAAACAAAGCCACGGCGTCATCGGCCAGGAACTGGTCCACCTGGGCCATGTCCGTGAGGCCGATGTCGAGCATGCGCTGGCGATACAGTCCGGCCGTGCCCCGCGGACCGATACGGCCCCCTCCGACGATCTGGCCATCATCGACGGCCGTGATTGCCTGGTCATTCCGGGGCTGATCAACACGCACCACCACCTGTTCCAGTCGCTGACACGCTGCGTACCGCACGTGCAGAATGCCTGCCTGTTCGACTGGCTCGTCGGGCTGTACCCGCGATGGCAGCATCTGACCTATGACGCCCTGCACCAAGCCGCGATGGTGAGCATCGCCGAGCTGATTCTGGGTGGCTGCACGACGACCAGCGATCACATGTACCTGTTTCCGCCGGCTGGCGACGTCGCGGCCGGGGCCGTGCTGGAGGCCGCCGAGGCGCTGGGAATCCGCATCCACTTCTGCCGCGGCAGCATGACCCTGGGGCGTTCGGCGGGGGGCCTGCCGCCCGACGAGTGCGTCGAGACTGACGAGCGGGTGCTTGCGGATTCTGTCCGGGTCATCGACCGGTTCCACGACCCATCTCCGCTGGCCATGCGGCAGATCAACCTGGCCCCATGTGCGCCGTTCAACATCACGCCGGAACTACTCGATCAAACCCGCGATCTGGCGGTCGAGCGGGGCGTTCTGCTTCACACCCACATCGCCGAAACGCTTGACGAGGAGCGGTATTGCCTGGAGCGGTTCGGCGTTCGGCCGCTGGAGTACCTGCGGCAGCACCGGTGGCTGGGGCCGAACGTCTACCTCGCCCACTGCGNNCCTCGCCCACTGCGTTCATCTGAACGACGCCGAGATACGCCTCCTGGCGGAGACCTCCACCGGTGTGGCCCATTGCCCGTGTTCCAACATGCGCCTTGGCAGCGGCATCGCCCCCGTTCGCAAAATGCTGGATGCCGGTATCAAGATCGGACTGGCCGTGGACGGCAGCAGCAGCAATGACGCCGGCAACCTGCTGGCCGAGGCCAGGCAGGCCCTCCTCCTTCAGCGCGTGGCCAACGGAGCGGCCGCCATGAGCCCGGCGGATGCCTTTCGACTGGCAACCCTTGGCGGGGCGGCGGTCCTCGGACGCCCAAAACTGGGTCGGATTGAGCCGGGCTGCGCCGCTGACCTGGTTCTCTACGATGTCAACGACGTCGCACTGGCCGGCGCGGTGGCTCAAGATCCCCTGGGAGCCCTCATCCTCTGCCATCCCCCCCGGCCCAGGCAGGTCATCATCACGGGCCAGACGGTGGCTCAAGATGGGCACCTGGTTCGGAGCGATGAAGCCCGACTGACAGCCGATTTCAACCAGGTGGTGGGACGGCAGTTCACAAGCGGATGAGAATAGGGTAGAATCGCCCCACGTTATACTCTGACAAGAGGCACACGATCATGATTGTTGATTCCCTCAAGAACGCCGATCTGTATAAAACCATTCATCCCTTGCTGCCCAAGGCGATCGACTTCCTTCGTCGCCCTGATCTAGCGACGTTGCCGGCCGGCCGCTACCCGATTGACGGCGAAAAGCTCTTCGCCTTTGTCTGCGATGACCAGACCAAGCCGGCAGACCAGGGCAAGTGGGAGGCTCACCACAAATTCTGGGACGTCCAGTATATGGTGCGGGGCCGTGAACGAATGGGCTATGCCCGAATGAACGGCGCTTCGATCAAGGAACCCTACAACCCCGAAACCGATCTGGTCTTCTTCAACACGCGGGGCAACTTCTTCGACGTTCAGGAGGGCATGTTCGCCGTCTTCACCCTGCAGGACATTCACATGCCGGGGCTGGCTGTGGAGAGGCCCGAGCCTGTACGGAAGGTGATTGTCAAGGTCGCCCCGTAGCCCGCGACCGATTCTGCGTGGCGGCTGGGGCGGACGTCGATCACAATCGATGCTTCANNGAAGCCGCTTCCTGACCGGGGGCGTCGTCTGTTCCGTTGACCCGCCGCTGGTGAAGCAAAGTCGCTCAAGCGACTTTGAATAAACCGGCGGGGCTCGTCGTATCTGATATGAGCCCGAGCGAGGCCGCCTGATGGCATCCGCTCCGAAATACTCCGTAGATCTGTGCTTCCAGGCTGGCCACGCATCGATAGGGCTGCGACAGCGAACCGAGAGGTTTCTGAAGCAACGAGGAGGATCTCAGTCATGTCGATCGCTGACAATCAAACCCGAACCGAAGAACCCACGCAGGCGGCCTACGAGGCTGGATGTCGGACTGGCCTGGCTATTGCGGCGCTGGCCACGAGTGCCGTCGCTTTTGTCAGTCTGCTCGGACTCGAAAAAGCGATCCTGGCATGCGTTCTCGCCACGCTCGCCATCCANNCTCGCCATCCGAGGCATGCCTGCGCGCTCGCAAGCCCGGCGCTGGGGCATCGCTGCGATCGTGGTGACGATCGTGTATCTTGTCACATTTGCTGTAATTGTGGCCGTCTTCCATGAGCAGCTAGCGGAACTGATGCGTTTGCTTCAGCAGCTTGGATGACCGGGAGCGGGCACATGTCCGACACCGAACGCGAACATCTCGACGCGGATCGTTACGGTCAACTGCTGACACCGCTCCTTCGCCAGGCGGCCGGCTACGCCAGGTCCATCCTTTGGAACCGGGCCGACGCCGAAGACGCCGTCCAGCAGGCAGCCCTCAAGGGGCTCAAGCGAATCGGAACATTCGACGCAACTCGCAGCTTCAAGGGATGGTGGTTCGCGATTCTGCGTAACTGTTGCATCGACGCGAGTCGCCTTGCCGGGAGGCATCAAACGGCACCGTCGACTGAAGCCGTTCCGCAGTCGGATTCTACCGCCGCAAGCGGGCGCTGGGAGGCGCTGGCAGACGCCATGGAGCGGCTCTCACCCGATCACCGCGAGATTCTCCGGCTCCGATACTTCGGTGGGCTGAGTTACAGGGAATTGGCCGGGGCGTTGCACATCCCCGAAGGGACGATCATGTCCCGGCTCTACCATGCCCGAAAGGCGCTCGCCGCGCAGATAACAGTGGAGGAATGATGACACCGATCGATCCCATGGAAATCTCGGCGTTGATCGATGGCGAATTGAGTCCAAGCCGGGCTCGCGAGGTGACGGCGGCGATCGAGCAGAATCCCGAGTTGCGGGCCGAGTTTGATCGTCTCCGCCTGCTTCATGAGGCATGCTGGCAAGCAGCGGCCACAGCAACCTTCACACCGCGTGAGATCAACGTTTCTGCGAACCTGGCGAAACGAACACCGCTTCTTCCGCTGCTTGCCGGCGTGGCCCTTCTGGCTGTGCGTTTCCTGCCGAAGGCGCTGGATCTCGGCATCGCCGGCCCCCTGTTGCACGCAGCGGCGCTGGCCGGTGTCTTGCTGCTGGTCATTCGGCTGGTAAACCGCCAACGAGCACAGGAATCCCTCTGCTTCGATGCGATGCCTGTCTGACCGCCCGGGACACTTCCTCGGAAACGGGCGAGCGATGGTCGGCGGTCTCACGATGCACCGGTGCGGATCTCATAGATGCCATCGGTTTTCGCCGCCATGATGAAATCGTTGCGGTGCAGGCCCTTGATCTTGTGGGTCCACCAGTGCACCGTCACCCGGCCCCATTCCGTCAGAATCGCGGGGTGATGGCCGATTTCCTCCGCCAGGAACGCCACCTGGTCGGTGAAACGAATCGCCTGAGCGAAATCAGGAAAGGTGTAGCCGCGCTCAAGCCGCTGCACGCCTTCACGTTGGACGATCCGCCAATCCGGGATTTCCTTCAGTAAATCGAGGCTTTCCGCCCCGGTGACGCACGGCTCGTCGTTGCGGCAGGCCTCACACTTCAGATCAACCAGGGGTGACATCAATGACCTCCCCGACATCTACTGTCAGCCACCATCAGCGTATATCCGCGCTCAAACCCTTATAGGTCGGCCGTCGAAGCCGGACCATAGCTTACATCCCAGCCCGGTCCGTCCGGCGGACGCGGCGTCAGGGCAGGGCAGGGCGCACGGCAGAGGTGTCCTGGCCAAATCCTCCCATCCTGACCCCATGCGGGCTCGACCTGGACCTGTGGACGTCGGGCTGGTGAGACTGTTGTGACGTTTTGTGGGTGAAACGGGGCGCCGGTCGGCGAGATCAGCCCATGGCGCCGTCAGCCATGAGGGTCCTGACCTTGTCCCGTATCAACTTGGGCGTCAGCCCCAGGGACTTCAGAGCCTCGTAGCCGACGGAGCCTCTTTCCAGGAGCAAGCCAATCAACAGGTGCTCGGTGCAGACCTCCTTGCTCCCCAGATTGCGGGTCTCCTGAATGGCCTTGGCCATGACGTTGCAGAAATGGGGGGTGCCGGGCAGACGCCCGAACACCCAGGTATCCTCGAGGCTATTCTTGATCAGCCTGTCGACGGCGGCCCTGACTTTCTCCTCGCTGGCCCCGACCTCCGCCAGCACCTGGCCCGAAAGCCCTTCGCCCTCTCGGGCGATCGCCAGAAGCAAGTGCTCCGTGCCCACGTATTCCTGCTCATACTCCCGCGCGATCTCGTGGGCGACTTTGATGACTCGCTCGAGCCCTTTGTTCAGCCGCTCGTACATATCAATCAATCCATCTCAGCCGGTCGTGTTGAAGTATCTCCCGCAGGCGCGGTGACAGGCACCCTCTCAACGCCGGCGGGAACAGCTTTGACGTTCGACTTGAGCAGAGTATAGCCGTAGCTCATCACCGCCACAAGAATCGATGCCACCAGCGTGATCTTGATGATCTTCAACCGGTTGGCGATCTCGCGGTCCCGCCATTCCGCAAGCCGCCGGTCGATCTCATCGAGCTTGTGATCGATCCTGGCTTCGATCTCGTCCATCTTCTGGCGGACATAATCGTCCGCCACGCCGCGAATCGTCCGAGCCAGGCCGCTCACGACCCCTTGCTCGGCAATCCGCTCCTTGAGCGACGTATGACCCCCCTCTTCAGGAAGAAACCGATAAGCTTCCTTCGAGTCGGCTTCCGGCTCGTCAAGCATGTGACTGATCAGTGAGCCGATCAACCGCCGTCGCTTGCGCGTGACCTTGTCCCAGAAACGCTCGCTGTCGCGAATGGCTTTCTCGATCTCCTCTCGACGCTCCTTGGGCAAGACGACCACCCCCCGCAGCCTGGCCAGCGCCAGCAGGCCTCGGTCGCTGAGCCCCTCAAAATCAACTCGCTTGACAGACGCGATTTCTTTGGCGAGTTCCTCTTTGCCGGCCGATTTGCGGACCGGCCTGCGCGCCCAGATGACGATATCCAGCAGAGCCTCATGCTCCAGTTCGGCCAGGAGGGCCTGCCGCTCTCGCACCAGGCGCAGCAGTTCACCCCGGTCGGCCCTGCTGTCCAGGTACAGTCCCAGCGTCCGGCCGTAGGCGACCAGTTCATCGACCGGCAAATCGCCGATCGCAGCCGATTTGTCTGATGGTTGGCCCATTGCTGTCGCTTACCTCACATAGGCCCCTGCAAGCCGCGATGAGCATAGACAACCACGGCGAAGACCACCAGCAGCAGCGCGATCTGCCAAAGGTCACGGGCAAATCGTCGCGTCCTGGCCCTCAGCAGCAACACCATTGCGTAATGGCCGAGAACCTGTGTTCGCCTGGATTGGCTGAAGTAGTCGAGCCAGCCGAACAACGTCTGCCCCAGGCAGGCCAGCGTATACACGCTGCAGATGATCATCAGCACCCAGCGGTACATCTCGAACAGGTCGGGCGTCTGTGTCATCGTGCTGTCCTGCTCCGCGGCCGCCGTGCCCCGTCAACGTTGCCGCGCGGGCATCGTCCGACCGCTTCTGCTATCATAACGCAAAATGACCCCCGCAACGCCAGCAACGGCGAGGATGTAACTGATATGGCTGACCAACCGAAACAAACCGTCGTTTCCTTCCGCGTCGATCAACATCTGGCCGAGATTCTGAACGAGATACCCGATAAGTCAACGTTTATCCGTGACGCCATTCTTCAACGGTTCCACACCGTCTGCCCGTTCTGCCGGGGCCGAGGCGTGCTTCCCCAAGTCCTCGCCGAGTGGCTGAAGGCCCGGACGCCCGATTTTGAGACTGTTGAGTGCACCTGCTGCCATTTTGTCTACCCGGCAGAGATGGCCCAGACCCAGGCCGGGGGCCAGGAGTTCATCTGCCCGCATTGCGAGCAGCACGACCACCTTCACTGATCATCTCCAGGATCCTGTTCCCGCTGGCGCACCGGAAACCTGTTCAGCCCATGAAAGGTGACAACGTGATAACTCCTTTCCCAGAAAGCCGTTGACAACGTAATACGCAACGCTATGATATGAATGGCCAAGGCTCGCGGGTCGCGTTTGGCGGCAACGCCCAGCGCTTGCTTTGCTGGCCGGGGACGATGCTATAAGGGAAACAGAAATGGACTCACTATCGGGAACACGCCGCCGAGTTATCCTGCTGATCACAGTGATCCTGGCGATACTGGTCACTGTGGTCTTCCTGCCCAGCAGACGCGACGCCAGGAAAACCGCCAGGCTGAACATCGTCTGCAAGTTCCTGCCCAATTACGTGTTCACCCGGAACGTCGTTGGCGACGCGCCGGACGTGGATGTCCGCCTGCTCGTCTCCGCCGATGTCGGATGCCCCCACAGCTATGTTGTCACGCCCGCCGACCTGAAAGCCGTTTCGAGGGCTGATTTGATTGTGGCGAACGGCCTGGGACTCGAATCGTTCCTGGATACCCTGCACAGAACGAATTCCAAGGCTCGCCTGATCACCATCTCCGGTGATTGTGACGTTCTTGCGAGCCGGANNCTTGCGAGCCGGACGTCGCACGATCACCAACACCACGCGGCAGGACCGCCGGCTTCGACGGCAACCACCGAGCACGAAGACGCAAACGGCCACGACGGGCATGACCACCGCGGCGAACCAGCCCCAACCGGGGAGGCTGATGATCATCACGAAATCGACCGCCCCACCGGCGAGCCGAATCCTCACGTCTGGGTCTCGCCGGTTCAGGCGACTCGACAAATTCGCAGTTTGGCGCGACAGTTGGCCGAAGCCGACCCCGAATACGCCGCTCGCTATCAGGCCAATGCCGAGGCATACATTGGCCGCATCGAGGTTCTCCACCGGCGCATGCGGGAAGCTGCCGTCCGCTTTGATAACCGTCGGATTGTGACTTTCCATGACGCTTTCGCTTACCTGGCCAAGGATCTTGACCTTGAGGTCGTTGCCACATTGACACTCGATCCGTCCAGACCCCCTTCTGCGGCGGAGATGGCGGACGTCATCAACACGATCCGCGAAACCGGTGCGGCGGCCGTGTTCTTCGAGCCCGCTTATTCCGATACCGTCGCCCGCACCATCAGCCGTGACGCCGGCGTGCCCGCCTTCCCGCTCAACCCCTTCAACAGCCTTGACGTCGAACCCACTGAACGGTCTTATGAAGAGGTCACGGAAGCGAACCTCGACGTATTGATAAAGGCGCTTGGGTCATGACCTTGAACGCGGTCCCGGACAATGCAATGCCCGCCTTCGCACTTCGCCTGACCGATGTCAGCGTGACGCTCGGTGCGCGACCGATCCTGGAGCATGTCACCTTCGAGCCGGCCGTCGGACAGATCAGTGCGATCATCGGCCCCAACGGAGCGGGCAAGACCACGCTGCTGCGGGCCATTCTTGGCCTGGTACCCTACACCGGTCGTATCGAGTGGGGCACAAACAAGAGCGGCAAGTCCTTGCGGGCGGGCTACGTTCCACAACGGCTGGACTTCGACCGCGGAATCCCCATGACGGTCATGGATTTCATGTGTGCCGGCCTTCAACGGACTCCCGTCTGGCTCGGCCAGCGCAGGCAGGCTCGTCAATTGGCCCAGACCTGGCTGGACCGCGTCGGTGGCAAGGACTGGAACGACAAGCCGCTCGGAGGGCTTTCAGGCGGCGAATTGCAGCGCGTGCTGCTGGCCATGGCGCTGTCCGACGACCCGGAAATCCTGCTGCTCGATGAACCCGTATCCGGGGTGGACGTCACTGGCGAGGAGCTGTTCTGCGATCTCCTGGCGTCCCTGCAACGAGATGCCCGCTACACCATGTTGCTGGTCAGCCACGACCTGAGCATCGTCACGCGTCATGCCCAGTACGTCCTGTGCCTGAACAAGACCGTCAAGTGCTGCGGCCGAACCGTCGAGACTCTCACCGCTGATAACCTGGCGGCCCTGTACGAGCAGGAGGTNNGAAGGGAGTGGCGACAGATGAGTGCGCTGCTGGCCAGCATGGAGTTCTGGAGCGGCGTCATCCTGCCGGCGATTGACGAGGCTCTCCGGGGCATCCTGCCCGCCAAGTGGGGCGAATATCAGTTCATGCGATATGCCCTGCTGGAATGCCTGCTCCTGGCTCCGGTCTGTGCGGCCGTGGGCGTCAAAGTGGTCAACTTCCGGATGGCGTTCTTCTCCGACGCGATTTCGCACTCGGCGTTTGCCGGCGTAGCCATCGGCTTGCTGCTGCACGAGTCCTTTCCTGCGGCCGATCCGCGCATGACCCTCGTGCTCTTCGGGCTGATCGTCGGCCTCGGAATCGCGTATGTACGCCGGACCACCGATCTGTCAAACGACACGGTTATCGGCGTGTTCTTCAGCGCCGTCGTGGCCCTCGGCATCGCCATCGTCACCCGAAGCGGCGCCCGGACAACGCAATTCCAGCGGTATCTCTACGGCGATATCCTGAACCTCGACAGTGCGGACCTCGGGTTAAGCGTTCTGTTGGGCATCGCTGTCATCGTGTTCATGGTCGCGGGATTCAACAGGTTGATTCTCGTCGGCCTGAACGATGAGTTGGCCCACAGCCGGGGTATCCGTGTGCGGCTGTACGACTACCTGTTCACCCTGCTGCTCGCCCTTGTCGTGACCGTATCCATCCGGACCGCGGGGATCCTTCTGGTCACTGCCCTGCTGGTCATCCCGGCCGCGACCGCCCGCAACCTCGCTCGAAGCGCCGGCGGGATGTTCTGGTGGGCCATTGCCTTTGGGCTGCTCAGCGGCGTCTGCGGGACACTGGCTTCTTTCTCAAAACATTTGGACAGGGTCGGAACGGGGGCCGTCATCGTCCTTGCCAGCGTGTTCTTCTTCATCCTCAGCACCTTCCTTCGACACAAATGAGTCGAAGCCTGTGCTCGCCGCGCGGGCTGAACAGGCAGGGTACGCGCGCAGGCAGGGTGATCGCCGGGCCAGATGTGGCCGCGTTCACCACGCGGTAAAGCAGGCTCTCGGCCGGTCTGGCGTTGCCTGCACCGCCCCGGTAGCCGCCGCAGTCGCCGTGAACAAGCGCTTGCACCGTGGTCCCGCCTGCCGGGTCCATGTCCGGGAGGTCGGTGACGGTCGGCGCGGAGCCCCAACCGGTTCTTGCGGCGAACAAGCCGACGAAGCCGACGGCATCGGTGACATCCAGTTTCCACGGGTTCCTGGGAACCTGGCGCAAACCATTGGGGGACAACAAGATAGAGCTCTTGCCAAGTGAGACGCCGCGGGTTATTCTATAGGGCTTGCGTGATTGGGGGGGTAAATCTGCCAGAGGGACACGGTGTCCCGGACGCGGACGGTGAGCATGAGCAACCAGATTGATCCCGAACTGCTGAAGATCATGGTATGCCCGGAGAGCCATGCCCGGCTCATCCAGGTGGGCGACTGGCTGTACAGCACCGATCCGGCCACGCGGCGGCGTTACCCCGTCCGCGATGGGCTGCCTATCATGCTCATCGAGGAATCCGAGGTGGTGGACGAGGCCGAATTCAACAAGACGGTGCAACAGGCTCACTGAGCAATGGAGACCTATGCGAACGGAAAAGGGTGAAAAGGGCGGCAAGCACCGCATCAACAGAAACAGACGCCGGTTTTCAGACCGTGGCGGCGAGGGCTGGAAAGGACCGATTATCGACTACAAGGAAGTCGAGTTGCTCCGCAAATTCCTGACCGCCAGCAGCAAGATGATGTCGCGCAAACGGGCCGGCACCAGTGCGACCGAGCAGCGCGCCGTCCGCCTGGCCGTCAAGCGAGCCCGCTTCATGGCCTTGCTGCCCTACGTCGGAATCTGATCCCGGACCATCTCCGGCCGGTGCCGAGGGTCCGCAGCCCGCGCCCGTAGCTCAATTGGACAGAGCATCTGGCTTCGGACCAGAGGGTTGGCGGTTCGAGTCCGTCCGGGCGTATCCTTCCAATTACTTCCACTTGCAGTCATCTCCCGTCTTGTCCGGTTAACACCGGTCAGGACATTACTTAGCGATGCATGGACCGGAGACCTTGCGGAATCTCGTCCGCTCAAAGTATGGTCCTGACTGGCCGAAACCGGCGTTGACTGTGTACACTTTTGTGTACACCCCGCGGTGGCCCGGGTGAAGTGTTCCTCGGGCACTTGCAGGTAGAACTGGCTTGCCACCAACTCACTGTTGCCGATCCAGTCGCAAACGGTCTTGATGGGGAACTGCTCGGACAGCTCCGTCTGGCGGGTCGCTCTCATGTTTTGCCAGAGCTTCGGCCAGGGCTTCAGCCCGGCCCGGCGGATGATCCTCATCAGGTGCGTTCGCAGGTTGACGGTTGTCGTCCGCGTCCGGGTGATGACGTACTCTTCCGGCCCTTGGTTGTTGAACAGGGCGAGCAGGTGCGGTTCCAGCTCGGGGAATAGGGGCACCACTCGGACACCCGCGTTCTCGTACTGAGCGGTCTTCGAGGCATGCACCGTAAAACGCCCGCGGTCCCTTAATACGTCACCCCAGGTGAGCGCAAGCGGCTCAGATGGTGTCCTGAGACCCCCGAAACGCGCCAAGGCCACCAGGGCCCTCCATTCGGCGTCTGGGCACTTGTCCAGGACGGCCGCTATCTCCTCGCGGGTGACGAAGTAGGACCGCTCGGGGTTGCCCCTCACACTGACGGGCATCTGTTTGTCCCGGAAGGGGTTCTTGGTGACCTTCTCCGCGTCGATGGCCGCGTTGTAGAACTGCCTGCAGATCCCCATCCGGCGTCTCACGGTGTTCTCGGCCAGGCCCTTGTTCGTGGACAGCCACCGCCGGAAGTCTTGGGCGTCCGCCTTGGTGATGTCCGCCAGCATCCGGCCCTTGAAGAAGTCCAGCAGGTTGTTCCTCGCCTGATCCATGACCACGAACGTGTGATACTTGATGTCGCTCCGCTTGGCGACGTAGTGGTTCACGAAATCAGCAAGCTCAACACCGGTTTCGGCCGGGGCCGGCGGGGTCCGTCGTGCGACCAGGTCAAAGGTGGCCAGGCGATCATGGTATCGGTCGGGCAGATCGGTCAGCCAGTTGGTCAGCTCGGGGCTCTCGGGCTGGCCCCTGGCCTTGTAGATCAGCAGGGATTCAAGGTTCCGCTTGAACAGGTCTGGGTCAATGTCATTCCCCAGCCGGATTTCTTTCCGCTGGTCGTTGACCATGAACAGTAGTCGCCGTCTGTCTGCGCTCAGGCTTGCCATGGTTCCTCCTCTTGAAAAAACCGCCCGGCCCCACCCCTCTGTGGCGCAGGGTTTTCGCGGGGNNAGGGTTTTCGCGGGGCCGGGCTCGTCGCAACACTACGGTGACGAGACGGCGGCCGCGCTCCCGGCCGTCGCCTGGCGGATGCGCTTCATTACCTCGGTGTACGGTTCTGCCACCGCCCACCGGACCCGGCGGGTGTCGCGGTGGTAGATCATCGTCCGGCCGTAGAGCTCGAAGTTGTGGCTGGCCCGGCCGGAAAGGTCTTTGACTTCACCGATGGTCTCGGACTCGATGGCAATCGGTGTTCTGGTGGCCGCCGTGGTCAGTTCAACGAGCATCTTATTTTGAGGCTCCTACAACGACTCGCAACCGGGGGCTTGCCGGCTCGGGCGTCAAGAGTCTTTGCAGCTCATCGGCAAACTCGACCACATATTCGGCGGGCTGCCAGGCGAGCAGCCTGACCACCCGGCCGACGCCCTCGTTCTTGGCTTCCTCTCGCTCTTTTTCTGTCATGATTCAGACCTCCCATGAGCGCGCAGCCCACCGAAGTCCGGTCATCCGCCCTGATGAGGCGGCAGGGCCCTTGCGGGTATCCTCGGGCTCCGGTGGGGTACGTGTGCGAGCTGAATTGCCCGCGATACGGGAATTCTGTGAAGGTAGCACCAGGTTCATGACGTTCGTCACCTTACCACAGCCCGGGGGGCTGTCAACCCCCCTTCCGAAGAAATCCGGCCGGGCAGCTGGGGCCGGCCCGGAGCCCTACAACTTGAGGGAATTGAACGAGGTCTCCTTGAAAATTTTGAACTGCAGCCAGATGGGTTCCGCGCCTTCTTCGAGCAGTCTGCCTTGGGCGTCCAGCAGCTCGGGCTGACTGACCGGCTGGCCTTGGCTGTCCATGATTTGCCGGTAGATCGCGCGGCGATGTTCATACTTGACGAATTCCCGCCGACCGCGGTTCAGAACGCGTATGCGCCAGCCATCCAGCCGATGCACGAACGTGGCGGTTATCTGCCAGTACGCAAACCGATCTTCAGCAATCCATTCGGCCTCCAGTGGTTTGAGCAGCAGCGTCTGCGGTTGCGCCGTCAGGCTGGCCTCTGGCGTGCTGATCTGGTACGTATCATTGTTGACTGCGTTTGCGATTTCAGCGGCGTAGTTGGGATCGTAGTTCAGCCGATTGAGGGTCATCTTCACGGTTTGATCGCAGACGGTGCGCTTGACCGGGGGGTCGAAGCCCTCGCCCGCCGCGTTTACAATCGGCCGGGGTAGGTTTTCATCATCTGAGTCGCCGACTTCGATGTCGACGTCCTCTTCCACCTCGACGAATCCCCAGCTCACCCGCGGCGGCTTGTCCCACGGGTATTGGACGGCGTTGTCGGTGTTGCCGGCCAGGGCGGTGTCAACAACCTCCATCTTGTAGGTGATCTCTGCGTTGGCAATCAGCGGGTTGGTTTCGTGGCGGCTGATTTCGACCGCGTCAACAGTCAGGCCGCTNNCTATCGTTCGGGTGCGCGTCTCCAACCCTGGGCAGGCCGGGCGCAAAGCGTAGCTCGGTCACCGTGTGGGGGCGATCTGTGACCAGTTGGAAGTTTCGGCGCAGGTTGCGGCCCTTCCAGCTTACTCCAACTGATTATGTTCCTGGATAGATCAAGATCATGGATCGTATAACTCCGCATCAATCTTCGTTGGGGCCTCGGTCGCGGTGATGAGACGCGACAGAAGCACGTTTGTTTTTTTCACGCCGTCGCTGATTTCCCTGGTTTTTGGGTCTGGCGCGACTTTGACCGTATAGCCGCGTTCTAAGGTCTGGCCTGGGGCGTACCGCATAAGGCGGCTGGTGTAGGCGTTGTTCTGCGCCTTGACTGCCTTCACAAAGTCCCGCGTTTCGGCGTCTTGGCTGACAACAACGGGGATTTCAAGTCGGTTCATTGGCCCGGCTGCCGTACGCAGTCTGTCCCGGNNCGCCATCTCCAGGGCGGTAGACGCCCGGTCTGCCACCTCCGGGAATTGCTCGGTGACCACGGATCGAAAGCCGTCCATGATGCCGCGCAGATTCTTCTTCCAGCCCTCCGCGAAACCTTCCTCACCCCACGTACTGATATAACTCCAGACCTCTTTCATGATGGTCCAGATGTTCATAGCCATGTTCTCGACGCCGTAACTGATCGCGTTGGCCGCGTCGATGAACAGCTCTTTCCAGTTGCGGGTGAACCAGCTTGCGTAGGTCGGCAGCGTGGTGGTGAAGGCGTATTTGATGTCTTCCCAGAGGCCGACCAGGGCCAAGTTCGCGGAGTCCGCCGCGAGGGGTATCCGGTCACCAAACCAGCCGGCGGCGGCCTGTAGGGCTGGCGACATATCCTTCACGAGGTTGGTGACCTCGACAAAAGCCGGGGCGAGGGCCTGGCCCAGGCTTTCCCAAACCTCGCCGACGGCGTTCTTGAATTGAGCCATAGATCCGGTCGCGGTCTGGGCCATGGCTTGTGAGACTCCGCCGAACTTATTCTTCAGTTCATCGAGGATGACGCTTTGGGCGCTGGCTGAATCTCCCGAGGCTTGGAAGGCTTTGATCTGTTGCTTTTGTTGCTCTGAGAAGGTGATCCCCACGCGGGTCAGCGTGGTCAGGCCGCCCACGGGATCATTCAGAGCGCGGCCCAGCCGGTTGGCGGCCCCTTTCAGGTCGTCCCCGCCAAGGGTGGCAGTCATGTCCAGCATAGCCTGGGTTGCAGTTTTGAAGTTGTCCCCTTTGATGTTGGTGAAGGTGGCCAGGATAGCCTGGGCGTTCGTGATGGCCTCGTCAGCAAACGTGGTGGAGTTCTGGAGTTCAGAGCTGTAGGCCTCAAGCTCGGCGGCCGTCCAGCCGGCGGCCCCTCCGGTGGCCCGGAGCGTGGCAGCGAGTTTAGCTGATGCTTGTTCCTGCTCGCCCCAGGCGGTCAGGGCTGTTTCGGCGGCGGATTTAAGGGTATAGCCGCCAAGCGCTCCAACGAGCAGCCCCTTGATGCTCCCCAGGCCATGCCCCATTGATCGCGCAGCGTTTCCGACGCGGCCAAACACACCGCTGGCCTGATCTCTACCACGTACCACGATATCAAGTGCTCGTGATGCCATAAATATCACTCCCTTTTACTGCATATGCCGATTTCACGTCTTCGCCGACCGCCCCCCCCTTCAGATCAAACAAAAAAAACCCGACTTTGTGGCCGCCCGCTACCCGCACTCCGGGGGGGGCGTCCGGAAGGACCCGCGAGCGAGCCGCGGTGACCGGATGCACCCCAGCTCGCCCGGCGGGCTGCCTGGGCGGGCACGCCCCGCCCAGTGTTTTGAATAACCCGCGACGGGCGGCGGGGCTGACGACCACCGCCACCCATCGGGGGAGCCGACCCGGCTACCATGCCCAACCGGTCGGCGGTTTCAATAGGAGGTTCTGTATTCATGTCACTCGTCAGGGCAAACTGCCTTGAACAGCTCGGCGTTCGCGTCCTCGATCGCTTGGGCCTGGGCGTCTGCCTTCATTGCCTGCTTCTCGGTGATCGCGGCGGCACTCGCGGTAGCCTCATCAAGAACACGCTGCGCCTCTGCCAGCGTTGCCCTTGCAGTATCGACGGCGGCAAGTCGGGCCTGGCGGTCGATGCCGATAGCTCGCAGTTTCGCAACCTGCTGGGCCAGCTTCAGGTGCTCGGCAACCATTGGATCGGTCAGGCCCAGTGCTGACGCGGAGTGTGTGAGAAACGACGGTATGCCGGATACGGTGCCATCCCAGTTGGGTGCTACGTTTCGCACTTGGGAGCTGTACGAGAAGACTTGTCTTGCTCTGTCTCGCTTGCGAATCGCCTCGGGGCTGTTCTTATCAATGAGAGCCAACCCTGCTTGTAGATCATCCTGAAACATGTGTTGTATTCCTTTTTGTCATTTGGTGGACTTGTGAATCCAGCTGTTGCCGCAATCTCGGCACACAAATAGCTTCTGCAACGGAAGCCAGACCGTCGCGATGGGCCGAGCCATTCGGCGGTTGGGTTCGTTTCTGATAAAGGAAGTGTCGTTGCTCCCACATTTGGCGCAACGCGGTTTCGGCGCAGCGGCGGCCGGGCTCTCAGTGCTCACGGCGCTGGCCGGGCTGACGTGGATGGTTTTCTTCATGATTTCTCCAGTTGGCGTTCTGCCAAAATGCTGGCCATTGAGTAATCGGATCTCAGGGCGTGCGTGGAAGTATGCGGTTCAAAAAACACGCCGGTCTTTTCGATCGCGCTGGCCAGCGGTGCGTACTCCGCCGCATCCCATCTCTTGACCGGCCCTCGCCAGTGTGCTTTGCAGGCGTGGCATAGAAAATCGAGTCGGCCGCGGCGTCCGCGATAGTCGATCTCTGGCAGATGTACACCCGACGTGGCCAGCCGCACCGAGAGCTTCACGCCGTGGCAGACCGGACAGCTCTCCCCGGCCGGGGGTGTTGTGGAAACCGAGATGATCGCGGGTCGGGCCATGCTTACGCTCTCGCGCTCAGTGAGGCCAGGAGGTCACGGATGGGCTGGCCAAGTAAGCTTTGGATGGTCTCGCCTTGCCGCAATTCGGCCCGGCCGGCGGCGACGTCCGCGAGATCTGTGTAGTCGCGCGCCACCTCAGCCATGCAGAGCCCGAAAGCTTTGCCAGTCGTCTTTGATCGGTGTCGCGCCAGAAGGCATAGCTCAGCCTGCGCCTGGTCGCGGTCGGTCGCGATCTTGTCTTTCAGTTGCGTTGTCATCTTATATACTCCAAAAAGGTTTTCGGGCAACGTGCCCGGTTGTCAGCGAAACAAACACGTTCCGGCTTCCCCCAGGCTCTCAATGAACGCCCGCACATCCTCGGCGGTTGCCCGCAGCGGCGGCGGGATCGCGGCGTCATCCGCTGGGGGCCGTACCATCGTGGCCGGGACCTTGGTGTAGGCCTGGTCGATTCGGTGCTTCTGTCTGATGTTTTCAGGCTTCATGTTGCGGCTCCGATCAGCTTCCCGATGGTCTGGCCGGCCGGCCTGGGCCCGTGAATTCGTTCACGGGTCTCGGCGGCGGTGGCTTCGCGGCGCTGGGCGAACTGGCGTTTTGCCGGCCGTTGGCGTGATGTCAGCACCCGCGGCGGACCGAGATTATTGCCGGCGGCGTCGAGCCATTCGTAGCGGGCCCCCGGATAATGTGATGCCCGGAGGATGCTGTTCCGGTGGATCCTCTTGCCGTTTTCCTCGTCGATGAGTTTGTTGAGGATCGCGCATGCCTCGCGGCGCTCTTGTTCGGTGGGGTTCTTGCCGATTCGTCGTCGCGCCACGGTCAGTTCGTCGGGGGGGTCGATGTTGTTGGCCGCGGCTATACGGCGCTCGGCAGCCATCAAGTGAGCCAGGTCGATCTCATCGGCCGGCGTCCAGGCCGACGGGTCGACCGGCCGGCGGGTTGCTGCCTGCAGTAGCTCCAGAATTTCGGTCCACTTCGGCCATGCGTCCGGGTGGCCGGCCACCCACCTGGTCATGGCGTCCGAGACGTCGTCGAGGCGGTATCGCTCGAACATCAGCAGCCATGCGTTCCTGCGTTCATCAGTGACGACGGTGCCGGGCCAGAGGCCTCGGACACGCGAAGCGAATGTGTCGATGTCGGTGGGGTGCATTAGCCGAAGACCTCCTGAGCTTGGCGGCCCAACTCCTTGGCCGCGTCCTTCGCCTTGATCCGCCGGTAGATGTCGAGCCCGTCGCCGGTTCGCGGCTCTTGTTGCTTCGATGGGGTCGTGGAGCCGCCCTTATCCTGGGTGCGNNGCTGAGCCAATTCGTGATGAAGCTTGCCCACCGCCGCTTCACCCCGCGCGGGCCCGCCGCTTTCGCCCAGGCGGCCATCTTGGACAGCTCGAGACTGAGGTCACAGGCTGGGTAGGCTTGCCCCCAGAGTTGGCGGTCAGCGTCCGTGATGCCTTCCCACTCCCACGTTTCCCGATTCAAAACGATCGCCGCTCTTGATCTTGTTCCCTTGTTCTTATTCTCTTGATTTAGTTCAGTACCCTCCAAAGGTACGTGCCGATACCCTCCGAAGGTACGTGCCGATGCCGTTTCAAGGTACGTATCAGCTTTCAGTACGTACCCTCCTTCGGTACGTACCTTCAGGCGGTATGTGTTGCTTTTCCGGCATGGATTACCGTCTGGCCGGTCCACTTCGATCAACCCGGCCTCGAGCAGCTCCTGGATCCCTCGCTGGGCGGTCCCCACACTCCCGGCCCCGATTTCGACAGCGATCGACCGGAAGCCCGGCCACGCCTTACCGTTTCTCCCGATC
>MTKZ01002823.1_pt1 | contig 38586 bp, 40 predicted proteins | sample 1042781 | NCBI WGS metagenome assembly MTKZ01 (sample SAMN06212207, study PRJNA360539) | anaerobic digester metagenome | biome: Wastewater treatment plant; material: sludge; isolation source: anaerobic digester fed with sludge from wastewater treatment plant | place: Denmark: WWTP Viborg ...
GACACTCCAAGAGATCGCTACCCGGTTCGAGGTTTCGACTGACACGGTCCGAAGGGCTTTGGCTTCGGTGCCGACCACAATGTGTGAGCCTGCGCTGGCCCCGAAACCAGAACCAGCCACGGACCCGGGACTGGGCTCGGAGTCGGGTGACGGGCCGGTGTTGGTGCCGTTGGCCCGCCCCGAGGCTCGTGAGGGTGAACGCCAAGCAGCACGGCGTGGTGTGTTGGCCGGAGCGGCACCGGTGTTTTGTGAGGGTGCGAGCCTGCCGTTGGCTGGTGCTCTGGTGATCCTCCCCGCGCTGGCTGCAACCGGCCTGTTGGATGCGATGGACAGCGTGTTCAAACCTGTGAAAGCAGCGTTCTATGGGATGCGGTCGTTGGTGTTGACACTGGTGTTCGCCGGGCTGGTCGGCGAACCCCGGGCCGAGGGGCTGACACGGTTGAACCCGGTCGACTTGGGGAGACTGTTGGGCCTGGACCGGGCACCAGAAGTCCGGACGGTCCGCCAACGGATGGCCGCCCTGGGTGACCAGGCTTGTGGCGACCAACTGTTCAAAGAACTCGCCGCCCGTCATATTGAGGTCAACCCGGAAGCGTGTGGTGTGTTCTATGTCGACGGGCACGTCCGCGCCTACCACGGGAAAGCGAAAGTCCCGAAAGCCCACGTGGCACGCATCCGAATGTCGATGCCCGCCGAGTTGGACACGTGGATCTCGGACGGCCGCGGTGACGGTGTCCTGGTGTGGCAGGCCGAACCTGGCGCGTCGCTCGTCGGGGAGCTGAAACGGGTCGCCACCGAGATCCGTGAACTGGTCGGCCCCGACGCCCGGCCGACGATCATCTTCGATCGGGGCGGCTGGTCCCCGAAGCTGTTCGCCCAACTCGACACGGCCGGGTTCGACATCGCCACCTACCGCAAAAACAAGGTGACACTCGAACCGGTCAACCGGTTCAACACCCACGAGTTCGTTGACGATCTCAGCCGGACCCAGACCTACCTCCTCGCGGACCGGAACGTCCGCCTCGCGTACACCCACAACAAAACCAAACGCCTGTTCGGCTGCCGTCAGATCGTCCGGCTCGACCCGACCAGCGGACATCAAACCCAGATCATCACCACACGGACCGACCCCGACCCCGGCCCGCTCGCATACGCGATGTTCTCACGGTGGCGACAAGAAAACTTCTTTCGTTACATGCGCGAGCACTACGCCCTCGAAGCGCTCGACACCTACCAGACGGTCCCAGACGACCCGGAACGGACTGTTCCCAACCCCGCCAAAAAGGCGGCAGCGAAACAGGTCCGACAGGCAAAGAAGGAACTCGCCGAGGCCGAAGCGGTCGAAGGCCGCGCACACCACACCCCCGGACGAACCGAAGCAGGTGACCAGATCGTCGCTGACGCACTCAACATCCAACGGAACGAACTCGCCGAGCTGAAAAAGGCTGCACGGGCCATCCCCACACGCGTGCCAGTCACCGACATCCAACCAGCAGCAGCCCGGCTCGACGACAACACCAAACGGACCCACGACGCCATCCGCATGTCGACCTACAACGCCGAAACCGGCCTCGCCCGGCTCCTCGCACCCCACTACAACCGGGCCAAACACGAAGCCCGAAGCCTCCTCCGCGAAATCTTCAACAGCCCAGCCGACCTCCACACCCACAACAACCAGCTCCACGTCACCATCTGGCCGCTCTCAAACCCCCGCCGAACCAGCGCCCTCAAACTGCTCTGCGACGACCTCACCGCCACCCAAACCACCTACCCCGGCACCAACCTCACCCTCACCTACACCGTCAAAAACCCCTGACTACCTCTGCACCCACTATCCAACGTGGGTCAGGAGTCCTGGAATCGGCGGCACCAGATCACCACTGACGAGTACTCGCTGGTATCGACATCACCGGGGATCTCGTAAGTCTGAGTGCCCTGGTTGCCCTTCAACCCACCAAGGTCAACGAACTCGGCGTCGTAGTCGGCGTCCTCGGATGCCTCAGCAGCGGAGAGGTAGACGACAAGATCCGGCCCGTTGTCGGTGGCGAGTTCGTCGAGCACCAAGGTGGACGCACCGTCCTCATCGATCACCGCAGCCCGGCCCGTCGTTTCGTGGTCGATGGAGAAGAAGTCCCCTGACGCAGCCACGACGGGACCGTCCGCCGACGTGGGCGGCTGGGTGGCTGCCTCCGGAGCCGAGTCCTCGGAACCCTCCTCGGCCGTCTCATCCTGGGCGGATGAGGCAGTGGGCTCGGCCGCAGCGTCGTCGAGTGCCGAGGCAACGTCTGCATCGAGCTGTTCGTCGACGTTGTTGTCGGTCAGCAACGTGTCCGGACGAAACAGTGCGAAACCGATGACTGCCAGAACAGCGAGAACGGCGGCACCGCCGATGAGGTAGTTGCGTTTGGACATGCGGGCAACCGTATCGACCCTCAGCCAGTTGGGGGTTTCGGACGCCACGTGAGTTGCACGGCGCCGGTCTCATCAAGCGCCGTGTTGGTCAGCGTCAATTCGTGGGGACCGCGCAGCGCATCAAACAGGGCAATGCCGGGTCCCTGAACGGTGGGAAGGATGGTCGTGGTCAGCTCGTCGAGCAAGCCCGAATCGATCGCCGAGCACACCAATTGGCCGCCATCGATGTAGACGTCGGCCCCATCAGCCCGCTCCCGTGCCGCGTCGATGACTTCGGCCACCGTCCCAGTCGCGGTCGTCACGGTGGATGGCGCAGATTTGGGCAGCAAGCGGTGGGTGGCAGTCACCACCGGAAGCTCGCCGTAGGGCCAATCGAAACCGCTGATCACGTCGAACGTGGTGCGGCCCATCAGCAATACGCCGACACTGGCCATGTGCTGCTCGAAGGACAACCAGGTTCCGCCCTGAGTCGGTTCGGGTCCGTCATCGGCACGAGACCGGGGTGCGTCGAGCCAGTCGAGGCTGTGGTCGGGTCCGGCGATTCGTCCGTCGAGCGACATGCCGAGGTACGCACGCACCTGTCCGGTCATTCCGGGTCTCCTCGTGTGTGGCGCAGCGTGATCCCATCGACAGTAGCCCGAGCCGATTTCCGGCCGTCGGGTCCAGCATCGCCGCTACGTGGCGTTGGGTCGACTTGGTTGGTCAGTGCGCCGGGTTTGGGTCGGTCCACGACCCGTTGACCGGCCCGATGCTGTCGTCGGCCATGCCCATGATGGTGACGTTGCTGCCACCGGCCACCCCGGGATCGGCGGTCGGCTCGGCCGCAGCCCTGGTGAGGTTGCGGAACACCTTGGCCGCCTCGTCCCAGTGAGCTTTGGTCGCCGGGCCGCTCCGTACGCACACGTCCTCGACCAGCGAGGCCCGCATGAGCAACTCGCCGTCAATCAGCAGCTCGGTTGACGATTGGGAGATCATCTTGCCGTTGCTCGACATGGTGGATGAGGCGGGTGTGCGCACCGGAACCACCCAGTAAGGGTCGCCTTGTCCGAGCCACGCCTTGGTCGGCACCGGGTCGCCGTTGTGCGATGCCACTCGGCGAAGGCCGTGCACCAATGGCCCGGGATGGCGGGTGGTCGCGACCGCTACGCCATCGCTGAGCAGCCCCCAACCCCACCGGATGCGTCGGCGGATGTAGACGAATAGTGCGCCGATACCAACGGTCACGAAGACCCCGAGCACCACGCTCACCAGCAGCTCACCGTGCATGAAAACTCCGACCACGGCGCACACCAGCCACATCACCAAGAGGGGAATGAACACGAGGTTCGATGCGACGACGGCCCGCCTGGCGCGGCGTGCCGTCGGATGGTGGAGCAGGCTCAGCTGCAGCGCGATCAGAGCGTCGAGTTCGCTTGCGGTCAGGCCATAGGTCGCCGCCGACGACACGATCACTGCGCTCCGGACGGACCCGGGAAACGCTGCGACATTCGGGCTCTCGCCCTCGATTCGCTGGACTGACGGGGGAGCGACCCCAAGCGCCAACGCGAATTCCTCGGCGCCGGCGGTGAGCCTTGTGTCCTCCTCAGGTGGCGCCTTCGGCCACGCCGCCTTGATTGCGTGACGCTCGCCGAGGAGGAGCAGATAGAGCGCCATTCCCGCCCCAGCGGCTGCACCGATGGCCAACCCGAGGGCGATCACTCTGCCGTTGCTCGGTGCCGTTGCGAACAGTGTGTAGAACGCACCGACCGCTGCGACCAGAACGAACCACACGACCGTCCAGTTTCGGATCGTGCGTGCGCCAGCATCGCTCAGCTCTTCATGCATTCATCCAGTCTGGCGAGCCGCAACCTCAATGCGACGTTTGGAGGTCCTTCGGAGTGTTGGACGCGAGCGCCGGTGAGGGTGCGCACCGGTCGTTGGTGGTCACAACTCTTGCGCCATGTCGGCGCCTTGGAACGGTTGACCCGGTTGTTGAACGGTTCCACCCTTGTGTTGGGCGCTTTCAGATTCCCGACGATCCGAAGCCGCCGCTCATCGTCGTGCCCGGGATGGTGGCCCAGCGGATCGAGGCGCCAGTGCTTTGGCGGGGGGTGGCGGCTGGGTGCCGCCCACAGATAACCGGTCGGAGCTGTGCCAGCCATGCCTGGCACAGGCCTCACGCAACACCACCGTCCGGTTACGAACTTCGCTCATTCTTATGATGTCCGATAGTGTCGCGCTGGCTAGACCTCACCGAGACACGCGACAGCCTGATCAGAAGAAATATCCCCTTCCATGGCAAGATGTGACTATCATGTCGTTTGCAGGTCCATTTCACCTGTGAGCCTGTCCTGGAGGAACTCATGTACCGGAAGATTTTTCTGACGTTAACTGTCGTAGCACTAGGAGTCATGACCGCTAGTGCGGCGTCGGCCTCGGAGACTCAGCAGTATCCGCCCAACACGGTAGCTCCAGGTGTGTTGGGCGATGGTGTAAGCAACAATGGCGGACCTGACACCGGTGGCTCCGGGGATGGCGTGAATGGCGTTGGAGTAGGCACTGAGGCAGGGTCCAACAATTCTGGAGCAGACGCCGTGGTCGCTGGTGTGGGGATCAGCGGACAGGACGCTGGCTCAGGTGCACTCCCGCTGGCCCGCACTGGCGCTGGCCTCCAGCCATTCTTGTTGGTCGGTCTCGTGCTGATTGCCGCCGGAACCTTCACGGTAGTGACTGTCACAAGCAGACGGAAGAGCATGTCCTAACCCCTCCCGAGAGATTGATGCGTCGCGGCATCTCTCGCAGAGCGCTAGAGCAGCCTGTTACGGGCTCGCAAGTTGAGTGGGGATCAGCCAACATGGTTCCTCTACGTTGAACGCGTCAGCCGACCCTAGCGAGTCATCGAGGTCCTTCACCCGCCGCCAGCATGTCACCGCCAGCGTCGTCGATCTCCCCCGTGATGGCTCAGCCAGCTAGCCGCTTCCGTGGCAACTTAGTTGGCCTCCTGTCTCCCCAAGTCGTTGGTTGTGCTTCAACTAGACACTGGCGCGGTGGGCGTTATCACTGACGGTCAGCGCCCCTCGGGGTCGGCCGGGTCTAGCTGGTGAACTCTTGCCGCGGCGACAGCCAAAGCGATGGCGGTCCAGAGACGGAGATCCCAGAAGAGCGAGGCCGTCTGGGCATTGACCAGGCAGATGGTCAGAACTCCGGCCATGAGTATCCGCGTGTCGCGGCTGGGACTAGTGAGCATCGAACGGCCCACAATGAGCAGGACGCCCGTCGTCAGAAATAGGGCCACCAACCCGGCGTCGAGCACGGCTTGGAGCAACAGGTTGTTGGCGGGGGCGCTCTGGGGCGGCGCTCCGGCATAGGCCGGGATGCGCTGAACGAGTTCGATCCCGATGTTTCCTGGGCCGTAGCCCAGAATCGGCCGTTGTTGGGCCAGCTCCATTTCGGTCTGGTAAAGGCCGACCCGAACCGCATTGGACTCCGCCTCCTGTGTGTTGGTGATACTGACCACCCGGTTGGCCACGTATACGGGCACGTTCACGCCGAACGGGAGGCCAACCACGGCTGTGGCCAATGCCCCGGCAACTACCAAGCGCACCATCTTTACGGCACGAGGGTCCAGACGACGCCGAGAGCTACTGGCACGCATGACCAACAGAACCATGACTGGAAGCGACAGGAAACCAATGCGGGCGTTGGCGAGCACCAAGCTGAACAAGAGGTAGGCGGCGGGCACCTCGGGTCGGACCCCGAATCGTTTTCTTCCGGCCAATACGTCGGCAATCGACACGGCCAAGGCCAGTTCGAGGTGAAACACGTAGAAGGCAGGCTCGTAGGCCCAGGCGCTGATGCGGCCCACCCCGTCGACGACGCCGTCATAGGCCAGCCCAGCTGGGATCGGCAGCGCCAACGGAGCGGCCGCGAACTGGTAATAGCCGAACGTGGCAGCGGTGAGGGTGCCCGCCAGATAGGCGCTGAGGCCTCGCTGCAGGTCCAGGCGGCTCCGCAGCCCAAAGCCGATGGCCAGCAGCGGCATGAGGGCGCCACCAACGATCACTACCATCTGGGTGGTGGCGAGAATCTTGCTGTCAGCGGTGGTCGATGCGATCAGGTACACGCCGATCAGGGCCGAGATCATTGGCAGGAGGCCGGGAATGGCCGGACGCAAAGGACGTCCCGGCGCCACCACCGCTCGAGCGCCGACCAGTACTGCTGCGCCACCAAGCAGCACGAACGAGGGCTTGACGGTGAGTCCACCGAGGTCCACGGCCAAAAGGCGGTCCGAGCTAGCCAGGAACAACCCGGCACAGATCAGCACCAGCTCGAGCCGCCACCTCGACCCATGCGTGGGCAGGCCCCCCCGACCTGCCGAAACACCGGTGCGAAGGGCTGGCGTCACGCTGGCCGTAGGAAGGCGAACAAGGTCGGATTGGCCATGGCTCGCCTGCCGCTGAGCCGCCAGAGTGTGCGGGTGGCCTGGTAAATGCCCGTCTTGACCAGTTCGCCGGGCCGACTCCGGCGTCCACCAACCGCCGAGATCGGGAGAAGAACGTTGAATTCGGGTTCGCCGTAGCCACAGTCGAGGGCCAGGCTAGTGAGACTCTGCCGAGAGAACTGATTCACGTGGTCCTTTGCAGCCAAGTAGTGCTTGCCAGCAATCACGCCGCGATCCTTGATTACTGTGGCCCGGGCCTTGGCATATTGGAACGGCCAGTTCGGCGTCTGGAGGAATACGAAGCCGCCGGGGGCCAACAAGTCATGGACGGCGTTCAATAGATCCTGGGGGTGCGTCAGGTGTTCGATGACGTCCCAGAGGCAGATTACGTCGACCGATCCCGGCTCGATCCCGGCTTCCTGTACCAGGCCTTGGTGCACCGAATCGGCAAGGCCATGATCGTGAGCCCAAGCCACCGGGGGGGCGGCCAACTCGTAGCCGTCGCACTGCCACCTCGGCCGGTCTCTGGCCACAGCGGCTACGAAGAAGCCCAGTCCGCAGCCCACGTCCACCAGTCGTCCTGTGGGCGCGCCGAGGTAGCGGTCGATGAACTGGTTGTAGATCGGGCGGTGGGCATCGTCCCAAAACGACAGGTCCGTGTCGGGGATCCCCTGATCCCAGTAACCGGAGTAGTGCTCATCCTGGCTCCAGGTGGAGTAGACGTGGCCGCAATCTGCACAGCGGCGCAAGGCGACTCCGTCCTCGACGAAGACCTCGCGGCCATCTACTGACTCACACAAGTAGCACATGACGTTCAGAGCGATGGGCATTCGGCCTCCAGATGATCGACAGTGCGCCCGGCGTCGGTCGAATCATTGCCAGTGACCCAAGCTTGGATGCGACGGCCGAACTCGCTGTGGGAGAAGTTCGACGCATGGTCCACACATGCCTGTGGATCCAGACTGAGCGACCGGGACAGGGCGTCGGCGAGAGCCACCTCGTCCTGGTTTGCAGCCAGCACGCCGGACACGCCGTCGGCGATGGTGTCCAGCGATCCTCCGGCGGCAATGCCGACCACCGGGGTGCCGCACGCCTGAGCCTCCACTGCGACGATTCCGAAGTCCTCGAGCGCCGGGAACGCGAAGGTGCTGGCCATCCGGTAGAGGGTGCGGAGGCGCTCGTTAGACGGCGACACCTCGAAGATCACAGGCACGCGAACCTGCTCTGCCACATGGCGAAGTGCTGCCTCGCCGGGACCATGGCCAGCGACCACGATAGGAAGTCCGACCCGGTCGGCGGCCCGAATGGCCAGATCCAGCCGCTTGTAAGGGATGAACCGCGAACAGGTGAGCACGAACGGCCCGCCGGGAAGCCCAGATGGTTCTTCGCTTACGTCGTCGCTGTGAACGGGGGTGTAGAAGCTCGTGTCGACAGGGGGGTGAATCACACAGGCCTCGCGTTCGTAGTAGCGCCCGATGCGTTCCTGAACAGCGGTGGAAATTGCGGCGAAGTGGTCCACCCACTTCACCGATCTCCTGTCCCATGCCCGCATGGCCGGGACCGGCCCGAAGCTGGCCAATCGATGCAGCGAGTTTCGCACGTCGTGGCTGTCCCACACGTAGCGCATCGGGGTGTAGCAGTAGCTGTAGTGCTCGGCCTCTCGGCCCGGGCGGAACCCCTTGACGCAGGCGTGGCTGGAGGTCAGCACCTTGTCGTATCGCTGACGGGTGGACCAGCGCCACGCCAGCGGCATCAGCGGGAGAGCCAGCGGTCGCCGGGCCCGGATCACCGGTAGTCGGGGCACGAAGGTGGTGCGCACCGGTCGACCCCCCGAGTCGAAGCCGGATCCCAGGTCGTTGGACAGCGCGTACAGATCCGCCTCTGGAAACGCTGCGGCCAGCTGTTCAAAGCACTTCTCGCTGCCCGCCCGGACATCGAGCCACTCGTGGGCCAGGGCCATGTCGGAACTCACCAATCGCCCAATTCCGAACAACAGTTCACGAAGGGAGGGGCGATTGTGGAGTGCCATGTGTCATGATGCTCCCAATGGTTGGACAGGACACCGGCATGCGGCTGCATGTTGCGTCTAGTTTTGGCTAGACGGGGGCTTCGGATGACATCAGTTACTACCTCGGCCACGGACATTGCGGATCCCTCTGCCATGTCTCCAATCTACCTGCTCTCTAAGCAGGCGATGGACCGAACCCTGGCCGTGATTGCGCTACTGATCTTTGCCCCAGCCTTCGTTGTGGTCGCGCTGTTGGTGAAATCCACCTCCCCTGGACCGGTGCTGTTTCGCCAAGAACGACTGGGCCTTGACGGTCGTCGCATCACAGTCTTCAAGTTTCGGACGATGGTTGTCGATGCCGAGGAACGGTTGCGCCGGGAAGGCCTCTGGGCTCGTTACGTGGAGGCCGGGTTCAAGCTCCCGTCCGACGAGGATTGTCGGATCACCCGCTTCGGGCGCTTCCTCCGGCGCGCCAGCTTGGACGAACTCCCCCAGTTCCTCAGCGTCCTTCGTGGCGACATGAGCCTCGTTGGTCCGCGTCCGATCGTTCCCGAGGAACTTGCCTGCTACGGGAAGTTGGCCCCCTGCTATCTAGGGGTGCGCCCGGGGATCACCGGGCTCTGGCAGGTCAGCGGCCGCAGCACCATCGTCTTCCCCGAGCGGGCCGACATCGATGCCGAGTACTACGCTCGCCGTTCCATGGGCACCGATCTTGTCATCTTGGCGAGGACCCCGATTGTGGTGCTTCGGGCGACCGGTGCCCACTAGTGGTGGCCGACCAGGTGGTGCTCGATGCCCGTTGGTGGGGCAAGGGCGGCACCGGAACCTTCACCGCGGCGTTGCTTGAGGGTCTGGCTGAGTGCCAGCCAGCGAACTGGGCGATCTGGGGTCCCAGTCAGATGGCCGATCGGGTGTGGCCTGGCGCGTCCTTCGTGGCGACTGAGGACGACCCCGCCTCAGCGTTCGGCCAGCGCTCGCTGGGCAGAGTACCGGCCGCAGGCTTGGTGTTTCACCCCCATCAGACCAGACCGTTTCACCGCTACCCGGCCGCCTCCTGCGTACTGGATCTGATCCAACTGGAGCATCGTTCACAGCTAGTGCGTCCTGCCATGGCTGCACGTCTTGACCGCACGGTCGCCGCGGCAGCGGCTCTGTTCACCATATCCCAACAGGTTCGCTCTCAACTCGTCGAGCGCTACGGCTCGGTGGGCCAGGACGTCACGGTCTTGCACCTGCCCGTTGACCGGCGGTTCGCCGACCGGGTGGCAACGGCGCGGTCGCGCACCGCCGAACGATCTCGGCGGCTGCTGATGGTCGGACGGTTTGCTCCCCACAAGAACCATGCTGGCCTGGTGGACGCATTTGGTCGAAGCCGTTTCGCGGCCGAGGGTGGGGAACTTCACCTCGTCGGTGGTACCGCTCGTGAGCTGCAATCCCTCGGCGTGGCCGACACGCCCGGTGTTGTGGTTCGGGGAGTGCTCACAGATGAAGAGCTTGAGGCTGAGTTCGCCACGGCACTGGCGTTGGTCCAGCCGTCGCTGAGCGAGGGTCACGGACTACCAGTGAGCGAGGCGCTGTTCGCCGGTCTCCCCGTCCTCTCCAGCCCGGTGCCTGCTGCGGTTGAGCACGGACCGGCCAGCATTCCGCTCCTCGACCCCACCGACTGCCTGCAGATGGCGGCCGCTCTGGATGCCGTTGTGGACCAGATCGACGGTGGCCGGTACTGGGAGCAAGTCGACCGGGAGGCTTGGCTGCAACGACAGGCTACCCCGGCCACGTTGGCAGCACAGATCCTGACCGTCCTCGACCGCAAAGGGCTCCCCTCGCCGCATGGTGGTGCGGGTCACACCCGGCGCGGTCGTTTGCAGGTTGATCGAGGAATCTCGCGGCGCGATTCCTCGCACTGATGAGCAGCACGAGTCGACCAAAGCCGTGGTCAGCGACCCTCGATCAGCCTGAATCGACCCGCAGCGGAACGCGTCGAGGCAGTCGTCGGCGCGGGGTACGTCGTTCATTGCGCCGCCTCCTCCGGGAAGTCCCCGCTGCTATTTGGCTCATCGCGCTCCTCTCCGGTGCGCTGGCAGCCACCGTCGGTTGCAAACCCGTTGGCGGCAATGTGGCCGATCCGGTGGTGACCGGGCTGTTCGCAGGGGCTGTCGTCCTGCTCGCGAGTCAGGCTTCGTGGCCAGCGCTCTTCCTTCCGGCCGGGATGCTGGCCGCCGTCTCGCCACAGGTTGGCTTCCGAGCAGCGGCAATCCTGGCAATCCTGGCCATCCTGCTGTTCGAGAAGGCAAGGCACTTGGAGCCAACCGCCGCTGCGATGGTCGGTCTCTTGAGTATCCAGGGGCTCCTCCGCCTTCACCAGGTCGGTCCGGAAAGGGGATCCGCCGCTATCGCTGCGATCAGCGTGATTCCCTTGCTGTGGTCCGGATTCAATCGTGCACCCTCGCGGCTGAAGCGGCTCGTCACCCGCGCTGGCGGGTTGACAACTGTCGGGTTCCTGCTCAGCGTGGCCATCGCTGGCTACGCAATCAGTCAGGCGCAGTCGGCCTTGTCCAGCGCCGAGGACGACATCTTGGCCGGGGTTGAGGCAGCCCAGGACGGCGACCGAGAGGCCACCGCCGAACGATTCCGCGCCGCTTCGATTCACTTTGAGACCGCGCGCAGCACGACTCATGCCTGGTGGAGCTGGCCGAGCCGCCAATTCCCGATCGTCGGCCAACAGATGAGGGCACTGGACCTGGTGACGTCTACTGGCGGAGCCACCACAGACCTGGCCTATGAGGGCGCTCAGCGCATCGACCCCGACCAGCTTCGTATGGTGGACGGCCGGATCAACCTCGAGGCGATAGTCGAGTCTCAACCGATCTTCGAGGAGGTCGCTCATAGGAGTGCCGAAATCCGACGCCGCCTCGCCCCGGGGGACGACATCTGGCTGCTGGGCCCAGTTCGCGACGGCCTGGAGGACTTCCGCAACACAGTGGCTCAGGCCGACCGCAGCGCAGCGACCGCAGCCGACGCCGCCCGACTGGCCCCGGCCATCCTCGGCGGCGACGGCGCCCGCCACTACCTCGTGGCCATGGTGACCCCTGCCGAGGCACGGGCGTCAGGCGGGTTCATGGGAAACTACGCAGTGCTCACCGCCGACAACGGCAAACTCACCCTGGGACCAGTGGGCCGCAAGGAAGATCTCAATGCGGCTGGTGACCAGGCCACAAAGAAGATCACCGGTCCGGCGGACTACGTGAAGTCCTATGAGCGTTACGACCCGGCCCACACTTGGGAGAACATCACCCTGTCACCGGACTTCCCGTCGGTGGCCCAGGCCATGGCCGAGTTGTTTCCGCAATCTGGCGGTCGACCCGTCGACGGGGTCATCCGCACCGACCCGGTTGCGCTTCAGGGCCTGCTGGCGCTCGGCGACCCCATCCAACTTCCCGGCCTTCCCCGACCGCTGGACGGTACCAACGCAGCAGACTTTCTCCTCCGAGAGCAGTACGCCATCTTCTCGGATCAAGATCAGCGCATCGACCTGCTTGGCGACATCGCCGAAGCGGCCTTCGATCAGTTCACGAGCGGCCAGGGGGCCCGGCCGGCCGTGGTTGCCCAAGCGATGTCTCCGGCACTCCAGTCGGGCAGCCTGGCGTTCTGGTTCTCCAATCCCGAGGAGCAGGCGGTCGTCGAACGGTTGGGATTCGCCGACGCGGTGCCCGCCGTGGAGGGCCATGACTCTTTCGGGGTGACGACACAGAATGCCGGTGCTTCCAAGATCGACGTATTCCTGAAGCGCGAGGTTGACTACGAGGCAAGGTTGAACCCGGAGAATGGTTCGATTACCGCCGAGGTGGACGTTGTGCTCCAGAACAACGCACCCGCAGACGGATTGGCTTTCTACGTCATCGGCAACCTGGTGGACCTGCCCTTGGGTACCAGTCGATCGTTTGTATCGTTCTACTCGCCGCTCGGTTTGGATGGTGCCACCGTGGACGGCGAACCAGTCGAGCTCGTTCGCGAGACCGAACTGGGCCGCAATGTGTACCGGACCTACCTGGACATCGCTCCGGGCGCCAGCCGGACCATCCATCTCGACTTGACCGGAGCGGTCAACCTGAGCGACGGAAATTATCGGTTCGACTACATACCCCAGGTGCTGACGAGGCCGGACACCGTGACATGGGAGTTGAGCCTGAGCCGTGGCAAGGTCGGCGAGGCCACCACCAATCCAGGAAACACCGTGACTGCGACTGATCGGTCGGTGGACATCGACTGGCCGGTTTCGGCTGGACCCTGGTCGACCAAGGTGCCCATCTCGATTCCGTAGTCGTCAGCTCTTGGCTTGCGCTAGGAGAATGATGCCAAGCCCTCCTGGCCCTTGGGATGTCAATGGCACTGGGTCTCAGACAGTTGCCGACGGGCTGATGGATTCCACGCCGCCGAAACCGCACTTTCAACCATCAAACCGCACTGCGGTCCACGCCCGTTCCGGCTCACGCCGCCCACACCTTCAAGCCGCCTGACCACCCACACGGACGTGAGGGGTACCGGTACACCTCGGCAACGCCGGATACGAGGACGAATAGGTCAACTCGGCCCCCCATGCAGTAGTTCACCCCATCTCATTCAGCGTGGAGCTCAACACCCACCCAGCCGCCATTTCGGTCTAGTCTGTGGCCGTGTCCGCCATGTCCGCCGAGTCTGCAAAGCACTGCGCATCGTCGAGCCCCATGGTGAACGGCGACATCACCTACGTCGCCTCGAGGGTGCTTTGGGACGGCTTCGCCGACCAGGTCGCCAACTTGGTGGAGACAACAGCGGCTCGCGACCTGGGTGAACTCGGAGGCGGCGCCAACCCGACCATGTCACTGCTGGAGGGCGGCAACACGGGCCGGTCGCTGACCGTGCTCGACGTGTCCTCAGCGGAGTTGGCAAAGGCACCCGACAACGTTGTCAAGATCGAGGCCGACCTGTGCGCACCCGAGCCACCGGTCAGCGAAGCCTTTGACCTGCTGTTCTCCCGAATGCTCTGCGAGCACGTCACAGACGGCGGTGCCTTCCACCGCAACTGCTTCGAGGCACTGCGTCCGGGCGGTCTTGCCGTGCACTTTTTCCCAGCCGCAACTGCGCTGCCGTTCGCGCTCAACCGCGCCATGCCCGAGCGGGCCAGTCAGCGGCTCTTGGAGATCGCCTTTCCGGACCGTCGGCAAGGCGGACGACATGGCAAGTTTCCCGCTCGCTACCGCTGGTGTTGGGGGCCGACCGGTCCACAACTGGACCGGTACCGGTCAGTCGGATTCGAACTCGTCTCGTATCAGGTCGGACTCGGCCACCACTATTACGATCGTATCCCGATGATCCGGAACCTTGAGTGGGCCAAGACCGCGCTCAGTCTTCGGTATCCCTCGCCGTGGCTAGCTGCATACGCGCTGGTGGTACTCCGTCGGCCGACGTGTTGATGACATACGGCAGGCAAGCCTGGGAGGGCAATTGAAAGACCGGGTAATCCGCAAGCTTGTCCCGAGCGTGCCCGTCATAGCTCGCTGGCCCCTGGTGCCGCGAGCCCTTGACGTGGCCGACAAAGTCGTCAATGGCCGCGACCCGCGGTACGACGACCTTCCGCCGGCGTCGTTGCGGATGCGCATCGGGGTGAGCAATCGGCTCTTGCGAAATGCCTCCGTGTTTGAGGAGGGCCAAGACCTGGTTCGTCGTTGCGTAGCTGGGGGGCTGGTGAGCGCCGGAGACCGGGTACTGGAACTGGGTAGTGGTGTGGGCCGCAACCTCATGGCACTCAGGTCTCAAGTGGACTTCACGTCCTACGTCGGCATCGACGTTGACGCCGAAATGGTCGCCTGGTGTCGGGACAACCTATCCGACGAGTCCGTCCAATTTCATCACGCTGACCTCTTCAGTGCTGTGTACAACCCGACCGGAAGCCCAGCTTCGGATTACCGATTCCCAGTCGAGGACGCCTCAGTCGACTTCTCACTGGCGGTGTCGGTCTTCAGCCACCTGCTCGCCGCCGATACCGCCCACTACGCCGCTGAGCTGGGGCGGGTCACCGCGCCAGGCGGATATGCCTCACTCAGCTTCTTCCTGCTCGAACACGTCCAGGCGCTGCTCGGAGATCGGTGGAACTTCGAACACGAGCTCGAAGGCTGCTGGGTTGAGAACCCGAAGTATCCCGAGGCTGCTGTCGCCTACAACGAGGCGACGATCGTGGACCTCTTCGCTCAACACGGGCTGAGCCTCGAAGCCATCAACGATCGTGATCAGCACCAACAGACCTTGATCTTCCGTCGGGAAGCCCGATGATCAGTTTTCTACGACGGCCTGTCACCTGGGTATGGGCCTTGGCTGTTGTAGTGGCCATCCTGGTCGGCCTGGCCATCGGCGGATTGCCCGACACTGCCACCGATGTCCCGCTCAAGGATCGCAAGGTGACATCGTCGTGACCGACGCTGGCCACTGGCCCGCACAGAACCAGATGGTCGGTATCTCCGAGGAACCTGGTCTGCGCGAGTACCTGGCGGTACTGAGCCGCAGGAAACGGGCCATGCTGGCCTTCGTCGCGATCGTGCTTCTTGTGGCCGTCGGTTCCAACATGGTCCAGGCCCCCCGCTACGAGGCCCAGGCCCAAATCCTGATCGAGCCGCGAGCCAGCGATCAGGAACTCAACCAGTCCAACCCGACGCTACTGGTGGACCGCAAGCGCATTGTCGACACCGAAGTCCGGCTCCTGAGCTCGACCCAAGTGCGAGACGCTGTCGAATCCAAGTTTGGGCCAGACACTCCGGACGCCACGACGATCGCCATCGAAGGCACGGACCTGCTGTCGATTTCGGTGATTTCCACCGACCCCGCTCTGGCCGCCGCGGTCGCCAACGAGACCGCCCGCCAGTACATCGACTTTCGCACCGAATCAACCAAGGCAGACCTGGCCAACGCCGCCGTCTCTGTCCAGAAGCAACTCGACGCGGCCCGGAGCCGCCTAGACGAATTGGACCTGGCAATCGCGCTCTCAGAGGGCGCCGCTCAGGCCGTCAACCAGGCTGACCGATCAGTGGCCGCTGAGGAGGTGCGTTCCATCGCCTCACGGCTGGATGCGCTTGAGCTGCGCCAGCAACTCACCCAGGGCAACGCCACCTTGGTGGACGTCGCCCAGATTCCGTCCAGCGCACTCGGTCCCCAGCCGATCGGGACCGGCCTGCTCGCCATCTTTGCCGGTGGGGTCGTCGCAGTCGGGTTGGCATTTGCGCTCGAGTTCTTCGATGATCGCATCGATGCTCGGGCCGGCCTCGACGCAGTCCTGCCACGAGTGCCCGTCCTGGGTCAGATCCCAGTCCTCGACGGTTGGGGGGGCAATCGGGAGGCCACACATGTCGCCGCCATCGAGTCCGCCGATGGTGCTGTGGCCGAGGCGTACCGCCGCCTGCGCACTGCGCTCCAGTTCATTGCCACCGGCGACGACTGCATCGCCATCCAGGTGACCAGCGCCATGCCCGGCGAAGGCAAGACCACCACGGCCACAAACCTGGCGGTCATGTTCGCCTTGGCCGGGCAAAGAACCGTGCTCGTCGATGCCGACCTTCGACGCCCCCGGGTCCACAGCTTCCTCGGGCTCGACAACGAGATCGGGCTCACCACCGGCCTGCATAAGAAGCTGACGGCCCGCGAGGTCGGTCACCGGGTTCTGGACGGACCGCCGCTGTGGGCCGTAACCGCTGGCCCCCCGTCTCCTCAACCTGCGGAACTGCTCCAGTCGGATGAGGTCAGCAGGTTCCTCGACGAGTGTCGCTCCTCGGCTGACGTCATCATCGTGGACTCTCCGCCGGTGGTGCCGGTGGCCGATGCCGTCGCCCTGTCCGCCCACGTTGACGCGGTGCTGTTGGTGGTGTCGGTGGCGAGGTCGACCAAACGCAACGTGAAGCAGGCCGTCGACACACTGGGTCAGGTAGGAGCCAACGTCTGCGGGATCGCGCTAGCCGAGGTTCCTGCCTCGCAGTTGGGTAACGACCAGACCTACGCCTACCAGCCAACGTCAGACCGTAGGGGCATCGAACGATTCTTCCGGCCGGAGCCGTCGCGATGAACACCGGCAAGAAGCTGACAGAGCCGCTGCGAATCGCCCGTCGCCGCATCCGGCGAGCCACCGAGCAGATGCGGGTCCGAAACACCCTCATCTACGCCAATCTGGCCGTTCTCGGTGAGCGTTACGGCTACCCACAGGGGCTAGCGGGCAAGGAGCTCAGAGTGTTCTCCCAGAACGGCGAGGACGGCGTTTTGGCCGAGATCTTCCACCGCATCGGCACCACTACCGGCTTCTTCGTCGAATTCGGGATTGGCGGCGGTCTTGAGGGCAACTCGGTGCTGCTCGCAGATGTTCATCGGTGGGAGGGTCTCTTTATCGAGGGGTCACCGACGCTTCATGCCCAGCTTCAAGAGAAGTACGAGGCGATCGACCAAGTACGGGTATTGCAGGCCCTGGTGAGCGCAGAGAACGTGGAAGACCTGTTCGCGTCGGCCGACGTGCCTGCCGACCTTGACCTGCTCTCCATCGATATCGACAGCAACGACTACTGGGTGTGGAAGGCAATCAACACCTACCGGCCCTCTGTCGTGGTCATCGAATACAACGGCAGCCTCGACCCGACTGCAACGCTGACACAGCCGTACCGGGCGAACGAAGGCTGGGACGGCACGGACTTCTACGGCTGCTCGCTCGGTGCGCTCGACCACTTGGGCACCCAGAAGGGCTACCGGTTGATCCATGCAGACTTGACTGGTACTAACGCCTTCTTCGTGCGCGATGATTTGGCTAGCCTCTTTGAGGACTGCTTCCCGGTCCTTGCCCGCCGAGCCTCGACCTCCTTCACCGACTTTCGCCATACCCCTGACCCGAGGGGTCGGGTCTATGTCGACGTCCGGCAGTGACCGGGTTACCAATCCTGCCCGGGCCGGACGCCGCGGAAGGTCGGAGCGTTGCAGAGAGCTCGCAGCAGCCGGGTTCACCGCCCCCCGGACGTATGGGTCGTCGGCTGATGCGGGATTCCATGGCAAGCCTCCTACGCACTGCCTCCGGCGCCTTCCTGGTCTTGCTTGTACCCCCAGTGCTCATCCGGACACTTGGCCCCACCACATACGGTGCTTGGGCCATCGCGGTAGAGATCGGCACCTATCTGGGGCTCCTCGATCTGGGGGCGCTCAGCGCAGTGGGCCACTTCGCCGCAAAACACCGCGCCGACTCCGAGGGCGAAAGCCGGGTCATGTCGACCATGTTCGCGGTTCAGCTCGGACTGGTGGCGGTCGGCGCTGCGGTGCTCGTGACCCTGGTCGCAGCCGTTCCGGCGATCTACCCCAAACTACCGACTGAACTAGTAGGGGCAGCGCGTCTGACCCTCGCCCTAGTCGGCGGCGTATCGATCCTCGGGCTGCTGGTCACGTCCTGCACCGGCTACTTCTTGAGCATCGGACGATTGCTGGTGCCGTCCAGTATCACCTTCGCCAGTCGGTTTTTGGGGACGGGTCTGGTCATCGTGCTGGCCATATGGGGGGCGCATCTCGGCGCTCTCGCTCTCTCCTGGGCGGCCACGTCGCTGGTCGGGTACCTGCTGATCGGCATCGCCTTCAGGCGTCTGCGGGTGCCGGTCCGCCCCAAATTTGTCGACAGAACCCTTGTTCGCGAGATCCTAGGGTTTTTAGGTGCGTATGGCATCTGGATGATCGCCGGGTTCCTGGTCATCGGCCTGGACACCACGATCGTGGCCCGCATTGACTTCGCCGCAGTCGCTCCGTTCGCTGCTGCCGCCGGAGCGGTATCCATCATCAATGCCGTGTACAGCGCCAGCCTGGCCCCGCTTGTGCCGCTTTCAGCCGATCTCCACGTCGCCGGTCGCCAAACCGAACTCACCGATCTCCTGCTACGGCTTACTCGCCTCGGCGGCGTGGCGGTGGTCCTCGGTGGTGCCGGACTGGCCGTCATGGCGCCGCCTGTGCTCCGAGTCTGGATCGGTGCCGAAACGGCCGCGACCGCTGTGCCCATCCTACGGGTGCTGGTCGCGGCCAACGTCTTGCGCTTGGTGGTGATGCCCTATCCGGTCTGCCTGTTCGGCACCGGCGAACACCGCCGGGTCCGGTCCACGCCGATACTTGAGGGTATTGCCAATGTTGCCGCCAGCGTCGCCCTAGGTCGGTGGCTGGGGCCCATCGGCGTCGCATACGGCACGTTGATCGGCGCCGGGGTCGGCCTGGCAGCTCATACAATGGTGAACGTGCCCCGGACCAACTCCATCCAGCTCAGTTCGGCCCAGTTCTTCCGCCACGGGCTGGCGGGACCCCTCACGGCATCTCTGCCTGTCACGTTGGCCGTCGTATTTGGCAACCGACTTCCCCCCGAATGGTGGTGGCCGGTTGCCGTTGCTTCGTTGGCCGCCACGGCCCTGCTGTGTTGGTCTATCGCCCTGTCCGTCACCGAGCGAGCCGGACTCCGGACCGCAGTGGCCCATTCTCTCCAGAGGAGCACACCATGAGCGCCCGCAAGCGGATCGAACAGTCGGCCCGGGTTGCCTTCGAGCGCCTGCCCGACGAACCCCGGACCGCGGCTCGCGCCGCTTTCGACCACGTCCGCGGCATCGGCCAGGTCAAGCGCAACCAAGCCATCCTCGCCCGACGCCTCGCGGCGCTGGAGGCCGAGGTAGTGAACCTTCGCGACGCCGAGGCCTCCGGCCCGCCAGCGGTCGCCGACCATCCGACCGATCACCGGTTCCCGAACGGCGTCAGCTCTCGAATCTGTACTCAGGAGCAGTTCGCCGAACCCTGGTACGACCTGTGGTGCGCCCGGCTGGACGAGACGCCGAAGACCGACCGCAAGCAGTGGGAGCATGCCTACATCGCCCGGGTGGCGGAGGAGCTGGACCTCCTCGGCCCCGGCCAGCGGGGCCTGGGGTTCGGCGTGGGAGAAGAACCACTGGTCGCCTACTTCGCAAGCCGGGACGCAGAGGTTGTGGCGACCGACCTGGACCCCAACGACGATGGCGCCCGGGTGTGGCGCAACACCGGGCAACACGCCGCCGCATCGCTCGATCTGCGTCGGCCCAATGTCTGCGACGACGACCGATTCGACAAGCTGGTGAGCTGGCAACCGGCGGATATGCGGGCCATTCCTTCCTCACTCGGGGGCTTCGACTTCTGCTGGTCATCCTGCTGTTTCGAACACCTCGGTTCACTCGAGGCTGGCCTGGACTTCGTGACCCACTCGCTCGACACACTGCACCCCGGCGGAGTCGCCATCCACACTACCGAATTCAACGTCACATCCAACGACGAGACCGTTGAGGACGGTCCTGTAGTCCTCTATCGGCGCCGCGACCTCGAGGGCCTGGTGGCCAAGCTCGAAACAGCGGGACATGAGGTAGCCGCCCTCGACCTCGAACCTGGTACCGGCCTCCTTGACGAGTACGCGGACGTTCCCCCGTTCTTGGACGGACCCCACATCCGCCTTGCTCTCCGAGGACACGTCACCACCTCGGTCGCCCTGGTCATCCGCAAAGCGGCCTGACGCTCGACTCAGCCACAGCCCAGGTCGCGCATGCATCGGGCCCTGCTGGTTCGATGGCATTGCCGGTGGTGAATGAGAACAGTTCGGACGGACCTCGGCTGATCCCGATGCCCGGCTCGAAGACCTCGAAATCCACCCCGACGCAGCGAGCATTCTCGAAGAATTCGTCTGCAGCGACTCGGAAACCTCAGGACGGGAACTCCTCGCTTGCCACGGCATCACAGCACCTGCTGGTCACCTGGTGTTCTTCGGATCGACTTGGCCGTGAGCGCCACCGCCGACGGCCCGCAATGGACGCCGGCACCGAGCGCTTGCGAAATAAGTTCGGAATCCGCGACGTGTCCGTTGGATGCTGAGGTCTCGGCCGTTTTGCAGCGCTGCCAACCGTAGGAACACCTCCCGGTCGAATGCTGCTGGATGACGGCGCCGAATCCCGGCTTCCGCCATGACCTGGGCGTCATGACTGAGCGCATCGACGCATGCGGACTTCTCCGGTGTCGACATGGCTCGCCACCGGTCCACCTGCTGGTCGAGAGGACAGGAGGACGTGTCGTCTGCCTTCAAGCTGCCTCCAACCATTGAACATGCCCGGTTCCCGCGCTAACAGGTGACGGTGCCAGATCCAACGGCAATTGCCGGAGAGAGGGTTGGTGACTTCTGGAGTGGCGCTACTTCAGCAGGCCGGCGACCAAGAGGTTGATGACCCGGTCGGTGGAGGTCGCCGGATCGATCGAGGCGGTGAGGCGGTCGAGCATCAGGCCATCGAGAGCGTAATGAAACGGGTGCGGCTCCCTTGTAGGGAGTTATGCGGCGGTCGTTAGGTCGTGGTTGTGGTAGCGGGTGTGGTGGTTGCGGTGGTGTTTTTGGGTGGTGTGGTGGGCCCAGTATTGGTCGAGGTGGCCGTTGGTTCGTAGGGCCCGGAGTTGGAGGATGGCTTCGGCGCCTTGGAGGCCCCAGCGGGCTCCGGTGATGTCGAGGCGGTCCGCGATGAGGTGCCGGCAGGCGCCTTCGATGATGCCGGTGGCGATGGGCCAGCCGTTGCTGAGTGCTGTGGGGTAGTCAAGGTAGGGGGCTTTGTTGGTGAGGTAGGTGGCGGCTTTGTCGGCGCCTTTACGTTTGAGGGTGGTGAGCTTGCGGGCGGTTGCTTTGCGTCGGATCGCTGCGGCGACGATCCGGGCTTTGCCGTTGAGGATGTCGAGTGCTTTGGTTCGGACCCATGTTTCGGCGGCGGGGTCGCCTTCGGTGTGGAACGACCAGGTGGCGTCCCAGAGGTATTCGAGGACGTGAACAAAGTCGATGATGATGGTGAGGTCGATGCCCCGGCTGGTGGCTTCTTTGGTGAACCGGTTGATCTGGTGGTTGTTGCCATCGACGAGGCCGATGGTTCGTCGGGTGTGGTCGGGGTCTCGCCGTTCGGCTTCGTCAAAGATCGAGGCGATGACGGTGGCGGTGTCGGAGGTGACCGACGCCGTGACCCATTTCTCTTTCGCTTTCGGTGCCTGTTTGGGGACGGGGCCGTCGTCGTCGTCGTTGGTGGTGGTGGTGGTGGTGGTGGTGGTGGTGGTGCCCATGATGTCGTCGGGTGTGCGGGGAACGGGGGTGAGGTCGTAGACCGAGCCGACTTCGGCCATCCGTTTCCGGTTGCGTTTCTCGCCTTTGGACAGTCGGCCTTCGATTTTGTGGGTGTTGTTGGCTGCTGCGGTCGCAGTGGCGGGTCGTAACGCGTCGGGGCGCATCACGATCCCTTTCCCGTCGGCGGAGATGACGAGGACATCGCCGGGTTCACCTGCTGGTGTTGGCCTGTTGTTGTAAAAGCTGTTGAAGTCGATAGCGGCGTTGACGGCCAGGTCTTCGAGTTGGCGTTTTCCGACCCGGGTGCCGGTTGAGCGTTCGATCGCCAAAGCTGTTTCTTCATAGGACCCGCGTGATGCTTCGATCGCAGTCAGCCGTTCGAGCCCATGGGAATAGGACCATCGGGGCAGGTTCAATGTCGAGTCTGCGGGATACAGGTTCCGGTGGTGGGGTTGGCGGTAGGCGAGCCGGGTCACAGTCACTTTTCCGACCAGCGTTGAGAGGTTCCGGTGGTGACCGGTTTCGACACGCCTGTGGACTATCCCGGCAGCGTCGGTCACCCCATCGAGCCGGACCTCGCGTGCCGCACGCAGGTCGAGGTGGTCCTGGAACAACCGGCGTAACAGTTCAAGGCCGCGGGTGCGGAGCTGTTCCTCCAACACACCATGATCCAAACCCGCTGTGTCAGCCTCGTCGAGCCAGCCCACGATCGAGTCGAACTCGCTCCGGCTTGCCTCAAACCCGTCAGCGACACCCGCTGTTTCGGTGCGAGGGTTCATGACCGTGCCCGTCGTGCCCGCCGCGCCCGAAGCTTTGACAGGCCTGCGGTAGCGGCCTCGTCAAGGTTGTTCCGGGCGCTGTCGTAGCGGGCTAACGCCGCTGCCACTTCGTCGACCTCGTCAGGTCGCAGCGTCACCGTTTTGGTGCGACCCGAATCGGTGTACGTCAACGCTGGGCTCTCGTGCGGGTCACCGTTCGCGCACCGACACGAGGCTTTGCCGCACCGGCGTTTGAACACCGTCAGGGTGCCTTTGAGCACCAAAGAGTCGTCACGTGTGGGGATGGGATGCATCGTAACCTTCGCCTGTAGTCGTCTATCACTACAGACAAGGTCAGCTCAACAGGCCGCCAGGGTGGTGGATCCCCTGCCAGCACAGCCGTTCCAGCCCCTCACAGCCTCAAAACACACGCCCCCACCAGCTCCCTACAAAGGAGCCGCACCCTAATGAAACAGCGCGATCTGGTCTCGTCCCCCGGGAAGCCCTGCCTCTGCGAACAGTGTGTAGAACGCACCGACAGCGGCGACCAGGACGAACCACACGACCGTCCAGTTTCGGATCGTGCGTGCGCCAGCATCGCTCAGCTCTTCATGCATCCATCCATTCTGGCGAGCCGCACCGTCAAAGCGACGTTTGGATCAGCCGAGAGGTCGATCAGGCGAAATTCGACGATGCGCCATCGTCTGGTGCTGACGACGATGCCCGAGCAACCTTTGGCCGATCACTCGGAAAGCTGGCGATGGCTTCTGCTGGTGGACTCGATACGGGTGGGCCCGATCAACTCAACGCTGAGGTTCGTTTGCGAGCCGGTCGTGCTGCATGGGATTGGGGCTGGCGCATGGGTTTGGACAGATTCGGTGATCGCTGCGGTTGCGCTTCCGGTCCTCGGCGCCGTCGTGTGGGGCGTGTTCAGGGTTCCCGACGATCCGAAGCCTCCGCCGGTCGAGGTGCCCGGCGTGGTGCGGTTGGCCATTGAGGCTCTGGTGCTTAGGGGAGGGGCCCTGGGGCTGGGCGTCGCCCACGGCTGGCCGGTCGGGGTGGCCTTAGCTGTAGTCCTGGCCGTTCACTACGCGACGACGCCGGTGAGGCTTCACTACGTGCTGTCGTGTCGCCAGTGGGGAAGCTCCCCTCAGATGTAGCCGCCGCTGAGCCGGGCAGAGCGGGCAGCGGAAGCCCTTGGACCTGTGCCGGTTACTTGACACCAATGGCCACCTTGCCGTCGGCTATGAAGCCTCGAGCATCGAAGCCAGGCCCGGGAGGATGTCGTTGGTCCATCCTGGCCCCATGTTCTCGAAGGCAAAGCTGTGCTGCGGGTTGTCGAGGTCGAACCCGGAATGATCGAGGAGCAGACGGGTGTTGTTGGTTTCGGCCACCAGCCGCCAGGTGAGCGTCTAGCCGGCGAAGGAGTAGACGAGGCGTTCGGGGTCGACGAGTGCCTCCCAGACCTTCTCGGGTGGGCTGGCGATGAACTGGTCGACGTGGATCGTCTGGCTGTTGGCGGTCATGAGCCTTGGGCGAGGTCACCTGCGGTGTTTGGGGATTCGATGAGGAGTTCGAGAAGTTTCCGGACTTACTCGTCGTCCGAGTGGCGAGTCCACAGGCGATCGAGAGGTACAACGTGGATTCGGTCCTCGAAGGTGTAAGCGCGCTCTCCGAGGTACAGCGCGTATCCAGCTCGGAAGTTCTGTCCGACTGCTTCGCGCAATTTCTTCAAGGGCTTCAGCTGGTCACCGGGGACCCTGCTTCCGGACTTGACCTCAAACCCCATTACACCGCCGTCGTCGAGTTCGACTACCAGGTCAACTTCCAAGTGGTCATGCGTTCGCCAGTGGCCGACCCCAGAGACCTCCGCGCACCAGGAGGCTTGCTTCAGCAGTTCGCCAACGGCAAAGGTCTCCAAGAGGTGGCCGAGTTCGGTCTGCGCGGTCGGGTCGAGCGTGGCGAGCTTCTCTGGCGTGACTCTCATCAGCCGAGCAGCAATCGCCGAGTCGAGGACGTGGATCTTCGGTGACGATGCCGATCGGGCAGTCAGGGTCTTGCCCCAAGCGGGAAGCCGCCGCACCAAGAATACCTTCTCTAGAAGCGAGATGTAACTGTCGATGGTGGAGTTGTCGAGACCTGTCGATCGAGCCACGTTGTTGACGTTGAGAATCTGGGCGGTCTGCCCGGCGAGGCGGTCGAGCACCGTCTCAAGGAGGTGACCTTGACGGAGCTGGCTGAGTTCGCGCACATCTCGCTCCAACGTGGAGCGTAGGTACTCGTCGATCCAGCGCTGGCGAGCCGTCGGGGTGGAGGTTCCAACCGCGAGGGGGAACCCTCCCCGGACGATTCGTGCGATGTAGTCCCCTCGCTGCGTGGTTGAGCGATCAGCCGTAACGACCGAAGCGGGGCTCTCATTGACCAGGCTGAGGAAGTTCTCTCGAACGCCAGCAAGTTCGCCTTGCGAAAGGGGCAGCACCCGGAGCCGGGACATCCGCCCCGTGAGTGCCTGTGATGCGGCCGGCAACGTGTCGTGACGTGCAGACCCAGCGAGAATGAACCTGCCGGGTGCAGTCTGCTGGTTCAACTCGGCCTTGATCGCATCAAGAACTACGGGAGCTTTTTGGTATTCGTCGATGCACACCAGGCGGTCGCCTTGTACGAACAACGCCGGGTCTGCAGCTACCGCGTCCCTGACACCTGGGTCGTCGAGGTCGACGATGACCCCGTCGGCTGCGGAAGCGATCTCGCGGAGCAGGGTCGACTTACCGACGCTGCGCGGACCTTCAAGGAGGAGCACCGGATCGTCGTGCAGCCACTCCAGAGCGAGAGGAAGCACCCGGCGTAAGCGCATGGGTAGGGACCTGTGATGCACGGCTTGACCCTATCACGAGTCCCAAATTTCGAGCGGTTCGAACCCACAATTTTGAGCGGTTCGAACCCACAATTTTGAGGCATGCGAATCCACTATTTCGAGCGGGTCTCTGGACGTATGTGAATGGTGGTGCGCTACTCCAGTAGGCCGCTGACCAAGAGATCGATCGTTCGGCTGGTTGACGTCGCAAGATCGACCGAGGCGGTCAGTCGGCGATTGCGCGGTCGAGCAGATCTTCGAGCCCTACTTCGGCCGCCTCGGTTGCGAGCGATTGGAGGTTGAGGTTGTCGCCTTGAACCCGGAGGATGGCCGTGACGTCGCGCCATTGGCGGTCCAAGACGCCGCCTCCAAGTTGGAACCACCAGAGCTTCCGGAGGACGAGGTCCGCTGGGGACGTTACCCAGATCGAAGCGTCGAGATGGGGAAGTTCAAGCCGCTCCCGCCTCGTGATCTGCCACTGATCGAGGAGCGAGTCTCCGAGAAGGAACAGGTTCACCTTGAAACCCGAATCCAAGTGGATGAGATTGAACGAACCGTGCTGTCTTGCGGCCTCCTGCAACGGGCCCAGGGGGGGCGAGATAGAACCCATCCATGGCGTCGACCAGATCGTTCACCTGTCCGGGAGGCAATCGGGCGGCAACGTCGATTTCGTTGGTCGACCTGGGTTCCCCAAGTAGCGAGCTGGTCATCGAACCGCCGAGCACCCACGGGATGTCGAGCGCATCCAATGCTGCGCCGATCGCAACAGCGTGGTCAAGGGGGCCCATGGCTACCAGCCCTCGACTTCGGGATCCCAGCCGTACGCAGCGATGCTGAGATCTCGGCCGTTTCGCAGCGCCGCAAGCCGAAGGAACACCTCTCGGTCGGTCGCAGCCGGGTAACGACGGCGGGTCCCGGCCTCCGCCATGATCTGGACGTCACGATTGAGCGCATCGACGCAAGCCGACTTCTCGGTGGGCGACATGGCTCGCCACCGTTCCACTTGGTGGTCCAGAGCCGAGGAGGATGTGTCGTCCGCCTTCAAGATGCCTTCGGGAACTTCGAAACCCGGCCGGCCTTCAGGGGTGCGCCGAGCGGTGGCGCCGACCCCAACGGCAATCGCAGGGAAGGGGGTTGATTCGTGAACTGCGGAGCGGAGCTACTCCAGCAGGCCGCTCACGAGCAGGTCGATGACGCGGTCGGTGGATGTCATCGGATCGATCGAGGCGGTGAGTCGGTCGAGCATGAGCCCATCGAGTGCGTAGTGGAAGAGGGCGATCTGGTCCTTCCCTCCGGGAAGCCCGGCATTGGTGTTGAAGGCCACGTCGGCAGCGAACCCGGTGTCCAGCCACTGCTGAACCAGGTCGGCGATCTCGGGGTTGCGGCTCGCTTCGAGACGGAGCTCGAACAAGGCGATCGTCACGTCCCGCTCGGCTGACAGTCGGGCCACGATGTAGCGCATGTAGTCGACGAACAGCTCCTTGGAAGGTGAACGCTCGGCCAGCTTCGCCAACTCGGCGGGGTCAGGCATGAGGCGGGCGCTGATCCGATCAAAGACCTGGGCGATCAGTTGGTCACGATTGACGAAGTAGTTGGACGCAGTTCCGACGGGAGTCTGAGCCTGGCCGTCGACGGCACGAAACGTCAGGCCTCGGGTGCCCTGCTTGGCGAGAACCGAAATGGAGGCGTCGAGGAGGGTTTCGCGGCGGGCTGCGTTGGAAGCGATCGAATCACCCTAGCCAAACCACGACAGGTGTTGTACTTTGGATAAACCACGACAAGTGTCGTGCATTAAGGAGCGCCATGCGATCACTTACCTACCTCGTTGCCGTCAGCCTCGATGGCTACATCGCCGCCACCGACGGGACCTTCGATGCGTTTCCGCAGACTGGCGACCACATCGATGCGTTGCTGCGGGACTTTCCCGAGACGATCCCGGCTCACGTGCTGTCGGCCATCGGGATCGAGGCGTCGAACGACACCTTCGACACGGTGGTCATGGGGTGGAACACCTTCGCCGTCGGGCTCCGGCAAGGCATCGACGATCCGTACCCGCACCTTCGTCAGTACGTCTTCAGCCGATCGCACGGACCGGACGACGTGGGTGGAGACGTGCAGGTGGTGGCCGACGACCCGGTTGAATTGGTCCGGTCGTTGAAGGCGGAGAGTTCGGGCAAAGGCATCTGGCTGTGCGGCGGCGGAGCGATCGCAGGAGCCGTGCGTGACGAGATCGACCGGGTGGTGCTGAAGATCAACCCGGTGATGCTCGGCTCCGGGATTCCGCTCTTCGAGCCGGGCCCTGCGCCCAGCAGCGCAATCAAGCTTGAGTCGAGTCATCAGTTCGAGTCCGGCGTGCTGATGGCTTCCTACAACGCCGTTTCCGAGTAGAAGGGCTACGCAGGAAGGCTGGGAGATCAGTTCTCGGCGCGGCCGAAGTTGAGGAAACCCGCGAAGTGATCCAGGTCGACCGCTCGCGTGGCGATTTCCCTGCCGACCGCACGCATGTCGTCCATGGCACCCACGTTGTCGATTGCCATGACATCCCCAAGGCGTATCGACCCCAACCCCAGGTCCTCCAGTGTCTCGTTGTTGAGCGGTTGGTCGTAGCGGACGTACCTGAAGAGCCGGTCCTCCACCAAACCCTTGCTCGACAGGAGGTCGCCAACCTCTCCGTCCAGCGGCGGACCCCAGAGGCACCGTCCGAGTGTCCGGCACAGGAAGTCCTGGTGCACAGCCGCCGACTGCATCAGCGCGCCCGCAGTTGCGCTGGCATGGTAGAGCAGGTGCATGTCGCTGGTTTCAAGGTCAGGGCGAGCAAACTCGCTGTTCGCCGTGCCTACAGACACCAACAACAGGTTGTCTTCACCGGTCGGCCAGCCCAACCTGTAGCTGTCCAACGTCGCCATGGTGAAGAGTTGAAACGCCGGGTTGTTGAACGGCGTCACGCAACCATCGGCGAACACGAACTTGCGGTCGCCGAGCGTGATCACCTCCGGCTCGAAATAGGTCGGTGCCGCCGCGCTGGCACGCACCAACTGCCACAGCGGCAGATCGAGGTTGCAGTCGGGAAGGCTCCGGTCGTTGAACCTCGCCCGGGGGTTGTTGCTGACCGGCCACGGGGAGTCGGTGGTGGCATTGCGCAGAACCACCATCAGCAGCGTCTGCAGCGAGTCGCTGCCCAGGGTTGTGTCGGCGCCCACCTCGTCTTTCAGAATGAGCTCCAAGGCCTCCTTGTCGTAGGAGTGCCGGAGCCGGTCCGTCCACCCCGACTTGCTGAAGATCTCGGCACCTCGGTCGACGTAGAGGGCCATGAGCTGATCTGTCGACATGCCTGTGGCCAGGCCAGCCGCGATGATCGCACCGGTGCTCGTGCCTGAGATGTAGTCGAACACGTCGGCAAGGACCAGCTTGGGATCCCTCAATTTCCGTCGAAGATCCGACTGGAGCTTGCCGAGGATCTCGAGGGCGATCACGCCCCGAATCCCACCGCCGTCAACGGCCAGCAGCCGTTTGGGTCGGTCAGCGTCGATCCGGTCGAGCAGCGTCATCGCGTGTCACTGGCTCCTGCTTCGCAGTCCTGACTTTGGCTGGATCACCGTGTCGCGGGTGGATCCGGTGAATCCAGGCTACCCGCCGTCGTATTCGTCGAGGTCGAATCCCTCGCCTTGGAGGTCTCGGCAGAGTTGCCCGTCGTCCACGTCGTCCGGGAACAGGTTGTCCAACCTTGGCTGGGCAATGTTGGTGGGTGCAAGGCTCAAGGTCAGCACCATGCCTGCGCTCGGCGGTACCTTGAATGCCATCGAGGTCAAACAGGACAGCGGCAACGGCGGCCCCAACCATCGTGCGTCCGCGACCGCAGCGCGGGTCCGCAGCCGCTTGGCAGGGTGGAACTTGTTGCTGGCGCGCATGAGCTCGGTGGGAAGCAACGCGGTGGTTTTGAGGCGGAGCATTCTGACGGCCGTCGGCGTGATCGCATCCGTCCTCGGCGTGTGGGGCCTGAGTCGCTACTCGGGGCAGCATCCTGAAGCAGGGCTTGGCCTGTCGGAGTGGGTCTATGGCACGGTGATCCTCTTCGTCGACGCAGCTGATGTTGCAGCCGTCCCGTGGCAGTTGGATGTCGCCCGCCTGCTGGCACCCTTGGTGACACTTGGGGTGGTCTTCGAAGTGTTGTTGGTGGCCTTTGGCCAGCGGATACGTCGGTGGGTCGCTTCAAAGGCCTCCGGACATGTGCTGTTGGTCGGCCCGGTGGACCGGGTCCGGCCATACGCGCATGAGCCGGGCGACCTTGCGGAGACCAAGGATGGGACTGATCTGGTGGTTCACGTTGGGCTTGAGGGCTCGTCGCTGAGCTTGGTATCAATCGGGTTGCCCGCGACCCCAACTCCAGCCGAATGGGTGGGGGCGACGCCGGCAGGCGCGGCACGCCGAATCGTGCTTGCACTCGGACGGGACGAACTGACGCTGGCGGCGTATCGCGGTGCGCTGGATGCCGGGTTGCCGGCCGACGGCAGCAAGCTTGCGGTGGAAATCAATTCCGCTGAGCTGTGCGGTCGAATGGCGGTGGCTGTTGCCGGCGACCGGCCCAACGCCGAGATTGAGTTTCTCTGCCCCGCCGACATGGATGCACAACTGATCGCTGCCGGTGTTGTGGAGGATCTGACCTCCGTTGACCCCACAGGGAGGACATGGGCGGTGACAGTGGTGGGCGACACTCCAACGTGTGACCGGGTGTTTGCACGGCTGGAACGTAGCTTCACGCGATCCTCGCTCCGTGGCGGAGCGGTGAGGCCGAGGATTCTTCGCGTGCTCGCGCCCGGTTCGGCGGTCGCGTCTGAGACGGTCAACAACCACCGCGTGGTAGTGCACACCTCCAACCGGATGGACGCCGTGTTCGAGGCCACGTCGCCAAAGAACATCGTGGTCGACTTTGCCGACCCCGAGCGGGCTGCAGTGGTCGCGATGCAGGTGGCGCTGCGACGCCCCCACAGCTCGGTGTGGGCGACTCACGGTTTGACGCTTCCTTGGGCCACCAGTCATCCGAATGATGCATCGACCGCGCCTGCCGACCTGCGCCAGGTGTCGCTGGAAGCAGTGGCCAGAATGGGAGCGATGCAGGGCCCGTTCGGCCGCATCGCGCAGCACCGTGCGCGCGTGCTTGGCGCCGTTGCGCCGGGATCGACGGCAGCGGATGTTCGGCGTGGCGTCTCGGCGTTGATCGCGCAGGGTTGGGCGGTGGTGCCTGAGGCCGACCTACGTCCCATTGAGCGCCGTGGTTTGCCGGGATTCGTCGACGCAGCCCTCAGCGATGAGCTGTCCTCGATACAGGGCCTTGCCGAGGACCCGTCGCACCTGCTCTACGAACTCCGCTGTGAAGGTCTGCTCGCTACCCCTCCCGGATGGACGGCGGGTGCGACGATCGAGCCGGTGCATATGCCTGCCGATGACGTGATCGAGTTGGTTGCCCAAGGTATCCATGAGCGCTATGTGGAGCAGCAGGCCAACGCTGGCCTCCCGTCGGCGCGGCCATGGCTCGATCTCGATGAGACGGTTCGGGCTCTGAACCGTGACCAGGCCAGAGACAACGTCATCAAACTTGCACGCCACGGCTTCACACTCGTAGCCAGCGAGACACTGTCTGATGCCCCCGCCGTGTTCAGTGAGGCAGACGTCCTCAGCCTCGGGGTCGCTGAGCACGACAGGTGGTCGCACCAGAAGCGGGAACAGGGTTACCGGTTCGGCCCGATGCTCGTTGTCGAAGGCCCAGATCTTCGCCACCCGAGCCTTGTTCGATGGGACCAACTCTCGGCAGAGGAACAAGAGAAGGATCTTGCCTCGATGCGTCAGTTGGCTGATGTCCTGGCCGCAGCAGGATTGGCGGCGACGCGGACGTCTCTCGCTGGGTGACTCCTGCCGCATGCGGTGGGCAAGGTCACGAGGTGCGCGACTTCCACGTCTACCCGGTGGTGAGGCCGAGGAGGAGGGCTACGGCAGGTAGAGCTGGGACATCACGCTGGCGCAACCACCGTTTGGACTCACCGTCAACTTGGTGAGTGGACCGTAGGGGAACAGGTCCGGGTCGTTCAGCGTGCCCTTCGCGTGCTTCAAGTAGTTGCTGACGGTGAGCTGCTTGTTGCTCCCGAGGTCCCCCGACCTGAGGGCGAACGCCTTGGCGCCAGTGCACACCGGCACGTTCCGGATCTTGGCTGACTGGTTGCGGATGTGCACCTCATTGGTGTCGGTTGGATCCCCGCCGTCCTCGATGGCAGCGGCGGTTGCGTCGGCCCCGAAATACAGGCACACCACATCGAAGGAGAGCTTCTGCGATGTCGATGAACTCTTCACCGCTCCGTACCAGGTGCCGGCTGGAAGGGTGTTGGTCAGGCCGGAACAACCGGACCCCTCCGCCTTTGGCAGGGCGGGAGCTGGGGAGCAGCCACTACCTGCGGCCAGCAACGCCACGATGACGACGAGCGCTGTCATCGCTCTGCCCGAACGTCGATGGTGAGTGCTCATGCTGGATGTCCCCGATGGTCGTGTGCCTGCTGACGTGCTCGCTGCGACTATGCGTGCGGCGTTCATCTTGTACGTGCTTTGGGGATGAGGCAAGGGTCACGTCGCGAGCGCGTCGAGGGCGGCGCCGCGGCGCCGCCCTCAGTTCAACTCGTTGAGCCAACGGGTGACGCCCGTCGAGCGCTGCGCTACCCCTTGGTCAGGGTGGCGAACTTGGCCGACATGCGGGGATCGCCGCCTTTGGAACCGTTCTGGAAGGCCCAGCCCTCCACCGACTTGTTGGCCAGCTTCTTGGCTGCGGGTCCGGTGGTGGCGAAGCTCCACTTGGATCCGCCCTGGTAGTAGCCCCAGTACTCGTAGCCGTCGGAGCCGTTCTTGCCGCAGTCGGGAGCCTTGGGAGTGCCATCGATGGCGCAGAGCAGGCCGCTCTGGTCGAGGCGCGGCTTGGGGACGCCCAACCTCTTGGCCCTGGCGTTCAACGCATCCAGGCCATTGGCGCCCTTGGGCAGGTTGACACAGGTGCTGGTGGCCTTCGTACCGTCAGGCAGCGTGGAGGCGTCAACCACCACAGCCACCTGGATCTGGCCCTGGGCGGCCAGCTGGCACGTTGCGGGGTTGATCGGTGGTGGAGGTGTGGGTGTGCACCCGCACCCGGCCCCGAATGCGGCGATGACCAGGGTGACCAGGCCGATACCAAAGCGATGTGGTGACCTCAATGGGTCTCCTTTCGTTGGGCCGCGGATGCACTGCCGATCCAGCCCGAAAGGACTGCCCCGACTCCGCTTTCCGCGACGGATTCTTGGAGCGATCGAGGGTCGGTGTTCCGGCTTGTGTTCGCTCCTGAGAGCGGACACCTACGGTTGCGGGACAGCGCCGGAATTGGACCGGCTTCCCCGAGTACCACGATCGACCTCAGTTGACCCCAGATCGGCAAGCTGAGCAAGTTGGCCGAGTCGACTCGCCCACGGTGGTTGCGGTGCCACGTGACCAAGCGGTCTCAGCGTCCGCCGTCGCTCCCCCAGGTGCGGCGCTGGCTCGAGCCCGTTGGGCCTGAGGGGCGACCCGCCATCGTGTACCTATCGTCCGCCGGCGGCGCTCCTTGAGGTTTGCGTCACGGCGGTTTCGGTGGGTCATCGACGTCGCGGCGGGCCGATCGGTCGTACGGTGCCGGTACGCACGAACGATCGTGCGCAACGGGGGGGGTCTCGCCAATGGATACCAAGGACGACAACGGCAGGAGCGGCTGGGAGCCGGAGGGCAACTGGGAGGAAGCCGGACGCGGTTGGGGTGCGCGGGCGCTTGATTGGGCCTACCTCTTCGAGCCCTACGCACGACCAGCGAACGATCTGTTGCGCTTGGTGACTTCCGGGTGGGCGACATGTTCAAGCTTCCGTTCGAGGACCGCTTCGATGTGATCACCAGCTTCAATGGAATCTGGAACCGATGCGAAGCGGCGCTGAGCGAGGTGCGACGGGTGATCGTCTCAGACGGCCGCTTCGGGATGACCTTCTGGGGAGGGCACGAACGGCTCGGGCTGATGCCCTACTTCCTGAAGGTGCTCGAGCTGTCACCTCCAGCGCACCAGTCGGCGATGATGGAGCAGGACGGGACTCGCCAGGTCATCGGCGACATCGTGGAGGCTGCGGGTTTCAAACTCGAGCAGCAGGGAACGGTTGAGGTGGTCAACGAGTGGCCCGATGTTGAGACCGCCGTGCGGGCCCTTGCCGCGGCCGGGCCATCGGTACCGGCGATCGAGGCGGTCGGTTACGACCGGTTCCGTGACGAAATGGGCGGCGTGGTCGCTCCGCTGTTCTCGCAGCACTACGGCGTGCGTATTTCGTCGGAGCTCGGTTGGGTCACCGCTCGCCCAACCTGACGTCAGGCGGGCGGGGTCGTCGAGTGGTGACCTTGGACCCTGGTCGAACGTCACGGTGGCTGCGAAGGTGGGCGCGACCGACCCGTAGGGTTGGACCGACCTGTACCCCCCCCAACCCGTGACTGGATCGCACCCCCCATGGCCCTGCACTCTGACATCCCCACCGGACCCGAGCTCGACCGGCTGTTGAACGCCACCGCCGACCATTGCGTGTCGATCTACCTGCCGACCCACCGCGTGACTCAGGAGACCCAACAGGATCGGCTGTTGTTGCGCGACTTGACCCGCCAGGCGATCGAACAGCTTGAGGCGGTGGACGCCGATGTCGAGGTTGTGGCCGAGATCGAGGCCCACCTGGTGCATCTCGCCGAGGATGACGACGACTTCTGGGTCAACCAGGCCGAGAGCCTCGCCATCTTCGCGAGCGCTGAGCGATTCGAGACCCACCGGCTGCCCAACCACCTGACCGCGATGGTTGAGGTGTCGGACCGGTTCCACGTCACGCCGTTGTTGCGGGCGGTCACCTTCCCCCATGCGGCGTGGATCCTGGCGTTATCGCAGGGAGCGGTTCGCCTGCTCGAGGTGGGCCCCGCCGGACCCCCCGAGGAGATCCGGGTCGATGACATGCCCAAGGATGCGATGCAGTCGTCGGGCAACAAGGTGGTCCGGGCACGTGAGGCCGCTTACGCCCGCAAGGTGGACTCGGCGTTGCGAACGACGCTGACCGGCTCCGACCTGCCGCTGATCCTGGCGGCGTCCAAGCCGATGGCCTCGCTGTACCGGTCGGTCAACACCTACCCGCATCTGGTGGACGGACGCGAGCACTCCAACCCCGATACGAGCACGGACGCCGAACTGGCCGCCGCTGCCAGGGGGATCCTCGACGAGGTCTACGCCGATCAGCTCGCCGAGTTGGCCGAGCGCTTCGACGAACTGCGCTCGCAGGGCCGCACCGCCGTTGACGTGTCCGACCTGGCCCGCCTGTCCACCTACGGCGCCGTCGACACGCTGTTGGTCGACATCGACACTGATGTCCCGGGTTCGATCGACGACGCTGGGGCGGTCACGTTGGACGATGTCGACGACGCCGTGAACTACGGCGTGACCGACGAGATCGCCAGACGGGTGTTGCTCGCAGGCGGCAAGGTGTTGGCGGTTCGTGCCGACGACATCCCTGACGGCGGCCCGGTGGCCGGCCTGTTGCGCTACGTCGTCTGACGCCGAAGCGAGCGGCGGGCGGGTCACACGGACCCGACGTCGACCGCTGGGTGACCTGCTGCATTCACCGATTCGTATCGGGTCACTCGGTGGCCCGATACGGTCGGTCGCGGACCGGGGGAGGTCGTCACGATGGGTGTGCCGGAGAAGCTCAAGACGCAGGCGTCGGATCGGCTCGGCGAGCCCGTTCTCGCCGCTGCGATGATCGTTCCGCCCGGAGCGACGCTCTACAAGGCGTATTCGCCGGATTCCAAGGCGGTCGGTGGGGGAGGGCCCATCGTGGAGGCCCTGATGTCGAAGTCGGCTGGGGGCGCAGATGGTGAGGCCGGAAGGTTGCCGGGCGCCCAGGGTGTGCTGGCGGTGACGGCGGACCGAGTGGTCTACCTGAAGAAGCGTGTGCTGGGGGTCGGCGTCGGCCACCCCGTCACTGAGTGGCCGCGAAGCGGCGTGACGTTCACGTTTGAAGAGAACGGCAAGTGGAGCTACCCGGGGCTCCTCGTCGAGTTTACCGACGGCTCGAGCTGTGCCGTGTTTGGTGAGAAGCGGTGGGGGTTGGACGGCATCGCAGCGCTGTAGATGAATTTGGTATCACACTTGATACCAGTCGTTGGTAGGGAGAGGCGATGGCGATGACGCTGCGACTGACCGATGACGAAACAGCCGCACTGCGGGCCCGGGCTGAACTTGAGCAACGGTCGATGCAGGAGGTCGCCCGAGCGGCTTGGCGAGTAGCTCGCCCCATGGTCTTGTTCCTGAGAGCCGAGGACCTGCTGTATGTGGCTTCACGGGTGCTGGGTGAGCAACCCTTGGTCCTCGGCATCAACGGGCGGCGGCTCACTTGGACCAATGACGAGGCGTACGACTTCATCGTTGCCATCGCCACCGGTGAGCTGGCCGGCGTGCCCAGATCGCCGACCGAATTCGGGCAGCGACCGAGCCGACCGTCGCCTAGGAGTTCCCCTTGGCAAGCCGTGAGCTACTCGCACAGGAACGGTGGTTCGGTGGCCTCGGTGCGCCTGAACGTGGCGGCGAATTCGGGCCCCTCGAACTCGGCGGTGTCGGCGTCGGTGATGGTCATCGTGCCGGACACGGCGTTGTCACGGCCTACACCGGGAATGTCGCCTTCGGCAATGTTTGGCCTGGCGTTCCACCACACTCCGTCAATACGGGTCGTCCTGACCCCGCAATGGACCCAAAGCGAGTAGTCGTAGGGCTTGCCGGTCTCGGCGCCGTTTCCATACGGAGGCTCATTACTCCCGGGGTCGACGGGGGTGTCTTGTGCGAGTTCGGCAACCGCAGGGCTGGCGGTGGAAGCGGGACCTTCTACGACCTCAGAGGAACATGCCGCTGTCAGTAGTAATCCGGCCACGAGCACCAAGCGTGAGTTCACTTCATACAGGCTAGCTACCCAGCGTTGTGACGGCCGACCAGCTGGCGTGCGATGACCTTCACGCAGAGCACCTCGTCGGCGCCCTCAAAGATCGATAACACGCGGGCGTCGACGAACAGGCGGCTCACCGTGTGCTCCTCGGCATAGCCTCTGCCGCCGTGGAATCGCGCTCACCGGGTCGGCCACCCCGGGGAGGGCCCCGGGGGCGCAGTCCCCGTAGACCGATGTGCAGACCATCCGTACGTTTTCTGGAGGGTCATTGCTGGCTGCGGCCAGCCGAGATGCAGTTCGGCCAGCCGCCCGATGGCACCACGCGCCCGCAAGCCCTTGACATCCGAAAGAAGCGCTTACAATATGCAAGCCATGCCGAACGTGTTGATCCGAGACCTTCCCGACGACGTGCATCGAGAGCTTCGTCGACGGGCTGAGGAAAGCGGGCAGTCGCTTCAGGCGTACCTCTCTGCCCAGCTGGCCCGCATGGTGGACCGTCCTACGGTAGATGAGTTGCTCGAGCGGGTTGCTCGCCGAGCGACCGGGCGCGTGGGACTCGATCAAGCCGTCGCCGATCTCCATGAATCAAGGTCTGAGCGATGATCGTGGTCGACGCGTCGGTGCTGTCCAACGCGTTGGGCGACGGTCAGGTCGCCGGCGACATTGCCCGCAGCGCCATCTCCGGAGAATCGCTGGTGGCGCCGGACCTGGTCGACCTGGAAACGCTGTCGGTGTTCCGCAAGCGATGGTTGGGCAGGGACCTGACCGATGCAGAGATGGCCATGGGAATCGACGCGCTCTGCGAACTCGAAATGGTGAGGTACCCGGCACTCCCGCTGCTCCCACGAGCGTTTGAACTGCGGCACAATCTGACCCCATACGATGCCGCCTATGTCGCTCTGGCAGAGCTGCTGGAATGTCCGTTGGTGACCGCCGACACACGGCTGGTGAATGCGTCGGGTCCGCGGTGCAAGTTCCGCCAGGTTGCATCGGAGTAGCCGGTAGCGCCCCTCCCGGCTACGTCGTGGCGTTGTGGCGGCCGACCAGCTGGCGGGCGATCACCTTGACGCAGAGCACCTCGTCGGCACCCTCGAAGATCGACAGCACGCGGGCGTCGACGAACAGGCGGCTCACCGTGTACTCCTCGGCGTAACCCATGCCGCCATGGATCTGCATCGCCTCCCGGGTGACCCACTCGGCGGCCTTACACACGTACGCCTTCACCATGGATGCCTCCATGGCGCCTTCGCCCTTGGCCATCAGCTTGGCCACCTCATAGCTGTACTGGCGGGCGCCCTGAATGATGACGGCCATGCGGGCCAGCTTGGCCTGGGTCAGCTGGTACTCGGCAATGTTCTCGCCGAACACCACCCGGTTGTTGGCGTACTCACGTGCCTCTTCCATGGCGGCCTGCATGACGCCGACGGCGCGGGCGGCGGTCTGCAGGCGGCCGTTTTCGAACCCGGCCATTTGGTAGTAGAACCCGCGGCCCTTGCCATCCTCGCCGCCGATCAGGTTGGCCTCGGGGACAAACCAGTTCTCCAGCGCTACCTCGTAGGAGTGCATGCCGCGGTAGCCGATCGTGTCGATGGGGCGACCCTCCATTTTGCCGCCACCCTGGTCGTTCTCTTGGGCCAACTCGAAGCCGTGGCCTTCACCGCGCTCCTTGGGCACGATGAACATCGACAGGCCCTTGTGGCCGACGGTGCGATCGGTGTTGGTGCGGGCGAGCACCATCAGCACGTCGGCGCGGGCGCCGTAGGTGCACCAGGTTTTCACGCCGTTGAGCAGCCAACCGCCGTCGGTCTGCGTGGCGGTCACCTTCACCCCGGCCACGTCGGAGCCAAAGTCGGGCTCGGTGACGGCCACGGCGTTCATCACCTCGGCGGTTGCCAGCTTGGGCATCCATTCCTGCTTCTGCTCCTCGGTGCCGCCGGCTTCGAGGGCCCGCGCGAGGATCTCCGGGCGGGTGATCAGCGAGCCGCCGGCGCCCAGCGAGCCGCGGGACAGCTCCTCGGTGGCGACG
>MTKZ01011606.1_pt1 | contig 38287 bp, 31 predicted proteins | sample 1042781 | NCBI WGS metagenome assembly MTKZ01 (sample SAMN06212207, study PRJNA360539) | anaerobic digester metagenome | biome: Wastewater treatment plant; material: sludge; isolation source: anaerobic digester fed with sludge from wastewater treatment plant | place: Denmark: WWTP Viborg ...
CATGGCGCAGGACGCAGGGCGAAGGGAGAACAGTAGCAAAGATACTTTTATTCATTTCGCACCCCCGGAATTGAATATTTCCGCATTCATATGGTTCGTTTTTACATAATACCGTGGCTTAATCCTGCCTTTAACGCATAATTTATCTCCTTTAAATAAAAAAGCCGCCGGAAGTACCGGCGGCAATAGTTTTTGATATCTTAAAAAGCTAATCAGACGATGTAGTAGCTTTCCCAGCCCTTGCGGGGAGGTCTGTCGGCCAGCATAGCATTTGCNNTTGCAAAGCTGTCGTTTACTATTTCCTTTGTATCCCTGTTGAATATCAGTTTTTTGTTCCTGCGGATAGCTATTATCCCCAGTGAGAAAAGCTGTGCCAGCGGAGCGAAGGTCTGGAAGGGTGAGCGGGTTTTCTCCTCACCCTGGCAGGCTTTCAGGAAGTTGACATAATGGTCGGAAGGGCTCTCCGGATATTTAGGGAGGCTTGATTCCATTTCCTTTGCCTTTGCTGCAGGTATTATGAACAGAGGAGCTGAATGGGTTCCTCCCTTGAAGGTCAGTTCCTTGCTGTAAATAACCTTTCCTGCACCCGGCCGTCTTGGCCTTTCTCCCTGTGGCTTTGCCTGCTGCGGTACTCCTCCGGGAGGTGGTATTGTGGCATCAACAGCAGCCTCTATAGTATCGTAACCCTCAGGAAGCGGCGGCAGGTTCTCCACTCCGTCGTACCAGGTTATATCGACCGGAGGCATATCTCCCCTGCTCGGGAAACGGAACTTAATTGTTGATTCAAGGGGGAAGAAATAATCATTAAGGTTTTTCACGTGTACCGGTTCAATTTCGTAAGGCAGGCCCAGATCGAGGAATTCGTGAATGGTGTCAAGGATATGGGCGCCCCAGTCGCCAAGGGCTCCGAGGCCGAAGTCGTACCATCCCCGCCAGTTGCCCGGGTGGTATTTCTCATTGAAATCGTGATATGCTGCTGTTGTGAGCCACGTATCCCAGTCTTTGTCAGTCATTCCTGCAGGCAGAGGCTGGGCTTCGGGGAACCGGGATATGTTCGGGTCGTAGGGATGCCATCTCCTGCTGCCGTTCATAAATGCGGTAACCTCTGTTACATCTTTTATTATTCCGGCTTCCTTCCAGGCCTTGAACTGGAAATAGTTCTCCCCGGAATGGCCCTGGTTTCCTACCTGGGTTACCAGTTTCGGATTCTTCTCAGCCATCTGCGCCAGTATTTCGGCTTCAAGAAATGTGCGTGTCATGGGTTTTTCGACAAAAACGTGTTTTCCAAGCTGCATTGCAGCCATGCAGACAGGGAAGTGAGCAAAGTCGGGTATTGCAACCTGAACTGCATCTATGTCTCCGGCCATCTTGTCGAACATGACCCTGAAGTCCCTGAACTGTTTGGCTTTGGGAACCAGCTTTATTGTTTCCTGGGCCCCCTTCGAATCGAGGTCCACATCACAGACCGCAACAATATTTGCCAGTCCGGAATTTATGAACTGCCTTGCATCGGACGCGCCCTGATAGGCTATTCCGATTAGGGCAAGATTAACCTTTCTGGGAGCGCTCTTTGTTGTAATAAGAGGTCCATCTGAAGGAGCCTGGGCTTCTGCAGCCCTGCCCGTAATGACCGCACCGGTTGCGGCCAGACCGGCTGTTTTGAGAAAATCGAGTCGGGTTACCTTTTGTGCCATGATCGCAGTATTTTAATTGTGTCTTATAAAGATAATTTATTTATTAAAAAAGAATCAAGGTTTTTAACCGGCTTTGCCGATTAGAACCAATATTTTTCAACCCTAAAAAATCCTCCGGACTTCCGTTCCATGGTATTCAGTAAAGTTCAGCAAAATCGCGGGCATGCCTTTCAATTTCATCATCGTTAAGCCAGGAGCCCGAGGCAATAATAGTCCGGTACCTGAATGTAGCAAGTCCTCCTGCTGGTATTAAAAAATTAACCGTTTCCTTACCGTTTGTAAAGTCAAACGCCCCGAGAGGGTTTGCCGAGAACAATCCGTATCCGCGTGCATGCCAGTAAGTAGGATAGGAAGGATTGCCAGGGTGATCACATATAACCACCGAAACCTTTTCATCATTCACCGTTCCGCTGAGGCACATCCAGCTTGCCCTTTTTCCCCAGACTGCTTCTCCGGTAATTCCTTTACTGCTTCTGTAGTTGCCCGTTACACCCCTGTTCTCCATAGCTTTTTCCGTACCGGGCTGTCCGTTGTCACCCAGAAGCAGTGCATTGTCTTTTGAAGGAAGCTCAAGCTGACGTGCAACCCTTGTTGCAAACATTCCTTCCTTGGTATCCTTCATGTTCACATCTTTTTCCAGAGCCTCAAGTGTCGTAATCCTGTCAACAATCCAATGATTCACGCCTGCAATAAAATGAAAATCCGTCGTTTCCTCGAGAATATTATTCCCTGAAGGATCCTGCCACAGCGCTTTTATTGTGAGCACTCCCCTGCCCTCACCTCCTTCCGCTTTCACGATGCCAGTCAGAACAATTACGCCTCCGTTCTCACTTCTTTTCCCTGTTGAACCATTGCCCCAGAAATCAAATCCGTTTACATTGCCGTAGTTAAGCCATGATCCGACCTGATGCCTATGGTCATTCCTCTCGCCTGCCCTGGGCCGCAGGGGAAATCCTCTTGTGACCTCCGTTCCCGAAAGAGTAACTATGGGATAAAGTACAGGTTTGTAAACATTATCCGGCCAGCAAAGCGAGGTAACAGAAACACCTCCTATTATAACGTCAACCTTCTTTTCCGGCTCATTAACTGAAAAAGACACCTCTGCCCTTTCGGCGGAAACGGGCTCCTGGCCGTTTAACCTGACTTGAAAAAACAGGACAAGGACGGCTGTTAAAATCAGAGACAGTATTTTTTTCATCTTCAGATATTTATATTATTACTCAAGAATTTAAAGGCCGGTAATTCAGATAGTCCGGCAGAATGCCTCATATGATTTTTTATGCTTTTCATTTCTGTAAAAGATACTCAGTAACCCTTTATTACCGGGTAACAAAATACCCTAAGCTTACGACCTCGACAAGATTTCAAAATTCTGGCAATCAGTAAGAGTAATTTTTCATCTTTTCTGCAGCTTCCTGTTCCGCCTCCTTGATAACGCTTTGAATCAGAACTTCTGCTCCGTTCAGCTTCCTGCTTTCCGATGCTGCTGTCATGAAAGCGAATATCTCAATGGTCTCTTCCGGAGCAACCGGAGGAATCCCGGTCTGAAAGAATTTGACCACTTCGACCAGAAGCGGATTATATCCATTGTACTTACCAGTTTGAACCACAGCTTTTTCTCCGAATGCTGTGGCTCCGTAGTCGCTTTTGCCTTTCCTTATTCCCCTGAAGGTTCCGATCCTGTTATCGTTCCATAATCCGGTAACAAGGTCGGTGTCGTCAGTAAAAATACCTGAAACGCTTTTGCAACCCGTTCCCATAAGGGTAAACAGCGATTCGACTCCATGAACCCCGTACCAGAAAAGATCAGGATGGGACTTTTCGAGTGTTGCGGGGCTGTATGTATCGGCACCAATTATGCGGCCTATTGAACCACCTTTGATTTCTGCCATTCCAGATCCGTATCTGAGGGATGAGGCTGAGAACAGCGGCAGTTTATAGTATGAAGCCGCATTGAATATAGCTATTGCATCCGCCAGCGAAGCCGCTATCGGCTTATCTATGAACATCAGCTTTCCGGCCTTCATCACCTGAAGCGCCTGGCCTAGATGCATCTTCCCGTCGTTTGTCTCGAGAAGAATCACATCGCAACGTGAAATAAGATCGTCTATTGAACCGACTATTTCCACGCCCAGTTTCTTTACTTCCTCTGTATAGCCAGGGATCCTTTCGTAACTCGATTTTATGTCGTCACTGCCTTTGGGATAAGCAGCAGTAACCTTGTATCCTCCGAATTCAGGACCTGCAGCAGGGTCGTTCAGTGCCTTTGTAAAGGCAGTGGCATGGGAGGTGTCGAGACCAATTATTCCTACCTTGCGGCCCGCCTGTCCCTTGCTCTGGCTGACGAATCCAAAAGGACTGTTCATTATTCCTATTCCAGCCACTCCCGCTGAGGCGGTTCTGATAAAATCACGTCGTTTAATCTGATTCATCTTCTTTTCTATTTAATTCGTTAATGATTATTTGTTTTAGTTGCCGGCCAGGATCTCTGTAGATCTCTTCTCCGGGAATCCCATCTGATATTATCCGGAGCCTTTCCGGCACTCCCTTCTGCGAATAGGTTTTTAATATAATATTCTCGACCCTGGAAATCTCCTCCCTGCCGGAATCATGTCCTGTCGCATCTTTTATTCCTGTTATGGTAAGCCATGCCGGGGCGAGGGAGGCAGCCAGATCGGGAAGGTCATAAGCCTTAAGGGCTCCGGGCACTGATGAAGGAATATATTTATGGTCATAGTACCTGTTCATTACGACTGAGGTATATGATGAAAGGGGTTCTATAAGGGTAACTGATTCAAATGATTTGGTGAATGCGGCTGCATGCAGCAATATGGCCGACAATTCTCCCCTTGCGAAACCGCCAATGTCTGCATTGCTGTCCGCAGTGCGGATCAGTTCGGCCAGCCGGGCAACATCGCCAGCCAGGATGCCTGTAATACTGCGTCCTGTGAGCATTGAGGCATACCAGATATTATGAGATATCCCGTCAAAGTAAGCATCACCTTTCAGAACATCGCTCTTAATCTCGCCTGTTCCCGGGAGGTCGGGAGCCAGGACGACATATCCGTTTTTCACAAGTTTCTCAATTTCCCCTCCCGGATCTGATTCTACCGATTTGCCTCCGGGATGGAGATATATCATATATTTGTTCCGCGCATTTCCGGGCCTGAACAAAAGATAAGGGATAACATAGCTGCCTTCTCCATTCACGAAAAACCTTTCCACAGTGTATCCTTCCCTTATTATTCTTCCGGCAAGAACCGGATCTTCCGGTCTGTCAGGTTCCCGGTATCCTGAAAGGATCCGGGCTGCACTTACAGCTTCCTTTGTATAAGCCTGGTGGTCCTTTCTCAGGCTGTCGGCTCTGACCTGCTCTTTTACAGCCAATTCCCTGTTGAGAAGAAAAACAGTCTTACTTGCCAGCGATGTTGAAACCTGACCTGAAGGAGTAACCTTCATTTCATCCGGATCAGGAAGGGTTGTTACGATGTCGGAAGTATCACAAGGATGGTTAAGATGCTTACTGAAGAAAGCATACATGGCTTCGCGGTTTTTCTTTGTCGATGCATGGCCGGCATCATCCTCGGTCCTTCTGAAATTACCGGGATGACCCAGGGCCCTGTATATTTCCGACACTTCCTTTTCGGTTTCCATTGCACCCTGGATGCTGAACATATCTTCGGATGTGGTTATCATAAGGGCGGGTTTAGGCGCCCTGACTATCAGAAAATCTGGATGGTCGAGGCCTTTTGCAATAAGATTGCTCAGGTTTTGCTCCGCGTCCTGAGGGCCTATGCTCTGAAGCAGTCTTGTATAGTTGGTAATATAGTTTTCAGGTGCAGCAGCAAGGATCCTGTTGTCAAAAGCAGAAATATAGGCTGACTGGGTGCCTCCTCCCGACCGGCCTGTTATTCCTATCCTCTCCGGATCGACCTCTTTCCGCTCATAAAGGTAATCAACGGCCCTGATCCCGTCCCAGATCATGTAAAGAGCCTGCGACCGTCCAGAAATAAGCGTCTGGGCGCCGGGATAGGAATGTTCCCTGGTGGGGCCTCCGGCCCTGGATTTTCCGGTTTCAGGATCAAAATATTCAAGCCTTTCCCCTTGTCCGACAGGATCAAAAGCAAAAACAATAAAGCCTTTGCTTACAAGGTTAAGGATAACGTGCAAATACACCGGGCTTCTGTATCCTTCTTCCGAATGACCGCTGCAGTAAATTATTGCAGGAGTATTCCTGTTCTTTTTTGTTCCCCGTGGTATGAACAGTGATGAGGTAACATAAAAACCAGGTTGAGATTCATAAATCACATGTTCTATCCTGTAGCTGCCCTTGTCTATTGTTTTTACCGTTTTTGCATTCAGGGGTGTCTTTTCCGGGAAAGGGCCGGTAATCTCCATGAGAACCTTCTCTATAAGGAGCTGTCTTTCCTTCCATTTTTCGACGGTACGTATTTCAGAGACCTCTGCTGAACGTTTTTCAAGCATATCGACCGCCTGGCCTGCAATATGGCCGTAAAGGGTATTTGACGGGCCATGAAGCATAAGCCACCTGCCCCTTACAACATCAGTCTGATCCTGTGCGCTAACAGGATCGATGAAAAGGGTAATCTGCAGCAGCAGTACAATCATTACCCTGCCTGCCAGAAGGCGGGCAGGGATAGATAAGGGAATAAAATCTCCCATAAACCGGATATTGTCGAAAAGGTCTTTGCTTCAGTTATACCTTTTCCGGAACCACATAAGGTTTCCGGTAATCCCTGGTCAGCATTGCATCAGCCTCCTTGTCACCGGTAAACTTCTCTTTTGCACCGTCGAACTCAAGCTGCCGACCAAGTTTATAGGAAATATTTGCAAGGATAGGAAGAGCTGAAGAATAATGTCCTTCCTTTATCTGGCAGTTCAGTGTTTCATCCTTCCCTGACCGTATGGCATCAAGGAAATTGGCAAAATGTTCAGTACCGCCGGGTGCAGCCAGGAATGTGGGATCTGCAGATTTTTCTGCTGCCGTCTGCGATCCGGCGAAGGGTTCCTTCTCGCGGCGGCGGAATGCTTTCCATGTCCCCCCGTCAATTTCAACATAACCTTCTGTACCGTAGAAAAGGTTTCCTATCCTTATCCCCAGACTTGATTCATCATTTGTATAACGTCCCCTTGTCTCAAACTCAAGAATTTTCCCATCGCTGTATCTGAAGAGTGATGTCTGTGTATTGGGTGTTTCCTGTTCGCACTCCTTCGGATCAATTCCGAATACGCCTCCCATAGAATAGATTGTTACGGGATGTTCGTTCTTGTTAAGACCCCAGCGTGCAATATCGAACTGGTGAGGTCCCTGGTTTCCTGTATCCCCGTTTCCGGTATCCCAGAACCAGTGCCAGTTATAATGAACCCTTTTCTCGTTGTATGGCCGGTATGGGGCCGGTCCGAGCCACATGTCGTAATGAAGCGACTCCGGAGGATTTCCGTCAGGAGCAATACCGAACGAATCGCGCGGCTTGTAGCAAAGGCCCTTTGCCATAAAGACATCACCGATACCTCCCGAGTGCAGGAATTTTATAGCTTCAATCACACCGCTTATGGAACGGTTCTGGCAGCCGGTCTGAACCCTTACATTATATTTTGCTGCTGCCTCCACCATTTTTCTTCCTTCCCACAGGTTATGGCAGGCAGGTTTCTCGGCAAATACATGTTTCCCTGCCTGACAGGCCCAAATTGCGCTAAGGGCATGCCAGTGGTTAGGAAGGCCGAATGAGACCCCGTCGATATCCTTATCTTCAAAGATCTTTCGCATATCCCATGTTGTCTGGGCAGTATCTCCGTTCCGCTCAAGGATTATTTTGGCGGAAGGTGCGAAGAACTGCTCATCGGCATCACATATGGTCTTGATCCTTACATTACGGTTGTCTTTCAGGGCGCACCAGCTGTTAATGTGATCCCTCCCGCGGCTCCTGAGGCCCACAACGGCAAGGTTGATCCTGTCGTTGGCACCTTTGACGGAGGCATAGGCTTTAGGACTCAAGCCCATTCCGCCGATTGTAATACCGGCTGCTCCAAGGGCGGTTGTTTTAAGAAAATCTCTTCTGTTGGTCATTTAAGTCAGTTTTAGGGTTTCTATTTGGTTCAATTCATATTATTTACAGTCCGCGGGAAAAAGGTTCCATAATTCAGGAGTCGCCAACTCCTGCAGTAAACCCGGGACTTATTGGTCAGTCATCTCCATAAATATTTCAAGCTGTTCCTTCATTGCTGCAATCCTGTCGACAGGTTCTGTTCTTGCCTCAAGCAGAATCCATCCATCGTACTTTATATCCATAAAAAGACGGAACAGCTGCCTGTAGGGATAATCCTCTGTGTTGAGTTCGCGAACATGGACCGTATCCCCGAACCATTTCCTGACCATATTGAAGTTGGCTTCAAGTCCGGGAGGAAGAAGATCCTGTTCGTTGCAGTTCCAGCATATCTTCACATTATTTTCTGTAACATGATCGAAGATTGCCTTCATGTTTGGCAGTTCCTGGGTGAGGTTTCCGTGCACCTCGACCCTCACAAGCTGGTTATAGTCGCGGGCGAACCTTCCAACCTCATTAAGCGATTTTCCTATCTGCTCAATGGTTTTTTCCCTTGGCACACCGGCAGGAAGGTCGTTGGGTTTCACCTTTATACCCGTTGCTCCTATATCGCTGCAGAGTTTTATATACTCTTTTGTCTGTTCTATGTTGGTTCTGAGTCGTGCGGAATCAGGGCTGTGGTATTCGAAATTCGAACCATAGCCGATGCATTTTACTGGGCTTCCCTCAAACATCTTTTTAACCTCTGTCCTCCGGGCAGCCGACAGGCTTGTCTCTACCCCGTGTGCGTGTTCAGTCCTCAGTTCCAGTCCAAGAAGACCGGTCTTTTCACAGTTGGCAATCAGGGTTGGCAGATCCCAGTCACGCCCCCACTGGTATGTTACAAGTCCGAATTTCATCCTGCTTTTTGCCGCAGCGGGCATCCCGCGAAGGGACGTAAAAGCTGCCAGACCCAGTCCTGCCGTAAAGCTCCTGCGGATGAAACCGCGACGGTCAATGTTATTCATAGCTGCTTAATTTATTTTTCAACTGCCTTGAGCCATGCCTGTGCCATAAGCTGGGCTCCGGCAAGCGATGGATGGACGCCGTCGCCAGTCCAGTAGGAACCCGGAGCTTTCTTCTGTGCCTCATCATAAATGCTCTGGAAAGGAATGAAGCTTGCTCCGTACACGGATGCGATGTCACGCGCAGCTCTCTGGTATTCATAAAACTCAGGATACCATCTTTCGTCGACCGCCTTTACTCCTTTAACCGCAAAAGGCTCACATATGATAAGCTTTATACCCGGCAGGGCTTTTCTCGTTCTTTCGAGAAGATCGATAAAATCGCGCCGGTATATTTCCGGAGTGCCGTCATACCTTCCGTCGAGTTTATGCCACAGATCGTTGACCCCAATCAGAATGCTCAGCACATCGGGCTTTAGATCGAGACAGTCCTTTTCCCATCTTTCAGCGAGCTGAAAGACTTTATTTCCCGAGATCCCCTTGTTGTAAATCTTAAGGTTAAGTTCTGCAAAATTGTTTAACATTGTTGCACCGGCCAGAACAGGGTAGCCTGTACCCAGGTTTCTCGCCGTATTGAATCCTGCATCCTCCTTGTTCCTTCCGGAATCTGTTATTGAGTCTCCCTGGAAAAGGATCACCTGGTCCTTCAGAAGAGTGATTCTTTTTATTCTCTCTTTTGCCATTGCAGCTGAGACTATCTCAGGGATACTCACAGCTGCAAGCGTTCCGAGCGCAGCCTTCTTCAGGAAGCTCCTGCGCGAGTTGTTGTTATCTACCATTATATTTTAAGTTTATACCATTTAACAGCATTTTCATAATAGATCTTATCCACAACTTTTTTAGGAAGTTTAAGTCCCGCAAAAGAACCCCTGAATTTATCAGAGGTCATTTCATCATCCGTTGCGAAATATTTCCAGTCGTCGAGCCATGTCTCCTGCATATTTTTTTTGAATCTTTCCGGATCTGCCCCGCCGCTGTCGCCCACATCGGTACCATAAAGAAGCCTGTCCTGATATTTGATGCAGAAGTCTCTTACCCTTTTGCGATCCTGCGCCGACTGATATTGCAGGTGGCAGATCCTTGCCGACATGTCGACAGCCATATTGGGAAATCTGTCAAGCCGTTCAGCCAGCGAGTCAACGTTCCATTCGAGGCTTGCCAGGTGGCAACCGATAAAAGTAAGGTCGGGGTTCTTTGCAAGCATGTTGTCCCTTGCATTAATCTGATCCTCGTAAGAAGGGTATTCGGGATGAAGGAACATATGATATTGGGGATTCCTGGCAAAATATCCGCTGTCGCTCGATACCGTCATCTGGTCAAGCGGAAGCCAGCAGTTGCGGGGTTCGCCGAGGTGGCCGGTCACAGGCAGCCCCCTGCCCTTGATATAATCGATCACCGGATCGATACCCGGGTCGTCGATCATTATAAAGCTCCCGCTTCTGTCCCTTACTGTCATTCCGATGTTCTTCCATACCTTAACCGTTATTCCTCCCTGCGACAGATCCTTTTCCAGTTCAGAGATCACTCTTTCGCTCCAGGCAGGAGTTCCCCAGTCTGTGGTATCAAAGAGAAAAGTGGGGCCGTAAAACACTCTTCCCGGGTATTTTTCAGCCGAATGTCTCGCGCTTTCGTGCTGACTCGCTATTCCGGCTGAATCACCGTGATCGACGCCAAGTGTTATCAGGATGAAATTGTTCTCTTCAGCAGCTTCTTCAAAGTATCCCATACTGCTGTTTATATGTATGTGCGAATCGATTTTCGGCAGGGAAGAAAAATCCTTTTCAGAATAATAGCCGCTCCTGCAGCCTGAAATTGCTATCAGGCAAAGAAGGCAGATCAGCAGATTTTGTCTCATTGGATAGTACTTTTTGATGTATTAAAAATAGAAAAAATTGTCTTCGGAAATTTCTCATATCACAAAATAAGATTTTAAAAACATGCTTTGTCTTTTATAAAAAAAACCGGCTGCAACTTGTGTTGTTGCAGCCGGTAAGGTTAAAAGTTATATGGCAGCCTCAGAAGAGACTGACGGAACTCTATTTTTCAGAGAGGCATTACGACATATTCGGCGGCGTTGAGGAATTCAAGGCTCTTTTCGCAGCTTGTAAACTGGTCGAAGTTGTATTTTTCAACCTCAACAATTCCGTATTTCATTCCTGAAATGTCGCGTGCAGCCCATATAGATTCAAAATCCATCATTCCGCTGGCTCCGATTTCTTCTTTGTCCTTTATATGCCATAGTTCGAACCTTCCGGGGTATTTGTTGAAATAGTCGACAGGGTTTTTGCCGCCTTCAACACACCAGTAAAGGTCGAGCTGGAAGGTAACTTTTGCAGGATCTGTATTCTGGAGCATGAAGTCGTAAAGGATAGTGTCGCCGAATACAGTTGTAAATTCCTGTGAATGGTTATGATAGCCAAAGCGGATTCCTTTTGCATTACATTTGGTTCCCACTTCATTGAAATAGTCGCACCACTGTTTTATGTTTTCAATACTCTCATATGCATGACGGCCCATGGAAGGCTGAACAATGAATTGTGCACCTGCAGCCACATGTGCATCGATACAGGCATCCCACCATGCCATTGTCTCCTCGTAGTTGGTTGAATCGGGAAGAGGGCGGCTGGTATGTGAGCTGATTACAAGAAGGCCGTTCTTATCGCACAGTGCTTTGAACTCGGCTGGTTCAATGTTGTAGAACTTGCCATCGCGGTATCCGGCCGGCTCAACAAATTTGTAACCCATTTTGGCCACTTTTTCGATTGTTCCGGGAACATCTCTCATTATTGAATCACGCAGTGAGTACAGCTGCAAACCTATATTCTTCTGCTTTGGCTTGCACGACTGGAAAAGGCCTGCAGTCATCCCGGCAACTGCAATGATCATGACAATTGAGATAAAGGTTCTTTTTTTCATTCGTGGAGGTTTTAGTGATTAATATTACATTGGATTAGTGTTATATCGACTTAGTTTTATCAATTAATGATTACGAAACATCTATGCAAAAATATAATTTTTTTCAGGATGATGTTGATTATTAAAATCCTGGTGAAAATATGAAGATTTTTCTTACTTTTATTTAATCCATAACCAATTTATAAGCCAGTCATGAAAAAGTCAGCTATCATCCTTTTCTTTCTCATCCCCTTTATGCACAGCATTTACGGACAGAAGCTGCCCACAGGCAATCCGGCAGATTTCAAGGTAAAAACCTGCCTTCATTCGGTTAGTTACATGGGAGTCTGGCGCGGGCAGGCCACCCTGACTGTCGATGAATTCCTCCTCAAGGCCAGGGAACTTGGTTTTGACGGTGTAATGCTGGCTGCAAAAAGGCCTCATGTTTCGGTGCTTGACTACGATGCCGAGGCCCGCAGGAAACTGAGGGAAAGGATTGATGAACTGGGACTTGAACTTGTTTGCCTTGCAGGATATTGTGATTTTACGGCAGGGGTTGACAAAGCGGGAATACCTAATACCGAGATACAGGCAGTATACATCGGGGAGCTTGCGAGGCTTGCAAGAGATCTGGGAACAGATATGGTGAGGATATTCACAGGATACGAACGCCCCGGTATCCCTTACGACCGTCAGTATGCAATGGTTGCAGAGGGAATAAGGGAAGCCGGCATGATAGCTGCACAATACGGGATAACCCTTGCCATCCAGAACCATCACGATATTGCCCTTCATCACGAATCAATGAAATGGCTGATCGATGAAATAAACCTTCCGAATGTAAAAGCCGCATTCGACTGCTGGTCTCCGGTCCTGGAAGGACTGAACTCAGAGGAGTTAAGAGAGGCTGTCCATAAAATGAAACCATACCTTATACATACCACCACTGCTGATTACATGGAACTTCCCCGGTTCAGCTACGATCCGGATCATACCAATTACAGCCCCCTTGAATCGCAGATGAGGGCTGTTCCGATGGGAGAAGGTTTTCTTGATTACAAGACTTTCATAAATGCACTCAGGGAAATCGGCTACCAGGGATACATAGCATATGAGATGTGTGAGGTCCTCAGAGGAGGCGGGTCCGTCGAAAACCTCGATGAGAGCGCCCGTAAATTCCTGGAGTACGTGAAACAGTTCAAATAACTGAAACCCGGCTTAAACTAACCAGGGTACCAATCTTTAATGCATGGAGCCCTGTATTTCACGCTGTTTATAAAACGTACAGAACAACCGGGGAAACTTCTCAGGTTGGTAGCAATTCGCGGTTTTTTTTAAATATTTTAATAAAAAAAGTGTTTTTTATTTGATTTATTAAAAAATTAAATACTTTTGTCGGGCAAATTTAACACAAAAGTGACCAGAAGTCTAATCCATATTCTTGCTCTCATTCTTATCCTTGCCGATGGCAGATGATCCGGGAGTGATATGGAGTAAAATAAACCTACAAAGCTTTCCGGATCGACCGGAAAGCTTTTTTTTTATGAACAGGAAGCAATGAAGAATCAGCTAAGAAGTTCAGGTACGATGTCCGGAAGGAACATGGCAGGAGCAAGAAGCCTCTGGCGTGCCAACGGAATGCTTAAGGAACATTTCGGAAGGCCCGTGATTGCCGTTGTGAATTCCTTTTCTCAGTTTGTTCCCGGTCATGTTCATCTTCACGGTATCGGGCAGATGCTAAAAAAATCAATTGAAGCGAAAGGATTCTTCGCGGCTGAGTTCAATACAATAGCCATCGATGACGGGATAGCTATGGGGCACAGCGGAATGCTTTATTCCCTTCCGTCGAGGGAACTGATTGCCGACAGTGTTGAATACGTCTGCAATGCCCACAGGGCAGATGCCATGATCTGCATAAGCAACTGCGACAAGATAACGCCCGGGATGATGATGGCATCCATGAGGCTTAACATACCCACTGTCTTTGTAACCGGAGGGCCAATGGAAGCAGGAAAATTCCGTGAAAGGAACATAGATCTCATCGATTCGATGGTTGCAGCTGCCGACGATACTGTAAGTGACAGCGAGCTTGGTGAAATGGAGGATTCAGCCTGTCCGACCTGCGGGTCGTGCTCGGGAATGTTCACAGCCAACTCAATGAACTGCCTTGCCGAAGCTCTGGGACTTGCACTTCCTGGTAACGGAACAGTTCTGGCAACCCATTCGAACAGATTAAAGCTTTTTGAGAAAGCAGCTGACCTTATTGTGGAAATAACAGGTAAATATTACTACGAAGGAGACAGCGGTGTTCTGCCCAGGTCAATAGCATCGAAACAGGCTTTTATGAATGCCATGTCGCTCGATATTGCCATGGGAGGCTCTACTAATACGGTCCTTCATCTCCTTGCTATTGCCAATGAGGCCGCTGTTGATTTCACCATGATGGACATTGACAGACTGTCGCGGAAGATCCCTAATATCTGTAAAGTATCACCCAGTTCCCGCTATCATATTCAGGACGTGAACCGGGCCGGGGGAATAATGTCGATAATGGGGGAACTGGAAAGAAACGGTCTTATCGACAGCTCGGTACGACGGGTAGATTACGGCTCCCTGCGTGAGGCTATAGATTCGTGGGATATTCTCAGCAGTAACGTAAGTGATGAAGCTCTTAATTTCTACAGAAGCGCTCCCGGACTGAAAAGGAACCTGGAGATGGGATCTCAGAGCAGTTACTACGAGGAGACAGACACCGACAGGGTCAGCGGCTGCATCAGGAGCGCCGGGAATGCCTACAGCAGGGATGGCGGACTTGCAGTCCTTTACGGGAATATTGCCAGAAGCGGGGCTATAGTCAAAACAGCAGGAATAGATCAGTCTCTTTTCTCCTTCAGGGGCCCCTGTGTGGTTTTCGAATCGCAGGAAGAAGCTGTTGAAGGAATCCTGGGAGGAAGGGTAAAGGTAGGTGATGCAGTAGTAATAAGGCATGAGGGACCCAAAGGAGGACCCGGAATGCAGGAGATGCTCTATCCTACTTCCTATCTTAAATCGAAGCAGCTCGACAGAAAATGTGCCCTTATTACCGACGGAAGGTTTTCAGGCGGAACCTCCGGATTATCTGTAGGTCACGTATCACCTGAAGCTGCCTCAGGAGGCGAGATTGCGGTACTGAGAGACGGCGACATAATAACAGTTGATATCAGCTCAAGAGAAATAAACGTACTTCTTGATGCGACAGAACTGAAAAGGAGACTGGATGAAGAAAAGCTGAAGGGAGAGAAGGCCTTTAAACCGCTTTCCCGCCACAGGGAAATACCTCCTTCACTGAGAGCCTATGCTCACTTCGTCAGCTCAGCCGACAAAGGCGCAGTGAGGATGATTTGACCATGACTCAGGAGTACCTGGGGAACTTTAGTACATTAAAGCCGCAGGCAGACAGCTAAACAATAGAATGACAGCGTAAGACAGAAAAAAAGTATCAAACAAGCAAAATGTGATCATATGATGACTGATGACGAAACCTTACAGGTAAACTCGGAAATAAACGGGGGCGAGACTATCACTGGTGCCGAAGCGATCCTGCGATGTCTTATCGAGGAAGGCGTGGATACAATTTTTGGCTATCCGGGCGGAGCAATAATGCCCACCTACGACAAGCTTCTCGACTATCAGGACAGGATAAGGCATTTTCTTACCCGTCATGAGCAGGGTGCTGCCCATGCCGCACAGGCCTATGCAATGGTGACCGGCAAACCGGGTGTCTGCTTTGCAACATCAGGTCCGGGCGCGACGAACCTGATAACAGGTATTGCAAATGCCTACCTCGACTCCGTCCCGGTCGTGTTTATCACTGCACAGGTAGTCTCGAACCTGATCGGGACTGACGCTTTTCAGGAGACCGACATTCTTGGTGTTTCCATGCCTGTCGTCAAATGGAATGCACAGGTGAAAAAGTCGCAGGACATACCCGAAACCATAGCGAAAGCCTTCTATATTGCAACAACGGGAAGACCCGGGCCTGTGCTTATCGACATAACAAAAGACTCCCAGTTCGAAAAGCTTAACTACAGGTACAGGAAATGCAACTACATAAGAAGCTATAATCCCCATATCCCTCTTCACACTAAAGCCATCGAATCGGCTGCGATCATGATCAACCATGCCGAAAAGCCGCTAATTCTTGCCGGGCACGGTATTCTTATTTCAGGTGCTGAAGAGGAGCTGAGGAAGTTCGCTGAGAAAACGGGCATCCCGGTAGCGCTCACTTTACTGGGGATATCGGCCTTTCCTACCGATCACAGACTCTATGCGGGATTTCTCGGTATGCACGGCAACTACGGGCCTAATCTCCTGACAAATGAGGCCGATCTTATAATAGCAATAGGAATGAGATTTGACGACCGTGTTACGGGAAACCTGAAGAAGTATGCAAAGAAAGCGCGCATTATACATATCGAGATCGATGAGGCTGAAATAAACAAGAATGTTCAGGTCGACCTCGACATCCATAATGACGCAAAGGAAGTTCTTAACCATCTCATGCCGCTTGTTGAAAAGAAGAGCTATGAGAAATGGATAAGGGAATTCAGGATTTGCGACAAAATTGAAAATGAAAAGGTTATCCTGCCGGAGACAAAGCCTGAGAAAGGCCAGATAAAAATGGGTGAGGTAATCAGGCTTGTTTCTGAGATAACCGGAGGGGATGCAATAATTGTTACCGATGTCGGGCAGAACCAGATGTCAGTAGCCAGGTATTACAAATTCAAAAACCCGAACAGCCTGATCACATCAGGTGGCATGGGCACCATGGGATTCGGACTGCCGGCAGCGGTGGGTGCAAAAACAGGAAGGCCAGAAAAGCAGGTTGTGGCATTTCTCGGAGATGGCGGCTTTCAGATGACCATCCAGGAACTTGGAACAATCCTTCATTACAAAATCCCTGTCAAACTGATAGTACTTAACAACAGCTTTCTCGGGATGGTGAGACAATGGCAGGACATGTTCTTCTCAAAAAGGTATGCATCAACCGAGATGGTAAACCCTGATTTTATAACCATTGCCAAAGGTTACGGAATAGATGCAAAATGTGTCTCGGAAAGGGACGAACTTAAGGATTCAATTGCTGAGATGCTGAAAACCGATGGACCCTACATTCTGGAGATCAGGATCGACAGGGAAGCCAATGTTCTTCCCATGGTCGAGCCGGGAGCTTCGGTATCGGAAATTACCCTGACCTATAAATGACAGAGTTAAAATTCATGCTTTTCAAAAAACATAATGAAAGCTCCGGTTGGGGCATAAGAAACTGAGAGAAATAATTTAGCAATGAAACAGGAATATACAATATCGCTTTTCACCGAGGATCATATAGGAATCCTCAGCAAGATAACCATCATTCTGACAAGAAGGCAGATAAACATTGAAAGCATAACAGCTTCAGAGTCGGCAGTAAGGGGAGTGCAGATGCTCACCCTTGTTGTCAGGACCACTGCCGAAATGGTTCAGAAGGTTGCACGCCAGATGCAGAAGCTTGTTGATGTCCTGAAGGTATTTGTTCACACCTCTGATGAGATAATATACCAGGAACTTGCCCTTATAAAGGTAAAAACAAAGGATATTATGTCAGGGGGTACCATCGACAGGATAGTGCGCAGTCATTTTGCAAGGATCCTTGCGGTGACTCCCGAGTATATCGTCATTGAAAAGACAGGTCACAGAAACGAGATCAGCGAATTGCTCAGGCAGCTCGAGCCCTGCGGAGTTCTTCAGTTCGTAAGGTCGGGAAGGGTTGCTATAACCAAGCAGGTGAAGGAACTCAACACTTATCTCGAGGAGATGGATGAGGCTAATCAGAGAAACACTGAAAGAATTGATCATTTTAACTAAACTTATTCATTTACAAATAATTAAAACATCATGGCAAAAATTGATTTTGGCGGAGTTCTTGAGGAGGTCGTAACACGGGAAGAATTTCCACTTTCTTCAGCCCGCGAAGTACTTAAAAATGAAGTTGTTGTAGTTATCGGATACGGTGTTCAGGGCCCCGCTCAGGCAATGAACATGAGGGATAACGGCATTAATGTCATTGTCGGACAGGCTCCGGAATTTAAAGCCGACTGGGACAAGGCTGTTGCCGACGGCTTTGTTCCCGGAGAGACGCTTTTCCCGATTGAGGAAGCTGCCACGAAGGGAACGATAATCCAGTATCTTGTTTCGGATGCTGCTCAGCGCACCTTGTGGCCCAGGCTTAAGCCTTGCCTGAAGGAAGGCGACGCACTGTATTTTTCCCATGGTTTTTCCATAACCTACAAGGAGCACACGGGAGTTGTTCCTCCCGATTATGTCGATGTAATACTCTGCGCCCCCAAAGGTTCAGGAACAAGTGTACGAAGGAATTTCCTTGCAGGCACCGGTATCAACTCAAGTTATTCTGTATTCCAGGATTATACCGGGAGAGCCAATGAAAGGATCCTTGCACTCGGTATTGCCATAGGCTCAGGATATCTTTTCCCGACAACCTTTGAAAAAGAGGTTTACTCTGACCTTACAGGTGAAAGGGGTGTTCTTATGGGAGCCCTTGCCGGCATAATGGATGCACAGTATGAGGTTCTCAGGAAAAATGGACATTCACCGTCTGAGGCTTTCAATGAAACAGTCGAGGAACTGACCCAGAGCCTTATAAGGCTTGTCGACGAAAAGGGTATGGACTGGATGTACTCAAACTGTAGTGCCACAGCCCAGCGTGGTGCGCTCGACTGGCGTCCACGCTTCAGGGAAGCTACCTTCCCTGTTTTCGAAGAGCTCTACAACAGGGTTAAATCAGGAGAGGAATGCGTCAGGGTCCTTAACTCGACAGGGATGACCGATTACAAGCAGAAGCTTGATGCCGAGCTCAATGAGCTTGGAAACTCAGAGCTCTGGAGAACAGGCGCCGCAGTCAGGAAACTTCGGCCGGGCAACAAATAAAAAGCATGACGAAAAGCTGGCCGGATCTGCAGCCCTGCCTGCACCGGGAACTTTGAAGACAATTGCGTTTCCTGTCGCGGGGGACAGGATCACAAACAGAAACAGTAAAATCATATAAAACACTACAAATGGAAGAAAAGGTAATTATTTTCGACACGACACTCCGGGATGGAGAGCAGGTGCCGGGCTGCCAGCTTAACACGGTCGAGAAGATCCAGGTGGCACAGGCTCTGGAAGCCCTGGGCGTTGATGTAATAGAAGCCGGCTTCCCCATTTCAAGCCCCGGTGATTTCAGATCGGTGGTTGAGATCTCAAAAGCAATCTCCTATCCGGTAATCTGCGCTTTGACAAGGGCTGTAAAGAAAGACATAGAAGTAGCAGCTGATGCTCTTCAGTATGCCAAAAAGAAAAGGATACATACAGGTATCGGGACCTCTCCTTTCCACATTCAGTACAAGATAAAAACGACACCCGAAGAGATAATAAAAAGAGCTGTCGATGCAGTCAAATACGCGAAAAAATTCGTTGAAGACGTCGAATTCTATGCTGAAGATGCCGGAAGGAGCGAAAATGAATACCTTGCCAGGGTCATTGAAGCTGTCATAAAGGCGGGTGCAACAGTGGTGAACATTCCTGACACAACAGGATACTGCCTTCCTGAAGAATACGGAGCCAAGATCAGATATCTGAAGGAGAATGTTCCCAATATCGACAAGGCGATAATCTCCACTCACTGTCATAACGACCTCGGAATGGCGACAGCCAACACTATGATGGGACTTATCAACGGAGCCAGACAGGTTGAGGTGACCATGAACGGGATCGGCGAGAGGGCTGGAAACACTTCACTCGAAGAGATCGCCATGATAATAAAGAGTCACCATTCACTTAAGCTGAAAACAGACATCAACTCAAAGCTTATCTTCAGCACCAGCAGGCTGGTATCGAACCTCATGTCCATGCCTGTCCAGGCAAACAAGGCCATCGTCGGCAGGAATGCTTTTGCCCACTCATCGGGGATACACCAGGACGGGGTTCTGAAGTACAGGGAGAACTATGAGATAATCGATCCAAAGGAAGTAGGCATCAAGGAATCTTCAATTATCCTTACCGCACGCAGCGGAAGGGCTGCCCTAAGCCACCGTCTTGAAGCACTTGGCTTCACCTACGGCAAGGAAGAGCTAGACGATATCTATCATCGCTTTCTTCTTCTGGCAGATAAAAAGAAGGAGATAAACGACGAAGATCTCAGGATACTATCCGGAGAGGTTTTCTCGGGGGATAAGTCCCTGAAACTGGAGCTCCTTCAGGTTACATGCGGAAAGTCTGCAATACCGGTAGCCACTGTGGGAGTAAGGATCAACGGGGAGGTCCATACTTCAACTGCATCAGGCAACGGTCCTATTGATGCTGCCTTCACCGCTGTAAAACATCTGATAAGTAAAACCGTTCATCTCGAAGAGTTTCTCATCCAGGCAATTACCAAAGGAAGCGACGACATCGGGAAGGTGCATATACAGGTGGAGCACGAGGACAAGATCTACTACGGGTTTTCAGCAAATGTCGATATAGTTACGGCTGCCGTGGAAGCATTCATTGATGCCCTCTCCAAAATAAAGTAATTGATCACCAATATTCAGTTGATGGAAAATCTTACTCTCTTTGACAAGATCTGGGATTCGCATGTTGTGAAATCGATTGAAGGCGGACCCGATGTTCTTTACATCGACCAGCACTTCATACATGAGGTCACAAGCCCCCAGGCCTTTAACGGACTTAGGGCCAGGGGAATAACAGTATTCAGACCTGAACACACGCTTGCCACGGCCGACCATAATATCCCAACCGTTAATCAGGACAAGCCAATAAGGGATGAGCTGTCGGCGAAACAGGTTGATACCCTTGCATCCAACTGCAGGGAATACGGTATAAACTATTACGGCCTCAACCACGAGATGAACGGCATTGTTCATGTTATCGGACCCGAACTTGGCTATACCAGACCCGGCATGACGATTGTCTGCGGCGACAGCCACACATCGACACATGGTGCATTCGGCACAATAGCCTTCGGGATAGGCACGAGCGAGGTTGAAATGGTTCTGGCAACACAATGCATCCTTCAGCCGAAGCCCAAAAAGATGAGGATCACCATTAACGGAGCGCTTTCCTCAGGTGTCACCCCCAAGGATGTCATAATGTACATTATCTCTCAGATCTCAGCCAGCGGGGCAACAGGATATTTTGTTGAATATGCGGGATCTGTAATACGCAGCATGAGTATGGAAGGAAGAATGACGGTGTGTAACATGAGTATCGAAATGGGAGCACGGGGCGGACTTATAGCTCCGGATGAAATAACCCTTCAGTATCTGAACAGGCTTCCTTCAACCCAGGAAAGTCCTGAGCCGGTTAACGGCACTTTGGAGTGGAATGACCTCAGAAGTGACGAGGGTGCTGTCTTCGACAGGGAGCTTGAATATGACGGAAGCCTTATAAGCCCGATGATCACCTACGGCACCAATCCCGGAATGGGTATGGCTATCGACGGAACGATACCTCAGCCGGCAGACTCCGGAAAAGAAGGAAGCTCTTCCTTTCTAAGATCCCTTCAGTACATGGGTTTTGTTCCCGGGCAGAAACTTCTGGGACATCAGATAGATTACATATTTCTTGGCAGCTGCACTAACGGAAGAATAGAAGATCTCAGGGCTTTTGCAGCACTTGTAAAAGGCAGGCAGAAAGCACCGGGAGTAACTGCCCTGATTGTACCCGGATCAAAAGCAGTCGAGAAACAGGCCGTTGCTGAAGGAATCGACATTGTCCTCAGAAACGCGGGCTTTGAGCTGAGACAGCCGGGATGTTCCTCCTGCCTTGCCATGAACGAAGATAAGATACCGGCAGGCAAATATGCCGTATCAACATCAAACAGGAATTTTGAAGGACGGCAGGGACCGGGAGCAAGAACACTTCTTGCAAGTCCGCTTACCGCTGCAGCAGCCGCAGTAACGGGAAGAATAACCGATCCGCGTGAATTAATGGATTAAAAAGCAGAAAAAAATGGCAAAGGAAAAGCTTACAATACTTGAATCGGGATGCGTACCGCTTCCTCTTGAAAATGTTGATACTGATCAGATTATTCCTGCAAGATTTCTGAACGCCACATCAAGGGAAGGATTCGGCGAAAATCTTTTCCGCGACTGGAGATACGATAAACAGGGAAATAAGACTGAAGGTTTTGTTCTGAACAACCCTTCATTCAGCGGTAAAATACTTGTTGCCGGGAAAAATTTTGGGAGCGGTTCAAGCAGGGAACATGCAGTATGGGCAGTATATGATTACGGATTCAGGGCTGTAGTATCAAGCTTCTTTGCCGACATCTTCCGTAACAACGCACTTAATAACGGGCTTTTGCCTGTTGTGGTGCCCGATAACTTTCTGCTGAAACTGCTTGATCTTGTCAGCAGGGAACCTCAGACAAAAGTCAGGATAGATGTCGGACAACAGACAATAACGATCCTGCCTTACGGCGAATCACATACATTTGAAATAAATCCATACAAGAAGGAATGTCTCATTAAGGGACTTGATGACATTGATTACCTTCTTTCCCTTAAGGATCTCGTAATATCATATGAATCGGGCAAAAAGGAATTGAGATGAGAATAGAAATTATGGATACCACCCTCAGGGATGGGGAACAAATGCAGGGCATTTCATATTCTCCGGTTGAAAAACTCCACATAGCTGCATTTTTGCTAAAGGAGGTGAAAGTCGACCGGATCGAGGTTGCCTCTGCACGTGTCTCTTCCGGGGAGATTGAAGCTCTTAAAATGATCACCAGGTGGGCCCGTCGTAATGACCTTCAGGATAAAGTTGAAGTTCTTGGATTTATAGACGGGGATATTTCAATAAACTGGATACACGACGCGGGTGGGAGAGTTATCAACCTTCTCTGCAAGGGCTCATTAAGGCATCTTGAGAAACAACTTCGCAAGACACCCGAACAGCATGTGAATGATATAAGGGGCATTATTAGAAAAGCTGGAGAGCTTGATATGCAGGTTAATATTTACCTCGAAGACTGGTCGAACGGAATGATCAGCTCGGAAGATTATGTATACTACATGCTTGATAACCTGAAGGATGACAGGATTGACAGATTCATGCTTCCCGACACTCTTGGTATCCTGAATCCTGATCAGACCTATACCTTCTGCAGAAAAATGGTAGAAAGGTATCCTTCACTGAATTTCGATTTTCATCCCCACAACGATTATGACCTTGCCGTTGCGAATATATTTGCGGCAGTTAAAGCAGGCATCAAAGGAGTTCATACAACAATTAACGGGTTGGGTGAAAGGGCTGGCAATGCTCCTCTGTCGAGCGTAATTGGTGTCCTGCATGATCAGATTGGTGCAGAGACCGGGGTCAATGAATTTGAGATAACAAAAGCAAGCAAGATAGTTGAGACATTCAGCGGTATCAGGATCCCGGTGAACAAACCAGTTGTAGGAGATAACGTATTCACACAGACATCAGGTGTTCACGCAGACGGTGATTCAAAAGACAATCTCTATTATAACAACCTCCTTCCCGAAAGATTCGGAAGAAAAAGGAAATATGCCCTTGGCAAACAATCGGGAAAAGCCACGATCAAAAAGAACCTTGAAGAATTCGGGCTCGATCTTAATCCCGAATCGCTGGCAAAGGTTACCCAGCGTGTCATCGAACTCGGCGACAAAAAGGAAAATGTCACACCCGAAGATCTGCCATTTATAATCTCGGATGTACTTGGTAACGACAGGGCTGATTACAAAATCTTCATAAAGAACTATTCACTATCTCTTTCATTTGGTCTGAAACCTTCAGCTAGCGTTCTGATAGAAATAGACGGGAGCCTATATCAGGAGACCTCTTCGGGTGACGGACAGTATGATGCATTCATGAAAGCCATCAGGCTGATATATGACAGGCTGGGAAAAGAACTTCCGGTCCTTACGGATTATGAAGTGTCGATTCCTCCCGGAGGAAAGACAGATGCCCTGGTTGAGACCGTAATATCATGGAATTTTAAAAACAGGGAGTTCAGAACCAAGGGACTCGATGCGGATCAGACTGAATCGGCAATAAAGGCAACAGAGAAAATGCTCAATATTGTTGAGAACAGTGAGATCCGGATCAGCGATACCATGAATGTCAAAAATAATAATGAATATTAAACTGAAACAATTACCCTATGAGTAAAACATACAATATTGCAAGTATTCCGGGCGACGGCACCGGACCTGAAGTAGTGAGAGAAGGAAGAAAGGTACTTGAAGCTGCTGCCTCAAAGTTCGGATTCAAGCTGAATTTCGAGGAGTTTGATTTCGGAGGAGAACGTTACCTGAGAACAGGAGAGGTTCTTCCGGAATCGGCCACGGAACAACTGCGGAAATTCGATTCCATATTTCTTGGAGCCATCGGGCATCCCGATGTAAAACCCGGTATTCTTGAAAAAGGGATACTCCTGAAACTGAGGTTTGAACTTGACCAGTACATAAACCTGAGACCCGTGAAACTTTATCCGGGGGTTGCCACGCCGCTTAAGGACAAGGGTCCCGAACATATAGATTATGTTGTAATAAGGGAGAATTCAGGCGACGTTTATACCGGAAGCGGTGGAGTTACAATGAAAGGCACTCCGGATGAGATAGCCATGCAGAACATGGTTTATTCGAGAATGCAGGTTGACCGCTGCCTTAAATATGCCTTTGAATACACAAGGAAGCGCAACCGGAAAAAGACTCTTGCACTGTGCGGAAAAACAAATGTCCTCACTTATGTCTTCGACCTTTGGGAAAGAGCCTTCCATGAGATGGGCGCAGCAGAATACCCTGACATTAAAAGGGAATACTACCATGTTGATGCCACATGCATGTGGATGGTTAAAAATCCGGAATGGTTCGATGTTATCGTTACCACCAACATGTTCGGGGATATTATCACCGATCTCGGTGCAATAACCCAGGGCGGAATGGGAATAGCAGCAGGGGGGAACATTAATCCTCAGGGAGTTTCGATGTTTGAACCGATTGGAGGCTCAGCCCCTAAATACACCGGACTGAATGTCATTAATCCTCTCGCAGCAATTGCATGCGGCGGAATGATGCTTGAGCATCTTGGCGAGGAAAATGCTGCCAGGGCGGTTGAGAACGCGATCATGGATGTGACGGCCAATAAGCTTAAGGACCTCGGCGCCGGTAAGATGGGTTATTCCACTTCCGAAGTGGGCGACCTGGTTGCCGGAAGGATCATGTAGATCCGGAAGATTTAAGTAAAATGGTTCCTGCCGCGATCGGCTACGCCACTCCGGAATCAGCAATAAGTTTTGTTAAGTTTTTTCTATTTACCGGCATGAATTATTAAAAATAGCTTATCTTTGCATTTCAAATCACAATAATGAACACAGTTAAATTACATCATCACCATTTTCATTCCTGATCTCAGGCGAGATAATGGTTATATGTAGTTTTATAAAATATCATAAACCCGTCTGAGTAAAGCAGACGGGTTTTTTGTTAAAAAAAGTCACACAGAAAAAAAACTTATATGAGCAGACTTAAAATCGCGATCCAGAAAAAAGGCAGGCTGAGTGAGAACTCCCACAGGCTTCTGGAAGAATGCGGAATAAAATTTTCGAACGGAGCTGATGTCCTAAAGACAAGTGCAGCAAACTTCCCTGTTGACATTCTCTTCCTCAGGGATGACGACATTCCCCAGTACGTTGAACAAAAAGTTGCCGATATCGGAATTCTTGGAGAGAACATTGTTTTTGAAAAGAACAGGGACGTTGAGATCCTCGAGCAGCTTGGTTTTGCCCAGTGCAGGCTAAGTCTGGCAATACCAAAAGAGACGGAATTTACGGGTCCGGAGTGGTTCATGGGGAAAAGGATAGCCACAAGCTATCCGCGTCTTCTTACTGATTATCTTGGAAAGAACAACATTACAGCCCAGATAGAGGAGATAAGCGGGAGTGTTGAGATTGCCCCCGGGATCGGGCTTGCTGATGCTGTCTGCGACATAGTCAGTTCAGGCAGCACCCTGATGACCAATGGCCTGTATGAAGTTACGACAATAATGAAAAGCCAGGCGGTTATTATTGCAGGAAGGGATCTCGACGAACAAAAAAAGAACATCCTCAACAAGCTCCTTTTCAGGATAAGATCGGTTAAAAACGCGAGAGAGAACAAATACATTCTCCTCAATGCTCCCCTGGAGTCACTTCAGGATATCTGCAAAATACTTCCGGGTATGAAAAGTCCAACCATTCTGCCTCTTGAAGAAAAGGGATGGTGCAGCATCCATTCTGTGGTCAAGGAGGATGAGTTCTGGGAAAGGATAGATCAGCTCAAACATGCGGGAGCACAGGGAATCCTTGTAATTCCCATCGAGAAAATGGTGTTGTGAAAATCTCCTGACAGTTTTCTGCCTTCACGTGTTCACTTTATTGCGGCACCGCAGAAAATCAAGGGTATAAATGTGCAAATCAATGAGAAACGTAATATTTCCCGGCGAAGACGAATGGAATGAGCTGTGTAAGAGGCCGCAGATGGACCAGACGGATCTTGATGTTATCGTCAGGGACATACTCAGGCAGGTAAGGGAGGAAGGCGATGAGGCTCTCTTAAGACTCTCCGAAAAGTACGATGGCGCCTGTTTCAGGAACATAAAACTCCCCTCCTCTTCTTTTGAAAAAGCCTCCGGGCTTGTTCCGGACGATCTGAAGGAAGCGATAAAAACTGCCTCTGAAAATCTGAGAAAATTCCACAGCAGCCAGATTCATGACGAAGCGGTTGTCGAAACAACGGAAGGAGTAAAATGCTGGAGAAAGAATGTCCCTATCGGAAGGGTGGGCCTCTACATTCCCGGAGGAACAGCCCCTTTGTTTTCAACTGTCCTTATGCTTGCCATACCTGCCCTTATAGCCGGCTGCAGGGAGGTAATACTTTGCACTCCTCCCGACAGAACAGGCAATGTTAATCCGGTAATACTTTATGCAGCTTACTCCTGCGGGATAACCGACATATACAGGATCGGAGGCGCGCAGGCAGTAGCTGCCATGGCTTACGGAACGCAAAGCATACCAAAGGTCGATAAAATCTTCGGTCCTGGCAACCAGTACGTTACAAAGGCCAAGGAACTTGTGCAACTCGAGGGCACTGCAATAGACATGCCCGCCGGACCAAGCGAGGTGCTGGTCATTGCCGACAGCAGCGCCGATCCCTCTTTCGTGGCTGCCGACCTTCTTTCCCAGGCCGAGCACGGAGCCGACAGCCAGGTAATCCTGGTCACCGATGCACCGGAACTACCTGAGGCAGTAAAGCTTGAGGCAGAACGGCAGGCTGCCGTCCTGCCCAGAAGGGATAAAGCAGAAAAATCACTCGCCAACAGCCTCATCATCCTCTTAAAGTCGCCTGAGGAATGTATCAGATTCAGCAATCTTTATGCTCCCGAGCACCTTATTATTTCGACCTCTGAACCGGATATTCTTGCAGCAGAAGTCATCAATGCGGGATCGGTTTTTCTCGGAAAATACAGCTGCGAGAGCGCGGGTGATTATGCCTCAGGAACAAATCATACGCTTCCTACCGGAGGATGGGCCCGTAGCATGGGAGGTCTTTCTGTCGGGAGCTTCATGAAGAAGATAACATTCCAGGAAATTTCTGCAGAAGGGATAAGAAAACTCGGTCCTGTTATCGAACGAATGGCAGAGGAAGAATCCCTAATGGGACATAAAAATGCAGTAACTGTAAGGTTAAAATCGCTGGAGAATGACGGATATTGACAGACTTGTAAGGGAAAACGTCCGCAGACTTATCCCCTACTCATGCGCTCGTGATGAATTCAAGGGGAAAGAAGGGATATTCCTCGATGCAAATGAGAATCCATACGGAAAGCTAAACAGGTATCCCGACCCTTATCAGAAGGAACTTAAGGCAAGGATAAGCGAGATAAAGGCTATCCCTGAAGAAAATATCTTTCTTGGCAACGGAAGCGACGAGATCATCGATCTTTGCTTCAGAATATTCTGCAATCCCGGAAAGGACAGGGCCCTTACCTTCCACCCTACCTACGGAATGTATGAGGTATCAGCTTCCATAAATGATGTGGAACTGATAAGGGTACCTCTGACTGATGACTTCCGGATCGACATGGAAAGGACCCTTCCGTTCCTGGAAGACGAATCGCTTAAACTTATCTTTATATGCTCTCCCAACAATCCGACAGGAAATTCGATGGATACTGAGGCCGTTCACGCTATAGTGGAAAATTTCAGGGGAATAGTGGTGATCGACGAAGCATACATAGACTTTTCTGATCAGCCCTCCTTTAAAACGCTCGTTCCCGTCCGGCAGAACCTGATCGTGATGCAAACATTCAGCAAGGCGATGGGTCTCGCAGCTGCAAGGGTAGGAATGGCTTTTGCCCAGACAGGGATCATTGAATATTTCAATAAAATGAAACCGCCCTATAATATAAGCGACATTAATCAGAAAGCCGCAATAAGGTCTCTCAGGGATGTTGATGCTGCAAAAAGGAGGATCGCAAGGATAGTCGCAGAAAGGAAAAGGCTTGAGAAGACTCTAGCGATGACCGGGTTTGTTGAAAAAGTCTTCCCTTCTGACTCAAATTTCATTCTTGTTAAGGTCAGGGACGCCGACCTTGTATATTCCAGGCTTCTCGAAAGCGGAATTATTGTCAGGAACAGGAACAAAATAGTTGATGGGTGTATCAGGATTACTACCGGAACACCTACCGAGAATAACAGGCTGATATCAGCCCTTAAAAAAATAAATTCATGAAGAAAGTACTGTTTATCGACAGGGATTCGACCATTCTCGCTGAACCATTGAACGGATTCTCTGATACACTTGAAGATTTTCAGTTCCTTCCCGGAGCCATAACTGCTCTTTCAAGAATAAGCTCTGAGACCGACTACGAACTTGTTATGGTTTCCAACCAGGATGGTCTTGGAACAGAATATTTCCCCGAAGAGCATTTCTGGCCATCTCACAACAAAATGCTCCAGATACTCAGCAATGAAGGTGTGAGGTTTGCTGAGGTTTTCATCGACCGTACGATGCCCCAGGAGAACTCTCCCACCCGTAAACCGGGAACCGCATTGCTTACCAGATATCTTTCACAGGGTGTCGACCTCGATTCCTCGTATGTGATAGGCGACCGGGTCACCGATCTCGAGCTTGCAAAGAACATAGGATGCAAGGCAATATATCTTAACAGCAGCAGTCATCCTTCTGCCGATTTCAATACCCTGAACTGGATGGATATCTTCAGATATCTTAAGTCCTTACCCAGGATCGCAAGGATCTCGCGTTCTACAGGCGAAACAAAGATCGAACTTGAGATCAACCTTGATGGATCAGGCAAGGCAGAGATAAACACCGGAATTCCCTTTTTCGATCATATGCTTGATCAGATACCGCGACACGGAAATGTTGACCTTACTGTAAATGCCGCAGGAGATCTCAGCGTCGACTTACATCATACTATAGAAGATACAGCTATCGCCCTTGGTGAAGCAGTAAATAAGGCGCTGGGAAGTAAAAGGGGTATAGAGAGATACGGCTTTCTTCTTCCGATGGACGATTCGCTAGCCCGGGTGGCCATAGATTTCGGGGGACGTCCGTGGCTGGTGTGGAACGTCAGTTTCAACAGGGATGAGGCTGGAAATATACCGGTTGAGATGTTCTTTCATTTTTTCAAATCATTTNNAAGCTGTTTTCAAGGCCTTTGCCAAAGCTCTGGGAATGGCCGCGGGGAAGACCGGAAATTACAGTCTGCCGTCAACGAAAGGATTGTTATGATTGCCATTCTTAAATACAATGCAGGAAATATTCAGTCAGTAAAAAACGCTGTAAGCAGGCTGGGTTATGAGAGTATTGTTACCGACAGCAGGGAGGAGATACTGAAAGCCGGCAAAATTATTATTCCCGGCGTGGGCGAGGCAGCCAGTGCCATGAGGTACCTGAGGGAGAAAGGTCTCGACAGGCTCATTCTTTCTCTCCGGCAACCTGTTCTCGGCATCTGCCTGGGACTTCATCTGATGTGCAGGTATTCAGAGGAGGGTGCGACAGACTGTCTGGGTATTTTTGATTCAGAAGTAAAGAGGTTCCCTCCTGCCGGTAAGGTGCCGCATATGGGCTGGAACAGTTTTTCCGGTATCAGGGGAGAGCTTTTCAGGGGTGTCGAAGCTTCTGAAGATGTTTATTACGTCCATAGCTACTATGCCGAAATATCTGAATACACGTCAGCCTCATGTGATTATATTGTACCCTTCAGTGCTGCCATGCAACGAGATAATTACTTTGCATTGCAGTTCCATCCCGAGAAATCGGCAGACACAGGAGTTAAAATACTTTCAAATTTCCTTGAATTGTGAGAATAATTATTGCACTTGATATTATTGGCGGCAAATGCGTAAGGCTGACCAAAGGCAATTTCGCTACAAGCAAGATTTACAGTGAGAATCCCCTCGAAATCGCGCGCCAGGTACTGGACCATGGGATTAAGTATATTCATCTGGTCGATCTCGACGGTGCAAGGGAAAAAAGGATTGTCAATAAAAAGATACTTGAGCTAATTGCTGGGCTTGAAGGACTTGAAGTAGATTTCGGGGGAGGGATAAGGTCTGAAGAGGATCTGAGGATAGCTTTCGGAAGCGGTGCCAGACAGGTCACTTGCGGAAGTATTGCGGTCACAGATGCCCCGAGGGTCACCGCCTGGATCCATGAATGGGGTCCCGACAGGATCATCCTGGGAGCCGATTCCCTCGACAGGAAGATAGCAACGGAAGGTTGGGCCGAGGATTCGGGGTCCGACATTATTCAGTTCATCACAGGTTACAGGTTGAGGGGAATCAAATATGCCATCTGCACAGATATTGAAAAAGACGGGATGCTTCAGGGACCTTCCGAGGATCTGTACAGGGAGATAATTGCTGCGGTTCCCGGCATCAGCCTTATCGCAAGCGGGGGAATCACCACTACCGGCCAGATCAAAAGGCTCTCGGATGCCGGCTGTGAAGGGGCCATTATCGGTAAGGCCCTCTATGAAGGATTGTTGAATCTCAAACAGCTTAGCACCTTATGCTGAAAAAGAGAATAATACCCTGCCTCGACATAAAGGATGGCAGGACAGTAAAGGGGATAAACTTTGTTGACATCCGCGATGCCGGCGATCCAGTTGAACTCGCAAAAAGATATGTGGAGCAAAGGGCCGACGAACTTGTTTTCCTCGATATCACGGCAACCATTGAAAAGAGAAAAACCTTTGCCAGCCTTGTAGGCAGGATTGCGGACGAGATAAACCTGCCTTTTACTGTCGGAGGGGGAATAAATACCCTTGAAGACGTTGCCCTTCTTATCAAGGCAGGAGCGGACAAGGTAAGCATCAACTCATCAGCTTTCAGGACACCGGAGCTTATAAAGAAGATTGCAGGTGAATTCGGAAGTCAGTGCGTTGTCGTAGCTATCGACACAAGATACGACGGATCAGACTGGATGGTATACCTCGACGGTGGAAGAACCCCAACAGGTGCAAAGGCATCCGGCTGGGCCCGGGAAGCGGAAAGGCTGGGAGCCGGCGAAATACTTCTTACATCGATGAACGCCGACGGAACAAAATCGGGGTTTTCGCTCGATATAACCGGTGAGATAAGCCTTTCAGTCAATATTCCTGTAATTGCTTCGGGCGGCGCCGGAACCATGAAACACTTTCTGGAGGTCTTTACCGAAACTTCATGCAGTGCGGCCCTTGCTGCCAGCATCTTTCACTATGGAGAGATCCCCATACCCGATCTTAAGAAATACCTCAGGGAGAATAACATAAGTGTGCGGATCTGACCATGAATATTCCTGCCCCGGGCAGAAAGTCCGCATTGCCCTGAAAGGATGACAATAAACATACAATTACACTTGAGCTGAGTAAGAATTTTAAAGGCACATAAACAAAACAATCACTGAAGGATGAATATCGACTTCGACAAGGGAGCCGGCCTTGTTCCGGCGGTTATACAGGACGACAATACTTCTCAGGTTCTGATGGTTGGTTATATGAATAGGGAAGCCCTTGAAAAGACCATCGGAGAAGGAAGGGTTACTTTTTTCAGCCGCAGCAAAAAAAGGCTCTGGACAAAGGGAGAAACCTCTGGCAACTTCCTGTTTGTTAAAGAAATAACAGAAGATTGCGACAACGATGCTCTTCTTATAAAGGTATTTCCTGCCGGTCCTGTGTGCCATACGGGGTCCTGGTCGTGTTTTGGCGAAAGGCCGGGAAAAGGCTTTATCCATGAACTTGAGACTGTCATAAGTCAGAGGATAAGGGATAATGCCGGTGACTCCTATACCAACAAACTGTTTCGTAAGGGAATAAACAAAGTGGCCCAGAAAGTCGGAGAAGAAGCTATTGAACTTGTCATCGAAGCGAAGGATGACAGCATTGATCTTTTTAAGAATGAAGCTGCAGACCTCCTGTACCATCTTCTCATTCTTCTGAGGGCAAAGAATGTTACATTTGAAGATATTGAAGAAGTTCTTAAAGAAAGGCATAAGGGGAGGTGTTAGGCGGTAGGCGTTGGGAGAGCGGCTCGTAGCTCAAATAATGAGTATCGGATCTTGTTATTAAACCCCCCAACCCCCCTGGCAGGGGGGTCGAAAACCAGTTCCCGGTACACTTCTTTTCCAAGTCATTTGGTTATCTGTTTTCTTCCCTGCGCCTTGGGTCCTGCGTCCTGCGTCTTCTTTCTCCCACTCTCCTCTTCCGTCTTTTTAACTTTTTTCAATATTTTCTTAATATTTTACTTGCAAATTCAAAATCTGTATTAATTTTGTAAGCCAATAAAACGAAAAAATGAATATTGTATACAGTTATATCTCAGCTTATTTTTATTTCTTTTTTTATAACAAAAAGAGATAAGGGGATTTTTGTATACATAGATATAATAAATGAAAGCAAGGGTCCCCAAAAGGGACCCTTCCTGTTTTAATATAGACTTATATGAAAATTGCTATCCAGGGAGAAAAGGGATGTTTCCACGAAGTTGCCGCCAGGCAGTATTTCAACGGTGAGGAAGTTGAGATCGTACCCTGTTCAACCTTTGACATGACGCTGAATGCAGTAAACGAAGGACAGGCAGGGCTTGCAATGATGGCCATCGAAAATGCCAGATCGGGAAGTATACTCTACAACTACAACCTGGTAAGGGAATCGGGACTCAGGATCCTTGGAGAGCATAACCTGAGGGTTGTTCAGAACCTGATGGCCCTCCCGGGGCAGACTATAAGGGACATCCGCCAGATCAGATCTCACCCCATTGCCCTTGCACAGTGCATGGCATTCCTTAACCAGCATCCCGAAATAACCCTCGTTGAAGCTGACGATACCGCCGGAAGTGCAAAGATGATAGCGGACCACCATCTTAAGAAAATCGCGGCTATTGCTTCAAAAAGTGCAGCCGAAATATACGGACTCGAGATCATTGCTCCCGGAATAGAGACCTATAAGAAAAATTATACCCGCTTTATTCTCCTCGGAAGTCCGGATAAGGGAACACGTAATGGTAACAAAGTATCGGTGTGCTTTGCAACCGGACACAAGCCGGGCTCACTGGCGGAAGTGCTGGTAAAGCTGGCATCGATGAATGTGAACCTTTCCAAGATACAATCCGTTCCCAGGCTTAACGGCGAATGGGAATATATGTTCTATCTCGACCTCGAGCTTCCGCCTGATCACGACATTGACCATATTGAGGAAGTTCTCAGAAAATGTACAAGCAATCTTGAGATACTTGGTATTTATAAGAAAGGAGAAATGCTTTATGAAAGTTAAACCGGCAGAAAGGACCAAGAGCGTCAGTGAGTATTATTTTTCGGCAAAACTCAGGCAGATTGACGAAATGAGGGCTTCAGGGGCCGATGTCATAAACCTGGGAATAGGAAGCCCCGATCAGCCGCCTTCCGAAAACACTGTGGCAAGGCTTTCCGAGGAAGCCCTCAAACCGAATGTCCACGGTTATCAGAGCTACAACGGAAGTCCGGTGCTAAGGAAAGCTTTTGCCACCTGGTATCAGAAGTATTTTAAAGTGAACCTCGATCCTGTATCGGAAATCCTTCCCCTCATAGGAAGCAAGGAAGGGATAATGCATATCAGCATGGGCTTCGTTAATCCGGGTGATGAAGTCCTTGTCCCCGATCCGGGCTACCCTACCTATTCATCGGTCACCAGCCTGGTGGGTGGTATAATCAGAACCTATGCCCTTGATGAAAAGTCAGGGTGGCAGCCTGACCTTGATGCGCTTGAAAAAGAAGATCTCCGAAGGGTAAAACTGATGTGGACCAACTATCCGAACATGCCGACCGGGGCGCCGGGATCGCCCGGGCTTTTTAGCAGGCTTGTCACCTTTGCCCGGGAACATAACATTCTTCTGGTAAATGACAATCCATACAGTTTCATTCTCAACAATGAATACCACAGTCTCCTGTCGGTAAAGGGGGCAATGGATACTGCCCTTGAACTCAATTCCCTGAGCAAGTCGCACAACATGGCGGGCTGGAGGATAGGCATGGTTGCAGGTTGCAGTGAATACATAAAAACGATACTGAAGGTAAAGAGCAACATGGATTCGGGAATGTTCCTCCCAATGCAACTTGCAGCAGTTGAGGCACTTCAGAATCCGGAATCATGGTACGACACAGTCAACCTGACATACAGGGAAAGGCGAGTAAAGGCAGAAGCAATTATGGACCTGCTTGGCTGCAGGTTCAATGCTGAACAGACAGGTCTTTTCCTGTGGGGCCGTCTGCCTGACGGCAGTCCGGGAGCAGAACCTTTTGTAGATAACATCCTTCAGAAAGCCCACGTTTTTCTGACCCCCGGATTCATTTTCGGAAGCAGGGGAGAAGGTTATATCAGGATATCCCTTTGCGCCACCGGGGAAAGACTTGAAGAAGCAAGACAAAGAATAGAAAAGTTGAAATTATGAAAGACATTAAACTAAATCCGCCTGCTCATATTTACTGATCAGACCAATCACAAATCCAGAATCACAAATCTCAAATCACAAATCTCAGAAATGACAATCACAGTAGTAGGAATAGGACTTATAGGCGGATCACTGATGACTGACCTCAGAAAGCGTGGCTTTGCCGACAGTATAATCGGAGTTGAATCAAACCTCCAGCACAGGAATATAGCGCAGTTGTGCGGACTGGTGGATGAAACCGACACACTCGAAAATGCAGTTGACAGGAGTGACCTTATAATAATAAGCACCCCTGTCGATACCATCTGGCAAATGCTCCCGGGCATTCTTGACAGGATAAAGGGGACCTCAAAGGTGGTTACTGACATGGGGTCGACAAAGGGCAAAATAGCAAGGGTTGTAAAAGATCACCCCGGAAGAGGCCGATATGTTGCCTTGCATCCGATGGCCGGAACCGAATTCTCCGGACCTCTGGCTGCAATAGGAAAGCTATTCGACTACAAGAATGCCATTATCTGTGATGCCGGAATGAGCGACGCCGATGCACTTGGCCTTGTAATAAAGATGCTTGACGTCCTTAACATGAGAAAAGTGTACATGGACTCAAGCGAACATGACATTCACGTTGCATATGTTTCCCACATTTCTCACATAACATCCTTTTCCCTTGCGCTGAGTGTTCTCGACAAAGAAGTTGAGGAAGAGAACATAATGACCCTTGCAGGCGGAGGTTTTGAAAGCACCGTACGTCTGGCCAAGAGCAACGCCGACACCTGGGCTCCAATCTTCCTTGAGAACTCAAGGTATATAATAGAAGTCCTCGATAATTACATTGAAAAAATGAACCTGTTCCGGAAGATGATCGAGGAAAATGACAAAGATGGGCTTAAGTCTCTTATGGAGGAGGCAAACAAAATTAGAAAGATCCTGAATTAAAATATATCGGATATGGTACTCGAATCAAAGATTTTACCGGCAAATGAGTGGAAAGGCTACAAAAGCAGACCTTTCCTTATTGCAGGTCCCTGCAGCGCTGAAAGCGAGGAGCAGGTAATGGCGACAGCCAGGGAAGTAGCTCAGATTAAGGACATTTCAGTGTTCAGGGCCGGGATATGGAAACCCCGTACCCGCCCCAACTCCTTTGAGGGTGTCGGATCTGAAGGCCTTAAATGGCTCAGGACAGTTAAGCAGGAAACGGGCCTGATGGTTGGAATAGAAGTGGCAAACGAAAAGCATGTTTATGAAGCATTGAAATATGGTATTGACATGCTATGGATAGGAGCCAGAACTTCTGTTAATCCTTTCACAGTCCAGGAGATCTCCGACGCTTTGAGCGGCGTTGATGTCATGGTTCTCATTAAGAATCCCATCAATCCTGACCTTGAGCTGTGGATCGGAGCCATCGAAAGAATTGCGAAAGCCGGAATAACAAGGCTGGGAGCCATTCACCGGGGATTCTCGGCATATGAAAAAAGCGTCTACAGGAATCATCCCAACTGGCAGCTTCCGATAGAATTGCGGAGAAGGATCCCCGACCTGCCTATCATATGCGATCCCAGCCACATTTCGGGAACACGGCAATACCTGTATGAGATCTCGCAGAAAGCCCTTGATCTCAATTTCGACGGATTGATGATAGAGTCGCATATCGATCCCGAGAGAGCATTGAGCGATTCAGCCCAGCAGCTGACGCCAAACGACCTGAAGGAACTTCTTAGCAGGCTCATTCTCAGGAACCCTGTGGCTTCAGATCCGAAGCTCCTCGATATTCTTGGCGAGCTGAGGCAGCAGATAGACATCTTCGACGACTCGCTTGTTGAGATTCTCGAAAGAAGGATGCAGGTGGCAGAAACGATTGGCAGATACAAAAAAGAGAATAATATTACTATCTTGCAGCCTACCCGCTGGGATGAGATCATCAGGAAGGTAATGGTGAACGGAAGGTCGAGAGGACTTAGCTCTGAGCTTATTGACACCATATTCAAAGCCATCCATCAGGAATCGATCAACCATCAGATGAGGATCATGAACAACGGGATAGCAACACCTGAAGAAACCAGTTAAGAAACCTCTTTTTCATGGAAAGATCCGTTGAGCCCTCATTTATCACGGGTGAAATCAAAGCGCCGCCTTCAAAAAGCATGACGCAGAGGGCAATTGCCGCTGCGCTTCTGGCAGAAGGTGAAAGTCTTATTGTTAATCCCTCATACTGCGACGATTCACTTGCCGCTATGAGCATTGCCGTAAGTCTGGGGGCGAGAGTTGAACCCGGACCTGATTCAATGAGAATCACAGGCTCAATGGAACTCAGGGAAACAAAACTTAACTGCGGCGAATCGGGACTGGCAATCAGGCTTTTCTCCCCCATAGCCTCTCTTTTTGATGCCGAAATATCAGTAACCGGAGCCGGCTCGCTGAAAAAAAGGCCAATGACAATGGTAGAGGATGCCCTGAAACAGTTTGGAGTAGAATGCCATACTACAGGAGGGCTGCTTCCTCTGACAATCAGGGGCCCTTTAAGGGGGGGTGAGTGTGAGACAGACGGCTCGATAAGCTCACAGCTGCTTACCGGTTTGCTCATGTCGCTCCCTGTTGCAGAGAGGGATTCGGTGGTAAAGGTCAGAAATCTTAAAAGCAAACCCTATATCAGCATGACACTTGAGGTGCTTAAGGACTTCGGGATAGAGGTATCAAACGAAAACTTTGAGATTTTCAGGATACCCGGACGTCAGAAGTACATTCCGCGTAAATGGGAGGTTGAGAGCGACTGGAGCGGAGGAGCCTTTCTGCTTGTAGCCGGGGCAATCAACGGCAGAATAAAGGTGAAGGGTCTTTCAGTAAATAGTTCTCAGAGTGATAAGGCAATTATTGATGCGCTTCAGATGGCCGGAGCAGATGTAAGGGTAAGCGGGAATGACATTGAAGTTTCACGGTCGGCCATGAAAGCTTTTGAATTCGATGCCACCGACTCACCGGATCTTTTTCCGCCGCTGGCAGCACTGGCGGCATACTGTGAGGGAGTAACCAGGATAAAGGGCACTTCACGGCTTGTGCATAAGGANNCAGCGACAGGGCAAGTGCTCTATGCGAGGAATTTGGAAAGATGGGAATAAAGATAAGTGTCAGCGGCGATTTCATGACTGTCGGGGGAGGCAGAGTAAAAGGGGCTCACGTGTCCTCCCACGAAGATCACCGTATCGCGATGGCTGCTGCAGTGGCAGCTCTGGGAGCTGAAGGCACCATATACATAAAGGACTCGCACGCCATTGGCAAATCATATCCCGCTTTCTTCGACGATCTTGTAAAGGCCGGAGCAGTTATACACGAATGAGGGTTGGCGTGGCAGCCGGTTGCACCGGAGGTTATATTTTAAACAGTTGTCCCGGCATGATCATATGAATCGCAGGTAAAAACCATGCGAATTTTTATCGTAAAACAATAAGTTACATCACCCTGCTCAATAAAAAATTTACCTGAGACAATAATACTTTTATTTACTGGTCTGCTTTACAATATCAATAAGTCAAAAGCGGAAACAGATAACAAATCATAATTTTTCCTGACTTGTGACGTCTCGTGAAATTAGTGCGGTATTATTTTATAACACACTGAATATTA
>MTKZ01000668.1_pt1 | contig 37878 bp, 35 predicted proteins | sample 1042781 | NCBI WGS metagenome assembly MTKZ01 (sample SAMN06212207, study PRJNA360539) | anaerobic digester metagenome | biome: Wastewater treatment plant; material: sludge; isolation source: anaerobic digester fed with sludge from wastewater treatment plant | place: Denmark: WWTP Viborg ...
AGCGAAGAAACGTTATCGGCGGGCCGAGAAGATCGCCCGCCTGACTGCGCCGACCGGGCAGAGTCTTCAGCCGCAGTTCCCGGGCACCGCTGAGGCGGTCGCTGATGGGGCGATTAGGGGTGCCCATGTTGATGAGATCAGCGATGTGATGCGCCGACTACCGTGGAAACTGTCCGGCCAGGTGGCCGAGCAAGCCGAAACCGATCTAGCCGCAATGGCCCGTGAGTTGACCCCGCACGAACTACGGAAAGCCGGGATCGCCCTGCTGGCGTATCTGGATCCCGATGGGGCCCTGTCGGATGAGAAAGACCGCCGCCGCCAACGCGCACTGCATTTAGGTCCGCAAGATCAGCAGTTAATGTCGAAACTGACCGCCACCCTCACCCCCACCCTGCGGGCGAAGTTCGAGTTGATCCTGGCGAACTGGGCTGCCCCCGGCATGAACAACCCCGCCGACGAACCTAACGAGCGCCTCCACGGGTCGAGCGGCGACCACGACCCCGATGATCGAAAACTCACTGACGCCCGCCGGCGCGATCGCCGCAACACCGAACAACGCAACCATGATGCCCTCGAAGCCCTATGCGACTACATCACCAGCCACCGCGGGCTGGGCCCGGCCAGAAAGATCCCCGGCCAACTGATCATCACCGCCACCTTGGCCGAGTTGAAAGCCAGTTGCGGTAGCGCCCTGACCACCACCGGCACCCTGGTCCCGATCAGCGAACTCATCGAAGTGGCCGCCCACTTCGACCCGCAACTCGTGGTGTTTCAAGATCACACCCGCGAAATCCTGTACCACGGGCGCGCTAAACGCACCGCCACCTTCGCCCTATTCGCCCGCGACCGCGGCGACACCAACCCTGATTCGGACACACCGTTCATCTTCAACGAGATGCATCACCTTCCCGATTGGGCCAAAGGTGGGGCCACCGACATCGACAAACTGACCGCGACCAGCGGTAGGAATAATCGTGCCGTCGGCGACAAACCGTTGCAGTGGGAAACGATCTACCAACACCACGGACCACACACTGGCCGCGTCGCCTGGCGGCTGCGCTGCCACAACGGCCAGCCCGGCACCAGCCGCATCAACAATGCCCACCACGCCGACGACCTCGCCCGCGACACCATCACCCGCATCCGACAACGCACCAACCCCAACACCGACACCAGCACCGGCACCGGCACCGGCACTAAAACCAGCAGCCACAGTGACAGTGACAGTGACAGCGCCGATCCCGACCCACCACTATCACCCACCGAAAACCAACTCTGCACCCGACTCGGCTACACCACCCGCTGAGAGTCGTTCTGGCCGCCGCCCGGGTAGGTCAGGAACGAGTCAGGGCAAGAACGGGAATGGTCCGCACACCAGCGGTCTTCTCCTCGTACTCGGCGAAGCCCGGGTACCGCCGAGCCTGCTCGCTATACCGTCGGTCACGCTCGGCGCCGGTGACTTCGGTGACCGCAACGTCAACGGTTTCGGTACCGACCTCGATCTGTGCCGTCCCGGCCGTCACGAGGTTGTAGTACCAAGCAGGATTCGTGGGGGCACCGGCCTTGGAGGCGAATACATAGATGGTGCGGGCATCCTCGTCGTCGGGCAGGTACATCATGGGCGTGACATTGCGCTTGCCGCTCTTTCGGCCAACATGATGGACCAGTACCATCGGCGCACCCTCGAAGCCTCCGCCGACCTTGCCGTCGTTGGCTCGGAACTCGTTAATGATCGAGGTGTTCCAGTCGGTAGCTTCACTCATCGCGCCCGTCCTTCCGATAGTGGGTAGTAGGTCCAATTATGCTCGGCCTAGGCCACTAGCGTCGGTGGTCAACACGGCGGGCCTCCGCCGCTGGCGCACTGTGGGACGATGGGGTCATGGACAGAGTTCGCGCCGAGGGAGGCGACAGCGGCGTGGCGCCATCCTGTCCGTCGCCCGCACACCCGAGTCGCGACCCCCACCTGACGGCGGAACTCACCGCTCGCCTCGCGGCCATCGCAGTCGGCGACCGCCAGGCATTCGCCGAATTTTATGATCAGACCAGTGCACGGGTATTTGGGCTCGCGACGCGGATCGTGCGTAGTCGATCCCTTGCCGAGGAGATCACCCAGGAAGTGTATTTGCAGGTGTGGACCTCAGCGGCCGGACAGTACGACTCGTCTCGGGCAAGCCCCCTGGGTTGGTTGATGACATTGGCACATCGCCGCAGCGTCGACCGAGTCCGGAGCGAGCAGTCGGCCCGAGACCGCAATCACGTGTATGGGTCATCTCATCTCGGCCAGGATCACGACACAGTCACCGAACAGGTCGAGCAACGCCTCGACGAGCAACAAGTCGCCGACTGCCTCGACACGCTGACCGCCACCCAACGGGAGGCGATTGGCCTGGCCTACTACAGCGGCCGCACCTACCGTGAGGTGGCCAGCCACCTCGACGTCGCCCTACCCACAATCAAGTCCCGCATCCGCGACGGGCTGATCCGGCTGAAGACGTGCTTGGGGGTGAGTAGCGATGTCCAATGACCTCAGCGACGACGAGCGCGATCTCCTCGACCTTGCGCCGGCCTACGGCCTCGGAGCGGTTTCGGAGGCCGACCGCGCTGAGATTGCCGGTCGTCTTGGCGCCATTTCACCGCATACCGCGCGGGAGTTCGCCCAGATCGTCGCCGATACCCAGGAGACGATTGCACTGGTGACCGTGGGCGATACTCTCGCTCCGCCGATCGAGCTGCGCGAGCAGTTGCTGCGTGCGATCGACGAAATCCCGCGGGCTGACGTCGACGACCTGAGTGACCGACGACGTCGTCGTGTTGTGTCGGCCGTGCTCGCGGCCGCCGCCGCTGTCGTCGTCGGTATCGGGGCGACGGTTGCGATCCAGCAGTTCGACCGACCACCATCGGTGCCGACGGTCGCTCAGGTCATGGCTAATCGGGACACACAAACCAGCACCACCGCGATCGCTGGCGGGACCATTACCCTCAGCACTTCGGCACAGGCCAATGCGGTGGTGGTGAAGATGACCGACGTGCCACCACCGCCGGAGGGGCACGTCTACCAGATGTGGTTCATGCCCCCTGCCGGTGCACCGCGCTCGGCCGGGACGATGAGTGCCACCACTATGCCGCCGCCCGACGGTACCGTGATTCCGGCCTTGGACTCGGCCACGCGCGTCGCCGTGACCGTTGAAGCCGGCGAAGGTTCGCCTCAGCCCACGGGCACACCGGTCGTCATCATCCCGATTCCGTAGCGCCCACCCATCCAAGATCGCGCGCGCATCGAACACCCACACATGGTGGACCGTCTTCTCGACCGCACTATCGCATTGGGATACTCCCGGTTGGGGTATTCGATCCGGCAGCGGTGGTGGGACCGTGACGATCCTGCACCTGATGCGTTGACGGGGAAGACGGTCGTTGTCACTGGCGCCAACTCCGGCATCGGGGCCGCCATTGTCGACGGCGCCGCCCGCCTGGGTGCGAGCGTTGTGATGGTGGTGCGTGACCTCGAACGAGGAGAGTCGGTACGTGATCGCCTCGCGGCCGCTCATCCTCATGCGAATCTGATGGTTGCGCGATGCGACGTCTCGGACCTGACTGACATCGCCAACGTTGCCGATAGGTTGCGTGCGCATCGGCCACAGATCGATGCCATCATCCACAACGCCGGAGTGCTACCTGATCGATGGACGGGAACGGCGCAAGGTCACGAGGTGTCCTTGGCCACCCACGTACTTGGACCCATCCTGCTCACTGAACTACTGCTGCCGGCATTTGCCGCTGCACCTGATCCACGAGTTGTCCTCATGTCGTCCGGCGGGATGTACGCACAACCACTGCCAGCAGATGACCTCGAGTACCAGTCCAGCGGAAACTATCGTGGGGTCACTGCTTATGCGCGCAGCAAACGTGTTCAGGTCGACTTGACGCCCGCGTTGGCCGGGCGGTGGGCCGGTGCCGGAGTGATGGTCGCCGTGATGCACCCGGGATGGGCTGATACTCCCGGCCTTTCCCGAGCACTCCCCGGGTTCCGGGCAGTGGCCAAGTCGCTGCTGCGGACACCCGAACAGGCCGCCGACACGGCACTCTGGTTGGCTGCAACGAGTCCCACACCAGTAACGGGGCAGTTCTGGCATGATCGGGCGATACGTCCGACGCATCTGCTGCCCGGGCGGACCGGTGCCGACGCCGGCGAAGATGCGGAGCGCGCCTGGCGGTATTGCTTGGCAGCAGTCGGACTCGAACCATGAGAGGGCCTGAATGACCCGACGTTTGCTGCGCTGGGTGTTGCCGACGCTCATCGTCCTGTTCTGGCTTGCGATCGGCGGGTTTGCCGGTCCATTCGCCGGTCAATTGGCAACCGTCCAGAACAATGACAGTACGGCGTTCCTTCCGTCGAGTGCGGAATCAACACAGGTAGCGCAACTGCAGCGCGGCTTTCGCGACAGCAATGCGGTGCCCGCCGTCATCGTCGCGGTACGCGACGGTGGTCTCACCGCTGCCGATCGAACCTATCTTGCCGATATCGGCAAAGAACTGCCCACCATCGAAGGCGTCGCGGGCCCGTCGATCCCACCCATCTTCGCGCCCGACGGCAAAGCCGCCGAGATCGTTATCGGGGTCAATTCGGATCCGTCACCCAAGGCGACCGTCGTGGCAATTCGTGACGCTCTCGCCGCCGGACAACCAGACGGCCTGCAGGTCCTCGTCACTGGTCCCGCGGCACAAATCGCGGATCTAAGTAAGGCGTTCGCAGGTATCGACGGTGTTCTACTGCTCGTCGCTGCACTCGTGGTGCTGATCATTCTGGTCGCGGTCTATCGCAGCCCGCTGCTTCCGGTGGTCGTCCTCACCTCCGCGATCCTCGCGCTCGCTGCGGCCAGTGGCGCGGTGTACCTGCTCGCCTCCCGCGACCTCATCGCCCTCAATGGGCAAAGTCAGGGAATTCTGTTCATTCTGGTGTTCGGTGCCGCGACTGACTATGCGTTGCTGTTGGTTGCTCGATTCCGCGAGGAACTGCACCACACTGACGACAAGACGATAGCGATCGGTCGGGCATGGCGGGGCGTCGTCGAACCCCTGGTCGCCTCTGCCTGCACCGTTATCGCCGGGGTGTTGTGTCTGTTGGCGTCGGACTTGAACTCGAATCGTGGGCTAGGACCAGTCGCCGCGATCGGCATCGCCGCTTCGCTGGTCGCGTCCCTCACCTTCCTGCCAGCGATCCTCATGCTGCTGGGTCGTACAGCCTTTTGGCCGAGGAAGCCAAAGATCGAACCGGTCCGTAACGACGGAGGCTGGTGGTCCCTCGCCCGATGGGTAACTCGGCACCATCGCGCAGTCTGGATCATCGCCGGACTGGTGCTCGTCGCTGGCGCGAGTCTCGCACCACAGTTCAAGGCGTCCGGGGTGGCGCAGAGCGACTTCTTCCTCAATCGGGTTGATTCGGTGACCGGTCAGCAGCTACTCGGTGAGCACTTTCCCGGGGGCACGGGCTCGCCCGCACTGATCGTTGCCGACGCCACCCGCGCCGACGCCGTCGCCGACGCGGTTCGCGCCGTTCCGGGGGTTGCCGCCGATACCGTGCACGTCACGGCGGGACGTGGCGGCGCACCCATCGTCGTCGACGGACGGGTGCTGATCGAGGCCACCCTCACCGATGCGGCCGACTCAGAGGGGGCGGTCGATACAGTTCGCGACATCCGGACAAAGGTTCACGCGGTTCCCAACGCCCAAGCGTTGGTTGGCGGGACAACTGCTACGCAACTTGATACTCAGGACACTGCTGCCCGCGACCGCAATACGATCATCCCGATCGTTCTCGTCGTGATCCTGGGGATCCTCATTGTTCTGCTTCGAGCACTCGTCGCGCCACTCGTACTGATCGCCACCGTCGTCCTGTCCTACGCAGCCACGTTGGGCGTCGCGGCCCTGGTGTTCAACCACCTATTCAACTTTCCCGGAGCCGATCCGACCGTTCCATTGTTTGGATTCGTGTTCCTCGTCGCGCTGGGTGTGGATTACAACATCTTCCTGATGACCAGGGTGCGGGAGGAAACGGTGCGTCATGGCGCGACCTTGGGGGTGCAGCGCGGTTTGGCGGTGACAGGGAGCGTTATTACTTCCGCGGGCATTGTGCTGGCCGCAACCTTCGGGGCGCTCGCTGTGATTCCGCTACTGTTTTTGGCCCAGGTCGCGTTCATTGTCGCGTTCGGAGTTCTGTTGGATGCGCTGATCGTCCGGTCGCTGTTGGTGCCTGCGCTCGCCACTGATCTGGGTCGGCGGCTATGGTGGCCGTCTCGACTGAGCCGCTCCGGCGATCCGGCGGGTGCGGCGATCGGCAGCGACGGAAAAGTCGTCGACTAGCTCCGCGTGAGTTCAGATCCGCGCGAGTTCGCGGCGAAGGCCGCTGACCCCTTCATCGAGTAGGCGCGTGACCGGCAATCGCAAGAGCGGCTCAAGCCACCGCAGCCACCCTTGGAACGCGAACTGAATTCGATAGGTGATGAGGGAACGACCACTCGGATGAGGTGTGACAGTAATGGTGTCGACAGCGATCAGCGACGCATTCTCGCCGCGCAACTGTAGGGAATTGCCCGGCTTCAGGGCAACGACTTCGTAGATGAGGTCGCTGGTTCGACCGGCGAAGCGGGAGGTATTCAGATACCGGGTTCCGAGCCCGCCGTCACCGGAAAGCCGGACCGTCCGGACCGTACCGGGATCCCAGCCCTCGGTGGTCGTGAAGTCCGCCAGATACGCGAACACCGCGTCCGCAGAAACATCGATGGCCAAGGCGCGGCGCATATCAATCATGAGTTCTCCCTAGAGACGAATTTCTACTTAAATCACCGCAACGGTCCGGGTATGCCATCCGCTGGCCCCAGCCGGGATAGGTTCGGCCCGCCGCTCGTCCTGCACTTCGCCATCCTGATCAGTCGCCCGCACCTGCAGGGTGTGGTTTCCGGCGGTAGCGGTCCACCGATAGGTCCACTGCCGCCAGGTGTCGATGGAGTACTCCACCGCGAGGGTGGCATCACGCCATGGCCCGTCGTCGACGCGAACCTCCACTCGAGCGATGCCACGCTGTTGCGCCCAGGCGGTACCGGCGACCAGGACGTCGCCCTCAGCGACGCGAGCAAAGGATGCGGGAACATCGATCCGGGACGCCGTCTTGATCGGCGCCTGCTCCGCCCATCCGCGCTGAGTCCAATATGCTTGCGCGCGGTCGAATCGGGTCACCTCCCAATCGACAACCCATTTGGTAGCGGACACGAACCCGTAGAGACCGGGGACCACCTGCCGAACCGGATAGCCGTGCACGAATGGCAGCGGTTCCCCATTCATCGCCACCGCGAGGATCGCGTCCCGGCCGTCCCGCAACGCCGCGAGCGGGGTACCAACCGTAAACCCGTCGACGCTCCTCGACAGCAGCATGTCCGCATCGGGGTGCACACCGACCTCGTCGAGGAGGTCCTTGATCGAGTAGCCAACCCAGGTGGCGTTGCCGGCTAAGGTGCCGCCGACCTCGTTGGAGACGCAGGTCAGGGTGACAGTACGTTCGATCGCTGTCCGCCTCATCAGATCGCTCCACCGCAGGGTCCGATCCCGGTCAACCATTCCGTGGATACGCAGACTCCAGTCCTCGGTGGTGAGCAGTGGGACCTGTAAGGCCGTATCGATCCGGTAGAACCCGTCATTTTCGGTAACAAACGGGGTACTGCCGGGGACGGCAATATCGGTACCCGCAGCGATCGGCCGCGACCGATTCGTCGCAAGCACCGATGGCAGGCGAAAGCTCATTCGGTTGGCGACGGCTCCTGATGCCTTCTGGGCCAACTGACGCCCAATGGCACCTGCTGCGGCTGCGGCCGCAGCTGCGCTCGCTGCCAGCGCCAAAAACCTGCGACGCGTCATAGCGGACGCGTGGACCGTCGGCTCCTCCAGACTGCGCGCCCGCGCAGTCAACACGCGCAGGAGAACTATTCCTACCGCCACTCCGATTGCTGTCGGTAGTACCGACACTGCGGTCGCACCGGGTCGAGTGAGCGCGGCATATCCGCCGACGACACCAAAAGCGAGGAACAGCGCACTGCCAGCTGGGCGGTGCGTGCCCTCTAACGTGCCGGCCACTGCGGCGAGCGCCACGATCAGAAGACTCATCCCGATGAACAGTGCTGGCTTGTCGTTGGTACCGAATGTTGAGATCGCAAACTCGCGCGCCCAGGCGGGGCTTCGGTCGACGGTCGTCGCACCGACAGCGAAGAATGGCGACGATTCCGACATACCGAGAAGCGCCGCCGCCAATTCGCCGATCCCGAGTGCAACGGCCGCGGCTAGTACACCCGACAGCGCCCGTGGCCCAAGCGTGCGCCACCGAGATACCGACGCAGGTAGATCCGGGGGAGTCTGCGTGTCCATACGAATAGTTCGCGGGTGCGGCCCACCCGGATGGGTCGGTGCCGCCAGAAATCGAAAAAAAGAAAATCGTGGATCCACCCATCCGCGAGGTTGTCGGCACCGAAACCCCAGCGACAACAACGGGGCCGGCACTTGGCTGACCTCACCGAGAAAGCAGTACAAGAAAGTGGGATACACGATGAAGAAGCACAGCACCGCAGCCGCCCTGAGCCTCGCCGCAGTGGCCATTCTAGGGCTCTCTGCCTGTTCGTCTGGCGACGATAACGCCACGACCGGCACACCCATGAAGTCCAACGACGCAATGACCTCTCAGATGCAGTCGGCCGCCGGTTCGAATCTCGTCGGCCCTGGCTGCGCCGCATACGCAAAACAGGTTCCGAACGGTCCCGGATCGGTCGCGGGCATGGCACAGGCACCCGTTGCCGTGGCCGCCTCAAACAACCCGATGCTCAGCACCCTTACCAAAGCGCTGTCGGGCCAGCTCAACCCGAAGGTGAATCTCGTCGACACCCTCAACGGCGGTCAGTTCACTGTTTTCGCCCCGGTCGATGCGGCCTTCGCGAAGGTCGCCCCGGCTACTATCGACACCTTGAAGACGGACTCGGCGCTGCTGACGAAAGTGCTGACCTACCACGTCGTTCCGGGTCAGCTGTCGCCGTCTGAGGTCGACGGATCGCATGCCACCGTCGAGGGTGCGAAAGTCACGGTTACCGGAACTGGCGACAACCTGAAAGTCAACGACGCGGCCGTCATTTGCGGTGGCGTCAAGACCGCCAATGCCACTGTCTACCTGATCGACTCGGTGCTTATGCCACCCACCCAGTAGTGCGCAATGGTTTGCGGCCGGGGTGGCAGTTGATCACCTCGGCCGCGCTACCGCGCCCGCCGGGCGGGCTAGGACGGTGAGTTCCATCGACCTGATTTGGTTCCGCCGCGACCTACGCTTGCGTGACCTGCCGTCACTCCTTAGTGCGGCAGATTCGGCAGCCAGCGCCGTCGCGGTCTTTGTGCTCGACGACGCCTTGCTTCGACCTGGCCCGCGTCGAACCTTTCTGTTTGGGTGTTTGCGACGGCTCGACGAAGATCTTGGCGGACGACTACTCGTCACCCACGGGGATCCCGTTCGCGTGATTGGTTCGTTGGCGCGGGAACTGGACGTCGGGGCGGTCCATATCTCCGCCGACTTCACTCCCTATGGAATTCGTCGTGACCACGCGGTGGCGGTTGCGCTCGGCGACGTGCCGCTGGTACCGACTGGCTCGCCGTACGCCGTGGCGCCGGGCCGCGTTCGAAAGGCCGACGGCAAGCCGTACAAGGTATTCACCCCCTTTCGGCGGGCCTGGTTGGAGCACAACTGGCGTCCACCGGCATTGACCAGCAGCGAAACCGTGAACTGGGTGGATCCGACGGGACTCGATTGCGCGGTGCCGATTCCCGTCGGTGACGACGGCGGCGTAGACCTCCCGCCCGCTGGAGAGGGTGCGGCACTGAGCCGTTGGGACGCCTTTAGTGACGACGGTCTCGCCCGCTACCACGTTGATCGCGACCGTCCTGATTTGGACGCCACGACGCGACTGTCCCCGTATCTGAAATTCGGGTGCATTCACCCACGCACGCTCCTCGCCGACCTCGACAACCATCGCGGCGACGGCGCTACAGCCCTACGCAGCGAACTAGGTTGGCGCGAGTTCTATGCCGACGTCCTCTATCACCGACCAGACACGTTGCGCGCCAACCATAACCCTCGGTTCGACGCCATTCGCTACAACACTGGCGCCACCGCTGACGCCGCGTTCGCCGCGTGGACGCAGGGCCGAACGGGGTTCCCCATCGTGGACGCCGGGATGCGGCAGCTACTCGCTCAGGGCTGGGTGCACAATCGGGTGCGGATGATCGTCGCCTCCTTTCTGACTAAAGATCTACACCTGCCCTGGTGGTGGGGCGCGCGGCACTTCATGGCACACCTCGTTGATGGCGACCTCGCGGCCAACCAGCATGGCTGGCAGTGGACGGCCGGATCGGGGACTGACGCCGCTCCCTACTTCCGCGTCTTTAACCCCACCAGGCAGGGGGAGAAGTTCGATCCCGACGGCGACTACGTCCGGCGTTGGGTCCCGGAATTGCGTGCGGTCGCCGGAATGCAGGTTCACCAGTTGCCCGGCGTTCGTCCACCCGGATACCCAGATCCGATCGTCGATCACGCGGTCGAACGAAAGGAGGCGCTCGCCCGGTACCGCGAGGTATAGGCGCACACCCATCCGCTGGCGCGTCGGCTCCGAATTCAGGGCATGACAGTTCAAGCGGACGGGCCTGCCGCGCGGCGGGTAGCCGTCATTGGCAGTGGGGTGTCGGGATTGACCGCAGCCTGGGTACTCGCCCGATCGGCGGACGTGACGCTCTTTGAAGCGCAACCTCGCTTCGGCGGCCATGCCCACACCCACTACCTCTCGGCGCGGCACGGCGGCGAGGCGGTCGTGGGGGTCGATTCCGGGTTCATCGTGCACAACGACCGCACCTATCCCACCTTGCTTCGACTTTTCGACGAACTCGGCATCGCGACCCAAGAGTCGGATATGTCAATGTCAGTGAGTTGTGACGGCTGCGGACTCGAGTATGCCGGCGCAAAGGGGCTACGCGGATTGGTCGCCACGCCCCGATCACTCTTCCGACCGCGGTACCTGCGGATGCTCAGCGAGGTCACCCGCTTTCACCGTCTCGCGCGCGCTCTACTCGATAGCCAGGTTGACGACGAGCAGACGCTCGGCGACTTTCTCAGCTCCGCGAGGTTCACCCCGTACTTCACCGCACATTTCATGGTGCCACTCGTCGCCGCCGTATGGTCCTGCCCACCGGAGGTGGCGCTGGATTACCCGGTGCGGTATCTGCTGACCTTTCTGGACCATCACGGGATGCTGACCGTGTTTGGGTCGCCAACGTGGCGCACGGTAACGGGTGGGTCGGGGAGCTACGTGGCTGCAGTGATCGATCGGCTGGACACGGTCCGCAGCGGCGTTCCGGTGCGTGCGGTCTCCCGTTCCGCAACGGGGGTATTGATACGTGACGCCGCCGACCGCGTCGAGAAGTTCGACGCAGCGGTCGTTGCGACGCACCCCAGTCAAGCGTTGGCGCTGCTGGATCAGCCCAGCGATCTCGAACGGGCAGTTCTTAGTCAACTCACGTATTCGGTTAACCACACGGTATTGCACAGTGACGCCACCGTGCTGCCAACGCGAACTGGCGCACAGGCCTCCTGGAACTACCGCCTCCCCGCGTGCCAATCCCGCCCGGACCGAGTGCTGGTCAGCTACGACATCACTCGCCTACAACGACTCGACGCGCTCGCGGACCGGAGATTTGTTGTCACCTTGGGCGATGGTGATCGTATCGATCCGGCTGCCGTCATTGCGTCGATGGTCTATGAGCATCCCCAGTTCACGTCCGCCTTCCTGGATGCGCAGCGCCGGTTACCTGACCTCGGCAGTCCCCAGTTAGCCTTTGCCGGGGCGTATCACGGATGGGGATTCCACGAGGATGGCGCCCTGTCCGGACTTCTGGCTGCGCAGCGACTCGGCGGGCAGTGGGCTGGTCCGATACCAAGCCTGCGGACCGTGGGTCAGGACTCCCGATGAGCGCGCCGCGGATCGTGCGGACAAAGATCCGGCACGTACGTCGCCGCCCGCTCACGCACGAATTCTCCTATCGGGGCTACTCCTGGCTGGTTGACCTTGACGCACTGCCGACCTTTCCGCGGCCTTTGAGGTTGTTCGCCGAATTCCGCTCGGCCGACCACGTCGGTGACCCGCGGTTGACGTTGCGGGAGAACGTGGATTCGTACCTAGCCGAGCACGGCATCACACTGGGCGGTGGTCACGTTGACATGCTCACCCAAGCCCGCGTACTCGGCTACGTCTTCAACCCGTTGACCATCTATTGGTGCCACGACCACGCTGGCGAACCGGTGTGCGCGATTGCGGAGGTACACAACACCTATGGCGGCAGGCATCGCTACCTGCTGCGCCCGGATCGTCGCGGCGATTCCACCGTGGCAAAGCAGTTTTACGTCTCGCCATTCAACGAGGTGGCTGGCGAGTACCACTTGCACGCACCTGAGCCCACTGATCGGCTCGGTGTCGTGATCGCCTTACAAAACCCCGCAGGCGAAACGACGTTTGTTGCAACCATGGTCGGTCCGGTCGTCCCGGCCAGCACTGGAGTCGTGTTGCGTGCGTTGCTGACCGCCCCCATGGCACCTCTCATCGGTGCTGCCCGTATTCGTTGGCAAGGTCTGCGACTGTGGCGAAAGGGCCTGCCGATAGTTCCACCATCTGACGCTATGACACGCCAACCGAGTGATTCCCAGGAGACTCCACGATGAACCTTGACCCCAGCCCTTCCGTTGCCTCCGCGGTGCCAGCATCGACCCGTCGCTGGGAGTCGATCAGCCGCGTTCCGCGTGGTCCGCGAGCTGTGATCGGCGCACCGATCGTCGCGGCTCTGTTCGGTAGAGCGGTTGCGGACGTGGCCATCCGCGTGGAATATGCCGATGGTGTCGTGCTCGGCGCTGCACCCGAAACCGGGCCGAGGATGCTGCTCCATCGGCCGCGTGACTTCTTCGCCCGAATCGCGGCCGATGGGCTCATCGGATTCGGCGAGGCATACATGGCGGGGGACTGGTCTGCCCCAGACCTGTCGGCGGTCTTGACTGTCCTCGCCGCACGTATCGACACGCTGATACCAGCCAAGTTACAGAAGCTGCGGGCCGTCGCGGTGCCCCGTCAGCCGCGCAGCGAGCGTGGCACTCGAGCGGGTGCGAGAACGAATATTGCGCATCACTACGATCTGTCGAACGAATTCTTCGGGCTGTTTCTCGACGAAACGATGACGTACTCATCGGCAATTTTCGACCGGCTCGTCCCCGCTCCGGTGTGGAACGACTTGGTGACTGCTCAGCGTCGCAAACTGGATCGCCTGCTCGATGCCACTGGAGTGACCGCAGGCACCCGAGTCCTCGAAATCGGTACGGGCTGGGGCGAATTGGCGATCCGGGCGGCTCAGCGAGGCGCTACCGTGTACAGCGTCACCCTGTCAAGGGAGCAGCAACTGTTGGCCCGCGAACGGGTCGCTGCCGCTGGTCTGACCGACCGGGTCACCGTCGCACTACAGGACTACCGCGACGTCACCGGCACCTACGACGCCATCATCTCGGTGGAGATGATTGAAGCAGTAGGATTCCGGTACCTTCCGACCTATCTGGCAGCTCTCGACCACTTGCTCGACGACGACGGCCGAGTGGCACTTCAGGCAATCACGATGCCGCACGCTCGAATGCTTGCCACCCGCAACACCTACACCTGGGTCCACAAGTACATATTTCCTGGTGGCTTTCTGCCCTCAAGCGAGTTGCTGTCGACTCTGACGGCGGAGCACACCGATCTGTCGATCGTTGATCGCTACTCACTTGGTCCGCATTACGCGCACACCCTGCGATTGTGGCTGCAACGGTTCACCGCCAGTGCAGGAGGGGCCGACGCGCTCGGCTTCGACCCGACGTTTCGGCGCATGTGGCGGCTGTACCTCGCCTATTCGGAGGCAGGTTTTGCTTCTGGCTACCTAGACGTCGAACAGATCGTCTTGGCCAGGCCCGAGTCGCCGTAGCTGTCTTCGACGGCGGGCCGACGGTCAGCCGTCGTCACCCTTCGACGACGGCCTTCATTCGCTCCAGCGTTCGCCGCATATCGTTGCGGACGCGGCGCCCGCGCAGCGCTCCGAGAAGGATCCAGTACGGTCGCATCCACAGCGCTGACGACAACTCGAACGTCTCGGTGACATCGACGCCGTTCCCGTCGGGGCGTGTTTCGAGGCGATATCCCCACCGCGTCAACGGACTGTCGGCCGACCCGACTCCGAACTCGAAGAGCTCGCCCGGCTGACACTTCAGAACAGTGCAGGGAGTCCAATAGACCGGGCCGACCTCGTTGCGGCGAACATGTCCGCGGAACCGCGCCCCGACCGCTGGCCCTGTTGCCCCGTTGAGCCATTCGGCTTCGAAGGTTTCGGGTGAGAACTCGCCCACTCGAGTGATATCGCTGACGAGGCTCCAGATCGCATCCGTCGACGCGGTCATGGTGACGGTGACTTCTTCGCGGACCATTCGTCCACGGTAGCCGTCGCACTGCCGACGATCGTGCCGGGCGACCTATCCTGACGTTCAGCGACCATCGAGGAGGACTTGTGACTGGTGGGCAGACCGAACGCTCCGACTTCGTCGAGTTGACGCGGCGCAGGGCATTGACCGAAGACGCAGCGCGTGCGGATGCGGTGCGCAAACGGCACGCTCGGGGTGGACGTACCGCTCGGGAGAACGTCGCCGATCTCGTCGACGAGGATTCGTGGGTCGAATGGGGTCGCTATGCGATTGCGGCACAGACTCGTCGATTGCCCCGCGAGGAGTTGATCGCGACGACCCCGGCAGACGGTGTGGTGGTCGGTCTGGGGAAGGTCGACGGCCGGTCAACGGCTGTCCTGGCGTACGACTACACGGTCCTCGCCGGCACCCAGGGCATGCGCGGCCATCGGAAGACCGACCGGATGTTTGACGTCATCGAGCGAACCGGGGTGCCAGTCGTCTTCTACGCCGAGGGCGGGGGAGGACGGCCCACTGACAGCGATATCCCGCTGGTCAGTGCACTCGATGCGGAGTCGTTCGCGCTGTGGGCTCGCCTGTCGGGTAAGTCGCCGCGGATCAGCATCGTCAACGGACCCTGCTTTGCCGGCAACGCGGTGATCGCCGGGTGCTCGGACTTCATTGTCGCGACCGAATCTGCCTCGATTGGGATGGCCGGTCCAGCGATGATCGCAGGTGGCGGTTTGGGTTCCTACCGGGCCGAGGAAATTGGTCCTGTGTCGATGCAGGCCCCCAACGGTGTCGTCGACATCGTTGTCGCCGACGAGGCGGAGGCGACGGTGGTGGCTCGCACGTTGCTGGGGTACTTCCACGGGCCGGTCGATGATTGGTCGGCACACGAGCAACTCCCGCTGCGCGATGCAGTGCCGGAAAGAGCCGGATGGCGTTTGATGTCATCCCGGTCATCACCCGCCTCGCCGACCGGGATTCGGCCACCGTCCTGCGTGCCCGGTTCGCGCCGGAGTTGGTAACGGCGCTGGCCCGGATCGAGGGGCGGCCCGTCGGAATCATCGCGAATAACAGCAAACACATGGCTGGGACGGTCACCGGGCCGGGCAGTGATAAGGCGGCGCGGTTCGTTCAACTGTGCGACTCATTCGGAATCCCCATGATCTCGCTGCTGGACACACCCGGCTACATGGTGGGCCCGGACTATGAGGCCGACGCATTGGTTCGGCACTGCAGCCGGCTCCTCATCGCCGCCGCCGCGATGACGGTGCCGACCATTGCGGTCATTCTGCGCCGCAGCTACGGACTCGGTGCGCAGGCGATGTGCTTCGGCAGCTTGAAGGCGCCGCTGCTCACGATGGCCTGGCCCGGAGCGACGCTGGGCGCGATGGGACCCGAAGGCGCGGTTCGATTGGCCGCCCGCAAAGAGCTCGAGGCGATCCCCGACGAGGCCGAGCGCGAGCGGCGGGTCCGCGAACTGACCGCGCTGCTCATCGAATCGTCCCGGTCCTTTAACGCCGCGGAGGTCTTCGAGGTCGAGGACGTCGTCGATCCCGCCGACACCCGGCGGACGATTGCGTTAACGCTGGCCGCCGCCGGGCTCGTTGTGGGCAGCGGACGCCCCGTTGACGCCTGGTGACACTCGCGCCGCGGATCCTACTCAAACGTCGGTATCAAGGTGCATTAGATCTGGTTCGGCGTGCATGTCGCTTGCGGCCCACCGCACCCGGAATTCCTCGCTGCGCGTGGCGAGTTCGCCGATGAGATCCGATAGCGGCTTGTCATAGGGGTTTCGCCCGACAGCCGCACGCAGGACGGAAACCATGTCGGTGGCGGCGCCGGCCCAGTCGACGAAGAAGTCGCGGGCAGACGGATTGAGGAAGGTGTACCGCGCGACGTTGGGCGGGTGCAGGCCCTCGGCATGAATCTCGGAGTACAACGCGTAGGCGAGTTTATTCGTTGCCAGAATGTCGCCGCGCTCGTTGCGAACGTCGGCGGCACCATCGGTGATCGCGTCGAGCACCTGCTGAACTTCTGGTTGCAGGTGGCGCCGCCGACTGGGGGAGCGTCGAGTGGCTCGGCCAGCAGTGTCGGTGCGGGCGAGGTCGAATAGGTGATCGCGTTCGGCGGGGTCGAGTTGGAGTGCGCGGGCCAGGGCATCGAGCACCGCATCGGACGCGCCGACTACGTTGCCGCGCTCTAGCCGACTGTAGTAGTCCGCTGAGACACCGGTGAGCACGGCGACCTCTTCGCGACGCAATCCGGCGACGCGACGCTTTCCGCCGTAGGTGGGCAACCCCGCTTGCTCGGGGGTGATCCGCGCGCGCCGACTTGTCAGAAACCCGCGCACGTCCTTGCGTCTGTCCACCTTCATCAGGCTAAGCCACGATTTGCGCGTCGGGGGGTGTCTGTCAGTACCTGTTTGGCAGGACAGTCCCTTCATGCCGAGATGTGACGTCTACTGGTAGGAGACGGAAGACATTTGATGCAGCAGGAGGCTCCCATGCAGACAGTGACGCTGAACAATGGTGTCGAGATGCCAATCCTAGGTTTCGGGGTGTACCAGGTTCCGGCCGAGGAGACTGAGCAGGTTGTGGCGCAGGCGCTCGACACCGGATATCGGCACCTCGATACTGCTGCGTCCTACCAGAATGAGGAAGCGGTCGGTCGCGCGATCGCCGGTAGCGGCATCGGCCGCGAGGACTTGTTCGTCACCACCAAACTTTGGATGGAGCACGCCGGTTACGACGCAACGCACGCCGCGTTTGGGCGTTCGCTCGATCGTCTCGGATTGGAATACGTCGACCTGTACCTCATCCACCAGCCGTTTAACGACTATTACGGCGCCTGGCGGGCCATGGAAGAGCTGCTCAAACAGGGGAGGGCCCGAGCCATCGGCGTGTCCAACTTCCATCCAGACCGCTTGGTCGACTTGATCGTCCACAACGACATCACCCCGGCGGTGAACCAGATCGAGACGCATGTCTACTACCAGCGCGCGGTTGATCACCAGGTGATGGCCGACTACGGGGTCCACCATGAATCGTGGGGTCCGTTTGCCGAAGGGCGCAACAACATGTTCGCCGATCCGACCCTGACGGCCATCGGCGCTGCCCACGACAAGTCCGTCGGCCAGGTGGTGCTGCGGTGGCTCGTCCAGCGCGACGTCATCGTGATCCCGAAATCCGTTCGCCCCGAACGCATGCAGGAAAACCTCGACGTTTTCGACTTCGAACTCACCCCCACGCAAATGGATGAGATCGCCACCCTGGACACCGGCACCAGCCTCTTCTTCGACCATCGCGACCCCGCCATCCCCGCTCAGTTCGCCTCCCGTCACATCGACGTCTAACACCTCAAGGAACACGAATGACCGCCGCCGCGTTTCGACGCACGTAGGCAGATGGAGCATCGTCGCGGATTCCATCGTGACCGATCCGAGCTACCGCACTTGCGTAGGGCCACGGACGAACGACGAGGCCACTTCGCGGTTGACGAGGGCTGTGCCGGCGCGTGGCAAACTGGCAGCAGCGCAACGCAGTTCGGAAACGCACAACGGCACGTCGCGCAACAACGCTGACTTGGAGGGTTTGGGATGGTGCCGTCACCGCATGACGGGATGCTGAACAGGCGCGCGATGCTGACCGCGATAGGTCTTGGTGCGGTCGGGGCCGTGGCAGGCTGTGGAGGTGGTCCTGCCTCGGCGCCTTCGTCGTCTGCCGACGCAGATGACGGGAACTTTCTCCGTCCGGTCCCACACAGAGAGGGCGCCGAAGACGAATCACCGACGGGTGAGTACTCCGTCGCGGCGCCGCGAAGGATCGCCTACCCGGTGAGCAGCGGGCAGTGGTCTGCATCGAACGTCGGTGACCTATACCTGCCAAACGGTCTGAGTGGGCCGCTACCCGTGCTGGTGATGATTCACGGCGGCGGATGGACCAAGTCCATTGGACTGTCTTACATGGGGGCGTTAGCACGTGACGCGGCGTCGTGTGGAGTCGCGGTCTGGAATGTCGAGTACCGCCGCGTACACGGCGGGGGCGGATGGCCCACCACCTTCACCGACGTTGCCGCAGCAGTCGACTACGTTCCGCACTTATCCGTTCCTGGTGGACCAAGGATTGACCCGTCGAGTGTCCACGTGACTGGGCACTCCGCAGGTGGGCATCTGGCCGCTTGGGCGGCCGGTCGGCACAAACTCCCGCCGGGGGCGCCAGGAGCCACCAGGGAGCAACGGTTGAGCTCCGCCACGATCATGGCCGGAGTATTCGACCTAGCACTCGCCGATGACCACCGTCGCGACCGGTTCGTGCACGGGTTACTAGGCGGCTCCGACGACGAGGTGCCGGACCGATACAGAATCGCATCCCCGATCAACCATCTACCCACCGGCATCCCGGTTACATGTTTGCATGGCACCGCCGACACAGTCGTGCTCCCCGAACAATCGCACAACTATGTCCGTGGAGCGACCGCAGCCGGGGACCCGGCCAGATTAGTGCTCCTCCCGAACGTCAACCACACCGCTTTTGGTGACATCACATCGCCAGCCTGGCGCACCGCTCGCGATCACATCCTCAAGGCCACCGAACGTGGTCCGTCGTGTCCGTTCTCATTGAATCTGGGGCACAACACCGCCTCTGACCTGCGTTGCCCCAGATTGAATGAGAATCGGTCCGGGAGGCCTTCTCATTCAATCTGGGGCAAGTCGTGGTCGGGTCGCAGGTAGCTGCTACCGGTTAGTCAGTGCGGCGGCGGTCGCTGCGAGCGGTGGTTTGAACCGCCGGCCTGGTAGTGCCGCGACACCTACGGCAGCGGCGAGGTAGCAAAGACCGGCTATCAGAATGCAGGCCGCGGTGAGTCCGGCCAGGAATGACTGTTGCGCGGCGGTCACAAGTGCGGGGTCGTGGGTGGCCATCGCGAATGCAACCTGCACCGAGTCGGCGGCTTCACTTGCTTTGCCGGTCGCCGCGAACGCGCTGTCGATAAGGCGGGCGCCGAAGATTGACGAGAACAGGGAGCCTACGACAGCGACACCGAGCGTTGAACCCAGCTCGCGGGTGGCGTCGTTGACTGCAGAGCCGATACCGGCGCGGGAAGGTGGGAGTACGAGCATGATGGATTCGGTTGCGGGAGTTGATACTAGCCCGATGCCGAGCCCCATGAGCAGCATCTGGGAGACGATGATCGTCGGGTAGGGGGTGTCGGTGTCGATGCTGGCGGCGATCCACGCCATCGCGGTGCCGAAGGAGATCAGTCCGCTGACGACGACGGTGCGGGTGCCGATGCGTGGTGCGAGCAGCCCGCCGCAGACAGAGCCGATCGCGATCGACAGTGCGACGGGCAGGATCCGGAGGCCGGTGTCGAGCGGGCTGAACCCGCGCAACACCTGGAAGTACTGGGTGATGAGGAAGATGAAGCCTGCCAGACAGAAGAAGGTGACTGTCACCGATGCACTGGCGGCACTGAATCGGCGATCGGCAAAGAGTCTGATGTCGAGCATGGGGTGGGGTGCTGCCTGCTCAATCGTCATGAATGCCAGCGCCAGCGCAGCCGTGGTCACGAAGCCGAACACCGTGGCATGGCTGTGCCAGCCCCGGACCGGGGCCTCGATAATGGTGTAGACGAGGATTCCGAGCATGGCCATCGAGGTGATGAGACCTCGGATATCGAGCGCAAGCACACCGGGGTCGCGTGATTCCGGCACCAGCAGGTATGCCAGCACCGCCGCCAAGAGGGCCGGCGGGGTAAGTGCCCAGAAAACGCTGTTCCATGAAAAGTGTTCGAGCAGCAGGCCGCCGGTGACTGGGCCGGCCGCGACTCCGACGCCAACGACCGCTCCCCATCCGCCGAGTGCCATGGCGCGTTGACGGCGGTCGGAGAAGGTGTTGGTGATGATCGACAACGTGGTTGGAAAGATCAGCGCAGCGAACATGCCCATACTGAACCGAGCCGCGATCAGTGTCCCGGTGCTGGCGGCAAGCGCCCCGAGGGCGCTGGTGGCGGCGAACCCGAGCAGGCCAATGATCAGGGCTGGGCGGCGGCCGTAGCGGTCCGACAGGCTGCCGGCCGCCAGGACCAGCGCGGCGAAGGTGAGGTTGTAGCCGTCGACGACCCACTGCAGGCCGCGGGTGTCGGCATGTAGTTCGGTGCCGATGCTCGGTAAGGCGACGTTGACGATCGTGACGTCGAGGTTGATGGCCAGCACCGCGATGTAGACAGCGGCCAGGATGCCGGTCTTCCGGTTCACGGAGTGGCTCCGGAAAGGGGCTGTTGCCGTGGCGGTTACCCACGAGGCATGCCGATCGTAGGTCATTGCGATCCCGCTCGGGTGTGCCAGCGGAGGATCGCCGCGGCGAACTGCTCGGGAGCGTCGGAGGGAACGAAATGACCGGCACCGCTGACGATGACGGTTTCGTGATCGGTGAAGGTCTCTTGCCACCGCCGCAGGTCCTTGTCGCCGAAAGCGAAGTCGCCGTCGCCCCAGATGATCAGCGTCGGCACTGCCGCGATATCTTCTAGCCCGGCCTCGATGTCGGCGAGAAATGCTCGGCTGGAGGTGATCTCGCGAGGGAACACCGCAGACGCCTCCCGGCGAGCGGGGCTGTCGAGGGCCTTTTTGTAGTGGTCCATCTGCCTGCTGGTGGGTGTGGTGAGCCGGTGCCCGACCGGGATCATCACGTTGACGAACAGGTTGAGCTGCCGGATCAGCAGCCGCCCGATGGGGCTGCCCATGACGTGCGACATGACCTGTATGAGCGGGTCGCTGACCGGCCATGCCCAGGTGTTGGTGAGCACCAGTCGGTCGAGGATTTCGGGCCGGTGTTGCAGCACTGCGAGCCCGATCGGTCCGCCCCAGTCATGGCCCACCAGGGTGATGTTGCTCAACCCTAGCGCGTCCACGAACCCGCCGATGACCGCAGCGTGTTCGGCGGGTAGATACCGGTACCCCGGCGCTGCCGTCGACAGTCCGAAGCCGGGATAATCCACTGCGACGCAACGGAAATCCTCTCGCAGTAAGGTGATTACAGCGCTGTAGTCGAACGACCAGGTCGGATTGCCGTGCAGGAACAGTAACGTCGGCCCCGAGCCTTCGTCCACGTAATGCACGCGGTGCCCGTCGAGGTCCAGGAACCGACTCTTGAATGGGAACAGTTCGTCATCGACCCAAGCGGGCCGCTCTGCGATTTCCATTGGTCTACATCACCCCGATCGTCAGTGCCATGCCGAGAAACAACACGAGCTGATAGGCGCTGTTGAGCATGGTCAACTGTGGAGGCTTCAGCTCGAAAGCGTTGTGCTGGATAAGCGTGGAGGCCGAGAACGCCAACCAGGCTGCGAAACCGACCAGCAGGGCCAACCACACCGAACCGTTGCCGACAGCCATCGACGTGACCTTGATACCCGCCGTCAGGCCCACTGCAGTCATGCCATTCGCGACAAGCAGTTGCGTCATATTTCTTCTGCTGGCCTTCTGGGAGTCCGCCGCAGCCACCCCGGTCAAGCTCGACCACAGGGTGGTAAATGCCTTGCCGTACCAGGTGCCCGCCACAACCATTCCCACCACGGTTGCGGCGACGATGGCCAGCCAATCGAGTTCCATCGCGCAACTCCTCCGTCGTTGAACGCCACTATTGCGACTGATATAATCAAGTGAACTTTAAAATAGCAAGTAGATGGTGATGAGTCGAGACTACGGTCAGTACTGCGGACTTGCCCGGGCCCTGGACGTGGTGGGCGACCGGTGGAATTTGTTGATTGTCCGCCAGCTTCTGATGGGACCTGCGCGGTACAGCGAGCTCCGTGAAGGACTGTCCGGCGTCGCGACGAATCTGCTGACCGACCGGCTTCGCGACCTCGAAACCGCTGGCGTGGTTGAGCGGCGGCTGTCCGGCGACGCCAATGCGATCACCTACGCACTGACTGAGTGGGGTGCGCAGCTGCGCGAGCCCATCAATGCGCTCGTCCGCTGGTCCACCCCGCTGATGATCCGCGGACCCGAGAACGATGAGTTCCGCCCTGAATGGCTCCTGCTGGCATTCCCCGCCTTGTTCGAGGGGCGTGTGCCGACCGATCACTCGGCGACGGTGGGGATTGCCGTCGATGGCGGCATGGTCCAACTACGAGCCACCGAATCCGGCATCGACGTCGGCAAAGCCGACGGACGAGAGCTGGACGCCGTCCTCACCACCAACGCTCATCTTGTCCTGGGGCTCGCAGCGGGTGTGTTGTCTCTGGATGACGTCAGCGCACTTGTCCACATCGACGGCGACGAGTCCGCCCTGCGAAGCATTTTCGAAGCACCCTCGTCAAAGAACCGCTGACGAGCGACCGCCCGGTACCTTGGTCACGTGCCGCCGGTTCTGTACCCATTGCTCAACGGGAGTGCCGTCATTGTGGTGGGTGGTGGTGCGTTCTCCGATACGGACGATCAGCAGTGCCGAGGCGGATGACGTTGAGCCGTCGGGATGTTCGATCTGCGGTCGAGCGGTGAGCAAGGTCGCGGCGATCGAGATCACTTCGGGATAGGCCGACACGTGTGCGTGTAGACCACCCCGCAGAATCGCGGCCGCTTCGCGCTGCTCCGCGTGAGCCCAATAGACCAGCATGTGGCGCGCATCGCCGAGCGCCGTGCGCAGGTCGAGTTCGGCGTACCGATTGGCCAGGCGCCAGTGTCTTCGGGCAGCCCGAAGGACCTGAGGATGACCCCGCAGATCGAGTTGATCGTCGAGAGCGTGCGCAGGCGGTCCGACCCAACGTCGGTGCCGGTGACAGACCGTGAGGTGTGCTGGAAGGTAGCAGTAGACGGGTTCGCGGATTCCTTTACGGGCCATACATCGTCGGCAGAGCGGACGTCGCATATTCTGCTTGAGCGCGCCCGGCTCGCCAGCAAGGCCGCGCAGACGGGCGCGGATGACCTGCTCGGGCTGACCGCTGACAGCGGCCAACCAGTCTGGCCGCGGGCGAGCGTTGCAAGATTCAGCGACGTAGCCCCGCAGTGTGTGCACTCCGATGCGGTTGGCGTGGGCCAGCCTTGCCGCATACGACGTTGCGGCTTCATATGCGAACGGTGCGATTGTTCGCGGCAACCGCTGGCGTGGGCCACGTGGCCAGGCCCAGATAGTAGCCATGTCAGCTGGCGGTTCGGGCCGCAGCGGTATGCGCGGCATAGTCGATCAATACGGCGTCCATCCCTTCGCGAGTGATGTGCTCGGTGCCGTCGAGCATGGCCTGGATCGCGGAGGCCCGGATCAGGTGAGCCAGACTGCCGATCATGCCGCCGGTGCGCCGATGCAGGTAACGAGCTTGGGCAATCAGAGTTCCCGGCTCGTGGCGGTGCAATCGCAGGGTGCCTTCCATCGCGGCGATGAGTTGTCGCCACTCCTTAGCGTCGGGGAACGCGCTGGTGTGAATGACTCCGCAGCGACCGGCGAGCTGCCGGCCGCGCGTCCCGGTAAACAACCCGGAGCGTTCCACGTCGATCCCGGCGTAGACGAACGTCGCCGGCAGATGCTCGGTGAAGTACTTCAGGTGATCGGACAGTTCCTCACCGGCGCGGGTATCCAGATTCAGGTTGTGGATCTCATCGACCACCACGATGTCGGTGCGGGCATCGATGAGCACTTGGCAGACCGCATCGGAAATGTCGGTCACGTTCATCCGAGGATTGAGCAATGGCAGTCCCAAGAATCGGGCGAACTCCATCGCCAACTTCCGTGGTGAACCTTTCGGCGGGGCAGTCACATACACCACAGGAATTCGGCTCTCGTCGCCGGGAAACCTTGTATGGGTGCGTAGTTCGTGAAACCGGCCCAGTTGCTTGATGGCCGTGGTCTTTCCAGTCGCCGCGCCGCCGGAGATGATCAGTCCCCGCCGCGCCCCGATCTCACGCTGGTTGAGCAGGGTCAGCAGCCGGCCCTGGTGGGTGATCGCTTCGATTGCGGAGGTGGTCACCACCACCAACTCGGAATGATGCGCCACCCGGCCCTCGTTGTAGGCCGTCCGCTCGTCATCGCCGAGGCTGGCCCACGTGTCGTCGTCGAGCAACGTGAATTCCGGTGGGTCTGCGTCAACGAAACGCCGCCAGCCTTCCAACGTCGTGGTGGGCTGGCGACGGTCTTCGAGCTGACCGACCGCAGCAACCTCGGTCACAGCCGCCATGTGTTGGCCTCCTTACGCGCGTCGAACACTGGCAGGGGTATGACCTCGGCCATGTCATCGTCATCGTCGATAGACGCACCGTGGGCGGAGGGCTGCGTCGGTGGCGCATCGCGCTCCGGTGACTGCGGTGGGGTCGGCCAGATGGGGCCGGCGCTGGCGGCGCTGGCCCGCCCGGTCACCCGCCGCTCTGCTTTCGATCGATCTGCAGGCCCGGCTGCGGCCCGATCCATCAAGTCCTCGGCGATTGCTGCGATCTCGGCTTCCCGAGCCTTCTGGGCGCCCCTACCGTCGGCCACCGTGCGGGCATGGCGCCACAGCGTTTCACCGAACGGAACCGGGGCGCTGCGCAGGTGTGTCCAGGTCGCGGCCAGCCAGCCGTCTTCGTGGTGATTGCGCACCCAGATCCGTGACACGTCGTACGGGTCGTAGTGCACCTCCCACTTCCCGTTGTGGGCATCGACGCCGGAATGCTGGCGCCGGTAGGGGTTGAGCGCCTTGGCGTCATAGGTGCGGTGGTTGATCCGGATCCCGTAACTGTTGATCGTGCGCCACTGCACCGGAAGCAACTCGATGTAGTCGTCGGCGTCCAAGGGCACAGGCACGTAGCCGGCGACCTCGACCAGCGCGGCGTATTTCTCATTGGGAGTCAACGCCTTACCCGGGGTCACCGGGTCCCGCAGCCCGTCATGGGGACGGTTCTGCCACACCGCGATGATCCATTCGTCTAACAGCGCCTGCAACTCGACCATCGACCACACCGCGTCTTGCTCGGCGTTCTTGCCTCTCCGTTCCACCGAGGAGCCCACGTACCCCGCGACGTACTGCGCGAACAGGGTGCCCACCGACTGCAGTGTGCGTTCGATCTTCGGCTTATCCGTCGGGCAGTCCGGGTGGGCGGGCTGCAGATTGATGCCCAAGGTGCAGCACGCTTGCCGAAACGTCTGGGACAGATACGCTTTGCCGTGATCGCAGACGATCGTCTCTGGGGCGATCACCGGCCGCGCCGCGGCATCGGCCAAGCGTTTATCAACGTCGGTCATGCTGTGGTGCGGCAGCACTGACCGTGACATCCGTAGCGCGTCAGCCCAGCCCGGACGCATCGGTTCGGGCGTCAACGCCCGCGCCAACAGTAGCGACGCATCGACCGCTTTGGTCGTTGGCCGCAACACCGCAGCCGGGATCGAGCGCGTCGCATTGTCGACCATCGCGGTCAGCTCGACCCGATCGACCATGCCGTCATCAAGGACCACCCGGACGTCCAACGGGGTGGAATCGATCTCCACCATCTCGCCGGGCCGCACCACGGTGATTGCCCCGAACGGGCCGTCAGGCTGCTTGGACAGCGATCGGCGTGTGCGTGCCGACCCGAAGGTATGCCGTCCCTCGGCGAGCCGTTTGACCAGTCGGTAGAAGGTCGGCTGTGATGGCATCGCGGGCGCATCGTCGGCGCCATAGGTCGCCGCCAGCGTCTTGGCGATCCGTCGTTGCAAACGCTGTACCGTTCCGGTCGACATGTCGGTCTCGCCGTCGATGGCTTCCCGTGCTGCCGCAACAACCCGCTCGTCAACCCGGCCGAATACCGGCTGGCGCCGATTGTGCCGCCCGTCGACGACCCCCAGCAGGCCGTCACGCTCATAGGAAAATCGGCGGCGCTGCAATGCATTCCGGCGCACCTTGTGGCCGGCTGCACGCAACTCCTCCAGCTTGGCCAGCTCCCGTTGGCGCAGTGAACGCTTCGCTGTGTCGAACTGCGGGCGTGGTCGCGTGCCAGGGGCCGCCCCGGGCTGGCGACCGGTCAGAACTTCCACGATGTGGCGCTCCCACCAGCGAGCCTGCTCGACGGCTGCCTCCGGGATGCCGGCCAGCATTTCCTCCGAACATAACGGCGGCCGCGAGCCCGACACCAACTCCAGGGTTGGATCGGTAAACAGTTGCGATAGCGGCATCACTATCTGCTGGCCGACTGCATCGACCAGCCTAGCCGACCCCGATAACAACGTGACGACAGTGAAAACGCCAGTAGCCAAACGGATTTCGTCACCAACTCGGACGACACCCGTTCTCACGTCAGGTCACCAGCCCGTCCCGAGGGCTATCTGTGTGTCATCGGCCAGCGTCGCACTGCACAAGTCGGCAATCAAACGGCCGTGCCAGAGCAGATGGTAAAGGACGGGCAACACCACCAGCGGAGTCCCTACTGTCAGCACACCCTCCATCAACGGACCCGACCGGGCGAAGATCTCGGCCAGGCGGTCCGCCAGACGCATACGCAATACTCGCGGGTGCCGATAACCCGACAGCCAACGCAAGTTCGCCCTCAGCACCGGGTCAAGAGCGCCGACACGGCAATAATCCCAGCCCACGGTTCCACACGTCGCCGCTGATCGATCAAACACCTCACGGTCGGCCTCAGAGATCCGATCATCCTCCCGAACGTCGACCACGACAACAGATCCGTCGCGGCGACGCACGAAATAGTCAGGAGCATGCCGGGTGCCGTCAGACCAGTGAATCCAAAACGGTTGAGACAGCACACCAATGACGTCAGGATCAGCGTCGAGCGCCATCAACTGGTCACGTTCAACCCACGATTCATGGCCAACATGAGACCCCCGTAGTGGCGAACCACCACAGCCCGGGAAAGTTGCGTTGACCACGAAACGACGGGAAGTTCCGTACCGGCGAACAAACCAGCTCGAACTGCGATGCGGCACACCGGTCCAGTCGTTCACGCACGAAGCCCTCGCGGGTGTTGAACTCCAAGTCCACAGCACTCGCCACGACCCGCCCAGCCGACACCGCCGCCGTCAGCACACATAAACGCTAAGCCCGGTGCCCCAGATTCAATGAGAAAGACACGCACTTACCCCAGATTCGATGAGAATGCCCCAACTACGGTGAGAACGGACACGTCGACATAGGTCGGCTTCCAGTCGTGAGGTAAGGGGGGGCTCAATCGTCACAGTGACAATTTGAGGCCGAGTACGCGCAAGCGGAAATACCACGCAAAGCGGCTGGGCCGCAGTGCCTTTCAGTCGAAAAGCCGAAGCGCCACGCCAGTTGGCTGCGGCGAGCACCATCGCCGTCTGCCAGATACGCGAGTTCAGAATCCGCCCACACGGAGGGCGCGCGGCCTGGCGCGCGAGTTACTTCCGTCGAACCGGTGCGGGCCCGATCGATCGATCCGACGAAGGGCCGCGTCCCCGCAGCTCGGCTCATGTGCCGATAAGATACATTATGTTAAGTAGAACCCTGCGTATTGCAACAGATTGAATCACTGCGAATCCCTTCAGACACAATCTGTGTGTATCACCGGTGAGACAGGTCTGCGGTGCCGGCCAGACTCGGCCCCTTCTCTCACGTCGCGTTGCGCGATCGCCCTGGGGCATCATTGTCGCCCCCACGAGCAACCACGCTCAACCCGGCCGCTTGGTCGGCGAGCTCGAGTCCCGCACCGGCGTAGATATTGAAAGCAGTGTCGACGCCGTGATTCTTGGCCCAATTGACCTCGTCGTCGTAGCGTGCCACCGTGGCGACCTGACCGGCGAAGCCTGACTCCCGCAGACATTCCAACGCAGTGACATTCGCACCGTGCCGATGCATGGCCAGCAATGCGGTGTGCACCGATTCGGAGTGGCGCAGCCGGTTCCAGAAGTCCAGGTCGGTGGCGTCGCCCTCGATGACGTTGTACCCCTCCCTTTTGAGGGTCTGGACGCGCGGACCGTCATAATCGACCCCAACCACCTTCACACCATGGTGTCCGGTCAACCGCTGATACGCCGCTAGACCGACGCGGCCCATGCCGAGGATGACGACATCGGCGTCGCCGGCATCCTGCGGACGCTCCTCGGCGAGCAACGTGCGCTCATCCTGTGGTGGCAATCGCGTCGCCAGCTTCTCAACCATGAAGTGCCCGCGTCCGTTGACCAGGGCCGAAACCACGAAGCTCAAGGCGACCGCGATTGACATCTCGACCAACCAAGCCTTGTCCAGCAGTTTGGCAGTCACCCCCACCGACACGACGATCAGTCCGAACTCGGAATAGTTCATCAGACTCAGGCCGGTCAGGATCGCCGATCGATAACGCATCTTCAACAGTGACAGCAGTGCTACCCAGAGCCCCGCCTTGACTGGCAGGAGCAACAACATCAGCAGGGCAACACCGATCGTCGGAAGATCAGGCAGACCGGTCAGGCCGATCGACACGAAAAAGCCAACGAGCAGCAGTTCCTTGAGGTGGAACAATGACCGAGACAGTTCCGAAGCCGCTGGGTGCGACGCCAACAGCACGCCGACGATGAGGGCGCCCAGATCACCTTTGAGTCCGACCGCGGAGAACCACGCGTATCCGGCGACGAGGGCCATCGTGATACCGAACAAGGCCTGCATCTCGCCATGTCCCAGTCGACTCCAGATGCGACGCATGACTCGCGTCAGAGGCCACAGAAGGACGAGGGAGAAGACCCACCAGCTGGGAAGATGACCGCCGGTGGCAGTAAGGAAGACCACCGCAATGATGTCCTGCATGACCAAGATTCCGATCGCGACGCGACCGTAGAGCGAGTTGGATTCACCACGTTCCTCGAGCACCTTGACGACGAAGACGGTACTGGAGAACGAGAGCGCGAATGCCAGGAGCGCAATGGTTTCCGGACTCTGACCCACGAGCATCGATACCCCGGCTACCCCGCCAGCCCACAACAGGACGTAGCCGATCACAACGCTGAGCATCATGTGGATCGTCGTCGATAGCCACACCTCTTTGTGGAACAGTATTCCGACGTTGAGCTTGAGGCCGATAGCAAAGAGCAACAGCGTCACACCGAGGTCGGCGACAATCCCCAACTGCGGCACATGCTCGATGTGTAGCGCATTGATCGCGAAGCCCGCGGCAAGGAACCCGACCAGCGGCGGCAGGCCGATGGCCATGGCGAATCCGCCCAGGCCGAAAGTGATGATCAGATAGATGGCGACGGTGGTGGTCACTGCCTGTCCCCCCGTTGTGAGCTACTTGGTGGGACGACCGTGCCGTTGACCTTCCCGGTCTTGGTGTTGTAGGTGATCTTGCCGTGCTCGAACGCCCGAGTGAACCTTAACGCCACGCACTGACGGAGGCCGGCCACTGTGAGGATCCGCGCAAGGCCCGATCAGCTACCCAACCCCACCATCACCGTTGTTGCGGTAGGTGGTGGGATTGGTGTTGAACCAGCGTCGGCAGGATCGGGTCAGGACGCTTTGCTCGGAGTATCCGAGAATGCGCGAGAGGTGGCCGAGGTCGATGTTGGTGTCGCGCAGGTAGCGCTGTGCGGTGTCACGGCGGACGTTGTCCACGAGTGCGGCGAAAGTGGTGCCTTCGCCGGCCAGCCTGCGTTGCAAGGTCCTGGGGTGCATGCCGAGGTGTTGTGCTGCCAGGCCGATGGTGAGCGCTCCAGTGGGTAGCAGAGTGCGGGCGACGTCGCTGATGGCGTGCGAGAGTCGGTGTTCTTGCCGGCCGACGAGAGTGGCTAGCTGTTGCACTGTCTGGTGGTGAGTGTGGTCGTCGCGGCGCAGCGGGCGGCGCAGATCAGCGGCGCGCAGCGTGAAACCGGCGGTGGGTTGAGCAAAATAAGTTGCGCATCCGAAGTGTCGGACGTAGTCCGCAGGGGACGTCAGCGCGCTGTGTGGAAGATGCACCGATAGCGGTGTGTAGGAATTGCCGAGGATGGCGCGCAATATCTGCAAGGCGGCGCCAAGTCCGATTTCAACGGCCTGGCGTTGTCGCGGGGCTGGATCAAGCAGGATCCGGAATTCGAAGAAGGCCCTTCCGTCGGCATCGGCTACCGGGGTCAGTCGCACCAGCAGTCCGGGACTGTGCGCGCCGATGAATGTGCTGAAGATCGTGAGCGCCGCTTGCAAGGTGGGTGCGGTCTGCGCGGCTATACCGACGGGCCCGATGGTTTCGATGCCACGGCGGGCGGCCAGCCGGCGTCCGAAGTCCGGTGTGGACGTGACCTCGGCGGCGAACTCTACTGCGCCCACGGCGGAAGCCAGGGAGATGAGTCGGTCGGGACGGCCGGCGTCGTCGGGAGGCACCTCGGCCTGGCGCAGGATCGCCCGGGGATCACCGCCGAGTTCGTACACCAGCTCGTGGAATTCCAGCAGGCAGGTGGCCTGGATCGCATGCATGAGACGTGTCTACGGCCGCTTGTCGCACAATGTCAAGCCGCGCGCGCGACTGCGCTGAATACTATTCATCGTGTCAGATGAAGAGCCCGGTTTGTGGAGTCCCGCGCTGGATACCCTGCGGAGCTGGGACCCACTGTGGGCGCAGGCGTGCAATTCGATGAGCACGGACCCGTGGCGTGCCGGGGTCCTTGATGACCGGTTCCTGGAGCTGGTCGGCGTCGCGCTAAATGCCTCGTGCACGACTCTGGATGCGGCGGCTGTGCGCCGACATATCCGCGCTGCGCTGACGGCTGGGGCGACCCGCGATGAGGTGCTCTTCGTCATCAAGTGCGCCACGGTGGTGTCCGTACATTCCCTCAGCGTCGCAGCCCCGATCCTCGCGGCGGAAATGGCTGACGCCCGGGTCCCTGAACCAGAAACGGCACCGCCCACGCCGTCGTGTGATGCGATCCGGACCGCGGGTCAGTGGAATGATGCGTGGGACCCGTTCCTGCAGCTCGATCCGGGATGGACCGAGCAGTTTATGTCCGTCGGTGTGAATATCTATACCGCAAACGTGCTGTCGCCCATGGAAATCGAGCTGCTCAGTATTGCCCTGGATGCATCCGTCACCCACCTGTACACACCCGGAATCCGGCGGCACATTCATCAGGCGTTAGCTGTCGGGGCGACACCGGAGCAAATCCTGACCGTGCTGCACCTGTGTGTCAACCAAGGGGTGCAATCGGTCAACCTCGCGGTGCCCATCCTCGAAGAGGAACTCGCACGTCGCAGTAAACAACCCATCACAACAACAGATTCGGAGCTCTAGATGTACTTCACCGACCGGTCCTTGCTGCCCGAGAACCAGCCTCCGCTGATCATCACCGCGGCGCCCTACGGACCGATCTGGGCACCGTCGGACCTTCCCGGACAAGTTCCGGTGACTTGGGACGAACAGGTGCAGGCCGCCGTCGACTGCTACAACGCAGGCGCCCGCATCCTGCACATCCACGTCCGTGACCCGAAGACCGGCAAGATTTCGAAGAATTTCGACGACTACGGCAGGCAGATTGCGCGGCTACGGGAAGCGGTTCCCGGCATGGTGCTACAGGTCGGCGGATCGATCTCGTTCTCACCCGAAGGTGACGAAGCGGCTCACTGGCAGAGCTACGACACCCGCCACATGCTCACCGAACTCGACCCCAAGCCCGACCAGGTGACGGTCGCGATCGGCTCCACCCAATACGACTTGACCTCGATGCTCACCATGGATGACGTCGAGGGCACACACATGCATGACCCGAAGGTCATCTGGCAATACTCCCAGATGGTCGCCGACGCCACCCCCGAGTTCTACATCGAGAACCTCCGGCGGCTGCGCGAGAACGGCATCCAGGCCTACTTCGCCCTGGCACACGTACACTCCCTGGAGATCGTCGAACGATTGATCCGGCAGGGCCTGTATGCCGGCCCCGTGAACGGCTTCTACAGCATGGTTGGCGGCGGAGCGGCGGGGTCCAATCCGTTTGACCTGATGGAACTGATCCGCCGCGCACCCCACGGGTCATCGTTCACTTACCAGTCCGTGTTCCGAATGGTATATCCGATCTCCGCCATGTGCATCGCACTCGGTCAGCACGTTCGCGCCGGCATCGAGGAGAACCTGTGGGGGCCCGTCAAGGGCCAGCGCTACACCAGCGTGGAAATGATCAGCAAGATGGTGAGATTCGCCGAGGAACTCGGCAGGCCGATCGCGACCCCCGAGGAAACACGGCAAATCCTCAAGCTCGGTACCTGGTACGACTCGCCCGAGGAAACCTTGTTCAATCTCGGGCTGCCGCCCAATCGAAACGACGGCGAACGCGGCTTCCTGACCTACGAGGGATTCCGCTCCTTCCAAGAAGCCGGCGGGACACGTACCACGCCAGTCGAGACACCCGCCAACCCCCTCGACATCATGTAGCGATTTGCTGCACACCCTCAACGCCGCGCTCGTCATGCATCCTTCGCCGCCTGCGTCGTAGCCGCCGGATGCGTCGCCGCTTCGAGCAGGGAGGAATACGGCGGAATCGAATGCGGTCGGTTACCAGTAGACGTAGGCGTGTAGATGGCGCGGAGAGATCCACAGGAGCCTGGGCGCAGCACATCGGGCGGCGGGTACGCGGCCCCTAACCCGCACCTCTGGCCGACACGTCCCGCGCTACCCCGACTCGTGCCGCCGACGATTCATGGTCGGGCATTCCGGCAGTCTGGTGATCGGCCGCACTGAACACCTCGGTCAGCAGCGCGCGCACATGGACCCCTCGAACGCGATACAGGCTGCGACGACCACTCTTGCGCGACTCGACCAGACCAGCCAGCTTCAACTTCGCCAAATGCTGCGACACCGCCGGCCGCACCCCACCCACCTGCTCGGTCAGCGCCGCCACGTCGTACTCGCGCACGCTCAGCACCCACAGAATTCGCATTCTCGTCGGATCAGCGAGCATCCGCAGCAACGTCGACGCCGCATCGACAACCTCGTCGGGCGGCCCCTCCTCATCCCATCCGCGAACCTCGTCATGTGCATACATGATCACCAGTGTGGCATATTGGACCCCTGCTCCGCGGACGGACAATGAGAATCGAGCAAACTCCTGTGACCACATCGATGTTTCGGATCCGCGACTACCGACACCTGTTCGGTGCCCAGCTCGTCGCACTTGCCGGCAACGGCCTGGCCACCGTGGCCTTGGGCCTGTTGGCTTTCACCCTCGCCGGAGACAAGGCCGCGGCCGTTCTCGGAACCGCCCTGACGATCAAGATGGTCGCCTACGTGCTGGTCGCGCCGATCGCTGGCGCCTACGCCGGCCGATTCAATCGACGGCATGTGCTCGTGGTTCTCGACCTCGCGCGCGCCGCAGTCGTCATCGCCCTGCCGTTCGCCGATCAGATCTGGCACGTCTACCTACTCGTGGCACTTATGCAATCAGCCTCGGCCGCCTTCACGCCGACGTTCCAGGCGACCCTGCCCGATATCCTCCCGAACGAGGACTTTTACACTCGGGCCCTTTCGTACTCCCAGCTGGCATCCACCCTGGAAACCCTGCTCAGTCCACTACTGGCCGCCATCTTGATCAGCTACATCAACTTCCATTGGCTCTTCGTCGGAACCGCCATGGGCTTCCTCGCCTCGGCATCGCTGGTAGTCTCCAGCCGCATCCCCGATGCCATGGCCAGCGGCAGCTACAGCATTGCCGATCGAATCTTCTCTGGCGTGCGCACCTTCGCCGCAACCCCACGCCTGCGCGGGTTGATGGGACTGAACCTCACCGTGGCCGCGATCGGGTCAATAGTCATGGTCAACACCGTCAATCTGGTTCAGCAGCACCTCGGGCGCCCCGAGGCCGACGTCGCCTGGCTTCTGACCGCCAACGGAGCGGGCGTCCTCGTGGTTGCCCTCTTCATGCCGCGACTGCTCCGTCGATACACCGACCGAACGGTCATGACCACCGGCGCAACCATCATGACCGGTGCCGGCATCGCGGTCACCGCCTTCACCTTCGGCACCAGCGGCAGCTGGCAATGGCCGACACTCATCGCCATCTGGACCGTAATCGGCCTCGGCAGCGGAGCCGTTTTGACCCCGGCCGGCAATGTCATCCGCCGATCAAGTGCACCCCAGGATCGCCCAGCACTATTTTCTGCCCAGTTCTCTCTCTCCCACGCCTGCTGGCTACTCGCCTACCCCATCGCAGGATGGGTCGCCACCGAAGTCGGCTACACGATCACCTGGGCGATCCTTGCCGTCCTCGCCACGATCGGAATGACCGCCGCCAGACTCTGCTGGCCCGCCCACGACCCAGAACAAGTCGAGCACCGCCACCCCGCGGACATCGCCGACCCTGCCCACATCAAAGACGCGACACAAACCGCGGACGGATACGTCCACACCCACCAACTCGTCATCGATCAACTTCATCGTCGTTGGCCCACGAAAAGCCGGCAAGCAATCGCATAACGCCAGCCACCGGCTCACCATCACGCGCGACCAATATCCGCTCACCCCGCTGGAGTCGGCGCAGTACGTCCCCCGCCGAACATGGGGAAGGTTTGCGACGAAGCGGAGCGGCGTCCTCAGCCCCAGTTAGTGGCGCGGCGTCAACGCAAACGATCCGATCACCACTCCGTTCAAATACGCCGGACCCTTGTACCCGCCGTGCCCGTCGCTGATCATGAAGACCCGGTGGCCCGGGAAGAAGTCTACGTACCCGCCGGTAGGCGTCGAGTGAATCGGGTAACGCCCAATGAGCACTAGGTCGTGGCCCACGACTTGACCGCCACGCTGCAGTAGTACCGCACCTCCGGACAGTGTCGTAGACGTATAGGTTCCGGGTTTGACGTCGGCAGAAGCCTGCCCAGGTACACCGAGGAGGATCCCTGCACCGATCGCGGCGGCAATCGCCGCCGCTCGTACCAGCACTGTTCCGGCGAGTCTTGGCATCATCATTTCCTCGGTTCCTCTCGATCGGGGACTGCGGATCTTACCTTCTTCGGATGGCCGACCGCAGGGCACCGGAGGCGATCTGCCCAACACTCCCCGCCATTCGGAACGTCACGGATGGTGCACCATCACCGGACATGGGGAAAGCTGCAGAATGGCCTGGCTCGTCGACCCGAGCAGCAGGCCGGCAAAGCCGTCGTGCCCGCGGGTTCCGACGACAACCAACTGGCCACCCTGCGCCGCGTCCAGGATCTCCTCCGCCGATCCGACCTCCGAAATGACCTTCTCGATCTCCACACTCGGGTGCGCGGCAGCACCCTCGGCCAATTCGGCATCCAGGAACTTCTGGGCGGCGCGGGCGATCGGGCGTTTGTCCTGCTCGTAAAGGCCCTCCGCAATGACCCCGTCTCCGTAGGTGTGGACGGCGATCAACTTTGCGTTCAGTTCATCAGCGAGCTGAAACGCAGCGGTCGTCACGGCCGCCGAGACCGGCGAACCGTCGATACCCACCACGACCGGCCCACTCGTCGGCGGGTTCTCGGCGACCACCACCACCGGGCAGTGCGCGTGGGCCGCAACATGGGAGCTGACCGAACCCAGCAGCAGGGCCTGCACCTTGCCCTGGCCTCGACGACCGACCACCAGGGTGTGTGCGTGCTGACTCAACTCGACGAGCGCGGAAGCCGGATGGCCGTCGAGGACGACACTGTCGACCGTCACGTCGGGGGTCTGCTCCCGCACCACTGATACGGCGATGTCAAGCGCGGTCTCGGCAAATTCTCGAGCCGCGTCGGCATACGCCTGCGCGGTGTTGACGGCTTCCCCGAAGTGCGGTGCCGACGGCAACTCGACGACGGAAACAACCTGCAGCGTCCTCCCCTGCCGTGCTGCTGCGGCGGCGGCCCAGCGCACACAGTCCAGTCCGTTGGGCGAGCCGTCAACCGCGGCCAGGATTGTTGTACTCGCGTCGTCTGACACCGTTGTCATTCCACTTCTCTCGCCGATCTGAATCTCATCCCCAACAGTATCGGGTTGAGGGGCCCGGTTCGATGCGGCATGCACGTTTCCCGACTTTGCGCCCCGCCCGATTGGACTTGAGCACGTTTCGGACCCTACCTTTGCCAGGTTGACCATCGAATGGAGATCTCGGCGTGCTAAGCCGCCTACGGACAGTTCTGCCTCCGCAAGATCCGGCGATTCCAACGGTTCTTTCCGCGCTGCGCAGTCCGCGCCTACTGAGAACCGAAGTGCTGGCCGGTCTCGTCGTCGCGCTGGCCCTGATTCCGGAAGCCATCGCCTTCTCACTGGTGGCCGGCGTCGACCCACGCGTGGGACTGTTCGCCGCCTTCACCATGGCAGTGGTCACCGCGGTCCTGGGCGGACGCCCAGCGATGATCAGTGCGGCAACCGGCGCTGTCGCGTTGGTGATTGCACCACTGGTCAAGGAGTACGGCCTGGACTACCTCTTGGCGACGGTGATTCTGGCCGGGATCATTCAGATTGCGGCCGGCATCCTGGGCGTGGCGAAGCTGATGCGCTTCGTACCTCGCAGCGTGATGGTCGGCTTCGTCAACGCGCTGGCGATCTTGATCGCCCTGTCCCAGTTGCCGCACCTGAAGAATGTGCCGTGGCAGGTGTACGTCCTCGTCGGGGCCGGACTCGTGATCATCTTCCTGATGCCGAAGATCACCACGGCTGTACCGGCACCGCTGGTGGCGATCGTCGTGTTGACGGCCATCACCCTGACCTTCACTATCGGTGTTCCCACCGTCGGCGACGAGGGTGAATTGCCCAGCACTCTGCCGACCTGCTTGATCCCCAACGTGCCCTTCTCCTTCGAAACACTCTCGATCATCGGCCCGTACGCGCTGGCGATGGCCGTCGTGGGGCTGCTCGAGTCGTTGATGACCGCCAAACTCGTCGACGACATCACCGATTCCCACTCGGACAAGACCAGGGAGAGTCTGGCTCAAGGCACCGCGAACGTGGTGACCGGATTCTTTGGCGGAATGGGTGGCTGCGCGATGATCGGGCAGACCATGATCAACGTCAAGGTCTCGGGTGCGCGAACGCGCATCTCCAGTTTCCTGGCTGGCGCATTCCTCCTGGGTTTGGTCGTTGGCCTGGGCGACCTGGTGGCCAAGATCCCGATGGCCGCGCTGGTCGCGGTCATGCTCATCGTTGCGTTTGGGACGATGGACTGGCACAGCATCTCCCCCCGCACACTCCGGGTGATGCCTCGCAGCGAAACCTTCGTCATGCTCGCCACCGTCGCGGTAACCGTCGCCACGCACAACCTCGCCTACGGCGTTGTCGTAGGCGTCCTCGTCGCGATGGTGGCCTTCGCGCGGCGTGTCGCACACTTCGCGACCGTCGAGGCCGTCGCCGAACTTGACACCGACGACGACGGGGTCATCGACACCCGAACCTACCGGGTGACCGGTGAACTGTTCTTCGCCTCGAGCAACGATCTGATCTACCAGTTTGATGGCTCTTCGGACTTCAGAGTGCGTTGACCCGTTCGGCGAGCTGACCGGAGTGC